>MDSW01212268.1_pt1 | contig 10034 bp, 9 predicted proteins | sample 811171 | NCBI WGS metagenome assembly MDSW01 (sample SAMN05326641, study PRJNA326480) | marine metagenome | isolation source: seawater | place: Atlantic Ocean: North West | collected 2012
TATTACATTACATAAGATGCCACTCAATCCTGATAAAGTTTTGACAGGTATGGATTATCATGAAAAAGGCCATCACTTTAATTTAAAAAGAACAAGTTATAAGAAACCTTGTCCTACGATTACTGCAATGGGTAATCTTGCTGGTGTCGCTGGTGTGTGTCACCCAACAGAAAATAGAAAGTTTACTATTAAAGAATTAAAAAGAATTATGTCATTACCAGAAGATTTTAAACTAACTGGTGAACATAAGAAACAATCAGAGAGAATAGGTAGAATGGTACCACCTCTTATGATGAAGGCTCTTTCAGAGTCGGTATATGAAAAAGTATTAAAACCATATAAGGATATAATGAATGACTAAATACGATTTTACTTTTGCACATAGAGAAGAAGGTTTTGATGAACACATAGAACATTCTATTCGTGGATATTCTAATCTGTTAGAAGACATTGTGAACCTATCAAAGTATTTTGCTGAACCAGATACTAAAGTAGTAGATGTTGGTTGTTCAACAGGTAAAGTTACTAAAAGAATGATAAGTGCTCACATAGATGCTAATATAGATGATGCAGTATATGAGGGTGTTGAATTGGCAGAAGGTTTTTCTAAATCATTAGACAATAGAGAAAAAGAACTTAATAAGATGTTTCCAAATACAAAAGTTAATTTCATAAAAGATGATGTAAAATATTATGATTTTAAAAACTGTTCACTTGTTACATCGATATTTACTTTACAATTTATGTCAATGAAAGATAGAGAAAATATAATAAAAAAAATTTATAATGGTTTAAATGTTGGTGGTGGTTTTTTATTTGCAGAAAAACTTATTTGTACAAATGCAAAATTACAAGAAATGATGACATTTAATTATTATGATTATAAAAGAAAACATTTTGAAGCCAAAGATATTATGGATAAAGAGAGAACATTAAGACATATGTTAAAACCAAATACTTGGAAAGAAATTAAAACTATGATACTTAATGCAGGGTTTCAAGATGTACAATGTTTCTGGAGTAATCATTTATTCGTTGGTGCATTGGCAATAAAATAGGAGATAGTATGACAGATTTTTTAAAAGAAGTTATCAAAACAACAGGTAACGAATATGCATCTTTAGTATCTGATGGTGTTGAAGCTGGTGATGTTGATACATTTATAGATACTGGTTCGTATGCATTTAATGCATTGTTGTCGGGTTCACTATATGGTGGTTTACCTGCCAATAAAATTACAGCAGTTGCTGGTGAAAGTGCAACTGGTAAAACATTTTTTCTTATGGGAATGTGTAAACATTTTCTTGATAAGCATCCAGATGGTGGTGTCATATATTTTGAATCAGAAAGTGCAATTACAAAACAAATGGTTATTGATAGAGGTATAGATGCTGATAGAATGGTAATATTACCAGTAACAACAGTACAAGAATTTAGAACTCAATCATTAAAAGTTTTAGATAAGTATATAGAACAAGATACATCTATTCGTAGACCATTGTTTCTTGCATTAGATTCACTAGGTATGTTATCAACAACAAAAGAAGTTGAAGATACTGCTGAAGGAAAAGAAACAAGAGATATGACTAGAGCACAAGTATTGAAAGCAGCATTTAGAGTGTTGACTTTAAAACTTGGTAAAGCAAAAGTACCTATGGTCGTAACGAATCATACTTATGATGTAGTAGGTTCTATGTTTCCTACAAAAGAAATGGGTGGTGGTTCTGGATTAAAATATGCAGCTTCATCTATTGTATACCTTTCTAAAAGAAAAGAAAAAGAAGGCAGTGAAGTTGTAGGTAATATAATACATTGTAAGAATCATAAATCTAGAATGACAATAGAAAATAAAATGGTTGATGTGAGATTAACATACAATAAAGGTCTGGATAGATATTATGGCTTGTTAGAACTTGCTGAAAAATATAATGTATTTAAAAAAGTGGCAACTAGATATGAATTACCAGATGGTTCTAAACAATATGGTAAAACAATATTAGGTAGTCCAAAGAAATATTTCACTCAAGATGTTATGGACATTTTAGAAGAGTGTGCAAAGAAGGAGTTTAGGTATGGTGGACAAAGACCCGAAGACCGTGACACTAGCAGCGAATAGGCCTGCTTTTGATTACTCTAAAAGATATTTAGGTATAATTGCAGACGATTATGTTATGGTAACTAATAAAAAAGAACACGAAGATTGCATTGGTATTAAAGGTGGAAAGTATGAAGGTGTCATTTACAAGTATGGTAAAATAGCACAAGTAGAAGATGCTAATAATGGTACACTACCTGCAACATTAAAATTTAATTATAAAATAATCGACAGAAATGGATTACCAGAAGACGATGCAGATTATTTTGGTAGAGATTTTAAAAATTTAATTGGTGATATACTATGTGATATAGTAGATAGACATTATTCAAGGAAAGAGGTTTTTAGTGGAACAAAATCAGACGATAGAGAAGACAACGCTAAGTCAACTGATACATAATGAAGAATTTAATCGTAAGGTTATACCGTTTTTAAAAAAAGAATATTTTCACCAAAGAAGTGAACAGATTCTTTTTGAAGAAATAAATGAATTCGTTGAAAAGTATTCTAATCCACCAACTAAAACATCTTTAGAAATAGAGATTGAAAATAGAAAAGATTTATCTGATAACGACCATAAATCTGTTTTAACTTCATTAAACTCATTAGAGAATAGTGAAGTAGACTACGATTGGTTATTAAATACAGTAGAAAAGTTTTGTAAAGACAAAGCTGTATATAATGCAGTAGTCGATAGTATAAAAATTATTGACAATAAAGTAAAAGATAAAACTTCAGAAGCTATACCTGAACTATTATCAGATGCACTTTCTGTATCTTTTGACAATCATATTGGTCATGATTATATTGAAGAGTCAGATAGAAGATATGATTATTATCACAGAGTTGAAGATAGAATACCTTTCGATTTAGAATATTTTAATAAAATAACAAAAGGTGGATTACCACAAAAGACATTGAATATTGCACTTGCTGGTACAGGTGTTGGTAAATCATTGTTTATGTGTCATCTTGCATCATCAACATTAATGCAAGGTAAAAATGTATTGTATATAACTCTTGAGATGGCAGAAGAGAGAATCGCTGAAAGAATAGATGCCAATCTTATGAATATTACAATAGATGAATTACACGAATTACCTAAAAAAATGTTTGATGATAAAATCAAAAAAATAAAAAATAAAACAGTTGGTAAAATAGTAATCAAAGAATATCCAACTGCATCTGCACATTGTGGACATTTTAAAAGTTTAATGAAAGAACTTGCAATTAAAAAATCATTCAAGCCTGATATCATATTTGTAGATTATTTAAATATCTGCTCATCATCAAGATTTAGAAATAATGCAAGTGTAGGTTCTTACTTTTACATCAAAGCTATCGCTGAAGAATTAAGAGGTCTTGCAGTAGAAAGTAACTTACCAATAGTATCAGCAACACAAACAACGAGAAGTGCATATACTTCTTCTGATGTTGGTCTAGAAGATACTTCAGAAAGTTTTGGTTTACCTGCTACTGCTGATTTGATGTTAGCAATTATTTCTACTGAAGAACTAGAAGATTTAAATCAGATAATGATTAAACAATTAAAGAATAGATATAATGACCCAACAATAAATAAAAGATTTATTATAGGTATAGATAGAGCCAAAATGAAATTGTATGATGTAGAACAAGTTGCACAAGATGACATTGTAGATGCAGGTCAGAGTGAACCAGTCTTTGATAACACCAATGTGGGTAAAAGATTGGGAGAGAAGACCTATGAGAAATTTTCCGACCTCAAGGTATAATAAATATAAGGTTAAATATTTTGTTGATATACTATGGAGAGATAACAAAGCTGAATATGCAGTTATTGAATTACCAACAAATGATATTGTTAAGGTATTCACATTCAAGGAAGATGCTGAAGAAATGGTTCAAAGTTTAATGAAAGTAAGACCATTTGGTAAAGATACTCTTCCTAAATTTTTGAAAGATAAAGTATGAAAGATGACCCAGTAAAAGACCACCCAGTAATATGGGGTAAATCAGACAATCATATTTTGTTCAAAGAAAGATATCCAGTTATTCTAAAAGATTATAAAGATTGGAAAGATTTAAATCCATTACTAGAAAAATATATTCGTCAACAAGGTGATAGAATAAATTTTCAATCAAATGTCAAAGCACAAATGACAGAGTGGAATATGCAATTAGAAGCTGGTGGTGAACATTTTCAAGAATTAGTTAATTTTGTTAGAGAAGTATCAATGGAGTGTTCACCAGTACAATTTATACCAGATTGTTATGATTGTTGGGGTGCAGTTTATAAAAAAGGTAATCATACTGTTTCACATGACCACTGGCCAGCTATTTGGTCTTGGACTTATTATGTTAATGTAACGAGTGAATGTGCACCATTAGTTTTTACTAATACAGATTACAAAGTACAACCATATAATGGATTATTAGTAATGTTTCCTGGTTGGGTTAAACACAAAGTACCACCTCAAGAAAGTGACCATGAGAGAGTAATGGTTGCTGGTAATCTGAATTGTAGGTCTGGTTTATTTTAAAAGCACTTGACATTCCTTAATTATATAAATATAGTTGTTATAACAACTATGGAAAAATTGAGAAATGTTAACATTTAAAGAATTCTTATTAGAAGATAAGCAGGGTAAAAATTTACATTTAGAACATCTAGAAGATGAGATAATCAACTTCGGTGTAGGTGGTGCTAGAGGTGCAATAAATTTCTTACAAGAGTTAAGAAATATGTTGGCTGGTACAGCATCTGGTGGTGTAAATATGACAGTAAAGTGGGACGGTGCTCCTGCTATATTTGCTGGTGTAGACCCTTCAGATGGCAAGTTCTTTGTCGCTAAAAAATCTGTATTCAATGTAAATCCAAAATTGTATAAATCAAATGCTGAAATAGATGCAGATGTGTCTGGTGGTCTTAACTCTAAATTTAAAGTTGCATTAAAAGAATTTTCTAAATTGGGTATAAAAAATGTTCTTCAAGGTGATTTGATGTTTACCAGTGAAGATTTAAAGAAGGAGAAAATTGATGGCGAAACTTATATTTCCTTTCAGCCTAATACTATCGTGTATGCTACATTACCTAGTTCTGATTTGGGTAAACGAATATCACAAGCAAAAATTGGAGTCGTATGGCACACCACCTACGAAGGAGATACACTACAAGGCATGAAAGCAAGCTTTGGTGCTAATATCAAAGGATTAAATAAAGTAAATAGTGTTTGGATGGACGATGCTTCTTATAAAGATGTATCTGGTAAAGCAACATTTACAAAATCAGAAACAGAACAAGTAACAAAGTTATTATCACAAACTGGTAGTATATTTAGAAGAATCAATTCAAGTTTACTTGATAAGTTTATTAGACTACAAAATGCGATGACTGGTAATTTATCTGGTGCAAGTTTGAAAACATATAATAATATTAAAGTTAGACAAGGTGAAACAATTAAAAATGTAAAACAACATGCAAAAGGTTATATAGACCATATTGAAATGCATTTTGAAAAACTAAAACAAAAAGTAAAAACTCAAGGTGCAAAAGATAAGTTTGATAGAAATAAAAAAGAATACATTAGAGAGTTTACTAAACATTTAAAAAATTTAGAAAATATTATTTTATTTCAAAACTCTTTAGTTTCTGCCAAGATGATGATTGTAAATAAATTAAACGAAGTAAAACAATTAGCAAATACATTTATAAAAACAGATAAAGGTTTTAAAGCAGTCAATCCAGAAGGTTATGTTGCTATTGACAAAGCTGGAAATGCTGTTAAACTAGTAGATAGAATGGAATTTTCATATAATAATTTTACAGCAAGAAAGGCATGGGATAAGTGAGAACATTAAAACAACATATCTCATTAATATATGAATCTGTTTTAAGTGTTGGTGAAATAGAAAAAAAATTTGTTGGTACACAAATACAAAGACACACAGAATTAAAAAGGGTTATTGACGAGAAAGAACCTTTAGAAACTAAAAAAGGTAAAGTTGTAATATCTTTTTTAACACCTGAACAACAGGCTGCATTTAATAGTGGTGATTTTAAAACAGCATTTCAATCAGGTAGAAGATATATACCAGCTTTTAAAACTGAAAAAGGCGATGAAATAACTTTACAAGATATAATAAAAACTGCAAAGTTTGGTGGTGGTAGAGGTTCAGGCGGTGGAGCAGAAAATACTAAATTGACAGAAAGTGCACAATGTGTAATATCAGCTCAAATTATGGCTGGTGAAAACTACGAACCAGGTGATGCAATTGATTTTAAGAGTCTTAAATCAAATGATTATGATGTAGATGAGAATATATCAAAAATTGAGTCTGACTTAACAGACGATTGGGTAGATTCTAGTATATTAATTGGTAATGCATTAAAAAAATATTTAGGTTCAGGTAAATGGAAATTTCATAGAGGTTCACAATTTGTAAAAAATATAAATGAAACATATAAAAGACTTGTAAAGTTAGAAGAAAAGAAACCATTTTCAGATATTAACAAATGGAATCCAGCAGATATTTGGTGTACAAATGGTGGTGAGAATTTCGATTTTGAGAAATATACAAGTTTAGGTGATTGGAATAATGATTTAAAAGAATTACATGACAAAAGAAAACTAGTTGGTGTGTCTTTAAAGAAAGCTGTTAAAGTTGCAACTTTACAACAAAAAAATACAACGGGTTTTATAAGAAGACCTGTGAAATATAAAGATTATTTAATTAGTAAAAAGGGTTTTTTCAAAGCAAAGTATTCTGAAATTATTACCTCTGCATTTGTTTTTAGAATTAGAAGTTTTGTTGGTGAGTTTGGTGGTTATTCTGCAGAAGTATTAGGTACAACTGCATTTGGTGGAAAAGTAGGTATAACTGAAATATTTGATTCTTTACAGAAACATGCAGGTAAAAGAACGAAATATCCAGATAGAAAATTAATAAGTATAATTAAAAGACCTACACCAGCCTTTAAACAAGAGTTGTGGGAAATGTATTTAGGTTTAAAAAAAGATAATGAGTTTACTGAAAAAACTAAAGATAAGTTTATGAAAGAACTTGATAGGTTTTTTAAAATAAATCCAAGTTTTATATTCAATAGATATAGAGCAATGGAAATAATAAGTTTAATTAAAAATGCTGGAAAAGCTAAATCAGATAGAATTATAGATTCTATGGCTGCATATTCTTTGGCCGAAGGTGATTTATCTGGTCCTCATGTATTGGCGAAGTAAATGAAAGAAGCACCTAGAATACCAAGAAAGAAAGGTCAGCCTGCAGGTTCTGATAAACATTCAGATTTATATACTGATGAGAACCCTAAAGGTACTATTCATGGTCTTGGTTTTAAAGATGTTAAGACAGCAGAAGCTTCTGTTAAGAAGATAGAGAATAGTGGAAAAACTCATGCACATAAAATACAAGCAGCTATTGCAATGGAACAAAGAGCAAGAGTTATGGGTAAGACTGCAGAAGCAGCAGTGTATAGAAAATATATAGAAAAAATGAAAAAGATTACAAAACAAAAACAACAAAAAGAATCAGTAACTTTTAGAACATTTATGGAAAAAACTGAATCAGTTGTATTTACATTTGGTAGATTTAATCCACCAACAACTGGTCATGAGAAGTTGATAGAAAAAGTTAGAAAGATTGCTGGTGGAGATGACTATTATATATTTCCATCACATTCTCAAAACCCTAAAAAAGACCCTTTACCTTTTTCTAAAAAAGTTGCATATATGAGAGATATGTTTCCTAAACATAAAAGAAACATAGTAGCAAATAATAAATTAAAGACAGCTTTAGATATTGCAGTTTATTTTCATGAACAAGGATACAAAGAATTAAATATGGTCGTTGGTTCAGATAGAGTTGCAGAGTTTCAAAAACTGTTGAAGACATACAATGGTCAAGAAAAAAGACATGGGTTTTACGATTTTGATAATATACAAGTGTTTAGTGCAGGCGATAGGGACCCAGACGCTGAAGGAGTAACAGGAATGAGTGCATCAAAAATGAGGTTAGCTGCCTCACAAAATAATTTTAAAGAATTTGTAAAAGGTCTACCTAAAGGTTATAGAAATGGTGAAAAACTATTTAAAGATGTTAGACAAGGTATGGGCCTGAAAGAAACTTCTCAATTTTCTGAAGAAGAAGTAGAAAGAGATTTATATGTAAGAGGTGTTTTATATAGAATAGGTGATTTAGTAGAAAATACAGTAGATGGTACATCAGGTGAAGTAGTAAGAAGAGGTCCTAATTATGTACAATACTATGATGGTGAAAATTTCTATAAGGCATTCTTAAATACGATAAGAGAAAAGAAAGAGAAAGAAAAAGAAGCACCAAAGAAAACTAAACAAGACCCAGATATAAAAGATAGAGAAGGTACACAACCTGCAAAGTATTATGATATGCCAGGAAAAGATAATGAATTAGCAAAGTCAACAAAACAAGCAAGAGCAAGACATTTTGCAAAAGGTACAAAAATGGACGATGATAATCCTGATGCATATAAACCAGCACCAGGTGATAAAGGTGCAAAAACAAAACCATCTAAACATACACTTAAATATAAGAAAATGTTTGGTGAAAGTTTATGGGCAAATATTCATAAGAAAAGACAAAGAATTAAACAAGGTTCAGGTGAGAAGATGAGAAAAGTTGGTGATAAAGGTGCACCTACACCAGCACAAATGAAAAGAGCACAAGGTGAAGAGAACATTGAAGAGATGCCTTATTATAGAAAAATCTATGATAAAATACATCAAATAACTCACCCTAAAGGTTATGAAAAAATTATGAAAATGTATGTCGATTTACACAAACAAGGACATAAAAATCCTGCTCAGGCATTAGGTCAAATGATTAGAGGTGTAGAGGCTAGAGATATAGCTTTCTATATTAATGGTCTAATTAAAAAGGGTAAGTTACCAAGTAAATTGGCAGCCAAAGTAGATTTTGAAATAGATGAAAACTTTCAATTAGACGAAAAAGTTGCAGGTCTAGTAAAGAAATCAGAGAAGTCAGGTATCGCTTATGGTATACTTAAAAAAGTATATGATAGAGGTATGGCTGCTTGGAGAACAGGTCATAGACCAGGTACTACACCACAACAATGGGGATTTGCGAGAGTTAATTCATTTGTTACAAAATCAAAAGGAACATGGGGCGGAGCAGATAAAGATTTAGCTGCAAAGGCAAGAGGTTCTAAAAAAGAATCTTATGATATAGGAGTAGATTATGCTAAACACACTTTTTCCACTACACCAGGTCAGAAATATGAACAGACTTTCAAATCAAAGAAAGCAAGTGAACAAAATATCAAAGACTGGTTTGAGAGAAAATCTACTAGAGAAGAGTATCAAAATAGATACAAAGAAAACTGGAAAGAAAGACTCAAAGAAACATATAATAGAATGTTAGAGAAAGTGAGCTGCGATGATTGTAATAATAAATATATAGAAAATGATACCTTAGGTGAAGCCGAATATCAAGGTAAAAAAGTCAAGTTAAATGACCCATTTAGATTACCTTCTGGAAGTAATAAAAAGTTTGGTGTTTATGTAAAAAATGAAAAAGGTAACATAATTAAAGTAACTTTTGGTGACCCAAATATGGAAATCAAAAGAGATGACCCTGGTAGAAGAAAAAGTTTTAGAGCAAGACATAATTGTGATAATCCAGGGCCTAAAACTAAAGCCAGATATTGGAGTTGTTTTCAATGGCGAAAAGGTGCAAAAGTAGATAACTAGGAAGAACTATGACACATTATAGACAAAGTATATCAGAGTCGTACAAAAAAGTTCAAGAAAGAGAACTAACTCCTAAAGAACTTAAAAGAAGAGAAGAGATTGCAAAAGACCTTCCAGACGATGAATTTAAAAAAAGATATGGTGATGATTGGAAATCTGTAAAAATGGCAACTGCAACAAAGATGGCAAAAAAAGAA
>MDSW01092578.1_pt1 | contig 10033 bp, 9 predicted proteins | sample 811171 | NCBI WGS metagenome assembly MDSW01 (sample SAMN05326641, study PRJNA326480) | marine metagenome | isolation source: seawater | place: Atlantic Ocean: North West | collected 2012
GTTTGTCCTTTTTTGTTTTTGTTGGATGAAAAACCCCTTCTGCCTCTATCCATTTTTCAAAAAATTTGTCCATGTTTGTAACTAGGTCCTTGATAACTGGCAAATTCCTTAAAGGAGCAATTTCAATATCCTCTGATTTAGCAAGAATTTTATTTACGTGCGTCCTGCAAGTCCATCTTGGCTCACCGTTGACCATCATTGCACAGGAACCACACATGCCTACACGGCAGGCAAATCTGTAAGTAAGGCTTGGGTCTTCATTTTGTTGAATCCAAGATACTAAGTCAAGAATAGTTTGGCTTTCAAAAAAAGGAACAGAAAATTTTTCAAAAAAACCTTCTGTTTCCTTTTTAGACCTCCAAACTTTTACAGACAGATATTTTTTTCTATTATTTTTCACAGCAGATCGCTAACTAAGTTTGTTCACATACTTAGATTTAATTAAATCAAAATCTATTTCAACACCTAATCCAGGGGCATTAAAAGAATGTACCATACCATTATTGTCAATTTCTATATCTTTTACTAGACCATATTTATGTGCCATTTGAGGCATCATTACCTCAAAAAAATCACAATTTTTGATAGCCATTATAAGATGAAGGTTTGCAACATTATTAATTGAATTACCTCCATGATGAACTTCTAGATTCATCCCAAAACCCTCAGCAAGATGTGCTGCTTTGACTAGGGGTGTAATGCCACCCTTAATAGCAACATCACCTCTTAAATGATCTGTAGCTTTTAATAATATCCATTCAGCATATGAACCATATCCTCCTGGTGTCCATTCGGTAGCTAATAGTGGTATATCAATTTTCTCTCTTAATCTCATACATCCATAAATATCATCATCTGCTAAGGGGTCTTCATACCAATAATAATTTAGTTCTTGAATAGCGTGCGCAACTTTAATTGCCTCTCCAAAATCATAACTCCAAGCAGAATCAAGCATTAAAATCATGTCATCACCAACAATTTTTCTTACTTCTTGGCAAGCAGCTATATCATCCCTAGGATTTCCAGGCGGATGAAGTTTGTAACTTTTCCAACCTTTTTCCTTATATTTTAATGCCTCCTCAGCATATGCTTCTTTACTTTCTAATACTGCAGAAGATGCGTAAACTGGAATAGAATTTCTATAGGTTCCTATAAGTGCATGTATTGGTAAACCCGCAACCTTTCCATTAATATCCCATAAAGCAACATCAACAGCACCAATACTTCTTAAATTAACCCATCTCCTTGCTTTAACAATTTTTTTATACAAATATTCCCTATTTAAAGGATTTTCTCCAAGAAGTAGTGGTTTTAATTTATCAATTAAACCAGGCGCGTCAATTGTAGCACTGTAAGCTGATGAACCTAAAAAAGAATATCCTGTAATACCTTGATCAGTTTCAATAGCAACAAGACCTAATTTTACATTTCCACCAAAATTTGTGTATGCATTATACGAAGCCGTTGGAATATCATCCCAGTCAAATAAAGTTATATTAAGATCAGTTATTTTCATTTTTTTTCCAAAAATTATATTTTTTATTTAATTAATAACATATATTAAGATTATTTTGAGCATAATTACGAGGAAAAAATGTTAGGTTCTCAAATTCTTGTTAAGACTTTAGTAAAAGCAGGTGTTAAAAAAATCTTTAGCCTGTCAGGAAATCAAATTATGTCTATTTATGATGCATGTATTGATGAAAAAATTAACATCATTCACACTAGACATGAAGGAGCTGCAGTATCAATGGCTGAAGCATGGTCTCAATTAACAAACGAAATTGGTGTTGTTCTTGTTACAGCTGCTCAAGGTTATACTAATTCAATTGGTCCTCTATTTAGTGTAAAATCATCTGACACTCCATTGCTTCTGATTAGCGGAGACTCTCCAGTAGAGCAAGATGGAAAAGGAGCATTTCAAGAACTTGATCAAACAATAATTTCATCAAAACTTACTAAATTATCCTTAAGAATTGAAAATATTATGGATTTAGAAGAAATACTTCGCCAAGCAATAAGAACAGCGCTAACTCAGAAAACTGGTCCAGTTCATTTAGCTATTCCTGAAGATATTTTAGAAAAAAAGATTAAAAACAAAACTACTATGAATGCCAGTAATTTTAAAAAACACATTAGTAAAACTAGATACGAAGATTTAGAATTATTAAGAGGTGAAATGGAAAGTTCAAAAAGACCTTTAATTATTTTGGGTCCTTCACTAAACAATACAAGAACAAACTATTTATCAAAAAAGTTAATAACTAGACTAAATATTCCAACTGTTGTAATGGAAAGTCCCAGGGGAATAAATGACCCAAGTTTGGGAAAATTATCGAGTGTTTTGAAAAGTTGTGACAAAATTTTTTGTTTTGCAAAAACACTAGATTTTACCTTAAGTTTTGGTAATAAAAAAAATTATGCTAAAAATTGTAAATGGTTTTTTATATCATCAGAAAGCCAAGATTATAAAAAAATAAAAATTAATTTAAAGGATCAAGAATTTACATTTATTTTAGCTGACCCTTTTGAGGTAGCAAGAAAAATACGTAATTTAAATTTTAAAAATCAACCCTGGCTAGAAAATGTAAATAAAAAAATTGATTTTCGTCCTAAAGTTTTAAGAGATGAATCTCAAATTTCATCTTCTGAACTTTGCTTTAACGTGCAAAAATTTATTTCAAATAATTCACCATCAATTGTGGTATCCGATGGAGGTGAATTTGGACAATGGGCTCAGTCTTTAACAAAAGGAACAAAAAGACTAATCAATGGTCCATCTGGTGCAATAGGATCTTCATTACCCTATGCTATCTCTGCAAAATTAGCATATCCGAAATATACGGTTTTTGCATTTATGGGTGATGGAACAGCTGGGTTTCACTTTTCTGAATTTGAAACTGCTGTAAGATATAAATTACCAATAATTGTGATAATAGGAAATGATAAATGCTGGAACGCTGAACATCAAATTCAAGTTAGAAAATACGGCAAGGATAGGTTAATAGGCTGCGAATTATCAGATGCAAGATATGATAAAGCTGTTGAAGCACTTGGAGGTTACGGTGAACTTGTTACGGATATAAAAAAATTAGAGTCTTCTTTAAAGCGAGCTAAAAATTCTAAGAAACCATCTTGTCTAAATGTTCTAATAAATGGACAAAGTGCACCAATTTTAAAATAAAGAATTGAAAATCAGCAAAAATCATTGTTAAGATAATTAAAACTATTTAATGGAGATTAAAATGGCAACAGTAGGTTTTATTGGAATAGGTGTAATGGGCGCGCCGATGTCAAAAAATATTATTAAAGGCGGTCATAAAGTTAAAGCTTATGACATAAATCGTCAATCACTTAGTAAAATCGAACCTTTAGGTGCGCAACCTATGCAATCTCCCGCTGAAGCTGCTAAAGAAACTGATGTTGTTATTTCAATGTTACCTACAGGTAAAGAAGTTAAAGAGGCAGTCTTTGGTAAAGATGGAATATCTGAAACTATATCAAAAGATTCTCTTTTTATTGATATGAGTACTATCTTACCAATGGATACTGACGAAATTGCAAAAAAATGCGCTGACCTAGGATTTGGGTTTGTAGATGCACCTGTTGGAAGATTATCAAAAAATGCTGAAGAAGGCACTCTGCTTATAATGGCTGGCGGATCAAAAGAAAATTTTGAAAAAGCAAAACCATACTTTGAAAATATGGGAAATACAATTTTTCATTGTGGTCCAGAAGGTTCTGGATCGAGAATGAAGATAATAAATAATTACATGTCAACTTCTCTTAATGTTTTAACAGCAGAAACCCTAACCATGGCTGAAAAAGCTGGATTAGATATTGACAAAGCAATAGAAATTATGAGTGGAACAACCGCTGGACAGGGTCATATGTCAACAACTTATCAGAATAATGTTTTAAAAGGTGATACTAATCCTGGGTTTATGATTGATTTGGCTCACAAAGATATGGGACTTGCACTTGAAATGGCTTCAATTTTAAAGTCTCCTACCCCTCTAGGAGCTGTCGCAAAACAATTTTATACTGTTGCTCAAAATGAAGGTCGAGGACGTCAAGATTGGAGTAGTATGTTTTTAACAATAAAAGAACTAGCAAGAAAAAAATAAAAATTATATTTTTGTATTAATTAATTTTCATTAAAACAATTCCAAAGAAGATTCCTATTGTCATAATTAATTTAACTAAAGTAAATTTTTCTTTTAAGAAAAATATACCTAAAATTAATGCAAAAATAACTGAACATTCTCTCAAAGAAGATACAATTGCAATTGGAGTAGAAATACATGCCCAAACTACAATCAAATATGCAATATATGATGCACTTCCACCTAAAATAAATACATTTCTCCCTTCAAAAAAGACGTTTTTAAATTTTAAGGGGTGAAAAATTTTAATAAAAATTGCGAAAACAATTCCATTAGCTATGGTCATCGCACTGTAATAACTTATAGCATCTTCATTTATTCTAGCACCCATACCATCTGCCATTGAATATAAAGAAATAAAAAAACCTGTAATTATGGCAAATAACAATGTTTTTAGATCAACCTTATATTTAACAATATTTACTATTCCAATAATCATAATTGAGAAAGATACTATGATAATACCAATAACTTCTTTTTCACTTAGTTTTTCACTAAAAAAAAATACAGAATAGATTGTTAATAAAAGTGGAGAAAGTCCTCTTGCAATTGGGTAAACAAAAGTTAATTCACCATATCTATAAGAATTTAAAAGAAAAAATTGATAAAAAAAATGAAACGTTACACTCAAAATCAGAAAAATTAAGCTATCAAATTTTGGTAAACCAGCAAAAATTAATCCTACTATACCCAATGGTAAATGTCCAATCACCACAGCTGCCATACCTACATGTTTATCCTTAGAATTTCTTAATAAAAAATTCCAAAAGGCATGAATGAATGCTGCAAATAATACTGCTAGAAAAATAAAATTATCTATTTCATGAACCCATTTAAATTTATTGTTATTTATAATTATTTTAAATTATAACATAAGTTAAGAAATAATCTTTATTTTAAAATACTTACTTAAACTAAAATGTTCGAATCAAAAAATATAATATTATCAATTTCAAAATTAAACTTAAGTAATTATACTTTAAAAGGATATAATAATTCATTTATTTTTCTATCTTCCTGCCCAAGTATAAGTTGGGATAATAATAAAAAAGCAAAAATATCAACTTTGTTGCAGAATTTTAAAAGATTAAAAAAACGAAAAATTTCTCTAGTCATTTCACTGATAGAAATTAACGAAAGTAGAAAACTTGGATTAATTAATCTTCCAAAAGTGCTTAAAAAAATACAAATTAAAATTATTAAATTACCAATTAAAAATATGAGCATACCTAAAGATTATCAGTCATTTCAAATTAGATTATCTTTAAAAAAAATTTTAGATGAATTAAAAAATAATAGAAATATTATAATACATTGCCATGCTGGGCTTGGTCGAACAGGGATATTAGCGAGTTTAATACTCAAAAGTTTTAATTTAAAATCTGAAAATTCTATAGAAATAATCAGAAAAATCAGACCAGGTAGTATTGAAACAAAGGAACAAGAAAACTTTGTAAAAGATTTCAATATTTAAAAAATATTTATTTTTTTGTTTTTTTCTGTAAGGTTAATTTATAATAGAAGTATTAAAAAATGAACTTATTAGAATTTAAAAAATCTGTAGGTAAAGAAGTTGGTATTTCAGATTGGTTTCTGATAGATCAGGATAAAATAAATAAATTTGCTGATTTAACACATGACCATCAATTTATTCATGTGGATATTGAAAAATCTAAAGATACTCCATTCAAGACTACAATTGCACATGGATTTCTAACTTTATCATTACTTCCATCAATGGCATCTCAAGTGATTTCAAAATCAAGTGATACTAAAATGTCTGTGAATTACGGTTTGAATAAACTAAGATTTATAAACCCTGTTTTAAGTAATTCAAAAATAAGAGGAAGATTCTTTTTGAAAAAAATAGAACAAAAAGAGTTCAATGAACTTACTTTATTTTGGGAAATAACAATAGAAATCAAAGATACTGAAAAACCAGCAATGATAGCAGAATGGATAAATAGAAGGTATTTTAATAACTAATTTTGTGATGAAAATAAACTAAATCTCTCAGCATGATGGTCAACATCTCCTAAAATATGATCAATCATAACTAATCTTTTTGCATAGTGAGCAATATCATACTCCCAACACATTGCGATACCTCCATGCATTTGTATTGTCTCCTCAGCAACTAGCTTACCAACTCTTCCAATTAAATTTTTAACTGCAGATATATGCTTTTCCCTCTCCGTTCTATTTTCTTCTAGATAAGATGAAGCTAACATAACCGAGGACCTTGCTTGCTCAATTTCTGTTACTAACTCTACCATTCTATGTTGTAAAACTTGAAAAGAGCTTAGAGGTTTGCCAAATTGTTTTCTTGTTTTTAAATATTCTAATGTTGTATCTTTAATTTTATCCATAATTCCAATTGCTTCTGCAGACAAAGCCAAAATTCCATAAGCACAGGATAATTCTAAAAGTAGATATGCATTATCATTTAATAATTTTGCTTCTACCTCATCAAACCATAAATCACATGCATGTCCACTATCAATTGTTCCATAACTTCTTTTTTTAAGACCTTTTGACTCCTTTTCTACAATAAACAGTCCTAGTCCCTCCTCACTTTCAACTTTGCCATTTATTCTTGCACTAACTATAATAAAGTCTGACATTTTAGCATTCATAACAATAGACTTGTGTCCAGTTATATAAAATTTGTTATTTTTAAAATTAGCTTTTGTTTCAACATAAGAAAGTGAATATCTAGATAAATGTTCAGTAAATGCTAAAGTTACATGCACACTTCCAACTAAAATATCTGATAGGATTTTTTTACAATTATTATTATTTATTTTCCATAATGGAACAGAACCTAAAATTCCTGTTGAAAGAAACGGTTCCACAACTAAGTGCCTGCCTAATATTTCAAAAACAGTTGTAATATCCTCTCCTGATCCCCCAAAACCACCAAATTCTGAAGGTATGAGAGAAGAAATAATACCTAGATCACAAGAATCTTTCCATATACTTAAATCATAGCCTACGTCAGATTTAACAGCTGTTAATCTTTTTTTTATTGAATAATTATTAGAAAAGAATTTGTCTATTGTGTCAGTTAGAATGCGTCTCTCTTCTGAGATTAGAAAATCCATTTCTTACATACCTAACATTGCTTTAGCCACAATATTCTTTTGTATTTCATTTGAACCACCATAAATAGAAAGTTTCCTTAAATTAAAATATTGTCTTGCTTGTGACATCCCATCTTCTGCACCAATAGGTTCCTCATTGTAACCCTCATCAAAACTTTCATAGACGTAAGCAGATGCATATGGACCTACAGCTTGTCTTAATAAGTCAGAAATTTTTTGTCTTATCTCAGTACCTTTAATTTTCAATAATGAGCTTTCTAAACCAGGTGCTTTACCTTTTCCAGCTGCACTTATTATTCTCAAATTAAAAGTATCCATTGCTATAAGATCAATTTCTATTTCAGAAATTTTTGAATTGAAAATAGGATCATCAAAAAGTGCTTTTCCGTTTTTTTTCTCTCTTTTTGAAATAACCTTTAGTTGTTCTAAAAGTTGTTTTGAAAAACCAACTCCTGCTATACCTGTTCTTTCATAAGTTAAAAGGTATTTAGCGTAAGTCCATCCTTCATTTTCTTTACCAACCAAATTTTCTACTGGAACTTTCACATCAGAAAACCAAATTTCATTAACTTCATGTTCTCCATCTAATGTTAAAATTGGACGAACTTCTATTCCTGGAGATTTCATGTCAATTAGTAAAAAAGAAATTCCTTCCTGTGGTTTACTTGCATTTGGATTTGTTCTCACAAGACAAAAAATTTTGTTTGCATAATGCCCAAGGGTAGTCCAAGTTTTTTGACCATTAACTATGTAAAATTTTCCTGATTTTTCTGCCTTTGTTTTTAACGAAGCAAGATCAGATCCTGATCCTGGTTCTGAATATCCTTGGCACCACCAATCATTGCAATTCAAAATTCTTGGCAAATAATGATTTTTATGTTCTTCAGATCCAAATTTTATTAAAACTGGACCTAACATATTTGGTCCAAACGGAACTATTCGAGGAGCTCCAGATGTTATCATTTCTACTTCAAAAATGTGTTTTTGAACAGGTGACCAGCCTGTACCACCATATTCAGTAGGCCAATGCCAACACAGCCATCCTTTTGCTTTTAACTTTTCGTGCCAAAAAGCATAGTCATCCTTACTTAATCTTTTGTGCTTTAACACTTTGTTTCTCAATGAGATTGGCAAATTTTCTTTAATCCAATTTTTAACTTCATTTTGAAAAAGTTTTTCTTCTTTTGAATAATTTAAGTCCATTTTTTATCACCTTTTTAAAGTGTATCCTCGTGACCCCAAATTGCAGTTACTTGACTTGACAAAACACCACCGTTTCCGTGAGAAAGAGAAAGTTTGGCATTTTTAACCCATCCGCCATCTTCTCTTGGTCCTTCATTATCGCCTGCTGCAGCTCTAATTTGTCTAATAGCTTCAATAGTAACAAATAAACCATACATCCCTGGATGTACACATGACAACCCCCCTCCATTTGTATTAACTGGAAGATCACCAGTTGGTGAAATCTTGTTCTCTTTTATAAAATCTTTACCTTCACCTTTTTCGCAAAAACCAATATCTTCTAGAAATAATATTGTGTTAATTGTAAATGCATCATAAAGCTGTAATGTGTGCATTTCATCATGTCTATAACCTGACATATCCAAAGCCCTCTTACTTGATTCTTTAGCTGAAGTTGTAGTTAAATTAGGCATCGCAGAAATCATTCTATGATGGTGCTCCATTGCAGCACCAAGAAGATAAACAGGAGTCTTTGGTCCATCTTTTGCTTTTTCTTTACTTTTTAAAATGATTGCTGCGGCTCCATCTGTAACCAGACAACAATCTAATTTTGATAGTGGAGAGGAGATCATCCTAGAGTTTATTACATCATCAATTGATAAGTCTCCTTGCATAAAAGCCTCTGGATTTAGATTTGCCCACATTCTTGCTGAGACCGCAACCTCAGCAAAATCCTCTCGTCTAGCATTATAATCATGCATATACCTACTTGCTGCTAAAGCATATGCCGTGAGAGGATTTCTTGGTTGATAAACTGATTCATAAGGCAAGGGTTCAGAAATAGATTTAAATCCACCTGCTGTTCTCTGATTAGAACCGTAAGCAATAAGTGCTGTTTGTATAATTCCTGCTTCAATAGCCATTGCAGCATTCAATGCATGTGCCATAAAAGATGAACCTCCAATGTTTGATCCATTTGAATATTTTGGATGAATTCCTAAGTGCTCGCAAAGTGACATTGTAGGCATTGAGTGAAATGCTGTAGCAGCAAATACTCCATCAATTTCTCTTATCGATATTCCAGCATCCTTGCATGCTTTATAGCTTGCTTCAACCATTATATCCATAGCATTTCTTCCGGTAGCTTCTCCAGTTCCAGCAGTTGCAAGACCTACACACGCAACTTTCCCTCTTAGATTATTTGTCATCATTTATTCACTCCCTCCAACTCTAAAAACAACTGCTTTTTTTCCATCTATTTCAGAGATTTCTGCTTTTACTTTCATTCCTATTTCTACTTTTTCAGAATCTATGCCAATGACTTTTGACATCATTCTTGGTCCTTCTTCAAGTTCAATAATTGAAATGTTATAATTACCGCCTTGCTCAGGCCTTCGACTTGTAGTAGTAGTAGCGAAAACAGTTCCTAAGCCAGATGCTTCTACCCACTCTAAATCATTCTCACCAGTTTTTGGATTAATCACACGTGGATAAAATACAAAATTTCCTGTTTTTACTGATTTCTGTATCATAAATTTACCATTTTCTATAAAATTTAAAAATTTATTTTCTGGTCCAATA
>MDSW01121057.1_pt1 | contig 10033 bp, 10 predicted proteins | sample 811171 | NCBI WGS metagenome assembly MDSW01 (sample SAMN05326641, study PRJNA326480) | marine metagenome | isolation source: seawater | place: Atlantic Ocean: North West | collected 2012
TGGAATAACCCATAACCGTCTGTGTTACAGGAATATTATGTTTTTTTGCAAAATTTGATAACTCATTCATTGCATCGGAATAAAAAACTCCTCCACCTGATATAATTATTGGTTTTTTAGATTTTTTAATTGTTTCCACAGCTTTTTTAATTTGAAAATCATCAGGCTTAGATCTTCTTATGTGATGTATTCTTTCTTGAAAAAATTCTTCAGGATAATCAAATACTTCGCCTTGAACATCCTGACATAAAGAAATACACGCAGGTCCACAGTCAGCAGGATCTAACATCATTTGTATAGCTTGTGGAAATGAAGAAATAATTTGCTCAGGTCTAGTAATTCTATCAAAGTATCTTACAATTGGTTTAAAAGCATCGTTTTGAGTCATTCCTGGATTATCAAAATTTTCTATTTGTTGAAGAACTGGATCTGGCATTCTATTTGCAAAAGTGTCTCCAGGTAAAAATAAAATTGGAAGTCTGTTACTCATTGCTACAGCCGCAGCCGTTAACATGTTCGTTGATCCTGGACCAACAGAACTTGTAGCAATAAATATTTGTTTTCTTCGTTTTGCTCTAGAATAGGCTATTCCTGTAAGTGCCATATTTTGCTCGTGATGGCCTCGCCATGTAGGAAGATCTTTTTGATTTTCTTCTAATGCTTGTCCTAGACATGCAACATTACCGTGTCCAAATATTCCAAATACACCTGGAAAAAGAGGCTCTTTTTTTCCATTTATCAATATCTTTTGTTTAATTAAAAATTTAACAATCGCGTGAGCACAAGTAAGTTGAATGTTTTTCATAAATTCTTTATAACCTAATTAAATATACTCTTATTTTCAACGAATAAATTATGTACGATAAATTTGGTCAATTCATAGATGGTAAGTGGGTAAAATCTTCGAGCGGTGAGACCTATGAAGTTATTAACCCCGCAACGGAAGAGCTTATTGGTAATGCATCTAAAGCTTCAAAAAAAGATATAGATAAAGCATTAAAATCTGCTGAGAAAGGTTTGGAAGTTTGGAAAAACACTTCACCATGGGAGCGATCAAAAATTATTAGAAAAATATCAGACATAATGAGAAAAAAAGTTGATATCCTTTCAAAATGGTTAACCCTAGAAGTTGGAAAGCCTTTATCAGAAGGAGCTGGAGAAGTAGGTGGTGCAGCTGATATTTTTGAGTGGAACTCTGAAGAAACCAAAAGAATTTACGGTGAGACCCTTCAAAGCAGATTTCCAAACACAAGAATACATGTTTACTACCAGCCAGTCGGTGTTGTTGCTGCGCTGGTACCTTGGAATTTTCCAATAATTTTAGCCTCAAGAAAAATTTCAACAGCATTAGCTGCAGGATGCTCTGTAATTGTTAAACCAGATGTTATTACACCAGGATCTGTAATGGAATTAGTAAATATTTGTAAAGAAGCTGGCGTTCCAGATGGTGTTATAAACCTGCTTTCAGGAGATCCAGCGTTTATTTCTGAAGAACTTTTATCATCTGATATCATCAAAAAAGTCTCAATAACTGGATCGACCAGAGTAGGAAAATTAATATTAAAAAAAGCTGCAGACAAAGTACAAAGAGTTACTATGGAACTCAGTGGTCACTCACCATTTATAGTTTTTGATGATGTTGATCTAAATAAAGTTACTGATATGGCCATAACAGCTAAATTTAGAAATAATGGACAAGTTTGTATCTCACCAGGAAGATTTTATATCCACGAGAGTAAAAAAAATGATTTCACAAAATTAATGGTTGAGAAAACTCAAAAATTAAAAATAGGTAACGGTATGGATAAAGATACTGTCCTTGGGCCACTTACAACAAAAAAAAGATTAGAAGAAATAGAAACTTTAGTTGAGACAACTAAAAAGGAAGGAGCGAAAGTTTTATTAGGTGGCAAAAGACCAGCTGGATTTAATAAAGGATACTACTATGAACCTACTATTTTTGACGATGTAAAAGATAACTTTACAATAATGAAACAAGAACCATTTGGTCCTTTAGTTCCAGTTTTAACTTTTAAAAATTTTGAAGAAGTAGTGGAAAGAGCCAATAATAACGAGCTCGGACTTGCTAGTTATATATATACAAATGATATGAAAAAAGCTAATAGAGCCTCAGAATTAATGGAGAGCGGAACAGTAGCTGTTAATACTCCAGTAGTAGCAGTTGCTGAGGCACCTTTTGGAGGAATTAAGCAAACAGGTTATGGTAGAGAGGGTGGTTCTATGGCCATAAAAGATTATTTAAATATAAAATATACACATTTAGGTGTTCAATACGATTAATGCGAAAAAATATTCTTAAAAAAAAATTTAAAGAAGGAACGCCAATTGTAAATGGTTGGTTACAAATACCTAATTCATTCTCTGCAGAAGTTATGGCGCAACAAGGTTGGGACTCATTAACTATCGATATGCAGCACGGTGTAATAGATTATCCCAATGCATTACAAATGTTACAAGCTATTTCGACAACAGAAACAGTACCTTTAGCAAGAGTAAATTGGAATGAACCTGGTCAAATAATGAAAATATTAGACGCAGGATGTTACGGAATAATTTGTCCAATGGTAAGCAACAGGAAAGAGGCAGAAAAATTTGTACAAGCTTGCCTTTATCCACCAAAAGGATATAGAAGTTTTGGACCCATACGTGGTCTTATATATGGCGGTCAAGATTATGGTTCCAATGCAAATGATGAAATTTTGAAGTTAGCTATGATTGAAACAAGCGAAGCTTTAAAAAATTTAGATGAGATAATGTCCACACCAAATTTAGATGGTATTTATATTGGTCCAGCTGATTTAAGTTTAGCAATAGGACAAAAACCTGGCTTTGATAATCCTAAGGGATCTAAAACTCATACAGAAATTTTAAATATTTTAGAGCATGCAAAAAAACATAAATTATTTGCTGGTATACATAATGCTTCACCAGAGTATGCAATGGAAATGATAAATCTAGGATTTAATTTTGTTACAGTTGGATCTGATCAAAGACACATGAGCTCAGAAGCTAAATCTGTCATAGAAAAAATGAAAGGTTCAAAAAAAGGTCAAGATAATAAGGGTTACTAATTAAAAATGAACTTTTATGTTTATGTTCTTAAAAGTTCGGGTAACAAAGCTATTACTTACGTTGGTTATACGTCAAACTTAAATAAAAGAATCGCATTACATAATAAAGGGAAGGGTGCTAAATTTACTAGAGGTCGTAAATGGAAGCTTATTTATAAAGAAAAATTTAAAACAAAAAATGAGGCAATTTCCAGAGAATATTATATAAAGAAAAATAGAAGCTTAAGAAAAAAAATAAAAAGCTTGACCATATGAAAATATCTATCTTATTACCATATAAAGAGAATTTTTCACCTATTTATCCTGGAGCTGTATCACTTTTTGTAAACGATACTGTAAAAATAAGTAAATATAAAAAAGATATAACTATCTACGGAAATACTAATTACAAAACGTTATTTAATTTAAATTACAAAAACATACCTTTATCTAAATTTCGACTTCAAAGTTCAAGCAAAAAATATGTATATGAATTTTTAAAAATTGAAAAAAATCATATTTCTGATTTAATTGAGGTGCATAATAGGCCAAATTATCTTGAGACTTTAGTCTCAAATTTAGAAAAAAGAAATTTTGTTTTATATTTCCATAATGATCCTCTTACGATGACAGGATCAAAAACTATAAATCAAAGGAAATTTTTATTAAAAAATTGTTATAAAATCATTTTTAATAGTAACTGGTCAAAAAAACGGTTTTTGGAAGGTATGCATAACAAATTTGTAAATAGCGATAAACTATTAGTTATATTTCAATCTGCAATTAAGCAAAAGGTTAATATAAATAAAAAAAAAAATGAGATTACATTTGTTGGCAAATTAAATAAAGCTAAGGGTTATGATTTATTTGGTCAAGCAGTTTTAAAAATCCTAAAAATTCATAAGAAATGGTCTGCCAATGTGATAGGCGATGAATTAAGAGACAAAATAAACTTTAATCATAAAAGAATTAGAAATTATGGGTTTTTAAAACATTCAGATGTATTGAAAGTTTATAAACGTTCTAGTATTGCAGTAGTTTGTTCAAGATGGGAAGAACCTTTTGGAAGAACAAGTTTAGAGGCAGCATCATCTGGTTGTGCTGTAATAATTAGTAATCGAGGAGGTTTGCCCGAAACTATAACAAATGGAGTAATTTTAAAAGAATTATCAATTAACTCAATTTTTAAATCAATTAATAAATTAATAAATAATTCTAAAGAAAGAAAAAGTTTTCAAAAATTGTCATTAAGAAATTTTTATCTTACGCATGAATTTATATCAAAAAAAATCGATAATTACAGAGATGAAAAATTTAGATTACATAGATTGTTCAATATAAAAAAGTCTTTACCTTCATTAAGACTTTTACACGTTACAAATTTTAATGAAAGACATGATGGAAGATTATTTTTTAACACTGGTAGAAGATTAAATAATGGTTTTATAAGATTAGGCCATAGTATTTTAGAATTTAGTGATAGAGATATTCAAAAATATTATAAGAGTTATAAAGATTTAAATGGGTCAAAAACTTTGAATGAAAAATTAAAGAAAACTTGCTATAATTTTAAACCAGATATAATTCTTTTAGGACATGCAGATCTTATATCACCTGATACTTTGGGTGAGTTAAAAGATGACTATCCAAATTTAAAGATTGCACAATGGTTTTTAGATCCATTAAATAAGAAGGGACCTGATTTTAGTCGAAATAAGTCAAGAATTTTAGATAAAAGTAATTTCGTAGAAGCTAATTTTTTAACAACTTCACCTGAGGCGTTAGATTTTTTGCCAAATAGAACTCAAAATTTTTTTATACCAAATCCTGCTGACAAATCTTTTGAAACTTTAGAAAATTATAAAAAAGATTGTAATATGGACGTTTTCTTTGCTTTAAGTCACGGAGTTCATAGAGGAGTCTTAAAATTAGGAAAAAAGGATGATAGATCAGTCTTTATAATGGATTTAATAAAAAAAACAGAGAACGTAAAATTTGACGTATACGGTTTGAACAAAGTCCAACCAATTTGGGCTGATCATTACTTTAAAACTATATCAAATTCTAAAATGGGATTAAATTTGAGTAGAGGAAAACCAATAAAATATTATAGTAGTGACAGAATAACACAAATTATTGGTAATGGTTTAGTGACTCTAATTGATGAAAAAACTCATTATAATGACTTTTTCGATCGCGATGAAATGGTTTTTTACAAAAATGTTGAAGATTTATCAGAGAAAATAATAAAGATATCTAAAGATGAAAAATTAAGAAAAAAAATTGGAAAAAAAGGAAGAGACAAGTACTTAAAATATTTCAACTCAACTCTTGTTGCAGATTTTATAATCAATAAAACATTGTCTATTAAGTCAAAGAAAAAATATTTATGGTTTAATGGTAAGTAAAAATAATTACATGCTTGTAACGGGCGGTCTAGGATATATCGGCTCACACACGGTTGTTGAACTCTTAAAATTAAATAAAAAGGTTATAATTATTGATAACCTTTCAAATTCAAAAAAAAAAAATACATTAAAAATTAAAAAGATATCAAAAAAGAAATTTTTATTCTTTGCTATGGATATAAGGTCAAAAAAATTAGATTATATCTTTAAGAAATACAAAATTAATCTTGTAATTCATTTTGCGGGATTAAAATCAGTTATTGAGTCTAAAAAAAAACCTAATTTATATAAAAGAAATAATATTCAAGGCACACAAAATCTTTTGAATGTTATGAAGAAAAACAAATGTTTTAATATTATATTTAGTTCATCTGCTTGTGTATATGATGAAAAAAATACTCCGCCAATTAAAGAAACAGACAAATTAAATCCTAAAAGTCCTTATGGTAAAACCAAATTGAAAATTGAAAATATGTTAAGAAAAGAGTCTAAATCTAATTTAAATTGGAATATAATTATATTGAGATATTTCAATCCTTTAGGCGCTCATCCATCTGGACATTTAAAAGAAGATATATCTAAAGCTGAGAATATTGTGCCTAATATAACCAAAGTATTAAAAAGTAAAAAAGATTTTTTTAAGATTTATGGTTCTAATTATGATACTCGAGATGGAACATGCTTAAGAGACTACATACATGTAGTAGACTTGGCGAAGAGTCATATTTCATCAATTAGAATTTGTAAAAAAAATGTATTTAAGATTATTAATATTGGAACAGGTAAACCTTACTCAGTTAAAGAATTGCTTTATGGCTTTGTGAAGTATCTAAAAAAAGAAATTCCTTACAAGGTTGTTAAAAGAAGACCCGGAGATATTCCGATTTCTTATTCTGATATAAAAAAACAATTAAAAATTCTTAAATTTAAAGCAAAATACAACCTGAATGATATGATTAAACACACCATGAACAGTGTCAATCTATAATTATCGGTGATATAGAATATAAGTTTTTTTTGTTATGTGGAGAAGTTTTTTTACTGAGAGAAAATGGTTATTGTGGTCATGGGGAGGCTTTGCTTTTATTATAATGTCTCTACTTGCGCAAACTTATATCGATGTAAAGATTAATGAGTGGTATAAGGGTTTTTACGATTTACTTCAAAAAGCTCCTGAAAGAGAGTTAAAAGAGTTTTATGATGGGATAGTTTTGTTTATGAAACTAGCTATTCCTTACGTAATAATCTACACAATCACAAATTATTTTACCAGATTATGGGCGTTCAGATGGCGTGAGGCAATGACTTTTTCTTATATGCCTTATTGGAGGGCTGTAGATGCGAAAGTGGAGGGGGCATCACAAAGAATTCAAGAGGATTGCATGAATTTTGCAAAAATTGTAGAAAGTTTAGGTCTTCAAGTTGTGAGAGCAATAATGTTATTAATAGCATTTTTACCAATTCTTTGGGGTCTTTCATCAAACGTAGTTATTCCTTTTTTTAAAGACATTTCAGGTTCGTTAGTTTGGGTGTCTTTAGTGGCAAGTCTTGGAGGTTTAATTATAAGTTGGCTTGTAGGAATAAAGCTTCCAGGTTTAGAATATAATAATCAAAAAGTAGAAGCAGCGTTCAGAAAAGAATTAGTATATGGTGAAGACGATAGAAAAAATTACGTTAGCGCCCCAACAATTTTGCAATTGTTTACAGGAATAAAATTTAATTATCATAGATTATTTTTACACTATGGTTATTTTGACCTTTGGTTGATAATGTACAATCAATCAATGATAATAGTACCTTATCTAATTATGGGACCAGGTCTTTTTACTGGCGCTATGACACTTGGAGTATTAATACAGACATCGTCTGCTTTTAGAGAAGTTCAAAGTAGTTTTTCATTGTTCTTACAAAATTGGACTAGAATAACTGAGCTGAGGTCAATATATAAAAGGCTCATGGAATTTGAGACCGCTATAAATTTTAAAAGTTCTAAATTACCTAGAAAACCTAGAAAATCAGATGTTAGGACTTAATGGGTATCTATCTTAAACTTTTTGAAGTTTTATTTCCAGTTTTTTTGATAATTTGGATTGGTTTCTACTTAGGAAAAAAAGATCCTAAAATTGACACTAGATTTATTACAAAATTAGCTGGTACTTTTGGTACACCAGCTTTAATTTTTTATGCATTAACTACAACAGGGGTAAATTTAGAAATTTTTACAAAATTTTTTACTTATGAAATTATAGCAATCATTTTTTTTTCTGTAGCTGGAATTTTAACATTATTTTTGACAAAAAGAGATATTATCCAAGAACTTCCGCCTCTTATACTGCCTAATAATGGAAACATAGGCTTACCAATTTGTTTGTTTGCTTATGGTTCTATAGGATTAGGTATTGCTGCAGCTATTGCATCAGTAATTATGCTTTTCCATTTTACAATTGGCATTTTGCTTGCAAAAAAAAAATTTGATTTTAAAATTTTAATTAAAAACGGACCAATTTATGGAATTTTAACTGCATTTATTTTTTTATATTTTGAGATTAAAACACCAATTTTTTTAGAAAATGCGACTTTTTTAATCGGTTATGCTACTATTTTTCTTGTTTTAATGTCTTTGGGTATAGCTTTGACTAAATTAAAAGTTTTCTCTTTAAAGCTCTCTTTAATTAATTCATTTACAAGAATGTTTATTGGACCTATCATTGGCCTTTTTTTAATAGAACTTTTTGATTTAAAGGGGGTAGAGGCGGGAGTTTTATTTATTCAATGTTCTATGCCAAGCGCCATCTTGACGTATCTAGTAGGTTCAATGTACTCTCCTAAGAAGATAGTCGACAGCATAGCTAGCACGATAGTTGTTTCTACTGTCATTTCATTTATCACTTTACCAATTATTGTATATATATCATTATTTTATTTTAACTAACAAAATCAATGATTTAATTATCATATTTAAAGTTTTAAATTAAGATTTAAGTAAGTATTATTTACCAATCGCTACTTTATAAAGCATTCAGCTTAATTTTAGTTTAAAATCACGTAAAATTAGGAAAAATAAGAACAATATACTTTTAAAAAATTATAAAAACCAAGAGATCTGCAAATTAGGAATATAGCGTTTAAAGGGCCAAAGAGCCCCTTTTTTTTGCGATTTAATGATATACGGTTCAACTGTAAGCTGTATTATAGTTTTATAAGTTTAATTTTAAATAATCTAATAAAAACGTTGGTATTATTAACTTTTATAAGTAAATACCCTCCTTTTTAAGTAATTTTTTTTTAGTTTTTATACCGCCGGGCCCTGAGTATCCTCCTAATTTTCCATCTGATCTAATTACTCTATGACACGGTATTTTTATAGGGTAGGGGTTTTTACCTATTATATTTGCGACAGCTCGAGAAGAATTTGGTTTCTTCAAAGCTTTTGCAATATCTAAATATGTTCTTGTTTCACCTTTGGGTATTTTCATCAAATACCTCCAAACTTTTAGCTGAAATTCAGTACCTTTAAGTTTAATCATAAAGAAGAAAAGCTATCAAACAGATAATTACTACGAATATAGTTAAAAAAACGGATTTAAGATTTTTTTTTTTAGTGTCCTTAATTTTTTCCCAATAATTCAAACTAAAAAATACAAAAACGACAAATAAAGCAGCTAATAATAAATATTTGATCATTCCTTTTACTCTTTCAAAACCTCAATATTTTGGCCATTTTTAAAATCATCCAATTTCTTTAATTCACTTGGGTTAACAGCATCTGCCCAGTGATTAGCGGAAGAAACCAGTCTTATCTCATCTTTTATGCTGACTGGTGTTGGTCCAAATCCTATTGCAATAGCACTTCCCTGATTCCAGAAAGCTATCTCACCCAAATTAAAAACCTCTTTTGCGTCTTTTTCGGGCAATATATCATTTTTTGGAATATCAAAATAAATTTCTTTACCCCAGGTATTTATTTTTGCCTTGATAGGAAGCATTTCATAAATTTTCTTTCCAGTTTGATTGTTTCTAACTTTACAGGAAAAAACAAAGTTAGAAATTTTAAATTTTATTTTCATGATTAATTTGTAATTTAATATATTGACATCCATTTTGAACTAATATATTATTTCCGATAATTAATGGTTATCGGAAATTATTATGAATAAACTAATGGTTGATATAAAAAGTCTCGAAATTGAAACTCTCAAGAATTTAAGGAATTCAAAGTCTTTAAACACAATAAGGGCTTATAAGGCTGATTTTAATGATTTCTCGCAATTTTGCAAAAAACATAATTTTGAATCGCTTCCTACGCAACCAAAAATTTTAGCTCTATATTTGACTGATTTGTCAAAAAGCTCAAAATATAGCACTCTAAAAAGGCGTTTAGCCTCCATCAGTGTTATTCATAAAATTAAAGGCCACTATATAGACACTAAACATCCTCTCATTATGGAAAACTTGTTAGGGATTAAAAGGACTAAAGGAACTATGCAAAGATCAAAAAAACCTATGTTAATCAATGATTTAAAATTAATAATTGATGTTATAGATAAAGAAAAA
>MDSW01149628.1_pt1 | contig 10033 bp, 4 predicted proteins | sample 811171 | NCBI WGS metagenome assembly MDSW01 (sample SAMN05326641, study PRJNA326480) | marine metagenome | isolation source: seawater | place: Atlantic Ocean: North West | collected 2012
ATTAAAGGCAATATAATTGAATTCTGAACCATTAGTTGGATCGAAAAACTCCCTATGTAGACCCATGCTTTCCATTAGATTTCTTTCCATTTCTCCATCTGGCATATTGTTGAACCTACGTAAAGTAATATCATATTCCATTCGCTTGAAAAATGATTGGAAGATGGCAGCATTTACATGTCTGGTGATGATTTCTCTGTTGTCAAGATAGATGACTGGTGAATCAGCAGGAGGTTCAAGCATTTCTCGTGGATTCTCGAAATAATTTTGCGCATGTGGTTGGTTATCACACCAAGAAACAGCGACACAAACTTCAGCAGAACCTCTACCTGCTCTACCAACACGCTGCTGATAATTGGAATTTTTCCTTGGAATTGTCCTTAATGCAACACAAGTCAAACTCCCAATATCAATACCAACCTCCATAGTTGTAGTACATGAAAGAAGGTCAACAGGTGCCTGGGCTAGTGTCCAATAATCGTCCACATTAGGCACTACAAATGGTACATCTTGGAATAGTAATTCAAACTCCTCTGCGGAGGTGTACATTTCTTCATCATCTCTTGTAGTGTTAATCTGAGCTGTATGTTCTTCGGCACGAATCACTAACACCTCTGGGTCAGTGACTGAACTTTCAATTGCCCTTCTAGCAGGTATTCTCCACGGATTTTCAATACGTTGCTGTAAAATGTTATGTTCTTCGGGATTGTAGGGTTGAATTTCTTCAAAACCACAATTCAAACAATTATCAGGTTGCAAACCTGAGTCAATTATAGGCATCGCTAAACCACATTGATGGCAACCCAACAATTGACCGTTTTCCAATGTTGTATACAGGCTGACATAACGTGTATTGACTAGGTATCTTTGACTATCATCATGTTCATTTTGAATAAAAATATGTGTTCCCCTAATGTCGCTAAAGGGAACCGTGGGGTCGTGCCCAAACTTACTACGATACAAACGATGGTACATGTTCTCTATATCCAGTATATCAATGCCCCAATTTGCCTCGTCGATATGGCAACTCCTTCCACCGTGTTTCATGGATTTATATGTGAAAAGACCGTTATTTGAAAATATACAACGTTCACCTTGATATCGATGCTTTCCATCGGCTTGATCCCCCCATTTAGGACGAGTCATCCAGTGAATCAGACTTGAAATAACATTTTCAAGACCATCATCCCAAAGTTGGTCAAATTCGACATTCACTTCTTCATCACCGTCCGGATTGTATTCGTTTCTTAGAGTCGTCTTGAGACTAGAGTTTACACCAGCATATCCAAGCCCTAGGCCACTCAAACTGAAATCACTATTTCCGAGGAAATCGGCTATGGCGCCACTAAATTCCCAAGGGCTACCGTGCGATATCACCCGGTCTTGAACGCCTTGGAAATGCCGCCTTCTTCCCACATTATTCTTTAAGTCTGATTCACAAACAACGTCAATAATCTGGGAGGCCAACAGAGACAATTGATCTAAACTCTGTGCATTTATGCGAAGCCGTGTTTTGGCTTGTTTAAATCGTGAATATTCTACATTAAGGATTCGATCACGCATGCGATCCAATACCCGGTGTATAGCAGTTCTAATATCCGTCATCCTACGCCTGTGAATATCGTCTTGTTGGAATTGTTGTCTTCGCGGAATTCGCATAAATGCATCATTACTATGATCCAAAATAGCCTGAAGTCGTAAAAACGGGTTACTAGCGATTTCATCAGAGTCGTCAAAAGTCAGCCCTAAAATTTCAAGCCTTTCCCTCATACGCTCGGTATTTGGAGTATAATCCTCATAAAATTCTGGGTCGAACATAACGCCAAATGCCAACACTTTTTCGTCCACACTAAGGGCACTTTCAGAGGCCAAATTTCGAATCTCATGGTACAATGCCCGCTTAAGCTCTGTTCTTATCAATCTCAGATATTTTTTATGCCCCAATCTGTGACCCCACCGGTTTGCTCGTCGTGGACTATCTGACCATTCCGGATTATATTGCGCATCATCAACAAAATTACTGTCAATCACTCGAGCCTGTTGTAATGAGGTCAACCCCTCATTAGACCATCCTATCACCATGGATAATTCTTCATGTACAGAAACTCTTGGATCATCACGATCGTCATACAAAGCTGCTGCATGAGCAGCAAGGATATCCACTCTAGCATTCGCGAAGGAATTTCTAGCATCTCTTGACTCGTCACCAGTACTTGCAAATGGTTCTAATTGAGCATGGGCCATGTGTAAAACAAAGATGGAATAAATATACTCCAAACTTCGAAGTGTGGCGGGTAATTCCTGGTACCAATTCTGATGGATGAGGTGTAGAATCAATTTCCTTAACTCGTCATAGTTGATATTATCTTGAATTGTGCGGGCTAATAGAGCAGCCCGAGAACGACTATCGGAGAAGGCCATGACCTTCTTTCCTTTATTAGGAAGGTGGAGTTTATCACCGACGGGATTTTGCAAAAGAAGTAACTCTCCCATCAACCTAGAAAATGGATCATCTCCCCGTGTCATGTAATCAGTAATCTGGGGTGAACGCCGACGCTCATGAACAGTCTTGCATTGAAGGCAAGTTGCGTTATTGAATGACAATTGCTGGACACCTGAACGACCTGCATTATCATCATCATCCTCGGGATCACAGAGAGTGATAGGGTCGTTAGGTTGGTCACGGATTTCTCCCGGCAAATATCCTGGCAACCATCTCTCTTCTGGCTCAGGGCGTGGTCCACCAGCGATAATTCTGTAAGATTGGGTGTCGACCCAAATATGAGCAGTTCCATCGGCAGTTCGTTCAAGGCCATCTACAGTCACAGTTCCTCTGTCGCCCTCATATTCTTGATACAAGTATACCTCTAAACGGAGGCTATTATTGACAGGGCGGGAAAACGTACGGCTCTCACAAGAATCCGTATTACCATTTGATTCAATTACACTGAACATACTATCTGATTCATGTCGAGGAATCCAAATTGATAGATGAGGTGCCCCGCATCGTCGACATCCACGAATGGGGTAAGAAACATGTTGAGAATTTCTCTCGCGTAACAGAATTTCGTTGTCTCCAAGACTCCAATAAAGTCGAGGTAACCCTCGATACAATAGATGGGCCCGAACTCCAAGTAATGGAAGTATACGATTTGGGTTAGAATCGGGGCGTGGCCCCCTGAGAGAGGCAACAAAATTCAGGATAGATTCCATGCACATCCTGCGGATTTCAGGAGTACTATCATCACCTAGCAATTCCCGAGCCAATACATCCAAACTCAGACTATCTTCAAGTAACAAATGGTACAATCTTCGAAATATGGCATGTTCACGGAACCAATTTGTAAGCTCATTCTCCTCGTTTGGAGCATCAAAATTCGCAACTAAATGACTGTGCAGGAAATTATCACGGTCTTCTGGACCGTAGTTTAATGACAACAAAAATTCACGCATTTCAGTTAATTCATCGTCGCTAGGGTTGCCTTGATCTGGCATCCACTTAGTCCCATTGATAAAAACACTAGATGTCTGCAAATCACTTTGCCAATCTACATTATCTGAATCTAAATATGACCATCCCTCAGATTCTCGAGGGCGACCGGTGAGCCCGTGCACAAACATTTCTTTACTTTCAGTATCAGCACCCAGTGAGGCAGAAGTTAGGATAAATTGAACCTTATTTTGATACTCTTCACCCAAGATACTCAATGATGATAGAAGACGTCGAACAAGTAATCCTACCTCAGTACCCAAAGCCCCTTGGTATAGGTGGGCTTCGTCTAATACTAACATCAATTTATTATCTTTAGACTCAGCAAGCCATTGTCTTGTTTCACTAAAAATACCGTGTTCCAATGGTCTCTTCAGCATATATTCAAGCATACTGTAGTTGGTTACGAGAATATCAGGAGTCCCACCTCCATTTGTTTCAGGAGTAATGACACGGCCGCCGCCTTGGTTTTGAGGACGGAGAAGGTTGGAATAACCCGTGTTATGCATTTCATGCCGGTAATACAATTCTCTATCTCCGTGTTGGGTAATTAGTCGAATGTTAGGTTTTGCTGGATCTATGATGTTCTGTTCAAATTGAGTCATGTTCCAATACAAGGAGCCATGAGCCGATTCGTCGGATCCTTTGGCGGGAATGAGTCCTTTCCCCATCATTTGTTGATACAATTGATTTTCTTCTTCTGGGGACGTTGTTGGATGGTTATGAATTTCACGAAACATTTCGAATTGCGAAAGGGCTTTCCTAACTTTAGAACTGACTCTCCCTCTAGTTCCTGAATGGGCATATGAACCATGGAATTTCGTTCGACCTGTATATTGCCCAAACTGAAATGGGCGATTTTCTCCACCCTGTACAAAGGCTCCATTCGACGGTTCGGTTAGAGCTTCAGCAACTCTCTGACTTCCGAATAAATTTCGTAATCGTTTCAATTGATCTGCTACAAGGGCATTCATTGGATACAGGATAATGGCTTTCACTCCACGGTGTTCACCAGGGTTTCCTTGTGCCCTTTGGGCTATACTGTGTAAATGTCCGGCAATTGGCCAAAGGAAACATTCAGTCTTACCCGAACCTGTTCCAGTACTGACGATAATATCAGAACCTTTGGACCATGCCTTGAGAGCCTCTGCTTGATGCTCATATGGGTCAAAGAAGATATGTTGGCCACTAACTTCTCTGTTTTGATGCATAAAATCGATCAAATCCTGATAATCACTCCCTAACCACTCTTCTCCTGCGAGTGCCTCCAAACCAGAATCGTAATCTCCCCTGGGTAATACCTTGTATTGTGGTAAACTTTGGATATAGGGAATCTTTGCTAAATTTCCTTCGATATTTCCGTCCAATGTAAGACGGTCAAATGATGCACTCAATTCTTGAGTATAGACCAAGGGATATTGACGCCGTAATTCCGTGGAAAGCCTTTCATTTAGACGGTTGAAAGTTTCTGTAACTCGCATTAATTTTCACCATACCAATTCATTCTAAGGATCGACTTTCGGATTGTCAACTCAATTGGCGACCCTATGACGACGCCAGTGGGTTTGCCATAATTGTTTGGGGGGCGGATAAAGTACCAATCAGAATATGGAGATTCAATTGCACTATAACCAAGCCCGAGTTGTGCTATATTGCGTTCAACTGGATCCGGATTTGGCGCTAAATTCGCCTCAATCAGTAAAATTCGAATCGCACGCAAATGCATTTCTCGTAAATCCTTAGCTAGAGCATTCCAAATTGAGTTTGAAGATGAGAGAAGGTCGCTTTCTTTATCCTCCTCGTCTGCAGCAACATCAATGCCAAGGCCAGTTCGACTGATGACAATTATTTCATCTTCCTTAGATCGAAGATGAGGCCAAGTGACTTTCCAGTATTCTCCTTCCTCATCATAATCCCATAGACAACCGAAACACCAAGATTTTCCGTCAATCCTGAAAAATGGAGTTTCAAGGTCATCGAGGGGGTTGCTAGACCACCAATCGAGAGGGGGGTCTCGTTCTGTGTCCAATCTGTACCTGGGCACCTCGTCGTTTGACTTCATTCCTCTGAAATAGTATGCTTTTCCTTGACCGTTTGGCAATGAATCCCTAGGTGTGCCATTATCTACACACCATTGCAACCATGAAGACGCACTAGGGAAACGTTGGGACTCTCCCATTAAATCTTCGAACGAAATTTTCTCGCTTTCGGCCGGTATTTCAGACGTACGAATCAATCGAAGGCCTGTATCGGCAGAGAACCAAAGATTTTCCATACCAAAATTTTCGATATAATCGGCACTCGGGATAATATCATCTATGATAGCCCAACCTTCATCACCAACTGTGACAAAACGTCTCTCGTTATGGGGAATCCACCGGCCATTTGAGCGAATCCTAACTCCAAAGATACGCTGGAGTATAGCCTGTACAGAGTCCCCCGCATCTTCAAACGCATTTTGCCAATTTTTCCAAACAATAGATGCATGATAGGATAGTAAATTAAAGCGATCCTTGGCAGAATTAGTATGAAATGTCGATTCCTCAGAATTATTATTCATACTGACATTTTGTAGTGCTAATCTCATGACCTCGTGGACATGGAAAACTGTGGCCTGCTGTTTTCCAGCAAAACAATTCGACATTTCGATTGCTTCTTCCATTGAATCTAGATTTACATTCAGGTTTATTTCCTGATCGGGATTAATTCCAAGTTTGTCGAAACTGAGCCCTGTATTGGGGGATAAAATAAATCTCATATTCAATGAAATGGTAATGCCCCCTCTTTTGACCCTAATACTTCAATCTCAATAGGTGGGCAAGTCGATAATTGCAATAGATAGAGACCGGGAGTCTCTGGTGCAATAAAACCGGTTCCGGTTCTGAATGCAACTCCGGATTTTTTCAAACTCTCAATATTTTCTTCCTCTTCGTAATCATCCCGGGGTATCTGAAATCTGTCGCCATAATCTCTCAATACTGGGGCTTTTGTCAGATGATAATCGTGGTCAATTGAGTAAAATTTTATTTCTTCTGGTTTCGGATTAATGCCTGATATGTTAAACATCTGGCGCGGACCAAGCGACAGTAATCGACCTTCCTGAGGGTCGAACTCTTTTTGTCCATCAGGATAGTACGATTTGATAAGGTTCTTGACCGGAATTTTCTGAATTTTACCCTCCTGAATATATTCCTGTTTCCTCAGCCCTATTTCGAGTGGTTTCCTCTCGTCAGTAAAAAATATGTTATCAAAAAATTTCTTTGTATTATCATTTATTGTAAGCGGGTCGACTTCACTAGATTTACGAATTGCTCTAAAGATTTGACGTCTACGAAATCGTGTTTTAATTATTTCATCCTCATCTTGCAAAATGTTTTCTAAACCCTCACTTAGATTAGAAATATCGTGATTCTCCGCAATTTGTTCAATTTGTGAGAGAGAAATGGAAAGAAATTTTTCCCAAGATGTTGACCTTAAATCTGTATTATTTCTATGAATCATCGGCTCTTCTTCTTTGTCAATCTTAATCGTCACACGCGATGTGAGCGAATCTAGGGGGATCCCTGCAATAAAGGGCGTAAATGATACTTCAACATCATTGTAACCATTACTTTTCAACCACTCAGCAAGTCTCTTCCAACTAATTGGAAGTGGTTCTAAATATGGTAGTTTGTTTGATGGTATGGAAAAATCTACGCTTCCTGAAGGGTATTGACATTGTAAATCAATTCCAGTCTTATTCCCCGTTATTTGCAAGTTTATAATATTGCTAAATTCAGAAGAATCTTGTTGTAAAAACACGTCTTCTAATTCTATATTTTCAGGGTCTATACTGACTTCAGGGCGTAAGTTATTCAATTGTAATTTTTCTGAAATATCCAATTCTTCTCTTGTTAATTGATAGGTCCTATTATCATCCGCAGTAAAATGCACTGTTAGTTCGGCTGAGTCCAGAACTGGAAAATCCGAGAGTTCTGCTTCAATCTTACACCTGCAAATTTGCGACGCTCGTGTAAGATTGTGACTCTCTGTTTTTTTCCAAGGTGAATTATTAATTCGATATTTAGATTCTATAATGTTGTGAATCTGTAATCCAGATGTTAGAGAATTTGGTAATCCAGCACACACATTAATTTTTACAGTTGTGGGATTTTCAACATTTTCCTCTATTCCAATGTGACGCTTCTCAAGAGGGGTAGGGGGTTTTTCAATTACAACAATACAAAATTGATGAGTTTCAATTTCATCAACAATGGCTGTTAACTCAACGACCTCCTCAACAGAACCACCCACAATAAGTTGGTGATTTTTGATTTTGCAAGTCGTATTATTTTCGCCCAATTCCCACGAAATTTGCTTAAGTTCGGAGAATCTACTGTCTTTTTTTGTAAATTCTGGAAGGTTAATGATATCTCCTATACAAACATCCTGACTTTCAAATTCTATTCTGGGCGTTAGAGAATCAAAAACTACTGCAGGTCTGTCATCTGCATCAAAGTTAGGGAGACTGGTCCACCTAATGCAGCCCAAGTACGAAGTACTCCAAGGCAAATATCCAACCGTTTCCTTGTTTCGTATGAGAGTTTTTGACATGATTAATCACCCTCAAATAGTTCGACACGCATACCACTTGCTTCAACCGATGTCTTGTAATCAAAAACTTCGAACCACGTTCCATCATCTGCTCCATCACAATTCAATTCGAACCAAATTCCTTGTTGGAAAAGGGGACTCTTGACAAACATTTTGAAAAGTTTTGAACCATCAGGGCTAGGGGGGTATTCGGTAATGCTAATTCTATTCAAATCCAGATTTCTAAAGTCAATATTGACGTTGTCCCCAACTCTCATCAAAAAAGAACCGAGAGGCCGATTTCTGGACCGAAAGACCCGTGCTTTCATAGAACTGCCAACATTGTAGCGATATCGATTTGGCGAATTCGCATCCGTTACTGTGACAAGTTCATTATCATCATCATAGATCTCAATTTTTACTGGGTTTGTCCTGCGTACAAACTGAGAATCAAGGCCAGTACATTCTTTCATGAACTCTTGAACAAATGAGATTGTAGAGGAGTTCCATTTGATTGTTGCAACATAAAAATCTCCTCCTTGATGACTGAATCTTTTCCCCTTGTTGTAGAGTTTAACATCTCCTTGATTTGCCAAGAAGGATATAATTGAACCATTTTCTTTGATTCTTTCTGCATTTTTCAAGGAAATCAACCGTTGCTGGTATTCACCAAATCTAGATGCAGGTATCAGGGCGACTAATTCACCAGAGTCTGGAATCTTTATCTGACGACTACTATCTTCTACAGATTCGTTCGTGATATGACCCGCACAATGAAACGGTAGACGACCCAAGCGACGTTCATCTTGCCTGAGCCAAAAGGATACCTTATCCATAGAAAAATTCTGAATATCGGCGTCATAATCGATCTCATCTATTTTGAGTAATTCGCTGGAATCACGATTGAAATATCCCAACTCCCATTTGACGACCTCCCCATTTCTAATAGTGCTAGAAATACACATTTCCACCGATAAAACTTCAGATAAAGCTTCGTCTCTTCTTCTTGTCATGATTTCGTCGTCATCCTCAAACACAGCATCTTTACACAAGCAAGTGGGAAGCTCTCCACTCCAGTGTTTGAAATGAGTCCCACCAAAAGTATCCCCATTTCGGATTCTCTTTTTCAGCTCCGTGTAAGTATAATCGGAGACAATCTGCATAGAAGACGGAGTATTTGGACTGTCCTCTTGCCAATGGTCATGTGCTTCAGAGCACAATATTGGATGACGTTGTGTGTTATCATCTAAATCCGTATCTCTATACCGATTATCTATGAACTCTTTTCTTGGAGGTTGATCAATTGGATAACGAACGCCACCAAATTGTCTTTCTTTCTTGAATCGTCCTTTCTGTTGACGGGGGTAAAAACACTCGATTATGAATTCAGAGACGCTCATCCATCTCGAGCCAGAACCGCAAGGGCAATTCTCGCAATGGTAAACCTCGTCATATGTCGCCAAATTATCACTCGGGAATTCTAGCACAACTCCCACGGTTATTGAATTTTATCAAGATTTAACCATTTCAACCATGATAAGTATATTCAGATATTTCGGAATACGAGATGTGTGATACTGATAATCCTTACATTACTTTCTAGGTGGTTTTGAAAGACCCATTCGATCTCTAACCAACCTAATCTTTCCAGAAGTGGTAAGACTTTCAATTTCAGTGTTTAATCCGAATCTTTCCCTAGCCAAATCTATGTCTTTTAGATTTACCCGAATGATAACTAATGTATGGGAATCAACACCTAAGCAATCGAACATTCTGAAATTGATGTCGACCAATATTTGTTGGATTATTGCTGTTGCAGAATTGCGAGATAATTGGCTCTTGTTTATGCGTAAACCCAACCAACGAAATTTGCCGCGGGAGGCTTTGCTCTGCCGGGCCATGTAACTGTGACTAGGTCGCGATGCTTAACGAGTTCGCGTATCAAAATACTTCGAATAATTCATCCAATGG
>MDSW01188802.1_pt1 | contig 10033 bp, 10 predicted proteins | sample 811171 | NCBI WGS metagenome assembly MDSW01 (sample SAMN05326641, study PRJNA326480) | marine metagenome | isolation source: seawater | place: Atlantic Ocean: North West | collected 2012
ACTAAAAATATAAATTTTAATTTTTTTATTCACAATTATAGTAGAAGATAGTAATAGTTTATCATATAGAAAATATAAAACAAAAATTTGTGAAAAAAATTGCTTTAATTACTGGTATAACGGGTCAAGATGGATCTTACCTAGCAGAACTTTTATTAAAAAAAAAATATATAGTTCACGGTATAAAAAGAAAATCATCTTCTTTTAACACAGAAAGAATAGATCATATTATTAATGATACAAAATATAGGTCAAAATTTTTTCTTCATTATGGAGATCTTACAGACTCAGATAGTTTAATAAAAATAATCAATAAGATTAGACCTAATGAAATATATAATTTAGGTGCTCAAAGTCACGTGGGCGTGTCATTTGATAACCCGGTATATACAGCAGAAGTTACAGGATTAGGATCTTTAAGAATTTTAGAAGCTATAAGGTTTTTAAAGTTAAGTAATATAAAATTTTACCAAGCAACTTCATCGGAACTTTTTGGAGAAAAAACAAGAAATAAATTTAATGAAAATTCTGAGTTTAATCCCAAGTCGCCCTATGGAGTTTCAAAGTTATTCTCACATCATATTACAAAAGTTTATAGAGAATCTTATGGAATTTATGCTTGTAGTGGAATTTTATTTAACCATGAAAGCCCAAGAAGAGGAGAAACTTTTGTTACACGAAAAATTACAATGTTTTTGGCAAAACATATTTTCGGAAGTAAGGATGTATTAAGTTTAGGAAATATATATGCAAAAAGAGACTGGGGTCATGCAAAAGACTATGTAGAGATGCAATGGAAAATTTTGCAACAAAAAAAACCTAAAGACTATGTAATTGCAACTGGTCAAACACATACGGTAAAAAATTTTATTAATCTTGCCTGCAAAATATTAAATATTAAAATAAAATGGTTAGGAAAAGGCCTTAATGAAAAAGCATACAGAATTAAAAAAAATAAGAAAAGTTTGATGATAAAAATTGACAAAAAGTATTTTAGGCCACTAGATATAAATTTTTTACTTGGAGATTCCTCTAAAGCTAAAAGAGAATTAAATTATAAACCAAAATATAAATTTAGAGATTTGATAGAAGATATGCTTAATAAAGATATAAACATAGAAAAAAAAAGAAAAATTGATTGATCAAAAAAATATGATCAATAAAAATTCAAAAATTTTTATAGCAGGACACAAAGGATTAGTTGGAAGTGCTCTATACGCAAAATTAAAAAAAAAAGGCTTTAAAAATATATTAGTTAAAAAGAGACAAGAATTAGATTTAACAAATCAATTAAAAGTAAATCTTTTTTTTAAAAAAAATAAAATTGAGCATCTAATTATTTGTGCCGCTAAAGTTGGAGGAATAATGTCTAATTTAACTTATCCAACAGAATTTATTTATCAAAATTTGATGATCCAAACAAATTTGCTAAAAGCCGCTCTCGATTTTAAAGTAAAGAAAACAATTTTTTTAGGAACTTCTTGCATTTACCCAAAATTTTCAAAAACCCCCATTAAAGAAAACTACTTACTATCTGGAAATTTAGAAAAAACAAATGAAGCTTATGCAATTGCAAAAATATCAGGAATTAAACTTGCAGAGGCAATGTATAATCAATTTGGTTTTAAAGTTATTTGCCTAATGCCAACAAATTTATACGGAGGAAAGGATAATTTTGATGAATTTAATAGTCACGTAATTCCTGGAATTTTTACAAAGATTTTAAAAGCTATAAAAAATAAAAAAAGAAAAGTTAATCTGTGGGGCTCTGGAAAGCCCAGAAGAGAATTTTTATTTGTTGACGACTTAGCTAATGCAATACTTCATATATTAACATTATCAGATAAAAAGCTTTTAAATATAAGTAAAAATTTTCCAATTTTAAATATAGGCAGTGGTGAAGAAATATCAATTAAAGATTTAGCCTATAAAATTAAAAAAATATGTAAATTTAAAGGAAAAATAATTTTTGACAAAAGTTTTCCTGACGGAACTCAAAGAAAAAATTTAGATTCCTCTAAAATAAAAAAAACCGGATGGAAACCAAATATTAAGTTAAATCAAGGATTAAAAAAAGTTTTAAAAAATTATAACAATAAAAATAAATGATTTTTTCTACTTATTTAATAATTTCTTTATTTATTTTAATTTTAATAAATAAATATTTTATTAAAAATAAAATTCTTCTTAATCAAACTGGCGATAATCATCAAAAATTTTCTACAAAAAACCAAGTTCCATTGACAGGAGGAATTTTTGTCTTATTTTCTATTTTATTCTACTTAAATCAATATGAAAAAATATTTATAATTTCAATATTATTACTATTTTTTTTAGGAATATTTTCTGACATAAAGATAGTCAAATCGGCAAGCTATAAAGTTTTATTTCAAATTTTAATAGCAGCAAGTTTTGTTTATATTTCCGATTTACAACTATATGAAACGAGAGTTATATTTATAGATAAATTGTTAGAAAACTATTTGTTTAATATAGCTTTTGTTACCTTTTGTATTTTGATTGTTTTAAATGGGTCAAATTTTATAGATGGCATGAATACTTTGGTCTTAGGTTATTTTTTAATAATCGTAATAATATTATTTAAGATTTCTTATAATAATAATAATGTGATTTTTCAAATCAATGATCATTTAATGACAATTTATTTTATGATTATATTATTTTTTTTTAATATTAAATCCAAAACTTTTTTAGGTGACTCTGGGACTTACTTAATTGGTTTTTTGTTTTCAACCATTTTAATTAAATTTTATTTAAATAACCCATTATTATCACCTTTTTTGATAGTACTATTTTTATGGTATCCTTGCTATGAAAATTTATTTTCAATTATAAGAAAATTTAAACTTAATAGATCTCCAATGGATCCTGATAAAAATCATTTACATCAATTAATTTTTTTATTCTTAAAAAAAAAATTTAGTTTAAGTATAATAAATGCTAATAATTTGACTGCGTCTTCAATAAATTTTTTTAATTTGATTATATTTTTTTTAGCTTCATTGATACCGACACATACTCAAGGGATTATAATTTATATATTATTAAGCATTTTTGTATATTCTTTTACATATTTAAAACTAATTAGTCTTAAGCTAAATAAGAAAATTTAATTAAAAAAAATGAAAAAAAACTACATAGGAATTACTGGAAGCACAGGCTTAATAGGAAGCCATTTTATTAAAAAATTTCATACCTATAAATTTGATAAGTTTAAAGGAAATATACTAGTAAAGTCTCATGTAGAAAAATGGGTAAAGAATGGAAAATTTAATAAAATAATTCACTTAGCAGCTAAAGTCCCAACTTCTTATGTTAATAATAATTTTAAAAAATCAAAAAATATTAATTATGAAGGAACAAAAAATTTGCTTAAATCAATAGTAAAGTTTAAAAAAAAACAAATAAAGTGGTTTTTTTTTGCATCAACATCGCATGTTTATAAAATGTCAAAAATGAGCCTAGATGAAAAAAGTAAGCTACAACCTTACTCAAAATATGGATACACAAAACTTTTGGCAGAAAATTACTTAAAAAGAAGATTCCCGTTTAGAATTTGTATAGGAAGAATATTTAGTGTTACTCATCCAAAACAACATTTATCTTATGCTATTCCTTCAGTTTTTAGTAGAATTAAAAAATGTAAAAATAAGGTTTTATTCTTAAAAAATTTAAATCATGAAAGAGATTTTTGTCATGTAAATGATGTATGTTCAGCAATTAATATTCTTTATCTAAAAAATTTAGATGGCGTTTACAATATTGGAACATCAAAAAAAGTAAATTTAAAATCTATTGCAAAATTTTTTTCAAAAAAATACAATAAAAAGATAATATTTGATGATAATTTAAAAAAAACCACAATTTTATCTAAAATAAAGAAGATTGAAAAAATTGGTTTTAAACCAAAATATAATTTAAAACAAATATTGAAAGAATTTAAATGAAAAAAAACTTAATTGTCGTTGTTGGTGGAGCAGGATTTGTAGGTTCTAATTTAATTAAAATAATGTTACAAAAAACAAAATTTAAGATATTGAGTGTTGATAATTATTCTAGTGGATCAAAAAAAAATCATATAAAAAATAAAAGAGTAAAATATTTAAATTTTCATACAAAAGATATTGAAAAAAAATTAAGTAGAATTTCAGATAAAATAAAATCAATATTTCACTTTGGTGAATTTTCAAGAATTTATCAGAGCTTTATTAAAATGGATGAGTGTATAGAATCCAATTTAATTGGAACTAATGCAGTATTTAAGTTTTGCATGAAACATAAAATAAAACTAATTTATTCAGCTACATCTGCAAGTTTAGGAAATAAGGGAAAAGATAAAAACTTGTCACCTTATGCTTTTACAAAATCTAAAAATTTAGAAATGTTAGAAAATTTAAAAAAATGGTTCAATTTTAAATTTGAAATAATATATTTTTATAATGTTTATGGACCAAACCAGATTTCAAAAGGAGAAATGGCAACAGTTATTGGTATATTTGAAGATCGATATTCGAGAAACTTACCCCTTACAGTTGTTAAACCAGGTACTCAATCAAGAAGATTTACTCATATTAATGATACAGTGCTAGTTTGTTATGAGGCTTGGAAAAAAAATAATTGCAAACATTACAGCATATCCAGTAGAGAAAGCTATAGAATTATTGATGTAGCAAAATTTTTTGGAGCAAAAATAAATTATTTGTCTGCTAGACCTGGTGAAAGATTTGCTTCTTCATTAACTAATATGAATTTATCAAATAAAGTTCATAAAAGATTTGGAAAGATAAGACTAAAAGAATATATATATAATTTTATCAAAAGCTGTAAATGAAAAATGAGCTTGTATCCATAATAATACCATACTTTAGAAAGAGAAATTTTTTTATTAAAACAATTAAATCTGTAGATAGACAAACCTATAAAAAAAAAGAAATAATCATAATATATGACGATCAAGATCAATCCGATTTAAATTTTGTTAAAAAACTTATTAAAAAAAAAAGAAAATATAAATTAATTATAAACACATCAAATATAGGCGCGGGCAAATCAAGAAATAAAGGCATAATAGCAAGCAAAGGTAAGTATATCGCTTTTTTAGATAGCGATGATATTTGGTCAAAAAATAAATTAACAAAACAAATTAATTTCATGGCTAGAAATAATATATCCGCCTCTTTTACTGCTTATAATATTATAAATGAAAAAAATAAAAAAATTGGTCACAGAGCAGCTGAAAAAAGAATTTTTTATGATGATTTATTAGTTTCGTGTAATATCGGTTTATCAACCGTTGTTTTAAAAAAATCAATTTTAAAAGGAAAAATTAACTTTCCAAACTTAAAAACTAAAGAAGATTATGTTTTATGGCTTTTGTTATCAAAAAGGAAAATAATATTCCATGGTATTAATAAAAATCTTAGTAGCTGGAGAAAAACACACAACTCTTTGTCTTCAGGTGTTATTCAGAAACTTATTGATGGTTTTAAGGTTTATAATAAACATATGAATTTTAGTAGATTTAAATCTTTAAAATATCTTACTTTATTAAGTTTTAATTATTTCAAAAAATTAAATTTTTTTCAAACTTATTAAAGAGTAATTTATCCAGAATATTGTAGCGCCATAAGTTGTAAAAAAACTTCCAGAAGGTATTAAAGGTAGAAAAGTTGTAAATATGAATAAAGATCCACACAAAGAGTATAGATTGCCTGAATTTAAATAGTTTTTTAAACCTACTATAAATGAAATTATAAAAAAGATTAGGAAAGCCAAATATCCAATAAAACCAGTTTCAGAAAGAAATTCAAAGTGTATTTGATGTGGGTGAGTAGACCAAGATAAATATTTTTTCTCATTGTTTATATTATATTTTTCTTTTCCACTTTCATTTCTAAAATTTTTAAGTCCTACCCCAAACCAAAAATTATCTTGGAATATTTTATAAGAAGTAGAATAATGTGAATAATGTTTTTCTGTTTTTTTTAAAAAAGTTGTTAAACTTAATTTTTTATTTTTATCTAAAAAATCAAAATAAAATCTTTCTTTGAAAAAAGGTTTATAAAAAATTGTAGCTAAAATAGATAAAATAAGAATTATTAAAAAATATTTAGCTTTAATTTTGCTATTATAATTTAAAAAAATAATAAAAGGAACTGACATTAATATAATTTTAAGAAAGTTTGCTCTTTCCCCAGTAAGCAATGCAGTTAATAAAAATACAAAGAATAAGAAATAGAAATATTTTTTATGGTTAATCAAAACATATGTTGCGGAAATAATTATAAATCCATAGTAGTAACCACCAATTTTTAATTCATCATTTAAAAAACCTGACAGTCTTCCCTCGTACTGAGATTTAAAACCCAATGTATTGAAACCAAAATATGACTCAAATAATAAATCGATAGTGACAATTAAAAAAATAATTAACCAAGATAGTTGAATTAATTTAAAATACTTTTTATTATTAAAATTAAAATAATATCTTAAAGCAAATACCAACAAAATAAATCTGATAAAACCAAAACCTCGTCCAACGCTGTTCTCGAAGCTTGTACTTAAAAATGTATTTATTAATAAGAAGAACCAAAATATTAATAATATTAAAAATTCATAGCTTTTAAGAAAATCAAAATTTCTTTCTTTAAAGCTCTCAAATAAAAATATAATAATAATTGAAATACATAATATATTTATTATTAGAGATCCAATTAACAAACTTAATGGTAACAGACTAATAAGAATTAAACATATGATATTATGAAAATTTTCAGCCCTAAAAATAGATATTTTATACATTCAATATTTATATGTTGGTTTATGACTATTTTATAAATATTAATATAGAAATTAAAACTAAAATATAGTTTTTTATTATTATAAAATTATGAATTTAATCGTAAATACAATTTTTCTATTTACAACTTTATCTTTTATTACATTCAGTATTATTGGATTCGGGATTTTATTTTCAAATATATTTTATTTTAAAAAAAAAAATTATTTTAATGTAACTTATTACATTATTTTTGGCTTAGTGTTTTTAGTTTTTATCTCTTACTATACGAATCTTGTAGTAGCTCATAGCGAAGTATTTAATATTTTGCTTCTAACAATTGGTATTTTTTACTATATTTTTTATAAGTTTGATAAAAAGCTAAATTTAACAAAAAATGTTTTTTTCTTAATTTTAGTTTATTTTTCATTTATTTTAATATCGAAGAACCATGATGATTTTTTTTATTATCATTTATCGTCAGCATTAAATCTAGTTGAAAATAAATTGCAATTTGGTTTAGGCAATTTGAAATTAGGTTACAGACATCATTCTTCATTAATACATCTAATGTCTTTAACCTACCTTCCAGTAGTAAATTTTTATTTATTTAATTCTATAAATTTCATTGTTTTTATTTTTACAAGTCTAATATTGTTTGAAAATATTAAAAAATATTTAAATAAAAATAATTTAATTACATTTTTTTGTTTACTCTTTTTTATCTTAATAAATATTAAATTTAAGAGATTGTCAGAATATGGAACTGACTTAGCGGCTCAATTATTAATAATTATTTTATTTTTAAATCTCATTAAATTATTTGCAAAAGAAAAAAATAGTCAAGAAAATTTGTTTATTATTTTTTCAAGTTTAATATTAATTTTATCAATTAAAATTTCATATGTTCCCTACGCATTTTTTATTTTTTTAGTATTAGTAATTTATGAACGAAACCGATTAATAAATTTTATAATAAACAATAAAAAATTTATAATTTTTTCAATATTTTTTTTATTAGTATTTTTGTTTCAAAACTTCGCAAATAATGGTTGTTTGTTATATCCAATTTCTCAAAGCTGTTTTTTTTATGATCTTGAATGGACCTTAAAAAAAAATGAGGTAAATGAAATGAAGATTTTTTTAGAATTATGGTCAAAATCTGGAGCAAATCCTCATTTTACAATTACAAACCAAATTGAATATATAAAAAATTTTGTTTGGATAAAAAACTGGTTCAACAATTACTTTCTTTTTAAAATTTCCGATTTTATTATTTTAAACTTTTCAATAGCTATATTAATAATTTTATTTTTTTATAAAAATATTTATTTTGACAAAAATTTTAAGAACAAAAAATTTTTATTTAAAATATTTTTAATCATAATTCCAATTGGTTTAATTTGGTTTCTAAAACATCCTTCATTAAGATATGGTGGGTATATTATTTTTTCATTATTAATTTTTTTTTCAATTTTATTATTTTTCAGATATCAATCAATTAATACAGAAATTTTAAGAAAAAAAATAGGAATACTCATTATATTATCTGTAACTTATTTTAATATTTCAAATATTTATAGAATCAATCAGGAAATAAATTCTCAATACATTTTTAAATATTCTGACTTTCCATTTTATGCTTTAGATGTAAATTTACTTTACAGAGATAAAATAACACTATTAAATTCTAAGCATAAAATCGTAAATAACTATTTATTTTATTTAAATGATAAAAATAATTAAAAAAATTATTCAAAAGATAGATTCTATTTCTCAAAAAAAAAATATCTTTTATGTAAAAAAAAAACTTGGAAATAATATTGAAACAATGATTGATGTTGGAGCGAATGTAGGAGAAAGTATACTGGTGTTTAATGAAAATTTTAAAATAAATAAGATTTACTCTATAGAACCTAATTTAAAAACTTATGAAGAATTAAAAAAAAACAATTTTAAAAATGTTGAAGTATTTAATTTTGCTGCTAGCGATGTTGAAGGAGAGGATAAATTAAAAATTGGATACTTGAGTTCTATGTCGACAATAAATGAAATTAACTACAATTCTTTTTATACCAAAGTAAAATCATTTATTATTTGGATGTTATCTAGAAAATTTGCAATTTATCAGCATGAATCAAAAGTTAAAAAAAAAAGATTAGATGACTTTATTAAAAAACAAGGAATCGGACTTGTTGATTTGATAAAAATTGATACAGAAGGACATGAGTTTAATGTTATTAAAGGTTTGGGTGAATATATTAGCAATGTTAAAATAATACTATTTGAATATCATGAAGATAATTCAATAGTTAAAAATTATACAATTGAAGATATAAATAATTATTTTTTATCAAAAAATTTTATTAAATTAAGTAAAGTTAAGATGAAATTAAGAAACATTAGAGAGTTTATTTACATAAACAAAAAATTTTTTTATTAAAATGAAAAATTTAACATTAATAATTCCAACAAAAAAGGAGACCGAGTCTTTGCCAAAATTTCTAAATGAAATTAAAAATTTAACTTGTAAAAAAATGGTAGTATTACAGTCGGATGATAAAGAGACATTACAATCAATAAAAAACATAGTTGAGATAGAGATTTATAAGCAAAGAAAAAATGGATATGGTAACGCTTTAATAGAAGGTATTAAAAACTGTAAAACCGAATACTGGTGTATAATTAATGCAGACGGATCAATGGACCCCAAGTATCTTACCGAAATGCTAGAAAAATGTTATGACAAAGACTTTATATTTGGATCACGTTATAAAAAACCTGGTGGAGGAAGTGATGATGATACATTAGTAACTTTTATTGGAAATAAAGTTTTTTCTTTTTTAGGAAATTTAATGTTTAAATTAAATTTAACAGACATATTGTATACTTATGTACTTGGAAAAAAAATGTCTTTTGAAAAACTTAACGTGATTTCTTCCGACTTTAGGTTTTGTGTTGAATTTCCAATCAAAGCCAAAAAGGAAAATTTAAAATTTATAGACATTCCTTCATATGAAAGACCTAGAATTGGAGGAAAAAAAAAGGTTAATGCAATTAAAGATGGATTTTTAATATTATTTGAAATGTTAAGACTTTTCATAAAAAAATAGTCGAATAATTAACATTTACTTTTAGATTAATTTACATTATATCCTTTCTGCCTGGTGATTTTTGCGAAGGTGTAATACCCGATCCCATTCCGAACTCGGAAGTCAAGCCCTTCAGCGCCGA
>MDSW01062763.1_pt1 | contig 10032 bp, 9 predicted proteins | sample 811171 | NCBI WGS metagenome assembly MDSW01 (sample SAMN05326641, study PRJNA326480) | marine metagenome | isolation source: seawater | place: Atlantic Ocean: North West | collected 2012
ATATATGGATAAATAAAAATGGACCCATTGTCTACGATAGATAAAAACAAATTTTTTAATGAACTAAATGAGGTGGGATATATAACAATTAACAATCTAATGAACTCTACATCATTAGACTATGTAAACAAAGTATTGCATGAAAATCTTAAATTAGAAGAATTGCATAGAAAAAAAATTCCTGGTCTTTCAATGGGTAATCTAGCAATTAAATCATGTTTTCTACATCAAAAGCTATGGGATGAAATAAAAGATAATGGATTAATTGATTTTTTAAGTGAACACTTTAGTGAACATAAATATGTTAGCTTTGGTGGAAACCTTAATTTACCTGGAAGTAAAAAGCAGCGGCTACATATTGACACTGGTGACGACAATTTAACAATCAATATTCCGCTAGTAGATGTAACAGTAGAAAATGGTGCAGTATCTGTAGTTGATACTAATATGTCAAATCCACCTAATACTTTAGAGCTTTTTAGAAAAAAACTATATAAAAAAGAGAAGCCAATTTGTTCAAATAAGGGTGATGTTCTATTAAGGTTTTCATCTGCTTGGCATAGAGGAAATATCAATTTTTCAAAAACACCAAGAATGATGTTATCATTCACGCTAAGACGTGATTTTCCATATGGATCTCAAGAAGATAAAGATAGAAATTTAATTGTTAATAAAATGGAAGATTCTGATATTGAGTTTTCTGGAAATATATATCCTGATAATTCTTTTGGCCGTTTTATGGAATTAGCTGACAATAGAATTCCCAATATTGTTAAAGGGTTTAATCACTTCAGAAACATTATAAAAGGTCAATAAATAGTTAATAGTAAAAAATTTTAAATAGAACTTTCATTATAGTTGCCTTGAAAACATTAAATTTTTTGTTTAAATAATTATTCCATTTTTCTGAAATATTTTTAAAATCTTCAATTTCAGTCATGTTAAATAATATCTGAAGTTGCACTATATGAAGTTTGTGATAAAAGATTGATGCCCTCATTTTAATTTTTAAGTTTGATAATTCATACAATGACCAATAGCCGATATCATATTTTTCAACATTGCTCAAAACTGTTTTAACATATCTATTAAACAATTTTTTTACCGAATCATCTTTTGTAAGTAACCAATAATCATATATTCCCCAAAGCCCCCATATAAATCCATTTAGTATGTGAGTCGGATGTTTTTTCATAATGTATTCTTCTATCCAAATATTTTGATCTTTGTCTGTAAATGTTACTCCCCCTTTACTTGTATCAATAAGAAATGATTGATAAGCTTTTTTTGCAGATTCCAAATATTTTCGATTTTGTGTAATTTGATAAGCTCTAACGAGTGCAGAAATACCTTGTCCTTGAGCTAAACCAGAGTACCATGGGTTGATTAGAGTTTCTTTATAATTCCAGTCAAAATAATGATGCCATACATATACATTATTAGAATTAAGATTTAAGTTATCTACTAACCAATCTGCTCCCTTTATAAATTTTGAATAATTTTCTTTATCTTCTTTTTCACACCATAAATTATAATGCCCGAGCGTCCATTGTGAAATAGCAATTGGGTTATATTGTGGTCCTATGTTGCCCTGATAATCTAATTTTGGAATACCATTTTTATCGAAATTTCCCTCATAATTTGCCTTATATGTAAAAGGCATATAATACTGACCAAGCGTATCATAAGTTGCATTTTTATTTATTTCTGGCGTTCCATGCCAAAAAGAAAGATTGCTTTTACCCTTATTGACTACATAAGCTAAAAAAATTCTTCTCCAATATATAAATCTATTAACCATTAAAATTATATTGTTTGAATTTGTGATAAAATTTCATCTGAAAAACAATCTGAAATATTAATTATATCTCCCTTAGACATTTTTTGAAGTTTAATAGAAGTGTATGTGGAAAAACAGATATTAAAAATTTCATTTTTTGAAGTAAAATTATTGTTTTTTGATTTAGACAAAAAAGATGAGATAGACTCACTATGACCTTTACCTTTTTTAGCTGAACTAAAACTAAAAATTGGATTTCCAGTAAATTTTTTCCAATTGTTATTTATATATTTTTCATTAGAAAAATTTACCTTAATTCTTTCTTTAGGCAGACTTGCAGGTAAATCATATCTATAGTCGATATCAACTATTGATCCATCTTCAAAACTTAAAATATAGTTACCACAATCTTGATAATATCTATCTCTACTTTTGCACTCAATTTTAAGTAATTTTGTATGACCTAAAATCGTTAAAGACAAATCAACAAAATGACAGAACTCTCCAAGGATTCTACCTCCAGAAGTATTTTCGTTTAAGAGCCAGTGTTCTGATGGAAGTTTCCCAGCATTAATTACCATCTCAATATTTGTCTTTCTAGAGTTAATTTTATTCTTTATAAAATTTGTCCAAGGAGCAAAAGATCTATTATATCCTACAGCATAAACCATTTCAGTGGATAGCATTTTTTTCATAATATCAATTAATTCTTCATTTGTTATTACAAGAGGTTTTTCTACATAGACTGGCAAAGATAGTTCTATTGCTTTCTTTAAAAAATTATAATGTGTCTCATGAGGAGATGAAATGAATATTGCATCAATATTTTTATAAAAATCTAATTCTTTAGTTGTGATAGTATTAACATTAAACCTTTCCTTTGCAAAGTATAATGGAAGACCCTCTCTTCCAAGCAATGCAGCTAAATAACCGTCCTTACTAGAATTTATTTTGGGCATTAGAGTAGATCTAGCAAAATTTCCCGCGCCAATTAATCCAACTCTAATTTTTTTTGTTTCTTTATTTATTTGTTGATCTGAAAATGTTTGCAAGGCTTTAACATTGTTTTTATCATATTTTATGAGCTTAGAAAAAAATAATGAACTGCTTGGTTTTGAATAAATGTTCTGCGAGTCCTTGAATGAAATCTCTTCCGAAATTAGATCAAGTACTTTTACTTTTTTTAAAGAAAGTAGTTCAAAAAAATATCTTATATTTTCATAAGAGCTTCCTTTTCCTTTATGATTTTTATCTCCACTTGAATTTGAAACAACAAATTCAATTTGTTTTTTAAAAAAGTTTTCTCTTACAAGGTTAAGTCCAACAGCGCCTGAAGATACAATCTTGCCTTTTCTTGCAGTATAAAATGTTGCTTCATTTACAATATCACTTGATAAAGAGCTTGCAGCAATTATTGTACAATCTGCACCTTTTCCTTTTGTATTATTTAAAACTATTTCTGTGATATTTTTTTTATTTACTCCTATTGCTCCAACTTTTTCAGCCAGTTTTACTTTTTTAGAATCTATATCATATGCTAAGCATTTATAGCCCCTAGAAATAAGTATTCTAAGTGTTACTTGACCCAATAAGCCTAAACCAATTAATACAATATCTTTAGAATCTTTTGGAATACATTTAATACTTTGCATTGCAATTCCACCGATAGCGCCAAAACTTGCTGACTTACTATCAAGATTGTTTGGAATTCTAACACACATATTATAATTTATAAGCGCCTCTTCTTGATGAAATGAATTTGTAAAAACTCTTGTACCTTTTTCTAAATCTGTATAGCTATTTTCGTTCGTAACTGTTCCTACAGCTGAATAGCCCATAGCCATAGGGTAGTTTAATTTATTTTTGATTGCTGAAACAGTATCTTTTATTCCGCTAGATTTTATTTTGTTTATAACATCTTTCACCCTATCAGGTTGCTGTTTAGCTTTATCAATCCAGCTAGCTTTACCAAAATTCACAATGGAAGATTCAGTTCCTGTACTAATAAGAGAATATTCATTTAAAACTCTTATTCTGTTAGAACTAGTAGAAGGAGAAGGGACTTCAATTATATCAGTTTTTCCTGACTTGAGATTTTGAGTTAATATTTTCATTTATTTATATATCGGTTTATTAAGTCATTTTTTTCTTTGTCATTAGGATAATTTATCAGTACTGCTCTATATTTACCCTTAAAAACAAATATACTTCCTGCTCCTGCTCCAATAATTTGATATCTATTGATGAGGTTGCCAATATCTTCTAGACTGCCTGCGCCACCAAGAGCAGTCAAGGGTAAAGAAGTTATATTTCTTATTTTATCAATGAGCTGGTAGTCATAACCATCCATTGTACCATCTTTATCTATAGAATTTATAACTATTTCGCCAACACCTAATTCTTTTATTTTATCAACAAATTTTAACGGATTAATACCTGTTTTTTTTGTCCCATTATGTGTAACTAATTCGTATTTATTGCCAAAGAAATTTTTCTTTATATCCATAACAACAACTACACTTTGACTGCCAACAGAGTCTGATAATTCAGTAATTAATTGTGGATTACTTATTGCTGAAGAACTAATAGCAATTTTCTCGACACCTAAGCTAAAAATTGTTTTAGCTTGATTACTATTACTTATACCTCCACTATAACATAAAGGCATTCTGCATTCCATTGCTAATTTTTCAATCAATGAATAGTTTGGCTCAACATTATTTATAGTTGCATCTATATCTGAAATAATTAATTCATCTACAGATTTTTCATTAAATATCTTAACAGCGTTAATAGGATCTCCGACATATGTTGGATTTTTAAAATTAATAGTTTTTACAAGACCATTGTTATGCATTAAAAGATTGGGAATTATTCTAGGATGTAACATCTATAAATTTGCAAAGTTATGTAATAATTTTATTCCGTTTTTTAAACTTTTTTCTGGATGAAATTGAACGCCATATATATTATCCTTTCTTAGAGCACAAGAAAAATTAAAACCGTAATTACTTTGCGCTATAGCCTGTCTATCATCATTACATTTAAAATAATAAGAATGTAAAAAATAAAATCTATCTCTGGTTTTTATTTGATTAAAAATAGGTTCATTTTCATTTACTAGAGAAATTGAATTCCATCCCATGTGAGGTAATTTTGTTTGATAGGGGATATTAGAAGTATCAAATAATTTAACTTCTCCATCAACCCATCCTAGACCTTCCTTCGTACCTTCATCGCTTGCATTACCTAACATCTGCATACCTACGCATACTCCAAGTATTGGTATTTTATTTTTTAAAACCATTTTTTCTATCGGAGTTCTCAGGCCTGAATCATTGAATTTATTCATTGCATCATCAAATGCGCCTACTCCTGGTAAAATTAGTTTTTTGACATTTTCTAATTCTTCAATATCATTTACTATCTTAAATGGAATGTTCAAGGATTTATAAATATTGGTGAAAGCATTGATATTCCCCAGTCCGTAACTAATTATTCCAATCATCTCTTTCCGCCCTTTTCTAAACCTAAAAATCTCATTGCTTTAGCTCCTATGCTATAAATAAAATCTTGAGATTTATAATCTTTATATGTCCTCTTTTCCATATCCATATAATGTTGTAATTCATCAATATCTATTGATAGTTTATTACTAATATATTCAAAATCGTTTTTTATTTTCTGTTCATCGTATGGTAATGTTTTTAGCTTCTCTAATGCTTCGTCTCTTGACATCTGATTAGTTAGTATTAGACTTGAATACTGAACTCTACGTGTGTCATAGCCAAAACGTTTAAATAACCAATAACTTTCATAGAATCGAGTAAAACGTGATTCAAAATGTTTTTGGGGATATTTTTGATATCCGAACTTATCTACGAGTATTTGCATAGCTTTTTCTTTATGATAAGGAATATAATCTAATGGTCTTATTACTTTAATTTTTTTTATATAAGGAAGATAAATTTTATGCCATAGTATATTTGTAATTGGAAAACTTTTTAATTTTTTTTGACCAAATTTTCTATGAATATCTCTTAATTGAATTGAATCAGATTGATAATACATCCACTCAATGGGATTTCTTATGCATTCTGTAGAATAATTTCCACCAGTCAGTATAGTATTAACATTATGTTTTGAAGCAAATTGATACATGGTAGCAAAAAATGCATGATCTTGTGGAGTATCTATATGTGAAACTCCAGATTTAAAATAGGCTAATTGTAAATCTTTCATTTCTTCCCAGTTAATGACTTCCGTAAATAAATCAAGATTTAATCCATCAACTAATCTTTCAATATTATTGACGGCAATTTGTGAGTTCCATCCTGCATCAACATGAAAAACTAAAGGTCTAAGATTATATTTTTCCTTCATAATATATAATAAATATGAGCTATCAATTCCTCCGCTCATTCCCATGATACAATCAAAATCTTTATTTCTACCTTCGATTTTAATTTTATTAACAATTTTGAGGAGTCTTTGATGACCTTGCTCTCCAGTATCCCATTTAGGTTTGATATCCTTCTCAAAAGTTTGGCAATGGTCACACACACCTTCATTATTAAAAGTAATCTTTGAATCAGTTGTGTCCATGACGCAGTTTTTACAAATTTGATAATTTTTCATATTTTATTTAATTCTTCTTTAACTCTATTGGATTGAACATATAGAAAATCTGCTAAACCATCGAAATCATAGCAAAGATAACCGTTTGCTCTTAATTGTAAATCTACTTCATAATAATCAGATAAAGCCTTTTTAGATGGAGAATTAAAGCCGTCAAATTCAACTGCAATCTGAGTGGGATAGATTTTATTTCTCATCATTTCTTTTAACACTTCCACCTCTGCACCCTCAATATCAAGTTTTAATAAATGTAATTGTTCAAATTTATATTTTTCTAATAACGTTTGAAGAGTAACACTATCAACAATAATATGTTCGAATTTTTCATTAAGAGAATAATTATGTTGGAAATTAGTTATAGAATAAGAGACATGTTCTGGATTCTTAGGAGCAAAAAATTTCAACTTCGTAGCCTTAGTCCAAAGCGCAAATTTTTCTAACAGTAATTGATTTTCATTAACATTTGATAAATCATATAATCCAACATTCTCAGTACTATTATTCGCTAAATTTTCTTCTCTCTTTCTAATAGATTCTAAAATATAATTGTAGTGTTTAATTGCACTTGGTGTTGGATCAACAAGAATAATTTGAGAATTATATTTTTTAGCAAATTCAATGTCAAAAGAAGCATCTTCACCTAAACCACAGCTTAAAATTCTAGAATTATGGAGCTCTTGAAAATCGAAAAATCTTTTAGCACCATATTGACTGCCAAGTGTAATAGGTTTTATTGAAACTTTTTCTAAAATAACCTTTGGTCTATATATGAATAATTTAATCTTTGTTAAAATTGCTGATGGAATCGATAGAAAGCCATAATTTTTTATACGCAATATTATTCTATTAATCAATTTTCTGTACCTTCAATTATATTGCTATACATTTTTACAAGCTCATTCCAAGAATGAAGTTTTTCAATTTTCATATTACCTTGACGAATTTTTTCTTCTCTTAGAATGTCACTAGAATAGGCTGTTTCAATAGCTTCAAGTATTGAAAGAGGATTTAGTGGATTAAAATATATCGCTGCATCTCCACATACTTCTCTTGAAAAATCCATATCGGAAGTTAATATTAATCTTTTATGATACATAGACTCAACATAAGGATTACAATATGTCTCAATTAAAGATGGCATTAATAATCCGTTGCATTGTTCATATAAAGATGGGGTATTTTCTACTTTAACTGGACCAATATTTATAATTATATCATCTAAACCACAATCTTTAATTAACGATAAAAAAGGTTTTACTTTTCTATGCTGAGATTCATCAATTGTAATAATAATCTTATAGTTTAGTCCTCTTTTTTTTATCTCTTCTGCTAAGGGAATAAAAATTTCTAAATTTTTAAGTGGATAATACCTAGACAAACATAGCAATAAAGTTCCTTTAGGTAATTGGAAATCATAGAAAGTTGTTTTTTGGGTATGCTCTAAAGTCACAGCATTAGGTATCACAGTTATATTTTGAGCTTCATAAATCGATTTTAATCGGTTTTTGATTGTATTGGTTTGTACAACCCAATGTGAGATATTTGATAAAAAACTTTTGAAATAAAAAAGTTTAATTTTTCTAATCACAAAGCTTTTTAAATCCATTATTTTCCAAACATGGCTCTCAGGATATACAGCATATGGCCAATCAAACATAAAAACCTGCTTAGTATTCTTTGCTGGGATAGGAATGTCTGCAAGATTAAATATCACATCAATTTCTAGCGATTTGACAAGTTTGGTTAAATAGTATTTATATGTAATTGGAATCATTGCTCTATTTTTAAGTCTTTTGCTAATATCAACTATTTTAATGTTATCACTTTCAAATTTCTTGATGTCAAAATTTTTAGGGGGCAAAACATAATATTTACAATTGGTGTTACTATTTTTTAATAAAGTAAGATAATTATTTAAAAAAAGGGGTCCTCCACCAGAATGAGCGCTCATGCCATTGATCAATATACGTTTCATTTATAAATATCCCATTCTGAATAATTAAATTTTTAAAATTTTTTCGCAACCTTTCGCCATGTCAATTGCCATAGTCCTTGCATTGAAATTTACCTCATTAATAAACTCAAATTTTTCATTCATTATTTCTTTAATATGATAACAATATGTAGTTATTTTACTATCTTCAATTATAAATCCATTTCTACCATTTTTAATTAAATCATACTCAATTCCATCAGCTTGATGAACTATAACTGGTAATCCAAAAGCTAAAGATTCTGAAATATTCATTCCACCCCTACCAGGAACAATCATTATATCAACTGCTGAAAGGAATGATTCAATATTTGATTTTACATGACCTGGAACAAGAACATTTTTATAATTTAAACTTTTCAACTCTTCATATAAAGGTCCATCTCCTAAAAATATAACATTTGTTTTAATATCTATTGAAAGCATAATTTCAATGAGCTTAGCTGGTTTTTTATTTTCATCCAAAGTCCCTAAAAAAAGTAAGGTACATTCATTTTCTAGGTTTAATTTTTTCTTCGCTAAGCTTTTTTCTATCTTTTTTTTAGATAAATCATTAAATCGTTGTGTGTTCCCAACATTTGTAACAATAGTTGTTTGATCTTCATTAATACCCATTTCTAATAACTTGTTTTTTCCATAACTATGATAAAGAAAAAAGTGATCAAACAGTTTTCTGATATTTCTTTTAAACAATTCCTTAGGGCTATATTTATTATACACTCTTCCAGGCAAAGCAATAAAGCACCAATAGCCAAGTTTCACCTTATTATTAAAAAAAATTTTGTAAATGATTGCTGTTAAATAACCTATGACGTGGCTTTCAGCTTCACAAATAATAATATCTGGTTTATTTTTTCTAAACTGTGATAATAGACCTTTATGAAATGTTAAAATTCTACCAAAAAAACTAATATGCTTGGTTTTGAGTTGTATAAAATTAAGGTCTTCTAAATCTTGGCTATTTTTAACCTTGGAGTTAGGAATATCCTCTCCAATTATTAATGTTGAGTTTTTCATAATTTTTTGAAATTCAGCAAAAAATTTTATCCTATAAGGGGCACATACTCTTTGAAGTATTAGTATTTTATTATTCATTTAGCTTTAATTTTATCATAACCCTATATTAATAATTAAATATTTTAATAAAGTATTTAATTATTAATATTTTCATAAAAAAAGAAATAATTATAGTTAAGTTTTGTGAATCATGAATATTGGAATTATTGGTAAAGGCTTTGTAGGATCTGCTGTCGAGCATGGGTTTTCTTGTAATGAAAATTTTAGAGCTAAAATTAAAATTTATGATATCAATCCAAAACTTTCATCGCATTCTCTTTCAGAAACTATAAACACTTCCGATTATATATTTCTTTCTGTACCAACGCCTGCAAATGAAGATGGTTCTATTAATTTAGATTATATAGATCTTGCATTAGATAATATAAATCAATGTATTAAAAATGACTGTGTCATTCTGATAAGATCAACTATTGTTCCTGGAACTTCATCTAAATTATCTAATAAATATCCCGCATTAAATATTGTTTTTAATCCAGAATTTTTAACTGAAAAAAATGCAAATAATGATTTTATAAATCAGTCTAGAATCATTCTTGGTGGG
>MDSW01139543.1_pt1 | contig 10032 bp, 7 predicted proteins | sample 811171 | NCBI WGS metagenome assembly MDSW01 (sample SAMN05326641, study PRJNA326480) | marine metagenome | isolation source: seawater | place: Atlantic Ocean: North West | collected 2012
TTAAAAAGGGGTCGTACAGTGTCGCAGATTGGATGTCTGGATATCGACCGGCGATATCGAGCCCAATGGCGCCGCCACCGGAAAGACCTACAATGCTAACCGGCAGGCCCAGTGATGCGACTTCTTCATAGGTCTCGTCTGCATATTCTCGATAAAGGTGCGACTGGTGATTTTGGGGGAACTGTAAAGAGCTTGCCTTACCATTCTCATCGACGATGCCATGGCCTGGTAAGCGCGGAGCATAAACATGATAACCTTGTTCTTGAAGTTGCTCTGCCATGTGCTCGAATTGCCAAGTGCCCGCTGACCAGCCGTGAAGAGCCAAGACTACGCCTTTCGCTGGTTCAATTTGAGACTTCATAAATCCACTTTTGCTTCCCGCCTGCAAATTCATTTGTGACTCTGCCCGGAGCTTTTCGTAAATTACGGGGAATTCTGTGAGGTCTTCGAGCCGAGTTGAAGGAAAAACTGGATTGGTGTTTTGAGCGTTTTTCTCGGCTTTTACTTGTTCGAGAAGGCGGGCCAATTCTGGCGATTCGCTTGCGCTGGCGCTTCGAGCCGAGCTGGTAGCGACCCGTTCAAAAGTATCGAGGGTCTTGGCTGACTCCGTAGGCACTTTAGCTGTGATGGAATGCGTTGGGGAATAAGCCGGTCTCAAGGAAGGCTGAATTGCTCTATGAGTTGTGCTGAGCGTCATGTCTTTCTCCTTATGTACTTTCGAGTAGATATTTAAGTTATCGCTTCTCCCGTGCATGTGTTGCGTTTATTTTGGCAATAATGGGCGAAAGTGATGAATTCCTATAAAATTCAATAGCTTGGGGAACTTAAATGGGTTTGAATATGGTTATGGATGGGTTCGGAAAGTTGGGTACAAGACGGCTGTTGCGGGCGTGGTGCACGACTTTAGTGTTCCTCTCTCTGCCCATGAGCCTCGCAGCTGAACCGCTCAGACCCATTCTCATGGAAGGTCATGATGCCATTGGGGTGCCAGCCGCCGACATATTTATCGATGACACCACGGCATTGAAGATAAAGGATGTTCGAGACGCTGATTTTGATTCGAGCTGGGAAAGACATGAGGGCGGAACACTAAACCTTGGCTATTCGAATGCTGCGGTTTGGATGAAGTTCGATGTGCAGGGGAGCCCAGTTTCTTTAGAGCCCTGGCTCCTCGAATTGGCTTACGCGAACTTAGACCATATTGATGTCTGGTTGTACTCCGGTGACCGGCTGCTTTCTACTTACGAGACTGGAGACAGTCTTCCATTTTTGACACGTCCCATTGAGCACCGGCACTTTTTAATTCCAATTCCCAATAACGATGGACAAGCCTTGACGGTGGTCTTGCGGGTTGCCTCGACAACCAGTTTACAGATCCCGTTGGCATTATGGCCGCGTGACGATTTTTACCGGACTGACCAAAAGCTACAGCTGATCCAGGGTATGTTTTTCGGAATTATGTTGGTGATGGCGATTTATAATTTCTTCATCTATCTCGTCATCCGCGAGCGTGCTTACTTATTTTATGTCTTGTTTGTTGCAATGGAAGGCTCTTATCAAGCTTTTCATCAGGGCTTTACGTACCAGAATTTGTGGTCAGAGAGCACCTGGTGGCACTCCGTAAGTGGTGGCATTGCTATTTCCCTGACCATTGCCTTTGCTGCTTTTTGCTCGACCGAGATGTTGGAACTCAGGAGAATTAAGTCTAGGTGGGTTCGTTTTTTTGATACGGTGGGAGCCATTGGAGTTGGGGTAGCAGCATGTTCCTTGATCTTAGACCATTCGTGGACTGCGCGAGCGGCGTCCTTGCTTGCGATTGTAGCCGCGGTTGGAATTATTTGCTCGGGCATTCAAAGGTGGCGAGACGGTTTTAGGCCAGCGAAAACATTTACCATGGCTTGGGGTGCTTTTCTTTTCGGAGGAATAACGTTTGCTTTGAGTAAGCTGGGTCTTCTTGGACACAACTTTGTAACGGAGTATGGCTTTCAAATTGGAGCTACCCTTGAAGTGATGTTGCTCTCTTTTGCCCTTGGACAACGTATCAATGACGAGAAATTAGATAAGTTCATGACGAAGGCTCGTCTTCTAGATGAGCAAGTGCGATTGCGAGAAGCGTATGAAAGATTTGTTCCCAGGCGCTTCTTGGCGCTCCTGGGTAAAGGCAGCATTACTGAAGTGAGACTTGGTGACCACGTCGCCATGAATCTGACCATTCTTTTTGCTGACATTCGAGAGTTTACTTCGTTGTCAGAGAAAATGACTTCAAAAGAAAACTTTAGCTTCCTCAATAACTACCTCAAGCGCATGGAGCCGGTGGTTGATAGCCACGGGGGATTTGTCGATAAATACATTGGCGACGGTATCATGGCGCTCTTTGACCGTCGTCCCGATGATGCCATTGAAGCGAGCATTGTCATGATGCAAAAGCTTGCTGAACTTAACCAGGAGCTTCGTGAAGAAGGTAAAGAGCCATTCGAGATTGGCATTGGAGTCAATTGGGGCGAAATGATGCTCGGAACCATTGGAGCGACCGGCCGAATGGAAGGAACCGTCATCAGCGATGCAGTAAATACTGCGAGCCGCGTGGAATCATTAACCAAGATTTATGGGACGCCGCTTTTGATCACTGAGGCTGTCCATGATCGTCTCGTAAACCCTTCGCGCTTTGCTTTGCGCATCCTGGACCGGGTTCGGGTCAAGGGCCGCAGGGAGCCTGTTGTTATTTATGAAGTCTTGGATGCTTTATCTCGGGATGTTCGTCGTTTGCGAATGTCGTATCAAAAAGATTATGAGAACTCGATTCGTGCATTCTGGGCTGCTAAATTTGATGAAGCACTGGAAGGCTTAAGCCGCTGCGCTGAACTTGATCCAGAAGACCGAGCTGTTCAATTGTTTTTGCGGCGTTGCCAATGGCATCGGCGTCAAAAAGTAGATACCAATTGGACCGGTGCATTTGAGGTGGCCGCTCTTAAAAACGAGTTGGATAATATTTGAAAGTCCTAACATCACCTGCCGTGAGAAATTGTTTCAAGTAAATATGCTATATCAAGTTGCCAGATGGTTTGCGGTAGTGGGGGTGACGGTCGCTTTGATCTCTGAGGCGATGACGTATCTGGCGCTATTATTATCCGCCATCTGCTGGCTTATTGCTGATTGGAAGCAGCACGAGTTGACGGTTCAAGGCTTGTGGGGACAATTCGTTCAAGCCTTGGGACAACGCAAATGGTGGGCCTGGTTTTTGTTAGCGGCGATTGTTTGGATTGTAGAGGGACTGCTGGCCGCAGCCATTCAAGGTAATTCGCCTCGAAGCTCTCATTTATATAAAGCATTTTTTGTTTTGACCGCCGTGGTGGGCTACCGCGTTTTGCCCTCATTCAGTTCGGCTTTTTGGCGGCGGTTGGTAGCGGGCGCTCTCTTAGGCGCTGGCGTGGCATCGGGAGCCGGTTACCTGCAGTACAACAAAGGGTCTTTTCCTGCTGAACGGATGTTGATGTCTGAAGCTGAGAAGACCGATAAGCGGTATTACCGTGGTCAGCTGTATAAACCTGGAACCAGAATCAAAGCCGCGACCGGACCATTGCGCAACCGAATCAAAACCTCGGTAACAATAGTTTGGGTGTTGGGGCTTTTGGTGGGCTTGAGTCAGCTAGCAAAGTCATGGCGTTCGCGGTTGGGCCTGGCCGCTTTGGTCGCACTCTTTGGAACTTTTAGCCTTTATACGTTTGCGAAGGCTGGTTTTGGAGTTTCAGTTCTCTGTTTGTTTGGCGTGATAGTCCTTCAGTACATCCCATCTTTTCGCAAGCTCGTTTTAGGCGTTTTGACCGCAGCGTTTGTGGTGGGGATGGGATTTGTCATTGTGACCGGGGCAAATTATGCGACAGATGTCGCAGCTCCTATTGCAAGCGACAAAGTAAGTATTCGGGGTTTTGCTTGGTCCCATGGGTTAAAGGTGGTGCAAGGGTATCCATTGCTAGGAGCTGGGCTGGGAACCTATTCCAAGTCATCTCGAGCGTTCTTTTTAGATCCTGACTTGGCGTTTTCTTACACCATCAACGGCCATTGTCAGCATTTAACTGCGTGGGCAGAAGGTGGTCCTATCGGCGGCGTAGCTTGGCTGAGTATCATTGGCTTGATTGCTTGGGCCATTCACAAAAGCTGGTCGATAAATGCTGGCCCTCGCGGCGTTGAGTTCAGCTGCCAAAGGGTGACAGTCACCTTTGTTCTGGTTTCGGTGTTTTTGATGTCGTTTGTACACGACTTTTTATTTCACCCGTCGGTAGCGGCGCTCTTTTGGATGATGGCAGGATTAAGTGGTTACTTGTCCCTAGGCTTTGATGATGAACCCTCGGACTCTAACGCGTAAGCTCAACGCCCGTGGCGACCAATTGAATTTCATTGGCCGTTCCGTCCGGATTTTTGTCGGCAAATGAGCCACCTTCGGCTTCGTAATGGTCAACGTGTTCTTTGCTTACCACTTTAATAGACGCAGTAGCCGCTAAGCGAGCAACACTGCCGGCTGAGTCCAGAGGGACAAAGAAACCGTAATCCTTGAATTTGACTCGGCAACTTTTAGCCTTGGCATCGGTGCTGCTGGACAGTTCCATCCAGCAACCCTTTTTCGTACAGGCTTGCCGAACGTGCCCGCTGAGCAGTGCTGTTTTCCCACTGTACTTTTTAGGGTTCTTAAGAACTTCTTCAAGCTCAAGGGCCGGAAGGTCTTTGGGCAATGCCTCACCGTAGAGTTTTGTTGTTGGGGCCTCAGAAGCATTGGCCTTGGCGACCTCTTGCTTCTTTTGTGGCTCCGCTGGAGTCTCTGATTTCGCTGGCGTACAGCCAATGACGAGCGTTGAGACCAATACAACAAACAATGGTCGATAAGACATTATTACTTCCCTGTAAGAGCAGCTCTGGCGTACTCGCGGTTGAGTTCCGCAATGTATTTGATCTTGATATCTTTTGGACAGACCGCTTCGCACTCACTTTGGTTTGTGCACGCGCCAAAACCTTCTTTGTCCATTTGGTCAGCCATGGCTTCGGCCCGTTGGCCTCGCTCGGCTTGCCCTTGGGGCAGGCGGGCCAACTGGCCAACTTTTGCCGAAACAAAAAGCATCGCTGAAGCGTTTTTGCACGAAGCAACACACGCACCGCAACCGATGCAGGCAGCCGCATCAAAGGCTTCGTCGGCGATACTCTTTCCAATTGGGTTTGCGTTTGCATCTGGCGCACCGCCAGTGTTCACACTCACATACCCACCTTGCTGAATAATACGGTCGAAGGCTGAGCGGTCAACAACCAAGTCTTTAATGACTGGGAATGCCTTTGCACGGAAAGGCTCAATGTAGATGGTGTCTCCATCTTTGAACTTTCTCATATGCAGCTGGCACGTTGTTGTAGCTTTCTCGGGGCCGTGAGGTTGTCCATTGATAACCAACGAACACATACCACAGATTCCTTCGCGGCAATCGTGGTCAAACGCGATGGGTTCCTCGCCATTTTTAATAAGGCTTTGGTTGACCACATCGAGCATTTCGAGGAACGACATATCCGGGCTGATATTGTCCGGGTTGTATTCGACCATCTGACCAGGGGTTTGGGCGCTTTTTTGTCGCCACACATGCAGTTTGAGTTTCACTTGTAGCTCCTTGTCGCAAGTTTGACGTATTCGAATTCCATCTCTTCTTTATGGCGGTTGGGAGTATTGCCGTAACCAGCATATTCCCAGACAGCAGCGTGACAGAAATTCTCGTCGTCTCGACGAGCTTCGCCTTCTTCGGTTTTATATTCTTCTCTGAAGTGGCCGCCGCAAGACTCTTCACGGGTCAGAGCGTCGTTACACATGACTTCGCCGAATTCGAGGAAGTCAGCAACTCGACCTGCTTTTTCAAGCTCAAGGTTGAGTTCGGTTCCGCTGCCCGGCACCTTCACATTGCTCCAGAATTCTTCTCGAAGAGAGCCGATATCCTGAATTGCTTGAGTCAGACCTTCCTTGGTTCGCGACATTCCGCAGTGTTCCCAGCAGATTTTGCCCAGGTCACGGTGGAAGTCATCAACGGTTTTCTTGCCGTCGAGGGAGAGAAACTTCTTGGTTCTGTCTTCGCAATCTTGCAGAGCTTGTTTGAACTCAGGAGCATCGGTTGTGACTTTGTCCTGTCCCGAAGTCGCGAAGTAATTACCAATGGTGTACGGCAACACGAAGTAGCCGTCGGCAAGGCCCTGCATCAGAGCACTGGCCCCGAGTCGGTTCGCTCCGTGGTCGGAGAAGTTTGCTTCACCGGCGACGTGCAAGCCAGGGACATTGCTCATCAGGTTATAGTCTACCCACAAGCCACCCATGGTGTAGTGAATAGCAGGGTAGATACGCATTGGCGTTTCGTATGGGTTGTCGTCAGTAATACGCTCATACATATCGAAAAGGTTGCCGTAGCGTGCGCTAACAGCATCTTTACCAACACGATTGATTGCATCCTTAAAGTCCAGGAAGACGCCGCGGCCGCCAGGGCCAACGCCCATGCCTTCATCACACGCCAACTTGGCTGCTCGAGAGGCAACATCCCGAGGTACCAGGTTACCAAAGGCAGGGTAACGTCGTTCGAGATAGTAGTCTCGCTCGCCTTCGGGAATCTCGCTTGGTCTTCGAGAGTCTCCCGCTTTCTGCGGTACCCATACCCGGCCATCGTTACGAAGCGACTCACTCATGAGTGTAAGCTTGGATTGATGGTCCCCTGAAACAGGGATGCAGGTTGGGTGAATTTGCGTGTAGCAAGGGTTCGCGAAACCAGCGCCTTTTTTATAGGCCCGGAATGCAGCCGTTACGTTTGAGCCCATGGCGTTCGTCGATAGGTAAAATACGTTACCGTAACCACCTGTCGCGAGTACCACTGCGTCCGCTGCCCAAGATTCCATCTTACCCGTGAGTAAGTTGCGCGTGATGATGCCGCGAGCATGTCCATTTACCAGAACAAGCTCAAGCATCTCGGTGCGGGTATGCATCTTCACTTGGCCCAAATGAATTTGGCGCGATAGCGCTCCATATGCACCCAAGAGGAGTTGTTGTCCGGTCTGACCACGTGCGTAAAAGGTTCGGCTTACCTGAGCACCACCGAACGAGCGGTTGGCTAGATATCCACCGTAATCCCGTGCGAAGGGAACACCTTGAGCCACACATTGGTCAATGATGTTGGTACTGACCTGAGCGAGTCGGTAAACGTTTGATTCACGCGACCGAAAGTCTCCGCCTTTAACGGTATCGTAAAAAAGCCGGTAAACACTGTCACCATCGTTTTGATAGTTTTTGGCAGCGTTGATCCCGCCCTGGGCTGCAATAGAGTGTGCACGCCGAGGGCTGTCCTGGAAACAGAAGCAATCAACGTTGTAACCAAGCTCAGCCATGGTCGCGGATGCCGATGCACCTGCCAAGCCGGAGCCAACAACGATGACACTCAGCTTTCGTTTGTTTGCTGGGTTAACCAGTTTCATGTCGAAACGGTGTTTGTCCCACCGATTCGCAATATCCCCTGTTGGTTCATTGGATTCTAACTTCATTTCAATGACCTCCTACATCCGCGCCAACGATGCCAGTTAAGATGGCAATGGGCATGGAACAGTTTCCGAGAACAACGAAGATGGCCAGAGCCGGGCCAACCTTGTCTAACATATTGTTGTACTTTGAATTACGAAGTCCAAGGCTCTTAAAGAGACTGGACGCACCGTGGTTCAAATGAAGTCCCAAAAGGATCATTGCTACAATGTAGGATAGGGATACGGCAGGTTGTTGAAACCCGAGAACGACCATCTTGTAGATATCTTTGCGTCCCTGGGGGTCAACCCAGTGTGTATCGTCTGGAACAGCTCCACCGACGGTGAAATGCAAGAGGTGATACACGATGAATGCCAGAACCACGAGACCACTGAGCTTCATATAGCGAGAAGCAAAGGAGGCTTGGACGGTTGTTTCGTGAACATAGCGGACTGGACGTGCCGCCTTATTCAGGGATGCCAAGCGTAAGCCCGACAAAATATGCAGAACCACTGCGCCAATAAGACCGAACCTAGCGGCCCAGAGGAGCCCGCCTAAGTCATGCAGCATCTTTCCATACGCATTCAGTGCTTCAGCCCCGATAAAAATCTGGAGGTTGCCGACCATATGCATGATGACGAACCCGATGAGCATGACACCGGTTACACCCATCACGACTTTTGCCCCGATGGTGGATTTGGCGAAGTTTACCAACCAACTCATGGATGAACCCTTCTTTAGTGACGGCAATTACGTGAGCCGTTTATTCTAGGAACCACTCTAGAACCTTCTCTTACGCCATTGAACGGATTTTGCAAATTCAGATGACGCAAGAAGAAGATTGCTGGCGCGAAACGCGCCAACTAAATTACGTAGATACTATAGCGCTGATCGCTGGGTAGATGCGACTTATGCGAGACGTTTCTTAACCTGCTCAACGAGGTCTTTAACGTGGTCTACGCTCTTGCCCATCAACTCTTGGTCAGAGTCTGAAAGTTTAACTTCCAGAATCTTCTCAACGCCGCCAGCACCGATAACGGTTGGAACGCCTACATAAAGGCCGTCAACTCCGAATTCACCGTTGCATTGAGCTGCTGCCGGTAAAACTCTTTTCTTATCGCGTAGATAGGCTTCTGCCATTTCAATTGCGGCACCAGCTGGTGAGTAGAAGGCGCTGCCAGTTTTGAGCAAACCAACGATTTCTCCGCCTGCTTTACGCACTCGGTTAGCGATGGCTTCAATCTGATCCATCTCCATAAGCTGCGTAAGAGGTACACCACCTACATTTGAATACTCAATGACTGGAACCATGGTATCGCCGTGGCCACCCAGTACAAACGTATTCACATCTTCCACAGATACGTTGAGTGCTTCTGCTACAAAGTAGGCAAAACGCCCAGAATCGAGCACACCGGCCATACCAACAACTTTGTTCGCATCGAATCCCGTGATCTCTTTCATGGTGTAAACCATGGCGTCCAGTGGGTTGGAGATAACGATGACAAATGCGTCGGGGCACTGCTTTTTCAGGTTGGTTGCAACGTCAGTCATGATCTTCACGTTCGTGTCGAGAAGGTCATCACGGCTCATGCCAGGCTTACGAGGAATACCCGCGGTAACGATTACGACGTCAGCACCTGCTACATCGTCCCAGTTGCTTGTACCATGAATCTTGGCATCAAAGTCTTGCATTGGAGACATGTGCAACATGTCGAGTGCTTTACCTTGTGGCATGCCGTCCTTGATATCGAAGAGAACTACATCGCCGAGTTGTTTTTGAGCCGCGAAAAGAGCCAGGTTACCACCAATTTGTCCGGCACCAATCATAGCCAGCTTTGGTCTTTCAAATGTTCGTCCCATTTTGATTCTCCTCAATACAAATTCATTACTAAAAGATAAAAAGGAGAGGCGGTGCTCTTTTTAAACACCGCCTCTGCCAGGTTACATATTTTCTACAATCGCCTTACCGAAAGCACTGCATGAAAGAAGCGTTGCTCCATCCATTTGACGCTCAAGGTCATAGGTGACGGTCTTATTGTCGATGGCACCTTCGATGCCTTTTTCGATCAGATCTGCAGCTTCAACCCAGCCCATGTGGCGGAGCATCAGAACACCCGAAAGAATGACACTGGAAGGATTCACTTTATCTTGGCCAGCATACTTCGGTGCAGTACCGTGAGTTGCTTCGAATACAGCGGCTTCATCACCGATGTTTGCGCCAGGAGCGAGACCGAGGCCACCAACCTGTGCAGCACATGCATCGGAGAGGTAATCACCATTTAGGTTCATCGTTGCCAATACTGAGTACTCATCTGGGCGTAAAAGAAGCTGCTGGAACATTGCATCGGCAATGCGGTCTTTAACCAGGATCTTACCTTCTGGCACTTTACCGTCGTGCTTGCTCCATACATCGTCTTCGCTGATGGCTACATCTTGGTATTTCTCTTCAAGGAGGTCGTATCCCCAGTCGCGGAATGAACCTTCGGTAAACTTCATGATGTTACCCTTGTGAACAA
>MDSW01146901.1_pt1 | contig 10032 bp, 9 predicted proteins | sample 811171 | NCBI WGS metagenome assembly MDSW01 (sample SAMN05326641, study PRJNA326480) | marine metagenome | isolation source: seawater | place: Atlantic Ocean: North West | collected 2012
CTAAACAAATTTTAGTTTCTGTATTTCCAATATCACCTAATATTTTCATTAAATTGTTTTGATTGAATTTAAATTAAATTTAGAAAGTTTCGGAATAAAGCTTTCAAAAATTAATTTTATTTTATTTTCAATATTTTCTTTTTTATATTTTATTTTAGTTAATTCATATAAACTTGTTGTGGGATAATCTTTAATTGTTGGTTTTCTTACTAAATTAATCCCTATGCCAATAATAATAAATTTTATATCTTTTTTTACAACTGTTTCTTGAAGTATGCCTGATATTTTTTTTTTATTTATTAATAAATCATTAGGATTTTTAATAAAAATTTTTTTTTTATAATAATTTGATAGAACTTTTTTTACCAACATGCAGTTTAGTCTTGTGAGTTGTTTTAAAGATAAATTAATCTTTTCTAATGAAAAATAAATTGATATAAATAAATTTCCTTTATATGAAATCCATTTTTTATTATATTGTCCTCTTCCTTTTTTTTGCTTCTCAGCACTTATAAAACCAGATTTTATATTAGTATTTTTAATTATTCTCAACGCAGTATCATTTGTACTGTTTACTGTTTTAAAACTAAATTTTTTTAATCTCATTAAATAATATTAATATTAGAAACTAATTCTATTAGTTTGCTTGGAAAAATAAAATATAGTAAAACTAACAATGTTGTTATCGAAAGAGAAAATTTTAACCATAAACCATTGCTATTGTCATATTTTTCTACTTCTTTATCAAAGTACATAATCTTTACTATTCTTAAATAATAAAAGGCTGCTACTACAGTAGATAAAAGGCCTATAATTGCTAAAAAATACATCGATTGTTCGATTACCACCTTAAAAACGTAAAATTTCGCAAAAAATCCAGCTAACGGAGGTATGCCCGCTAATGAAAATAAAATAATTAATAAAGAAATTGCTAATAAAGGATGGTTTTTTGAAAGCCCAGATAAATCTTCAATTTTTTCAAAATATTTTTGATCCCTTTTCATCATAAATATACATGAAAATAATCCTAAATTCATAACAGTATAAATACATATATAAATAATTGAACTTTGTATGCCCTCATTTGTTCCTGTAGAAAGTCCAGCTAAAACATAACCTACATGTCCTATTGAGCTATAAGCAACTAATCTTTTTAAATTTGATTGACCGATAGCTGCAACAGCACCAAAAATCATTGAGGCTATAGAAATGAATACTATAATTATTTGCCACTGATCTATTAAATTTATAAATGGAATGTATAAAAATCTTATGAAAACTGTTAATGCGGCAATTTTTGGAACAATAGAAAAAAATAAAGTAACAGTTGTTGGTGATCCCTCATAAACATCTGGAGCCCACATATGGAAAGGGACAGCTGAAATTTTAAATGAAAGTCCAACTAAGATAAAAACTAAACCAAAAGTTAACCCATATTCATTCGTATAAACTGACGCAGCGATTGTATCAAAATTAGTAGATCCAGAAAATCCATAGATTAATGAACATCCATATAACAATAAACCTGAAGAAAGTGCACTCAAAACAAAATACTTTAATCCAGCCTCAGAAGACTTGAGATTGTTCTTATTGTATGAGGCTAAGACATATAAGGCTAAGGATTGTAATTCTAAACCTATATAAAAAACTATTAAATCATTAGAGCTAATCATCACCATCATTCCCAAGATTGAAGACAAAATTAGGATTGGATATTCAATGTTAAAAATTTTAAGAATCTTTAAATAATTTGATGAAACTAATAAAGTCATTATTCCACAAATCAATGTAATTAATTTCATTAGAGAAGATAAATAATCAATTTTAATACTGTCATTAAATAAATTTTTATTAGTGTTTGAAAAATCATTAAAAATTATAATTCCAGTAATAAATAAAGCTATAATTGATAAATTATGAATAATATTTGAACTATTTTTTTTAAAAACTCCAAAAATCAGTAAAAACATTATTGAAATTGAAATGAAAATTTCAGGAAAAACTAAATAAATATTAACCATTGTTAATTTCTCCTATTAAATTATTTGAAATATTAAGATTGTACATTTGTATTAAATCATTTATTGAAACTTCAATTGTGTTTATCAGTGGTTCAGGATAAAAACCAAAAAATAAAATTGGCACACCTAAACATAATAGAATAGTTAATTCTGAATAGTTTAAATCTTTCATTTCTAACAACTTGTTGTTAATTATTTTTCCAAAGATAATTCTTCTATATAACCAAAGCATATATGCAGCTCCCAAAATAACACCGAGGCTTGCAATAAAAGCAACTAAAAAGCTTTCTTTGAAAACACCCATTAAAATTAAAAATTCACCAATAAAACCACTTGTTCCTGGCAATCCTAATGCTGCAAGAGTAAAAACCATAAATAAAATCGAATATTTAGGAATAATAGATACCAAACCACCATAATCTCTTATAAGCCTTGAATGCATTCTGTCGTAAATAACACCAACAGATAAAAATAAAGCTGCCGAAACCAATCCATGACTTATCATTTGAAGAATACTTCCTTCTATGGACTGTTGTTGAATTGTAAAAATACCTAAAGTTACGTAACCCATATGCGCAACAGATGAATAGGCAATTAATTTTTTCATATCTTCTTGCATTAAAGCAATTAGAGATGTGTAAATAATTGCAATTAAACTTAAAAAATAAATTAATGGTGTAAAAAATTCTGATGCTTGGGGAAATAATCCTATAGAAAATCTGATAAAACCATAACCTGCCATTTTTAATAATATTGCTGCTAACAAAACAGAACCAGCTGTTGGAGCTTCTACGTGAGCGTCTGGCAACCACGTATGCACTGGCCACATTGGAGTTTTAACCGCAAAAGAACTAAAAAAAGCTAACCATAATAAGTTTTGGTATTTTTTATCAATACCCAGCTCATATAATTGAATAACATCTGTCGTTCCATTAATCCAATATATTGAAATAATTGCTATTAACATCAAAACAGAACCTACAAGTGTAAATAAGAAAAATTTAAAAGCTGAATAAACTCTTCTTTCACCACCCCATATACCAATAATCAAAAACATTGGGATTAAACCTGCTTCAAAAAATAAATAAAAAATTACTAAATCTAAAGAACAAAATACTCCAATCATAAAACTTTCCATGATTAAAATTGCTATTAAAAATTCTCTAAGTCTTACTTTAACTGAATTGTTTACTGAAATAATACATAAAGGAGTAATAAACGTGGTTAAAAGAATAAATAAAATTGAAATTCCATCTACACCAACTTTGTAATTTATAAAATTTTTAATCCACTCTTTTTCCTCAATAAATTGAAAATTAGAAGTTGTTTGATCAAATTGAATCCACAAATATATTGAAATTAAAAAATTTACTACAGAAGTAAATAATGCAACATGTTTAGCAGTGCTAGATATTTTTGATTTATCATCTCTGATAAAAAATAAAAAAACTGCTCCTATTACTGGTAATAAAATTAATGATGAAAGTATTGGAAAGTCCATTATTTGATAATAATTAAAGTTAATAAAGCAGAAAATCCTAACAACATTATAAAAGCATACTGATAAATAAAACCTGATTGAAATTTAGTAGCTTTAATTGACAATTTTTTAATTAATGAAGAAATGCCATCAGGTCCAAAGCCATCAATAATTTTGACATCTCCTACTTTCCATAAAAAAATACCAATTTTTTTAGAAGTTTTAACAAATAAAAAATCATATAATTCATCGAAATACCATTTATTAACTAAAAAATTATATAATGGTTTATTTAAGTCTATAATTGAATTTAAAAAATTTTTATTTTTAATAAAAAGATAATAAGAGAGTGGTATAGATAAAATCACAAGCGATGGGGTAATTAACAAAAACCACATTGGTGGATGTTCGTTACTTAAGGGATTCAAAAACATTATTGAATTACCCCAAAAATTATAACCGTTAGAATTTATTAAAAATAAATCTTTAAAAAGAAAACCTGCGAAAATTGCTCCTACAGATAAAATTATAAGAGGTATAATCATAATAATAGGAGACTCATGGGTTTCTTCAATATCGATTGATTTATTATTATAATTTCCATGAAAAGTTTTAAAAATTAATCTCCACGAATAAATTGCGGTTAAAAATGCTGTTACGATACCTATTCCGGCCGCATAATATCCCAAAGAGCTACCCTTCAAGTAAGCAAATTCGATAATGGCATCTTTAGAATAAAAGCCTGATAACATTGGAAAACCAGTTAAAGCCAAAGTTCCAATAATCATTAAAATCCACGTGTATGGTAATTTTTTTCTTACTCCACCCATTTGGTTAATGTCTTGTTCATCTTTAAATGCATGAATTACAGATCCAGACCCTAAAAATAATAATGCTTTAAAAAAAGCATGTGTAAATAAATGAAACATTGCCACGTTATAAGCTCCGACACCAGCGGCAAAAAACATATACCCAAGTTGACTACACGTTGAGTAAGCAATTATTTTTTTTATATCAGACTGAACTAAAGCAATTGTTGCTGCAAAAAAAGCTGTGCTCATACCTATCACAGTGATTACATTTAAAGTTAGAGGAGAATATTCAAAGATTGGTGAACATCTTACTACTAAAAAAACTCCTGCAGTTACCATGGTGGCAGCATGTATTAATGCTGACACAGGTGTTGGACCTTCCATAGCATCTGGTAACCAGGTATGTAAAAAAATTTGAGCCGACTTTCCCATAGCACCTACAAACAAAAGAAGGCAAATTAAATCAATTGAATTTATAGTGAAGCCTAAAAACATTAATTCTTTATTTAAAACAAGAGGAACTTGATTAAATACTTCTGAATAATTTACTGTTCCAAAAAGATAAAAAATTAAAAATATCCCTAAAGCAAAGCCAAAATCTCCTACTCTATTTACTAAAAATGCTTTTATAGCGGCTGCGTTAGCGGTATCTTTCTTAAACCAAAATCCTATTAAAAAATAAGAGCATAAACCTACCCCTTCCCAGCCAAAAAATAACTGTAAAAAATTATCTGCAGTTACTAATGTCAACATTGCAAAAGTAAACAAAGATAAGTAAGCCATAAATCTTGGTTTGTGTGGATCATGAGACATGTATCCAATCGAATAAATATGAACAAGTGAAGAAACTAAAGTTACAACCACTAACATTACGGATGATAATGCATCTATTTTAATAGACCAATTTACATTTAAAGAGCCAGAGTTAATCCATGTTGCAACTAAAATGTTTGACTCATATTGGTTTATAATAACTTCATAAAATATTAGAATCGATAAAAGTGCAGATATTGAAACTAATAAACTAGTTAATATTTCTGAACCTCTGTCACTAATAATTTTACCAAAAAAACCTGAAATTATTGAAGCAACAAGTGGAAGAAATAAAATTAATAATTCCATATTATCCTTTGAGATTATCTATCTCTTCAACTCTTATAGTTCCTGAATTTCTATAAAAAACAACAATAATTGCTAAACCAATTGCGGCTTCAGCCGCAGCTACTGTTAGAATAAAAAGAGTAAAAACTTGCCCAGTTAAGTCATTTAAGAAAATTGAAAAAGATACTAAATTAATATTCACAGCTAATAAAATTAATTCTATACTCATTAATACTACAATTATATTTTTTCTATTTAAAAAAATACCAATAACACCAATTGTGAAAATTATAGCACCTAGAGTTAGATAGTGTCCTATCCCTAAATCAGTCATCTATTTTAACTCCTTTTTTAATTGGAACATTTATGAGCTCAATACTTTCGTTTCTTTCTCTAGAGATTTGAGTGAAATAACTTTGTTTTTTTACACCTGTTCTTTGTCTAAAAGTCAAAACAATTGCACCTATCATAGCAACAAGTAAAATCATACCGCTTAATTGAAATATATGTATATAATCAGTGTATAAAACTTGTCCTAAAGATTGAGTATTATTAATTTGGTCATTAATTTTTAAAACATTAGTATTCATCAAATCAGGTTTATATTTCCATCCTCCAACAACAATTATCAATTCAAAAAAAATAATTGAGCTTATAATAAGACCAACTGGAATATGCGAAGAGTCATCTCCAGATGAAAACCATTGATTTTTTTGTTGTGCAACATTCAGCATCATAACAACAAATAAAAATAAGACCGCGACAGCACCAACGTAAACAATCAACATTATCATACCCAAGAATTCAGCCCCTATCATAATAAATAAACACGAAATACTAATGAAATCTAAAATTAAAAAAAAAACTGAATGTACTGTATTTTTTGAAACAGTTACCATTATCGCTGAAACTATGGCTATAAAAGAAAAGAAATAAAAAAATATTAAATGTGCGATCATGTAAATTATCTATATGGATTATCTGCTTTGATATTTGCAGCTAAAATATTTTCCCATCTATCTCCATTATCTAATAATTTATCTTTTGTGTAATATAATTCCTCTCTTGTTTCAGTTGAAAATTCAAAATTTGGCCCCTGTACAATAGCATCAACAGGACAAGATTCTTCACAAAGGCCACAATAAATACATTTCATCATATCTATGTCGTATCTAGATGTTTTTCTACTTCCATCTGGTCTTTGATATGACTCAATTGTAATAGCCTGGGCTGGACAAACAGCCTCACACAATTTACAAGCAATACATCTTTCTTCACCATTTGGATATCTTCTCAAAGCATGTTCGCCTCTAAATCTTGGGCTTATCTTGCCTTTTTCAAAAGGGTAGTTAATAGTTTTTTTTTTCTTAAAAAATTCTTTAATAGCAATAAACAGACCACGTATAATATCCAGCAAAAAGATTGTTTTTAAAATTCTAGAAATTTTCATAATTAATTTACCGGTAAAAGATTGTTAAAAAAAAGATAACTGGAAGTTAAAACAACCCATATTAAAGAAAATGGTAAAAATATTTTCCAACCAAGTCTCATTAGTTGATCATATCTATATCTAGGAACAACTGCTTTCACTAAAGCAAATAATATAAATAATAATAAAATCTTAAAAATTAACCAAACAGCTCCTGGAATTAAATTAAAAGGATAAATATCTATTGGTGATAACCATCCACCTAAAAACAAAATAGACCCAAGTGCGCACATTAATAAAATATTTGCATATTCTCCTAACCAAAACATTGCATACATCATACCGGAATATTCTGTTTGATAACCCGCAACAAGTTCCGCTTCAGCCTCTGGTAAATCAAACGGAGGTCTATTAGTTTCTGCTAGAGCTGAAATAAAGAAAATTACAAACATAGGAAACAAAGGTATAATAAACCATATTTTTTTTTGAGCTAAAATAATGTCATTCAAATTTAAGGAGCCCACACATAACAAAACATTAATTATAATAACACCTATAGACACTTCGTAAGAAACCATCTGCGCTGCAGATCTTATAGAGCCTAAAAATGGATATTTGGAGTTTGACGCCCATCCCCCCATTATAATTCCATAAACACCTAACGATGAAACTGCAAAAATATATAAAATACCTACATTTATGTCAGCTATAACGTAAGTTTCACTGAATGGAATTACTGCCCAAGAAACTAACGCTAGTGTCATTGTAACTATAGGTGCTAAAATAAAAATAACTTTATTAGAGCTCGCTGGTACAATTATCTCTTTAAAAATATACTTTAGTGCATCTGCTAAAGACTGTAATAGTCCAAAAGGACCAACAACATTAGGTCCTTGTCTTTTTTGAACAAAAGCCCAAACTCTTCTATCTAGCCATACTATCATAGCTACAGCCACCAAAACGGGAATTAATAAAAATAATATTTTATAAACTTCTAAAAACAACGTATTTAAATATAATGCCATATTATCCGTTTGTTCCAGTTGATTTATAATTCAATTTTGCATTTTTACATTCAAACATAGTTTTAGAAGATCTCGCAATTACATTTGAAAAATAATAATCTTCAGTTTCCATTTTGAGTTTTTCATTTTCAAAAGTAAGCTCTTTATGACTATTATCATTTTTAGAAGCATTTTTTTCTTTCAATAAATTAATGAAGTTAATCATGCTGCTCTCTAACTCGTCTTTATCATTGAACAATTTTCTATTATTCATTGTTTCGGCTATTTCGTTAATTATTTGCCAATCTTCCTTTGCTTCACCAGGTGGGTATGATGCTTTATAAGCTTTTTGCAATCTACCTTCAAGATTTGTAAAATATCCATCTTGTTCTGTATAAGCAGAACCTGGTAAAATTATATCAGCAATTTCGGCTCCTCTATCACCATGACTTCCTTGATAAATTATAAACTCATTTTTTTTTTGAAATCTAATATTATCTTGACCCAATAAATAAACAATATCGTACTCATGATTTTTAAGTTTCTTTAAAACCTCATTATTTCCATCTAAATTTTTATAAATTTCTAAATCAAAATTTCCAACTGATGATGCATTGTTGGATATAATATTTAAAGAATTCCATTCATCATTAATTTTACCATTGTTTAATAAAAATGATCTTAATGACTCGAACACATATTTTGCAGCTTTTGAATTCAATAATGATTGGCCAATGATTATCATTGGTTTTTTCGCATTTATTATATATGTCGAAATTTCATTTTTATTATCAATTAATTTTCTTATATTTTCAATTTCTCCATCTAAGCTCTCATAAGGATATGTTAAATCTCCTACATCATTTAGTGAAATTATTTTTGTTTTATTTTTTAAATAACTCTTTCTAATTCGTGCATTTAAAATCGTAGCTTCATATCTTGGATTAGTTCCAACCAAAAAAATAAAATCAGAGTCTTCTATGCCATTAATTGTTGAATTGAATAAATAATTTTCTCTTTTGTTAGAATTTAAATAAGTATTGGAAGTTCTGGACTCAATGTGATTTGAGCCTAAAGTTTTATTAAAAAATTCTCTAAAAATATACGATGTCTCCATATTTGTTAAATCGCCCACGAATCCACAAATTTTATCCTTTTGTGAATTTTCAAATTTAGATTTAATAATTTTCATAACTTCATTCCAGGAAGCTTTTTCAAATTTATTATTATATTTTATATAAGGAGTATCTAATCTTTGATTTAAGAGACCATCACAAGCGTACCTTGATTTATCTGATATCCATTCTTCATTAATATCTTCATTGATTCTGGGTAAAATTCTTTTGACTTCCCATCCGTAAGTATCTACTCTTATGTTTGATCCAACAGCATCCATCACATCTATGGTCTCAGTTTTTTTTAATTCCCACGGTCTAGCTTCAAAAACATATGGTTTTGATGTAAGTGCACCTACTGGACAAAGATCTACTACATTTGCTGACAATTCAGATTGCATAGATTGCTCCAAATATGTTGTGATTTGCATATCTTCGCCTCTACCTATGGCTCCCAATTCAGGAACGCCGGCAATTTCTGTAGCAAATCTAACACATCTTGTGCAATGTATGCATCTAGTCATTTGAGTTTTTATCAAAGGACCCATATTTTTATCAGCAACATATCTTTTATTCTCTTTATACCGAGACTTATCAATTCCATAAAACATGGATTGATCCTGCAAATCACATTCTCCTCCTTGATCACATACAGGGCAATCTAGAGGATGGTTTGCAAGTAAAAACTCCATTACACCTTTTCGTGCTTTTTCAACTAAAGGTGTATTAGTTTTTATGTTCATGCCATCAGTTGCAGGCATAGCGCATGAGGCAACAGGTTTGGGAGACTTTTCCATTTCTACTAGACACATTCTACAATTTCCAGCAATTGATAATTTTTCATGATAACAAAATCTAGGAATTTCAAACCCAGCTTTTTCACAAGCTTGAAGAACAGTAAGACCTTCTTCAATTTCTATATCAATATTATTTACTTTAAGTTTAAGCATTTTTTTTATCTAATAAATGTTGGTCAACTAAATATGGAATATCTTTTTCAGTGTTAAACATAGGGTTTATATTATTTCTTTTTTCTATTTCTTTTTTAAAATGTCTCAATAGTCCTTGAA
>MDSW01033679.1_pt1 | contig 10031 bp, 7 predicted proteins | sample 811171 | NCBI WGS metagenome assembly MDSW01 (sample SAMN05326641, study PRJNA326480) | marine metagenome | isolation source: seawater | place: Atlantic Ocean: North West | collected 2012
GACCTGTATAATAAAGAACTCGAAGAGGTTATAGTATCTGGAGATAACGGCTATCGAATGGCAAAAGATTTTATGAAACTACTCATACCCAGCCACTCAAAAAAAGTACAACCTTACTCTGATACAAATATACCACTCATGCAGCGCTATCAAATTGAAGGACAATTAGATGCTATTCATTCGCCTGAGGTCTATCTCAAATCTGGAGGTTACATAGTTATCAACCCAACAGAGGCCCTAGTATCCATCGATGTTAATTCTGGCAGGGCAACCAAAGAGCGAAATATAGAGGAAACGGCCTTGAAAACTAATCTGGAAGCAGCTAATGAAATAGCCTGTCAATTAAAGCTGCGGGATTTATCTGGACTGATTGTTATCGATTTTATTGATATGGAGTCTACCCGCAACCAACAAAAAGTTGAACGCCAGATCAAAGATGCAATGCGCATCGACAGGGCCCGGATACAGATAGGAAAAATTAGTCCTTTTGGATTACTTGAAATGTCAAGACAAAGACTTCGTCCCAGCTTAATTGAGACAAGTTCAGAACCTTGTCCTCATTGTAATGGCTCTGGAACAATAAGATCTATAGACTCTACAGCGGTGCATATTCTGCGAGTAATTGAGGAAGAATGTCTTCAAGCACCAAAGGAATCTCACACAATATATGTTCCTACATCAGTTGCTTTATATTTATTTAACCAGAAACGTATTGTTCTAGCCGAAATAGAGGAGCGATATAAAACATCAATTTATATAAAAAATGATGATACCTTAATACCCCCTGGACACAGAATTGATGGAAAGGTTGATATAGAAAATTCGCACCCAATAGGAAGGGAAACTGACCAATCACAACCTAAAGAGCTCAATAAAAAGCGCAGAAGAAGAAGAAATCGAAGGAATATATCTTCGGATAATGAGAGAGAAGTTCCTATTCATAGCGATCCAAAAGTCACCGAACAGGGAAATGTAGAAACCCAAAATTCGGACCAAAATATAATTAATCTAGAGATAGAAAGTGATGATACGCCTAAGAGAAGAAGACGTGGTCGACGAGGAGGAAGACGCAAGATTAAAAAATTAGAAGAAACTCAATTTTCCTCTTCCCCTGAGACAGAAAACCTCTCTGACACTTCCGAAGATCTTGCCAAAAATCAAACCAGAACTATTCCTGTCACGGAAGAGAGTAATGCGCCACCCCATAAGAAAAGGACTCGCAAAAAAACCAATCAAGATACCGGGACTAAGCGCAAAAATAAAGAGGAAGGACAGCCTAAACTAGACGAAGATAGTGTTGATAAAAAAACTCCCACGAACGTCTCCAAAGCTAAAGCGTCTAAAACGCCAATACTCGAAGAGCCACCCGTGATCTCAAATGGATCAAAAAAAAGGCGCCGAAGAAAAGCTGACCCATCTGACAAAAATGAGGCAGAGTCTCTTATTGCGAACGTCCAAATGAGCAACCCTATAAAAGAGGACCCTAAAGGAAAAGAAGTTGCAACAGGAAATCAGGTCACTAAAGAACCAATAAAAAGATCTACAAAAAAAACAACAAAACAGCCAGATAAAACCACCGTCATAAATATAGAAACGTCGGACGAAGGCACGTCCCCAATTCGAAATGGGTGGTGGAGAAGATGACTCATGATTGCGGTTAAATTAAAAAGTTATGCTCACAATATAAACCTCTACTTATATTCAGGCCTGCACTTTTTGGGGGGGCGCTTCTTTAAAAAAAATCATATATTAATAAATATTTTATCCACTCTGAATAAGAAGCTAACTAAAGCCAATTCTTCAACCTTTTAACGGCCTCGTTTATTTCTGAGGTTGGTCCAGAGAATGATAACCTTATATATGAGTGCCCTCTAATGGGGTCAAAATCTATACCAGGGGTTAAGGCAATACCTGTTTCTTTAAGAATTTTGTTACAGAAATCTGAACTATCATGAGTAAAGTCTTCAACATTTGTGTAGACATAAAAAGCGCCATCCGACCGAGTATTTTTTGAAAACCCCATCTTAGGTAACTCACTTAACAAAATATCTCTATTCATTTTATATATAGCAACATTTTGTTTAAATTCATTTTTACAGTCCAAAGCAGCAAGTCCTGCAACCTGAGAAACTGCTGGCGGAGAAATGAAAAGATTTTGAGCCAAACATTCTGTCGCACGAATCAATTTTTGAGGCATAACCATCCACCCAAGTCGCCAGCCAGTCATCGAAAAAAATTTCGAAAAACTATTTATTACGATTGCATCACCATTAAATTTAATTGCTGTTTCTTCGGTAAATGTGTATGTGATCCCATGATAAATCTCGTCTGAAATCAGCCTAATACCAAATTTTGAACAATAACGTGATATATTTTTTAATTCATCTTGATTTAGCATAGTACCAGTGGGATTTGATGGACTAGCTATGATTAGACCATCAAGCGAAACATTATCTCGTCTCACTTTTTCAAGAATTTCCACAGTAAGCTGAAAATTAGTCTCTAAAGTTGTTTGAACTTCAACAACTTTGACTCCAAGCGACTTCAGAATGTTTCGGTAAGCCGGATAACATGGACTAGCCATTGCCACCGTATCCCCCGTATCAAAAGCTGATAAAAAAGCTAAAATAAACGCGCCTGAAGAACCGCTGGTAATTGCGATACGTTCTGGGCCAACTTCATAGTCATAAAAACTCTTATAATGGTGTGCAATTTTTTCCCTAAGCTCTTGCCGCCCAAAAGCTGGAGTGTAACCTAACTTATCCCGTTTCATCTCACGAACTACGGCCTCAACTACCTTGCTAGGAGCCCCTGTGCCTGGTTGTCCTACTTCAAGATGAAGAATATCCTGACCTAATTGCTGAAGCTCATTAGATTTATTCATTATATCCATAACAATGAAGGAAGGAATGCGGCCTCGTTTTGCTATCTTTAGGACCATATTTCACCCATTATCCTCTCGCTGTGATTTTAAAGGCTAATTTACGCTATTTGACAGGCCATGACCTCGTGGGTCAGTTGCCACAGCGCAATCGATATCTTCCGGGTTTTTTCTTGGCATTCCTGCCCTGCAGAATATAGAGTTAACCAGGCCCATTGAGTTCACATAAGCTAGCTTATGTCCTCGCCTGGCGAGACCCTCAAGAACTGTCGACGAGATTCCCTTCTCAATGTAAGTTATCCCATCTGCACCTCCATGATGAATTCTTTTTAATTTTATCGAGTCCCTCAAATTTGAATTATCTGTAACTAATAATTCTATTGCCACATTAATAATTGAAGAGACCGCGGTGGCTCCCCCTGAAGCGGCGGATGTATAAAAAATATTGTTCCCCAATTTATTATCCAGAATCACTGCCGAGAGAGACTGATCTATCTGCTTATCATTTGGAATAGCACTCAAAAATACACCTGTTCCCCTGGCGATCCTTCCCATGCCGAAAGGTCTATTCATGCTCAGTGAGCATGCTACTGCGGAACCGGTTGAGTCCATTGTAGTGAGAGACGCTCCGCTCGACTGGCTAGTAGGATCAAGTTCAGCCTCAGTCGCGCCGGGAGTAATAATCCTCCTGTTTGCATCATAGCTAGACAGCAACGATTCGATATACTCTTCAGATACAGGTGATAGTTTACTTAAATCGTCTTGAGAGGTTTTTCCCCAGCGTCGTGAGTCTGATAAAGACCGTTCAAGTGACTCCGCAATCAGGTGCGCCCGCTCCTCGCGGTCGCCATCCTCATATAGATCATTGAATGTTAACATTGACATAACCTGAGCAATTTGAATTCCTAATTTCCGGGGTGAAGATGGAAAGTGTAAAGTGGTATTTTGAACAAACGGAACCTCTATTGTCTTTCCCCATTTGGGTTTAAATTCTCGCAAATCTTGGTATGTTAATCTGCCCCCAGCGAGCTTAATAGCCTCAACAAACTGCTGGGCAATAGGACCTTGGTACAATCCACCCGCACCTTTTGATTTTATTAAAGAGAGAAGTGCAGAGAGTTCAGATTGTTTTACAAAATTTCCTTCGCTCCGAATTTCAAACCCATTTTTTTTAAAAAAGATTTTTTTCACATTCTCATCACGAGAAAGTATTTTCTCTGCCATATGCAAGTCTTGGCCTAATGACCTAGAAATCTTAAACCCAAACCGTGCAAGATGCTCCGCTGGCTGAATTAACTGCCTCCATTTTAATTTTCCATATTTTGCGTGTAACGCAAAAAAGCCAAATGCATTACCTGGAATGCCCACTTGCGCCTCGGTTGATGTGTTTCCTAGCTTAGGGGGCCTAGTTCTAAAATCCAATGTCTCTATTGTTTTGCTACCTGAATTCCTTACCAGACAAATGCCCCCTCCACCCAAACTTGCTGCCGATGGCTTTGTCACCGCCAGTGTAAAGTAAGCACTTACCGCAGCATCTACGGCTGAACCTCCCGCTAAGAGAATATCTCGGCCTACTAAAGCGGCCCTTGGTTCATCAACAGCTATCCCACCTAAGAAAGTTGAAACATGCCCAACTGAACTTTTTTCTAAGTAATTTTCAATCTTATTTGGGACTGTACTGCAAGACCCTAAAAAAAAAGGTGAAAAAACTACCAAAATCAAAGTAAATAATGGCCACTCTTTACCTTCTAAACAAAAGAGCGTAGCTTTTTTAAGCTTGAGAATTTGTAAATTAACTGGATCCACTGTGTTACGCCGTTTTTTAAAATTTTTGCCGTTCTTATGTGCTATTTATCTTATTTTAAATATAAATTTAGGCTTCGCCAACCGCTTATCTATTGTAAGAGACACCGAAATCGAGAGTATCATTGTAAATTATGTAACACCAGTTTTTAGAGCTGCAAGATTAGACCCAGACTCCATCCAGATTTTTATTGTCAAAGATGACAGCTTGAATGCCTTCGTAATGAATGGTCAAAAAATATTTATACACTCCGGTTTACTTATTGAGAGCGAGTCCGCTGAAGAAATTATCGGTGTCATCGCCCATGAGACCGGTCATATCGCAGGCGGACACCTTAGTCGGCGAAGAAATGCTTTATCTAATTTCTCAATGTCTAATTTCTTATCTTTTGCGTTAGCTGGGGCAGCAACAATAGCAACCAAGCGCAGTGACGTAGGCACAGCGCTTGTCGGAGTAGGGCAAACAATTGGTCAAAGAAGCTTTTTCTCTTATAACCGCGCCCAAGAATCTGCAGCAGATTATGCTGCCGTCAGATTCCTAGAAAAAGCTGGAATTAGCGCTTTAGGACTATTGAACTTTATGGTCAGGATCCGTGAACAAGAATCTATGAATTCGAATCGAGAAAATCGATATACCAGAACTCATCCATTTTCGGATGAACGCATTTCTTCATTAAAAAATTATATTAACGAAGCCTTTGTTTCGGACAACTACAAATCAAAAGATACTATCTCGTCTCATGCACGTTTAAAGGCTAAGATCACAAGCTTTCTAACCCCACCTCGCAGAACGATTCGGTTTCTTGAGGCTAAAGAGAAAAGTTTGGCTGTTCGCTACGGTTTAGCAATCGCGTATCATAGATTGTCGAAATATGAGCTATCGCAAAAAATAATTGATAATTTAATTAAAGACTTTCCAAGTGACCCATATTTCCTTGAACTAAAGGGCCAGTTTTTATTTGAAGTTGGGAGAGGCAAAGAGGCTCTATCTTTTTTGAATAAAGCAGTGGGAATATTACCAGACGCTCCCCTACTTAGACAACTGACCGCTAGAGTACAAATAGAATTAAACGAACCAAAATTGGTAAACTCTGCAATCAAACATTTGAAAATAGCACTTACCAAAGAACCGGGCTCAAAGACTTCATGGCAACAGCTTGCGATAGCATATGGGAGGTTAGGCGATCAAAGGAACAGCTGGTTGGCCATGGCTGAAAAAGAGTTGCTCAGTGGTTCATTAAATAATGCAATGTATCAAGCTAGCCGCGCTGAGAAGTCTTTTCCAACCGGTTCAAAAGAGTGGTTACAAGCTAAAGATATTTTGAATGCGGTAAAAATAAAGAAAAGTAAGAAAAAATACTCTAAACCGCAAAATTGATTTTTTTATTTTTAAAGCTTTGTGCAAAGGCTATTGTATAGGTTGGTTCATTGTTTATTCGAGTTGTTCTTTTTGCTTTGGTTTTCTTTTTGGCTGGATGCACCTCTGATCCAGAACTTAAGCTCTCTCTCGCACTTTCCAAAATTATTCAAGCTCCAAAGAATTTTGATCCATCCTTAATTTCAAACAACTGGATTATAAATAGTAATAACACGCCAAGAGACTGGGCCATTATCGGTGCCCCATACGACCCAAAAATCCGTTTGAGCAGTAATAAAAAATCATTCAAATTATTAAAAAAAGTCAACTCTAACATTTTGGTTACTCCCTTTTTAACTTGGAGCTGGAAAATTGAAAGAACCAAATTAACTCAGCACCCTATTCAGATTATAGTCGGCCTTAAATCTTCACAACTTGAAAGCAAGAGTCCTTTTAATAATCTCGATCGAAACTCTATAACAGGGCTCCCTTCCCATGATCGACAAATTATTTTTGTGTGGGGATCTTCAGCATTAGTCCCAAAATCCATAATACGCCCTCCACCTACGTCAAATACTGTAAAGCAAGCAGTATATGTTATTCGATCCGGTAAGACTGGCTCAAATGAGTGGAATACTGAAGCAGTTGATTTGGAGAGAATTAGTTATCTTGTATGGCCTTTATTGAACAATAAACGGGCTAAAGTTGTCTTTTTTGGAGTTTCTGTTGCTGGCTCAGAAAAAATTGAAGTTGGATATGTAAAAAATCTTCGCTTGTCACATTAGATGCAACCGATTATTGCTTTGGTATTTATTGGTTTGGTATTATATATGCCACAATTTAATGCTGTTACAAATTTCCATACAAAATAGTATTTCCAACTTTCTGAGAGTTAAAAAATGATAACTGATGGGCTAACAAATTTATTCAAATTATGTCTCTTTCTAGTATTGCTAATAACAACACCAATCGAAACGTTCGGTAACCAGGATGGAATACCTAAATCACAGATAGATTCAATTCAAAAACTTATCCATCAATACATTATGAATAACCCAGAGGTTATTGTAAATTCCCTACAAAAAATGCAGGAGAAAGAAAAAAAAAGAAAGAGCCTTAAGGCAAAAAATAATATCAAGAAATTAAAAAATGAGCTTTTTTACGACCCAAACTCCCCAGTTTTAGGCAATAAAAATGGCGACGTTACAATAGTAGAGTTTTTTGATTACAGGTGCGGTTACTGTAAAAGAGTTTTACCAACACTTCTCAAAGCCATTAATTCAGATCCTAACGTCCGCCTAGTCTTAAAAGAGTACCCAATACTAGGGCCTGAGTCCGTACTCGCAAGCAAAATTGCTCTAGCTATCTGGCTAATTGACAAAAAAAAGTACTCCATTTTTCACAATTCCCTGATGAGGGTGAAAGGAAATTCCTCCAGGCAAATGCTATTTGATTTAGGTGAGTCGATAGGAATAAAAGCTTCCATTTTAGAGAAAAAATTAGCTTCCGATCAGGTAAATAGTATGATTCGCAAAAATTATGAATTAGCCCAAGCCATGAACATCTCTGGGACTCCAGCTTTTATTGTTGGGGAGGAAATCGTACCCGGAGCTATAGACTTTGATATATTAAAAAAACTAATAAAAAAAGCCAGAAAACAATAAGGTTCAGAAAATTATCAATGCAAAATTTTTTGATAAATTCATTTTTTTACCGGTAAGAAAAAAAATTTGAAGTCTCCTGCTCGTTCTACTAAAACGATGACCGATTTTTTTTTCTGTCCTCTCGCTTTGTTATAAATTTTTACTAGTTGGTCCGTCATCCAAACCTGCTCCTGATTTACTTGAACAATAATATCCCCCCTTTTAAGTGGTATAAGATCTCTCATTTTAGAGTTGACTAAAGTCACAAATAAGCCCAAAGCTCCCCACCTTACATCAAATCTCTCGCGAATTTTTGGGGAAAGTTCGGTTACAGTTAATCCTATCTCAGGAATATTTAGGATTTGACTTTTTTTTACTCCCCAAGATTCATGTTTTGTCGAGAGGATTAGTTCGAACTGTTTTTTTTCACCATTTCTTATAATTGTAGCGTTTATTTTTTGCCCCGGCTTGGTTTTAGAGGCGACTGCAACTAGCTTCTCTATGTTTTCAATCCGCTCATCCGCATATTCGATCAGCAGATCTCCTCTTTTCAAGCCTGCACAATTTGCCGCTCCACCCAAAGCAATGTCACGTATTAATACTCCAGTTGCCTCCTCTAAGTTGAGGGCATCCGCTACCTTTAGGTCTACTCCTTGAAGAGAAATTCCTAAAAATGGCAGTCCTGAATCTTGCTGAGCATAGGCTAGAGGTTGCCATAAGTTAATATACAGTGGTATTACGATTATAATATAATGGGCAAAAAAAGAAAAAAAATTCTTCACCCAAGACCTCAGTAATTTAGTCCAAATTATACTGCCTAACATTTTGGGTTTTCAAACGCCGTAAACATTTTTAGTTTTTGATGAACCTTAAATCCCTCAAAGTTTAAGAAAGCGCTAACCAAAATGCCATTCTCTAGAACTACTGCTTCATAGGAATAAAGGGAATCAAACGCCGTGTTTCTATTTGTGAAAGCTGTTAATCTGAGTCTCCAGCCTGCCCCTTCTAACAAGGGCTCATCTTTCAAATCTGTAGAGAATTTATTTTCTGACCTACCAAGAACCGACACCTTTAGCCACTCTGGTCCACTTAAGTCTGATCCATGAAAAAAATACTGACCAATACTTTTTTTCCCAGCCTTCACTTTTTTTAATATATTTGATAAGAATGCCATCGGAAATTTTGTGTTTAGAGGTAATTTGATGTCTAGCTTTTGAGGCGTCGTAAACTTTACCTCACCTCCTTTTGATGTCAGCTTCGCCGCCCCCCTGACACTTAACTCTTCGAAAGGTGTATTTTCTTTAACAGCGAAAAGAAACATTTTGCCATCTAGGGACTCCCATCTCGAAAATTGTAAATTTTGCAACTTGGAGGCCCCGTTTCCAAATTTAATACTCATTTTTAGATTCTCAATGGTAATCCAACCTTCACATGTCTTTTTATGGTTAATTAATGCCATTCCTCGGATGTCGCTCACATTATTAGGATTATTTACATTCTTTATTAAGTCCATGGTATAATAAGCTTCATGGGGGGCAATACTGACTCCCATGCTTGGAGAAATACTTGCAAGTAATCCTAGGGCCGAAACCATGATAATGTTTATAAACTGCATCCCAAGCTTTACCTTTTATAACCGAGGTATTGATTGCAATAATATTAACTTTTTTACTTTAATACTAATTATCTCTAAACACTTTAATTAAAGCCTAATCCTAACAATATTATCAAAAAGTTGTCTTTCCCTTTTAGGCCTGAGATTATATGACTTGATGAACTATGTAAGCGCAATCAGATAATTAAAAAAAATATAGGGCATTGGCACTGTGGCTCTCAATATTCTCTCTATTTTTGGTACCCGACCAGAAGCGATCAAAATGGCTCCTGTTATCCATGAGTTATCAAAACATCCCTTAATTAATTCCAGTGTCTGCGTATCCGCGCAACATCGCAATATGTTGGACCAAGTCCTGAGCCTTTTCGAAATTGAGCCCAATTTTGACCTTGACATAATGACTAAAAATCAGACGCTTCAAGATATTACGACCCAAGTTTTAGTTAAACTCGAACCAGTGATAAAAATGGTAAAGCCAGATCGCATTCTCGTCCATGGAGATACTACAACTGCTTTGGCTGGGGCATTAGCCGCTTTTTATAATAAAACCCCAGTGGGGCACGTGGAGGCCGGTTTAAGAACAGGAGATAAATATGCGCCTTATCCTGAAGAAATGAATCGGCGGCTAATTGACCACATTTGCGACCTTCATTTTAGTCCAACACAATCTTCCACAAAAAATTTGATCAATGAGAATATCTCTAGGTCCAATATTGTAACCACCGGCAATAC
>MDSW01108082.1_pt1 | contig 10031 bp, 5 predicted proteins | sample 811171 | NCBI WGS metagenome assembly MDSW01 (sample SAMN05326641, study PRJNA326480) | marine metagenome | isolation source: seawater | place: Atlantic Ocean: North West | collected 2012
AATTGACGGAGCTTAATGGGTTCATTTCACCCTTAACTCTGTCGCATCAACGCTAATTCAGGGCTTAAAGGGCGTAGGCCTTCCCAATTAAACTTATTTGATACGTGAAAATACTACTACTACTATTCTACTACTACATCTAGCGTACTAAAAAAACACAACTGATGACCGAGTCGACCAATCGATCGACCACCAGGTTGAACCTCACTCGATTCGATCATCGAAATAAAAATATTACTGTACGTGTAACAAACAGTACACGTACAGATTGTATGTACATTTGTAGTTCTTCCGTGTAGAACGATAGATGTAGTACTGTATCATTTGTAGCGCATTATGGAAGTACGGAAGTACTTTCGTACTTTCGTACGAAAGTACAAAGTACTTTCGAAAGTACTTTCGTACTTTGTACGAAAGTACGAAAGTACTTTCGAAAGTACTTCCGTACAACGTTGTATGTACGAAGGTACGAAGGTACGCGACGTGACTCGCCAGTCGACGAACCAGCCCCGGTTTCGAACTTGCTGCATAGGCATCCATACAAGTACGAACGTTCACCGCAGAAGTCTCGACTTTAGAGTAACTTATTTCACGACGTGAGGAGGAGCCAGTCATAGGCCCGACGACCTCGTTCACAGCACGAGTCGAAGTGCACGTGTCTAATAAATGCACCACGTATATTTGCAACGTTGCACACTAACTGTGGTCATACTCTTTATGAATGTGATGCAGGTGCTGGGGTAAGTGGCTTCTTACAAGACTTTGGTACATAAACTCTCGATATGTAGACTTTCAAGCTCGCTCAGGCTGACTAGCTCGCAAACAATCGATTTCACAATTATTCTCGTCTCTGCTCTTGCACCACTCAGGACTGACTACTACAAAACACTCGCGGTCGACCGCGGGGCCTCAGATATTCAGATTAAGAGGGCATATAGAAAATTGGCGCTGAAGTATCATCCAGACAAGAATAAAGGCGATCAGAAGGCGGCTGGGAACTTTGCTGAGATCAGCAACGCCTACGAAGTCCTATCGAACAAAGAGAAACGAAGAGTATATGACCAGTATGGAGAGGATGGTGTGAGACAACATGATACGCGTAGTGGACAGGGGCGCCACCAGCATGATATCTTCTCTCAATTTTTTGGCAATAATTTCGGTTTTGACAATGAAGAGGCAGACATACGCCACGGTGATGACGTGGTACTTGACCTTGAGTTAAGTCTCGAGGATCTGTACACCGGTTGCAGTCTCAAGGTTGGACGTGATAAAGGTGTGCATAAACCTGCCAAAGGGAAGCGTAAATGCCGTTGTATGCAGCGGATGGTAACACGACAGGTTGCCCCCGGCATGTTTCAACAGTATGCCAAGGAGGAATGTGAAGAATGCGACAACATCAAGATAGTTCGTGGTTTTGAAATCATCACGATTGACATCGAAGCTGGTACTCCAGATGGGCATGAAATAACTCTTTATGATGATGGCGAGACTCTCGTGGACGGTGGCTCTGGTGAACTTCGCGTGCGAATCAGATCTGCTAACAACACCAAGCGTAAGAGGTTTGGTAACGATCTCCACATATTATATGAAATTGATCTTGCGGAAGCGCTTGCCGGCTTTACCCACGAATTTATTCATTTTGACGGTCATATCATAGAGCTTCAGAATACAGAGGTGACTATGCCTGGTCAAATATTATCTATCCCGTCCGAGGGTTTTCCTATTTATGATGTTCCGAATTCACGTGGTGATCTTGTCATCACCTTTCAGGTTATTTTCCCAGAAATTCTTAGCCTTAGTCAAAAGGTGAAGGTGAAAGATATACTGAAGAAGTAGTAAAGTGAATCTTGACACAAGTTTTCAAGTTTTCTTCGTCATGCACGCTCACAACATACTGTACATATTGGCTACATTCTCTGCCAGTTGTGCTGCAGCAGAACACTTATACAAGTCTACGAAAAAACTCGACTCAGTACAGCCCCTTTCAGCCCGCGAATTGACGGTAGTGCAAGGGTACACCCTTCGCCTTCATTAGACCCGTCACTATGTCGATTCAACGCGAAATCGCGAATTACCCCACCATGACCTTATTTATCAATCCTATCAAAACCTACACTATTACGTAGCTACATACGTACTTCCGGAAGTATTCTATTTCCGGAAGTACTACGTACGTACTTTATTTCGTACTTTCGTACGCACGTGTAGTAACAAGCAAGCAACTTACCTTCGTATCTACGAAAGTACCTTCGAAGGTACAAGCTAGGTTATGTACCTCCGTACTGTACGTATGGAAGTACTTCCGGAAGTATCTATCTACTGAAGTACCTTCGTATGATATTTTCGAGAGTATCTAATAAGTTGTATGTAGACTATTATTTAAATTGATACGAAAGTACTAGCTACGTAGCTAATATCTACGAAAGTACTTTCGAAAGTACGAAAGTACCTTCGAAGGTAGCTAGCTAGCTAGCTAGCTACAGTACCTTCGTAGATAGACTGTGATATCAATAAAATATCATTTTACGAGTACATGTACACTACTGTACGTTTGAATAAATAAACTACTTACTGAAAATAGCAATGAACATATACTGTAGGCCTACTGTACAACTACAGTGCGCGTACGTGTAGTGAATCTATTTCCATAAGTTGCTTATGATATGTCATAGTTGTATAAAACAACTTACCCCGTTGTACGTGTACACGTACAGATAAACTACAAAGGTAACATATTTGCTTGCTACATCCGTACACGTACGTGTACTGTATGTAGCTATGTACTACGAAGGTACTTTCGTATGTAGCATTGTACGGAAGTATTTACAATATCTAGCTAGTAGCTAGCTATCTAGCTAGTAGCTTGCTAGCTAGCTATGTAATACAACATGGCTGTGCTAGCTAGCTTTAAATATTGATCTTGTTGTTGATATGCGAGTTCAAAACTCAGGCTTTCATGTTACGGTCACCATATATTTCTAGGTAATTATATTGAGACACCCTCTTGATTGGATAGAAAGACTTTTCGTGGCTCTAGACCACTATGGCCTATGCACATACTGTACTCATTGATAGTGTACACGTACTCACGAACGGAAAAAATATTAGTATTTTTTACACATACAAAAATTTATTCATTTCTTGGCTGTATGACTACATGTACACATGCACGTACGTAGTACTTTCGAAAGTACTTCCGTACGTGCTAACTGAAAATATTATTATTATGTGCAGGATGTTCTTCCTCTGCCTCTCCTCCTGCCTCGCTCGGCGCGGCCTCCTTCGCTTCCTTGTACACGTACGCCATCTTGTTCTGGATCCGCTCCGCGCGCATCGCCTCATATGACAACTTATTTATCAAAAGTACAAATATCTACAGTATTTTATTCATGTACAGTACGTGTACAACTACGTGTACTGTATCTTCGAAGATACGAAGGTACCTTCGAAGGTAGATACGAAAGTACTTTCGTATTTTCTACTGTACGTGTACACGTACGAGTACACGTACGTGTACTGTACAACTTGTTACACGTAGGGCTACAGTACGTGTACGTGTACGTGTACAGTACACAAACTACACATTGATAAAGTTTCGAAATTTTTTTAAGTTCTACGTGTACTGTACGTGTACAGTATCCGTGTACTGTACGTGTACAGTATCCCGCGTGGTCCGCTTGTGTACAGCCTGTACACTACACGTACTGTACAGTAGCCCTACAGTACTTATGTACTTTCGTACGAAAGTACTTTCGAAAGTACTTTCGTACGAATGTACGTGTACATACAACGTACTTCCGTACTGTAAGTTGATACCGAAGTAAGAAAGTACGAAAAATGGTTGTTTTCATTGTTCTTCGTGTTTCGCAGAGATGCATGACAACACTCATGCACAATTGCTCGATATATTAGCGACTTAGTGGGTCAGATATTATTCCTGTGTATGGTAATCGCTTCCGAGGGAAGTGCTTATAGGGTGCTCGCAAAGATTGATCGCTGTCATCAAAGGTCCGGACGCGCCAACTTAACGCACTTTTACACGCACGGAGTACGCCAGACGAGAAGGAATGCTTTCTCGAGCGTACTGACAAAAGCGCATCTTTGGTCCGTTAAAAATAGTGAAGCTCTCTACAACTTTGAAGGCTGGGGCGCCCCATATTTTTTGTTGGGTGAAGAGTGCGATGGTCGTGTCGTGGTGCGGCCCGCGGGAGTCTGCGAAGCTGAAATCGATCAAGTGGAAGTCGACCTCTACGCGGCTGCGACTGCAGTACGCGAACGACTGGGAAGTAGTGGCCCCTTGCTGTTTCGTTTTCCAGATATTGCGTGTAGTCAGTCTGCCAAGCTCCATTCTGCATTTCAAAGCGCTGCGCTAACTTGGGGCTTGAACTCATTGCATCGTGGAGTATTACCTGTAAAATGTTGTCACGATGCATCCTTGCTGCTTTCTCTAGTTTTGGCTGGTGCTCGCGAAGGTTTCGGGCTTGAAGCTGGGAGTAAGGCTGAGCTTATCTTATGTCTCGCAGTTCTGCAGAAGGCCCAAGTAATGGGCGGATACCATGCCATAAAGAAGAGAAATGACTGCAGGAATCTTGATGCACACACTCTCTCAGCGTCCGACTACTCCTTACCAACTCCTTTCCTTATATGCAACGGCTACAAAGACGGCGACTATGTTGGCCTTGCTGTGCAGTCCGCCGCTCTGAGAGTAAACACATTCATCGTGATAGAGAAACCGTCTGATCTGCAGTATTATATCACAGCTGTGGGAGATCTCCCGCGAAGTGCACACCGACCGTTTTTAGGGATTCGCGTGCGTCTCACCACTGGCCACAGTGGTCACTGGGGACCAACGTCAGGTGACAACGCAAAGTTTGGACTTTGTGCGAAAGAGATGATTTGGTTGGTCGCGAGTCTGGCTGACGAAAGTATGCTTGACTGTCTTCGACTGCTTCACTTTCATGTCGGCAGCCAAGTGTCGAACATTGCAACGTTCAAGGAAGCTATGCGTGAATCTACTCAAATGTATGCAGAACTAGTCCGCTTAGGTGCTCCAATGGGTTTTGTTGATGTTGGCGGAGGTCTTGGTGTCGAGTATCATGGCAGTCAAGGTTGGGGAGGGCAAAGGAGTACTAATTACGATATGCAGAATTATGCAAATGATGTAGTCGCCGCTTTGCAAGATACCATTATGCGCACCGGGATAAAACCTCCGGTTCTTGTAACTGAGTCAGGTCGTGCAATAGTTTCTGCTGCAGACGTTTTAATTTTTGAAGTAGTGTCCACCGAACCGAGAGGAGCAATGCCGAGCTTCGATGATGAGTATCCTTGTCACCTGAATAAAGGGTTAACGGTCTCAAAAGTCCATGTGGAAGATGCCAGCTTGATGAAGGACTTAAGCTCGGTGGAACCAAGCTCTTTCTTGCTGCAAAACTTTCAAAGCATCCTTGGTAGTATGACGATAATAAATCAGTCAGGCCAGCAAAATATTTCAAAGATACAAGAATCTCTTAATGATGCAATACAGTTCAGACAAGAAGCTGATAGACTTTTTAAGCTAGGAATAATGAGCTTGGAGGGCAGAGCTGAGGCTGAAGAATTATTTTCGTCTATCCGGTCACTTGCTCTAGATTTCGCAAGAACCATACCGGACACAAACATTTTCCCAACTGAGGTAGGTTCCTTATTCATGCAAATCATGAAAATTACGCGTTACATTTTTGAGAGATATCGTGAGCGTTCGAGTCACTTTCTGTTCTGCTTTATCCGTGTCAGTTTATTCTGCACCGCGTGCTTGCCCCTGAAGCCTTTCACTTAATTTACAATATTTTGGTGGATATGTTCCTTTTGTTAAGGTGTCGCTGTTTGCAGTAGAACCTTTGACATGGTGTCATGCCAATCTAAGTGTTTTTCGCTCGCTACCAGACGCATGGGCTATACGACAGCTGTTTCCTGTAGCTCCACTTCACCGTCTATCTGAGGAACCTTCAATTATTGTTTCGATTGCTGACCTTACGTGTGACAGCGATGGCCGCATCGACCAATTCATCGGATCTTCAGGTTCGAATGCAAACGCTGGTGGTTCCCTCTTGCCATTGCATCCTTTGCGAGTTAATGAAACATATCTGGTGGCTGCGTTCCTCGTTGGGGCATATCAAGATTCTTTAGGTTCTCGAGGCCACAACTTGTTTGGATCTCCACCCGTTGCGAACTTGTTTCTCAGCGGCAGCCCGTTTCATTGCATTGCACAAGCCAGAAGGAAAACTCGTGGGGCTGATGTCTGTATCGATTTCGGCACAGTTTCCATTGTCGTAGACAAAGGGCAGAACATTGCTGACTTGCTGAGGGAGGCAGGTGCAGATTCAGAAGATTTGTTGCAGTGGATGGAAAATGGCGTCTATGTGAACCCTGCTGACTATGGTGAGATGTTGAGCACTTATAAGACAGTCCTTTCGGCATCTTCTTATCTGGAAGAGCAATAAAATTTCGGCTTGCCTAGTGTGAACGAGAGCGCACGTTCTGGGTGTCGTGCAGCAGTTTCAACAATACAAACATAAATAGCCCGAAGGTGCGTACAGGACTCGTACGCAAAGGCCATACGTTGTATGTAGCTATGTACTGTACACGTAGTCACTTACAATAGGACTATACACGAATAGAATATTTGGGAGAAGTAAGGTTACAGTACCTTCCAATCTACACAGGGAGTTTTCCGGACCTAGGTACCAAAATTTCAGCCTATCAAATGCGTTTGGAGTTTCGTATGCAAAAGGCCGCCATGGGACCTGACGATGAAGGATGAACTCTTCCGATGAAAACCACTTTTAAACAGTACACGAACTTCCGTACTTTTCAGCCTAAATACCTTCCGCGCTGTGCCCCCTTCTCCACTACACGTACCGACGCTGAGGCGCTCATTTTATTTTCATGAAAAAAAAATTTAGGGCTACTGTACAGTAGTTGTACACGTACGACACGTGTACAGCTGTATTGTACACGTACAACTACAACATTGTAGTTGATTGCAGAGTATTCTCTCCGGAAGATTTAGAATACTTTCGTACGAAAGTACTTTCGTACGAAAGTACTTTCGAGAGTACGTGTACACGTACTTCCGTAGCTGTACACGTACACGTACGTACGAAAGTACAATGTACGTGTAGTGTAGTCTTTGATAGAATTCAGTATTCTATCGAACAGACGTGAAATAAAGATTTACCCACAATCCAGTTTCCTATATTTCGCATATTTACATATATATAGAACTTGAGTGCGCTTGGTCAGTCATACCTTTCTCGGCCTTTTGGCTAAGATCAAGTGTAGTATCTGTTCTTATCAGTTTAATATCTGGTAAACTGGAAATTCCAGTTACGATATTAAATGTATTTTTCAGGGAAGCCACCCAAGTAGTCATGCTTGCATGGTGGGTGGCGTGGATGGCCGTGGCGTTGCACATGTGCTCCGGACGTCCGCCCCTTACGCAACGCTCGTGATTCACCGCTAATCGAACTAGTCACGCGCGCGGCCTCGACACGTGGCGATTTCAAAAAAACGATGCAAGCAAACGCGCGCGAGTTCGAAAACAAAAGAGAGAAAATCTTGCTAACCCATAAGCAGCTAAATATTTTAAAGTTAGAGAATATATATAATTCCAGCGGACGTCCGCCGTACGGGTCATACTTACCTGCTCAGTGGCACACGGTGATCCAAAAGGCCGTGGCCATGTCTGGAACCGCCTCCCTTGCACTACGGTTGCGGTGATAGGCAGGAACAACCCAAGCGGTTGTCTTCATGGGATAATTTATGGTAGGGTGAGGCTGCGTGCGCGCGGCTCTCGCCCCTATTCGGAAGAATAACTATGGAAGACTAGTTATTAGTATTGTCGACGGAAACATCTTAGAGCATTCGGTATTGGAGCGCATGTTTGAGAAGCGGAGATAGAACCATTTATGCTGTACTACTACACGTACCAAGCGGGTTTGATATTGCGGGTGGCCGTACATATTGTTGTGCTCCACGGGTCACATTTGTCTATACGAAGCCTTGTGGGCTCAAAAATTGTAAACGCGCGTTATAAGGTCACATCTCAGATTTCTTTAGTAAAAGGCGAAAGAAATGCATGTCAAGAATTGATCTCAGCGCATAGTATTCTTCGCATCACTTCAGAAAATAAGTACACATTTATCAAAACATGCATATAGCTGGGTTATGGGTAATTCAAAGTTTTGAAATCTGCACGGAAATAAAAACAGTCTGCCATAGTCTACAGTACGGAAGTACGAAAGTACTTTCGTACGAAGTACTTTCGTACCTTCGTACGAAAGTACGAAAGTACTTCCGGAAGTACACGTACGTCCGTAGCTCCGTACGTGTGTAGCTGTCTGCATGTGTAGTGTAGATGTGTACCTTCGTACGAAAGTACTTTCGAAAGTACTTTCGTACGAAGCAAGGTACTTTCGTACTTCAGTACTTTCGTAGCTGGTAGCTACTAGATAAAATACTTCCGTGCTAGCTAGCTAGACTAACTAGCTAGCTACTGTAGCTAGCTAGCTAGCTAGATAGATAGAATACCATCGTACGGAAGTACTTTCGTACTTCCGGGAAGTACTTCTGGAGGTACAGTAGATAGCTAGATACGGAAGTGGTAGCAAGAAATGCTAGCTAGCTAGCTAGTAGGGCCTAGTAGATAGTCTAGAGTGTGTACCTGAAGGTAGGTAGTGGGCACTTCCGTACTACCTCGAAAGTACTAGCTAGGTAGTCTAGCTAGCTAGGTACTTTCGTACTTTCGTACTAAGTACGAAAATACTTCCGGAAGTACTTCCGTACTTCCAGAAGTACTTCCACTTGCGAAAGTACGTGTACTAGCTATCTAGAGTAGACTAGATATGGAAGTACGAAAGTACTTCCGTACCATCTAGATAGTGTAGCTAGCTAGCTAGCTAGCTAGCTAGCTAGCTAGCTAGCTACCTTCGTAGCTAGTAGCTACGAAAGTATCATACCTTCGCTAGTCTAGCTTGTACGAAAGTACTTTCGTACAATGTAGGCCCTACAACTAGTGAGATAATAAACTTGCTTTCGTTGAACTTCCGGAAGTACAACGTTGTACACGTACTGTACACTTATTATTGTAGTGTTAAATAGAGTAAAGTGGCGTTAAAAGCCCCATAACTCGATATTAATGTAAATGCTATGTGTACGGAAATACTAAAATCTGTAGAAAGACGTTGTACTTCCGGAAGTACTGTACTTCCGTACACGTACACGTACTAGCTGGGGGGGGTTGGGGCAATCCCGGGGTTCGGTACCCCGGGAAATTTCGGCCTACAGTACAGTACGTGTACAACTGTACATGTACGTTTTCTATGTACAGTAGGGCTACAACGTACTGTACACGTACGTTCGTTTTTTTGTGCGAAGATAGAATACAAGCAAAAGTCAGCTACCGTGTACAACGTACTTTCGTACACACGTACAGACGACGAAGGTACCTTCGAAGATAGATACCTTCGTACTCGTTACAACGGGACGTGCGTGTACTGTACCTTCGTACGAAGGTACGAAAGTACTTTCGTACTTCCGTACGAAGATAGACAGAATACCTTCGTACATAGATAATACCTTCGTTCGTAATAAGTTGTTATCTTCGTACGAAAATACTTCCGGAAGTACACGTGCGTACAGTACGTGTACCGTGTACTGTGCGTGTACTTCCGTACATGTCTCACTCCGACACGTTATTTAGGCCGGGCATAGAAGTGGTCTACGCGGTTTCTTCGCGCTTCATGGAGTGAGACAAACGTCAAGTGCGCTTCGATCAGAATAATAATATTTTCATATCGCACGTCCCTACCGTGTCGAGCGCAATATCGATGCAGAAGATCAATCGAATGGGGAGCGTTAGTCCCGAGTTGCGGGTCGGTAAACCGGAGGCAAGATACAAGGTGGTGGTTATCAAGGTGGGAACGTCTTCGCTGCTCCGGAAAGGACATCTTCATCTGTCACTCCTGGGTGCTCTAGCGGAGACGTGCGCTGAC
>MDSW01162791.1_pt1 | contig 10031 bp, 4 predicted proteins | sample 811171 | NCBI WGS metagenome assembly MDSW01 (sample SAMN05326641, study PRJNA326480) | marine metagenome | isolation source: seawater | place: Atlantic Ocean: North West | collected 2012
AGCAGTATAAAATAAAAACCTTAGATCTTCAAAAGGCTGAACCAGTCGGTATTAAATCAATAACATTAGAATTTGAAGGCGATTTTGCTTTTGGACATTTAAAAAGTGAGAATGGCGTGCATAGATTAGTTAGGATATCGCCATTCGATTCCAATGCAAAACGACATACTTCATTTGCATCAGTATTTGTCTACCCTTTAGCTGATGATAGTATTGAGATAATTATTGATCCTTCTGAAATAACATGGGATACTTTTAGAGCTAGTGGGGCTGGAGGCCAAGGAGTAAATAAAACCGAATCTGCTGTTCGATTAAAACATGCTCCAACAGGCATTACAATTGAAAATTCTGAATCAAGATCTCAACTAGAAAATAAAGCAAAAGCAATTCAATTATTAAAATCCCAACTTTATGAGCTAGAAATACGAAAAAAACAAGCAGAAAAAGACAAACTTAATGTAAATAAGAAAAAAATAGAATGGGGATCTCAAATAAGAAATTATGTATTACACCCCTATAAAATGGTTAAAGATTTAAGAACAAATCATGAGAGCTCAAACCCTGCTGCTGTTTTAGATGGAGAAATCAACCCCTTTATTAAATCATATTTAATGGAATTTGGTCAAAAATAATGAACATAAAAATATATCATAATGCTAGGTGCAGTAAAAGTAGAAAAGCACTAGAATTAATTAAAAGCCGAACTTCAGATTTTGAAATTATTGAATATCTTAAGAAGCCTCTTAAATTTAAGGAAATAAAATTACTTTTATCTCAGCTAAACAAAAAACCCATTGAGCTTATAAGAACTAAAGAATCTATATGGAAAGAAAATTATCATAATAAAAAGATGAGTGATGATGAAATAATCGGCGCAATAATTAATCATCCAAAATTAATGAAAAGACCAATTATAAAAACAACTAAAAAAACAATAATAGGTAGGGATCCAGAGAATGTAATAAGGTTATTTAATTAGGAATTTGCTCATTACTTAATTTCCCCTCCTTTAACCAAACAAAAATAAAATATGGGATAACACTTGCAAGAAATATAAGACACCAAAAAGCCATTAAAAAAACAAAAATAAAGATTAAAAAGCCTAAAAATTTCATAATTAGTAATTTTGCACAAAGTAACAATAAGAAATAGGAATATCAAAACATTTTAAGATGAAATATAGAATAGAACAAGATACTATGGGAGAAGTAAAAGTTCCTGCAAATAAATACTGGGGAGCTCAAACCCAAAGGAGTATAAATAACTTCAAAATTGGAACTGAAGCAAGCATGCCTTTAGAAATTATGTATGGTTTTGCTTTTTTAAAGAAAGCGGCAGCTCATGCTAATTATGATTTAGATATTCTTTCCTTAAAAAAACGAGATTTAATTTCTAAAGTATGTGATGAAATTTTGAAGGGAAAGCATGATGATCAATTTCCTTTGGTTATTTGGCAAACAGGAAGTGGTACGCAAAGCAATATGAATGCCAATGAGGTAATTGCTAATATAGCTCATGTAATTAATGGAGGTAGTTTAAACGATACTAAAAAAACAATTCATCCAAATGACGATGTAAATAAATCTCAAAGCTCCAATGATACTTTTCCTACAGCAATGCATATTGCAGGCTACAAAATGATTATTGAAACAACAATACCCGCATTAGAGCAATTAAGGGATACTCTTAATTCGAAATCAAAAAAGTATATGAATGTTGTTAAAATTGGAAGGACACATTTAATGGATGCAACTCCACTAACATTAGGGCAAGTGTTTTCTGGATATGTTTCCCAGTTAGATCACGGATTAAAATCACTAAATAATACGCTTTTACATTTATCAGAATTAGCTCTTGGGGGAACTGCAGTTGGAACAGGAATTAATACTCCAAAAGGATATTCTAAACTTGCAGCCAAATACATTGCTAAGTTCACAGGACTTCCTTTTATTACAGCAAAAAATAAATTTGAAGCTCTTGCTGCCCATGATGCAATAGTAGAATCTCATTCAGCTTTAAAACAATTAGCGATCTCTTTAAACAAAATTGCTAATGATATTAGAATGTTAGCTTCAGGACCAAGAAGCGGAATTGGAGAAATTACTATTCCTGAAAATGAGCCAGGATCATCTATTATGCCTGGAAAAATAAACCCAACGCAATGTGAAGCTATGACAATGGTTTGCGCACAAGTTATTGGGAATGATACTACAATATCTATTGGGGGTATGCAAGGTCATTACGAACTAAATGTATTTAAACCAGTTTTAGCATCAAACTTTTTACAGTCAGCAAGATTAATTGGAGAGGCATGCCTTTCTTTTGATATTAATTGCGCAACTGGAATCAAACCAAATCATAGTAACCTGAAAAAGAATCTAAACAATTCTTTAATGTTAGTTACAGCTCTAAATACAAAAATTGGATATGAAAAAGCTGCAAAAATTGCTAAAAGAGCACATGAAAAAGGTACAACTCTAAAAGAAGAAAGTATAAAATTAGGTTATCTCACTGCAAAAGAGTTTGATGCATGGGTAAAGCCTGAAGAAATGTGTGGTCTTTAAAATCTGAATAAAAACACAATCTATATTCCACTTTTTATTTATTCTATTTGATGATAGAATTAATTAAGTGTAAAATTAATTGGAATTGTAAACATTACTCTTACATTCTGCCCCCTCTGCTTTCCAGGCTTATATTTAGGCAATGATTTTACAACTCTCACTGCTTCAGCATCTAAATTTTTATCAACACCCCTTACAACTTTTACATTTGTGACTGATCCAGTTTTATCTACAATAAACTGGATATATACTTTACCTGTAATATTATACTCTTTAGCAATTGGAGGATACTTTACATTCTTTTGAATATACCTCATTAAGCCCTCATCTCCTCCTGGAAACTCTGGCATATTCTCTACAACCATAAAGAAATCATCATCAGATTCCTCCTCAATCTCAATTGCTATATCTTCATCAGATTCAGTATCTTCAATTTCTAATTCTTCTTCAATCTCAACTTCATCTTCAACAATCTCAATAACCTCAGGTGGAGGTGGAGGTGGGGGTGGCGGTTTTATCTCCTGCTTTGTAATAGGTATAATTTCCTCTTCTATATCATCAAGATTTAGTTGTCCTAAACTATAATCCACTTTTTCATAACTCTTCCACTCAAAAGCACCAAATATAACTATAAGAGTAATGACAAGACCTATCTGAAAATAAAGCCCTTTTTTCTTTTCTAAACTTATTTCAGGATTTTTTTTTGGTTCCATATATTATTTTTTATCCTACTAATTCTTTATAACTGTCAAAATCTAAAAGTGAATCTAACTCTGTAATGTCAGAAACTGCAATTTTAATGATCCATCCTTCTCCATATGGGTCAGAATTAATCAACTCTGGGGCATCTTCTAGCTTTTCATTACTAACTAAAACCTCTCCGCTTATTGGCATGAATAAATCTGATACTGTTTTTACTGCCTCAATAGAGCCAAAAACCTCCTCTTTTTCAAGCGCTTCTCCGTTAGTATCGATATCAACAAATACAATATCACCTAACTCTGCTTGTGCAAACTCAGTTATACCAATATAAGCAACATCTCCTTCAATCTTCAGCCATTCATGATCTTTACTATATTTTAATTCCTTAGGAAATTCCATCTATATTTTTTTTTCAAAAATACATTTTTTTATTGTTCAACAAAATTATCCTGCTAAGGTAAATCTTAAACTAAAACCTATATTTGTAATAGAACTAGGAAAAGTCGTAGAAATAAACGGATTTGTAATTGCTCTATCGTAAAAAGCTTTAATATTCACTCTCTGATTGATTACATAATCAGCTGAGAATTTAATTTTTATTAATTGTTGGCCCATAGTTATCTGTTCAACATCCTCAATTACTTTTCTAATAACTGTTTTGTTATTCATTACATTCAAATCTAACTTTAAATCTAAGTCACTTGAAATCTTCTTGCCTCTGCCAGCCGAGAACATTTTAAATTCAACATCTTTAACTCGATATCCAATCCCAAATACATATTCTTGTGATCCTGTTTCAGTTAACTGATTATTAGCTAAAGATAAGGCTAAGACTCTTGATTTTTTCAATTCTAACTTAGTTAAGAGACTATTTTTCCAAGTCATATCAACTTTAAATAATGGGCTAAATTGCTCATTTATTGTGACCTGAGAAATTTCACGTTCAACATGATAACTCATATTATTCATATTTATTTCATCTCCATTACCATAGTTAAGATTTGATTGATATGAACCAATAGTATAAGTAGACCTATAAGCATGACCAATTATAAATTGTTTAAATCTCTTTTTTATATAAGGAATTTTTACAAATCCATCATATGTCACTCTCCAATTTGGCAAAGGGATTAGTGGAAAGGCATTTAGCCTTGAATTACCAGGATCTTTTCCACTATAAGCAGCTAAAAATGCAGGGATCATAACCTCTTGTGAGGTTGCTCCATAACCACCAGTTAAAACAGTATCATTATTTTCATACTCTGTAGGATAACCAGTAACAGGATCAATACCTCCACTAAAATTAGGATTGTTTAATGCTAATTGTTTTGCAATATCAATTCTATAATTTCTAAAATTATTAAATGTTACAGACTCATTATCATCATTATCAGATTTAAAAGCAGTAGACCACGAAATAAATGAAATACTAAAACTTCCTGATTCTGTTGGGCTAAAAGAATTAAAATTATCAATAGACTCATCCCATCTAAAATATTCAGTACTATTAGTAGATCTAGTTTTATTAGCAGTTAACTCTACTTTCAATTGCTTGATTGGCTCAATAGTGCTTCTTAAAGTTAAATTCTCTGACGAATTTGTTTTATACATAGTATTAAGTTCACTACTTTTTGATATCCATTCATTTGTGCTAGCTTTTAATCTAATATCTTTTTGACTACCAAAAACAAAAGGCAATCCCGGAGATAATTTAGCCCAATCCTGCCCTAATATTTTAGATTGATTAAGATAACCTGGAAGGAATGTTCCTTGATTCACAGAATAATTAACACCTATATTTTTAACCCCCAATCCAAAACGAACCATATGTTGTAAAAACTCAGATGCTATTCCCTTATCTTTATCAGTTTCAACTTCTTCTTGTCTATTTCTAACATTGTTTCTACTGCCCCTTCTATTATTTCTTTGATTTAATCGCTTAAAATAAGGAACTTTATTATATAATGTCGTAAAATTAACTTGCCCATTATATTGTCTAGAATTAGAATTTTGAATAGTATTTCCTAAATGTGAAATAGCGGGCAAAGCCGCTGTCCAATCATAATTAGCAGTTTGCCTTATATTTAATGACGTAAAATTTAAAATCGGGATCTTATTTAAAGGAACTTGATAATTTGCTCCAAAAGTATGATGATAATTAGTTACTCTACCAAAATTCCAAAAATTACTCCATATGGTATCCATTTTCTCTTTATAAAAAGGATCTGACTTGTCGATCTTTCCTGATGGCTCGTCAATATTTGCCTTTTGATTTACTGCGAAATCTATTTTTAATGAACGCATTAAGTCATACTTTAGTTCATAGGATCTATTCCAACTAAAAAACTTATTGTAAGTAGGGAAAATAAGCATATTAGAATTACTCAAATTTCTCAACTTAGTTTCATTGTAATTTCTATCAATATCAGTTCTAAAAGAAAAAGATCTTGGCATAGTATTGAAATTAAAATCTTTTATCAAATTAAAATAAGGTGATTTTGGAAACTTAATTTTAGCAAAAGGTTTGATATTTTTAGGCTGAGTATTATAATTATAAGTTAATGCCCCTCTATAATTTACAGTTCGGTTATATTCAGTATTAATATTTCTTATGAAAGTTTCATTCCTTGAATAAGAAATTGTAAAATTCTCTACATCATAAACTTTCTGTTTTTTCGGATTTTTTCCTTTTTTCTGAATTTGTGTTTTTCTCACATTAGTAAAATTAATACTCTTTCTTTGGACATAATCCTGAGCAATATTCTTCAAAGAATCTTTTTCTGTCTTAGTATCCAATGCTTTTAATGATGATGCAAAAAGAATATCTGGATCAAGAGGGTTGTATTGCGGGTTTTTTATAGCTTGTGATTTTCCAATATACATTGGAACTTTTAGCCCAAAATCCTCTGGAAAAAATTTCCCTAAATTAAACGTGGATGAAAAATCATACTGATATGCATTATACTTTTGGCGCTCATTCACTTTCTTTTCAATACTACCAAAGCCTATACTGCTCATATTGCCTGACAATGTAATATTCCCAAAATCAGCTAATCGTGCTGTAACTCTACTATTTGCAGCCCAACCACCTTTCTCATCAAATTCAGTAAGTCTTAACTCATTTACCCAAATCTGGCCACATTTTGGAAGACCATCATCAATGTCTTGCATAGATGTTTTTTTAGGGTTCCTTACTCCAATCATAATGGTCTTAACCTGAGCTAAATTGGGATTCCCTACTACTGTTACCTTTCCTCCACTTATGGCCTTAATATAAGGTGATAATACATCAGCATTATTATAATTTCTCTCCTGTTTTGTTTGCTGAAAAATCTCAAAAGCAATATCAATCTCATTTTCTAATGGCCAAATATCACTTGCATTAGTTGATCCATGTAAAGTAGATTTTAATAATATCTCATACTCATAAAAATTATCAGTAAAATCTGTTCCTAATCGTAAAAAACAAGATAAATCAGCGTCATTTAAATTATTTTCTTCTCCTTCAGCATGAACAAACATTTTTATTCTCTTGTAAGCTCTCAAATCAATATCTGATGTTTTATAAGTAGCTCTAGAATCTCCATCCTTTAAATTGCAAACCTTTAATACTAAAGATTGTTCATTTTGCTGTCTTTGAGTAGTAGTAGTATTATCAAGCTCTTGCACAATACCTGGGGGTAACACATACTTTATTGGGCTTCTGTTGCCATTTTCTTCAATATTTACAGCAGATACATCAAAAATCGTAGCATCTTCATTATCAATAGGGATATACTCTCCTGGTTCTTCAAGTGAGAAGTTATATCTCCTCCATTCTCCTCTTATTAAATCTAATGTTGCAAAACGACAAATAATAGGTTGACTAAAATCAGTTAGAACTAATCGCATAAATCTAATTGATTTAAAATCTCTAATACTTCCGACAACCTTGTCTGGCTGATAAACAGGAACTCTAAATTGATACCACTTAATAGTCCTATTAGATCCGTTTTCAGTTTTTACTGATGTTTCAAGTATATCAGCAATATAATTCTGCCCAACAAACATTTCATCTGGATCTAGTCGAATTTTATACTGAAAATAACTTTCTGTTTCACTCAAGGTATGATCCCCATTTAAATCTTCAGTATTAGGTTGTGATGATGCAGCTGTAGGGTAACTTTCTGGAGAATTTTCTGTGGTAACCGAATTTCCCTCAGTATTATTAAAATCCTTATACCTATCTAAAATTGATGTTGATTGACTATCAAAATCACTACCTCTGAAATAATGAAAGTTATCACCTGAAGGGTCTCTTATTGCATTTACATAAGCAGTTGAAGCAATACCATATATTGAAAGTATTGGCTGTAAATAAACTGAATCAAAAAATAATCGTTCATCTGTTGTACTTAATCCATCAAGACCAACATCTTGATACTCTCTTGATGTAGGGTCATTATCAAATGCCTCAACAATAGAAAAATTTGTTGGAACTCTTCCCCAAACTGTTGTATCAACATCTTCAATTGTTGATGAAATTGGCAGACCATTCTCAAAGCTCTTATAACCATCTTTTAAAACATCTTCAGAAACATTTCCAAGCTGAATATACATATCTCCTCCTGAGTGATTAATTAAACCATCATCTGGATTAAAAGGATCCATCATCCAAAACTCTACAAACTCAATGTTTGCTGCTTCAAAATCATTTGTTTCTAATTTCCTTGTTATACCTCCCCAACTAGAATTAGGACTTTTCAATTCCCCATCAGCACTAATCCCATTAATTGTATAATTATAAGGCCCTCTTTCCTTAGGATAAAAAGCAATATCTAGCACTGATAAATTTGTTATTTGACTTCCTAAATTAGGGTCTTTATTTGGAAAAACTTCTGTTTCCAAAACCTCTCGAGCATAATGATAGGATTGTTGTGAAATTGAATTTCCATTAGCTAAACTTAAAGTTTTATCTACATTTGGAGGTGTAATCGAAGTGCTCCTAAAAAATAATGGATCAATAGTATACCAGGCTAATTTAGCTCTTTTGTATCCTAAACTTAACTCATTATTCTGATTAGAGTTCTCAAATAAATCTTCTTGCCCCTGTGGGATACTAGCTAATCGCCAAGCCCCCATATTTTTTATATCAATAGCTGTTCTGCTTGCCTCAAAATCATCAATATATGACACTCCTTCCTCTCCTACGGCTTTATGATGGCCTGGTATAAGATGCGCAAACTCTCCAGTTGCAATAAATCGTGATTTTGCTTTTGTCTCAATAAAAGGCAACTTATCAATTATCGTGGTAAGCCAAGGAACTTCAGTTTGATAATTTGCATCCAAACCCCAAATTGTGTTTGAAATTGGCTCTTGTCCTGAGTTAATTTTTTGAGTATAAGGTCGTTCACTCAATCTAAGCATAGTAGCTCCTATTAAGAAATCTTTGTTAATTTCATAATCCGCATGTATGCCAATTAATGTTTTATTTTGAATTCCAAACAGCGAGTTATTTTCCAATGAAATCTTTATTGGAACCCCAGAACTTAAAATACCATCATTAATAATTGTTACACGACCGAGCATATAATCTACCGTATAATCTTGATTTTCCACTAGTTTTTGAGATCCAGCAGTTACAGTTACAGATCCCGCAGGAACATTCATAGCATTCAACCTAATTTCAGCTCCAGATGAAGATTCATAAGTTCCTTTTAATCTGAATTTATTCTTTTCAGGAAATTGTTGTGCTACTGTTAAAGTAGAATCATATAAAATTTGATAAGAATATTTTTCTCCAATTGTTGGATTAGTAAACTGCTCCTCTAAATAAGTCCCAAAAGGCTCTCTAACAGGAAAAATAATTCTACCATTTGATGATTTTGCAGTAACTCCTTCAATAAAATCAAAAACTCCATCTGATTGAATATCCATCTGCTGATTTAATCTATCTAGATTTAATAACTTCAGCAATGGTTTTCCATGAATATCTGGCTCATTTTGTTCACTTAAATAATTTGTTAAAGCTCCCGATTCTTCTGTATTTTCATAAACTACATCTAAAACAAAACCATCTCTACTCATCTGATAAGCTCCAATAGCATAAATATTCTTCATCATAAGATCCCAATTTGGTAATGATGGAGTAAAATTTGTTCCTTTTAGTAATTTTAAAATCAATGCGTCAGGCGAGTTAGGACCTGTAGTTGTTAATTCTCCAACTTGATAAGTTTCACCTCCTACTGTATACTGAAAAGCAACTGCTAAAACCTCATCATTATTTAAAGCCTGATTTAATGAAATATAACCTAGCTGACTATTAAAAGAAAATTCTGACTCCGATAGTTTTCTTGCTCTTTCAAGTTTTTCAAAATCTGTACCATTAGACAATGTAGTCGGCTGTAAAGTATTGCTCACTTCGTTGATATTTCTGATGTCTGAATAAATGGTTGTTAATGAGCTAAACATATTATTTGCTACATTGTTATCTGGGAAAACACCAATAGTCGCAGACGAAAAAACAGTGTCATAAATATTCCCCATTGTTTCCCCTAAATCCAAAAAAGCAACAACATTTCTAGTGTCATTTGTAGTTCCTGTTTTATTAGTTACCCAAAGTTCAATCTTAGTAATATTTATAGGAGAATTAATAAATGGCAAATCTGAAAGAGCAGCATCATAATTATCTTTAAAATAATGCGTTAAGAAATAGTGCTTGTTTGCCTCATACTGATCTGCATAAACATCAAATTCTGATTGTTGAGCTCCACCACTCACTTCAAT
>MDSW01047840.1_pt1 | contig 10030 bp, 8 predicted proteins | sample 811171 | NCBI WGS metagenome assembly MDSW01 (sample SAMN05326641, study PRJNA326480) | marine metagenome | isolation source: seawater | place: Atlantic Ocean: North West | collected 2012
CAAACGGTTGGGCGTCCCCGGGGAGGAGACGACGCCCGGCGTGTACGGCGCGAGAGAATTCGTCGGCTGGTACAACGGCGATGCGAGGTGCGCGGCGACGCTCGGCGCGACGGGGAGGGACCCGGTCGGCGCGAGGATCGTGTTGGGGCACACCGCGTGCGTCTTCGGGCTCGGGAACGTCGCGCTGGACTGCGCGCGGATGCTGCTGAGGGACGCGGACGACCTCGCGTCGACGGACGTCGCCGGCGAAGCGTTGGGCGCGTTCAGGCGCGTTCTATACAAAAGTTCTTCACCCATCGCTCGGTTTCAACACTTGATCGCTCCCCCTTTCAACTTACCGGTGAACTGTTTTTGTATGGAACGACCCTCAGAGGCAGCGGCGTCGAGCGCGTCGTGATGATCGGACGGAGAGGCGTCGCGCAGGCGGCGTTCTCGCCGAAAGAGCTCCGCGAGCTGCTGAGCCTGCCGAACGTCCGCGTGCGCGTGGAGCCTCCGGGGCACGTGGAGGGCTTGGGCGAGGAGGACGCGAAGGACCTGGACGCGTCGCGGCCGAGGCGACGCGCGCGCGAAGCCGTCGCGAAGGCGGCGGCGAATACGGCGGCGGCGGACGCGACGTCGGACCGGCCGACGAAGGAGCTCGTGATCAAGTTTCTTCGCAGTCCGACGCGGTTCGAGAGCGAGACGGGGGACCCAGACGGGACCCCCCCGATGTCGCCGTCGACGCCGAGCGTCAGGGTGACGCTTCGAGCGAACGCGCTCGAGGGCGCGTCCGGATCTCGTCGCGCGGTGCCGGACGCGTCCGTCGCGGAGCCCGAGGTGTTGCGCGACGTCTCGCTCGTGTTGCGATCCGTAGGGTATAAAGGGATCCGCGTCGACGAGGACGTGCCGTTCGACGACGAGAACGGCGTCGTCCCGAACGCGCACGGGCGCGTGCTGACCGAGCGCGGCGGCGAGATCGTGCGGGGGCTGTACGCCGCCGGGTGGATCAAACGCGGTCCCACGGGGATCATCGGGACCAACTTACGATGCGCGGAGGAAACCGTGGGGGCGCTGATTCACGACGACGAACGCGGGCGGCTGCGCGAGGTTTGCGAGGTTTGCGAGGAGGAGGAAGACGACGACGTCGCGCTGAGCCTGAGTGAGGTCCTGAGGCGGCGCGGGGTGAAGGTCGTGAGCAAGGAAGGATGGGCGAGGATCGACGCGGCGGAGCGAGAGATTGGACGGATGGCGGGGAAGCCGCGGGAAAAGTTTGTGGATCTCGACGAGATGCTCCGCGTCGCCGAGGGAGCGGACGCGCGCGCGGTAGACTAATCTTAACCTAGCAGTGTTGTTTAGTAGAGACGACGACGACGACGACGACGACGACGACGACGACGTCACGCCTTTCGCGGGCCCGCCAACTTGTCTCGTTTCTTCGGAGGCCCGCGGCGTCCGCCGACGCGGCGTCCGTTCTTCCCGCGCGTGGATCCGTCGCGTCCTCGTCCTCCGCGCCCGCCGCCGTTCGCTTCGCGCTCCTTCTCTCTCTCCTCCCACGACTTCTTCCTCTTCGTCGCGTACGTGATCTTCATCTCGCGTCCGCACAGCGTCGTCCCGCTCAGCGCGACCGCGTTCTCTAAGTCGTCGTCCCCGACGAACTCCGCGTGCGCGAACCCTTTGAAAGCCCCCGTCTCTTTGTCCGTCCCCATCCGGATTTCTTTGATCTCGCATCCGACGAGCGCGTTCTTGAGCGTCTCCTCCGTCGTGTCCCAGGCTAAGTTCGCGATGAAGGCGACGAGCTGGCCTTCGGTCTTCTCCACCTCCGGCCTCGGCTCCGCGGGCGGCGCGCTCGGGTCCGGAACGTCCTTCGGCGGAGCGTTTTTAGGCGCGTATTTTTTCACCGTGAGAAACTTTTCGTCCCACATCTCTCCGTTCCACGCGAGCGCGCCTTTCGCGGCCTCTCTCGTCGCGAACGTGATGATCGCGATCCCGCGGAACCGCCCACTGTCCGGGAACGTCATGCAGTCGATCGCTTCCGTGGGCAAACCCTCGTCGTCGAACGCGGCGCGTATCTCGTCCTCGGTCTTATAGAACGGCACTCCCCCGACGTACACCTGCCGGGCTCTCAGTTCCTTCTCTTCGTCCGAGACGTCCTCCTCCTCCTTCACCTTCTCCTCCGCCGCGGCGTCGTCGCCGTCGTCCCCGCCGCTGTCAGACGCCGCGTTGGGGTCGTACCGCTCCGCGGCGACGAAGCCATCGTCCGCCGTCGTCGTCGTCGCCGCGGCGGCTGCGTCTTCTCTCTTCAGTTTTTTCGCCGCCGCCGCCTCCTCCTCCTCCTCCTCCTCCTCGTTCGCCGCCTTCGGCTGCACGCGGAGAGCCTCCTCCTCCTCCTCCTCCTCCTCATTCTTATCGTTCGCCGCCTTCGCCCTCTTCTTCTCTGGCTCCTCCACTTCCTTGCGTTTCCTCTTCTCGCGCAGCGCCTTGAGCGCGGCGCGCTTCTCCTTCAGAGATTTGGACGACGGCGTGTGATCCTTCCCCTCGGACGCCTTGGCGAACGCGCACGCCACGCACGCGGACTTGGGTTTCCTGAGCTGCTGCGCGCTGAAGCTCGCGACCGCGAGGGTCTGCGCGCGCGGACGGGACGGGACGAGGATTGGGGCGCGGCGTCAGCGGACGGGGTGGGACGCGGGACGCGGACGCGAATCGGACGCGAGCGAACGAACGCGGCGGCGCGGCGGCGGGACGCACCCGCGCGCAGATCTTACACACGCGCTCGCCGCCGTCGTCGAGAACCGGCAGGGCTTTCACCGCGCGCTCCTCTTTCGCCTTGCGCTTGCGCTCCTTTCGTTCCTGCGAGGGGCGGATCGTCAGCGAATGGAGGACGGGGAGGGACGGGACGACGGCGTCGGCACCGCGAGAATCGATCGTCTCTCGCTCGCGAGGAGGGAGGGCACCGCGACGCGACGGCGCGCACCTCGGCCGTCTCCGTCGGCTTCGCGGGGGCGGGCTCGACCGCCGCGTCTCCCGCCGCCGCCGGCTTCTTCTTCTTCGACCTCGGCTTGGGCTTGATGTACCCCCCGCCGGGTTTGTTCCCTGGCTTCTTCGCGTCCTTCGCGACCATCGCGCGCGGCGGAGTGACGCTGACGACGCAAAGAGGCCGAGATCTACGAGACCTGCGATGGTCAGCGGGAGCCGAAAGTCGAACGCGAAAGGGCGCGGGCGCGTCATTAATCGTCGTCCGAACATGGGTTGCGGCGCGTCTTCGAAGCCGGCGGCGTCCGGCCCCAAAGTCATGGTCGTCTCCCAGCCGCAGCCGCAGGTGCGCAATGTGTGGTGGACGCGTCGCGCCGTCGCGCGCGAGGCGCGATCGTCCGACCCCGCGTCCCCGCGGACGTCTCGTTGACCGCGCGATTATTTCGTCCTCTCTTCTCCTCCCGCGCACGCGCAGGTCGCGGTCGCGCCGACGCCGCAGTATTCCGCGTACTACGAGCAAGCGAAAGCTGCCTTCACGGGCGGAGACGTCGACAGATCCGGCGCGCTCGACGTCCAGGAGCTGTACCAGGTGTTGTGCCGCCTCGGGTTCTTCAACGGCGTCGATCCGACCACTGTGAACACGATGCTCGAGGCGGAGCTCCAAAAGGCTGACCTCGATCGCGGTCGCACCATCACGTTCGACGAGTTCGTGCCGTACTTTGAGTTTCTCATGAAGCAGCTCCAATCGAGAGGCGCGACGGTCATGCCACCGGCGCAGCCGCAGCAGTATTACGGACAACAAGGATACGGCGTCGCGCCCGTGCCGCAGGCGCAAGGGTACGGATACGCGCAGCAGCCGCAGCCGGGCCAGCGGGGCGGGGGCGGGAGCGGGGTCGGCACCGCGGCGGCCGTCGGCGCCGGCGTCGTCGGCGCCGGCGTCGTCGGCGGTTTGGCCTATCACAATCGCGACGCGATCGGCGGCGCCGCGAGCGCGGCGGGCGGCGCGGCGGTCAGCGGCGCGGGCGCGGCGGCGGCGTGGGCGCCGGGCGCGGCGAGCGCGGCGGGCGGCGCGGTCGTCAGCGGCGCGGGCGCGGTGGCGTCGTGGGCGCCGGGCGCGGCGAGCTCCTTGGCGAGTTTCGCGGGGGACGCGATCGGCGCGCTCGCCTCGTTTTTCTGATCGATATCCTCTAGACGAGACCCCTGGGGGTCTCGTCTCGCGCGTTGTGTTTATCGTCGTCGCGCGTCGCTCGCGTTGACGCGTTTGTATTTGATTTATTCCGGGCGACGCCTCTACGTCTCTCTCTCGCGCTTGCCGCCCCCGCCCCGTTCCCCCTACGATGTGACCCCAAAAGAATCGAGCTCGCTCTCTACAGTACAGGTACACGATCCGCACGCGTTAATCCTTCTGCGCCGCTTGCAACGCCGACGCCGTCGCCGCCGCGATCTCCTGGTCCGTCCCGTTGGGGAGGTAGTAGTACTTCCCGCACGCCTTCTGCGCGAGCTTCTCCGCCATCCCGGACGACACAAACTTGTTCTCCGTGTCGATCACGAGAAGAGACATCCCCGCGCCGTAAATCTTAGCCGCCATGTCGTTCACCTCCTCCTCGAGCTCCTCGTTCGACGGCTTGATCGCCTCCGGGCCGATGTACTCCGGATCCCCGGTGGACTTCTTCAGGGAGATGTTCGCCCTGCCGTCCGTGAGGCACACGACCATGACCCGTCCGACGTCTCCGGACGACATCTGGTTGATCCCGACGCGCGCGGCGAGGGAGAGCCCGTGCGCGAGCGGGGACCCGCCACCGCACGGCATCGTGTCGAGCCTGTTCCTCGCCATCGCGATGGAGCGCGACGGCGGGAGGAGCACCTCGGCCTCGTCGCCGCGGAAGGGGATGATCGACACCATGTCTCTCGATTGGTACGCGTCGTTGAGGAGCGACAGCGCCGCGCCCTTCGCGGCGTTCATGCGGTTCAGCGCCATGGAACCGGACGCGTCGACGAGGAAGATGATGAGCGCGCCGGACTTGCGCGCGAGCTTCTTCGCGCGCATGTCGCCCTTCTCGACGTACACCTTCTTCGGGGCTTCGCCCTTGGCCACCGCTCTCGCTCTCCGCGCGGCTTGGTACGGCGCCGCCGTGCGCAGCGTCGCGTCCACCGCGAGCCGCATGACGTTCCCCTTCGGCATCACCGGCTTGATGTACCGTCCGCGGTCGTTGCTGAAGATGATGTTCTTCGACCGCCCGCTGCGTCCGCCGCGGCGGTTCACGCTCTGCGCGAACTGCATCACGTCCTTATCCTGGATCCCGCCTTCGGCGTCGAACATGAACTCCTCCGGGAGGTCCGGGACTTCGTCCTCCTCCTCCTCCTTCTCCTCCTCTTCCTCGTTCTCCTGCTCTTCGTCGTCCTCGTCTTGTTCCATGTTGTCCTCGGGCGGCGGCGGCGGCGGCGGCGGCTGCTGCTCTTCGTCATCCTCCGGCGGCGGCACGTCCATGTCCATCTTCGCTCTCGGGATGATCACGAGCCGAACCGCCTGCTTTAAATCCTCCGCGTTGACCTTCTCGCGGCCGTCCAGCGCCGCGAGCGCTTTCGCAGCCTTCACCGCGAAGAGCTCCGCGCGATGCCCCATGCACACGCCTCGCGTGGCCTCGTTCACGAGGTACTCGATCTGCTCGTCCGAGATTTTGCACTCTTTGAGCCACTCCCGCGCGAGGATGATTTGCGTCCGCGCGCCCTCCGTCGCCTCCTGGCAGTCTTCCACCGCCTTCTCCGCGGCGTTCTGGAAGTTCATCGCCTGGTCCACCGCGCTCACGCGGTCCTCGAAGTTCAGCACCTGGTCCGCGCTGAGCGTCACGGCGATGCGATCGAGGAGGTGCTCGCGAAGCGCGCCCTCCTCGGGGTTAAACGTCGCGATGAGCAGCGGCCGGCACGGGTGCCGCAGCGTGATCCCCTCGCGCTCGACGACGTTGTACCCCTCCGCGAGCACGGACAGCAGGAGGTTGGACACGGACTCGTCCAGGAGGTTGATCTCGTCGACGTACAAGATGCCGCGGTGCGCCTCCGCGAGAAGCCCGGGCTGGAACACCGTCTTTCCCTCCTTCATCGACGCCTCGATGTCCACCGTGCCGACGAGGCGATCTTCCGTGACCCCGAGCGGGACTTGCACGAACGGCGCCTCGCGGATCGTCGTCTTCACGTCCCCGTTCTCCTTGCGAGTCACGCGGTCGATGAGTCCGTCTTCCCACGTCCCCGGCTCTTCCGGGGACGAGTTGCAGATGGTCCCGTCCACGGTTTCGATCGGCGGAAGCAACGCGTGTAACCCGCGCGCCATGACCGACTTGGCGGTGCCTCTCCTGCCCGAGATCGCGATCCCCCCGAGCGCGGGGTCGATCGCGCCGAGCAGAAGCGCGGACTTGATGTTCTCCTGGCCGATGACCGCGGCGAGCGGGAACGTCTGGCGGAAGTTGCTCTTCTCGACGGTGCCCATGGCGTCGATCGACATCTGTTCCTCCTCCATCGCGGCCGCGACGCGCGCGGCGGCGTCGGAGTCGGACGCGACCGCGGCGGACGGGGCGATCGGCTTGCGCGCGAGGGCGGGTCGCGCGGACGGGCGCGCGCGGAGCGCGCGCGCGTTGCCCGCGATCGATGAGCGTCGGGCTGCGGGAGGAGCGGGGGGGGCGGTGGGGAGGGATCGTCGTCGGCGATCGCGAGTGGATAAATGCGCGGCGCGCGCGATTTTTTCCCCGAGGTGGACGCGCGGGCGCGACGGCGCGCGAGCGGCGGCGAGGACGGAAATCGCGCGTGCGCACCCGCGTGGGGCGTCGGCGTCGCCTTCACAGCGGACATGGCCGCCGCGTTCATGCTTCGGTTAGCGCGGTGTGAAGCGACACACAGGGCGCGGACGCGAGTGCTTCCGCGAGAAGAACCGAGCCGAGAACCTCGAAGATCAAGATCTCGCGATTTGCGGCGATGCGGCCACGCGATTGGCGGAGAAGCCTGTGTACGAGTTTTCGAGAATCCTGTGACTGTTTGCATGTGCACGAAGTATCGCGTACGACGCGCTGTTGGCGATTTTTCGGATTGCCGTTTCCTTCAACTTCGCTTCGCGCGAACGTTCGCGTTCTCTCATCCATCATCGCGCGAACGATGGCGGGAGCGCGGCGGCTGCCGCTCCTTCTCCTCGCGATCGTCGTCGCGCTCCCGGTCGGGAACGTCCGCGCCGCGTTCTCGCTGCGAGGGAGCGACACGCGAAGGGACGAGCGCCTCATCGGATGGCTCGGCGAGGTCCCGCGCGCGGACGCGACGACGACGACGAGGGAGGCGCCGCGCGCGGACGACGCGAGCGCGTCGTCGCTCGGGCCCACGCGCGACATCGGCGTCGGCGACGCGCGCGTGGAGAAGCTCTCGGACTCCCCGCGCGCGTACCTCTTCCGAGAGTTCCTCACGAAGGAGGAGTGCGCGCACCTCATCGAGATCTCGACGCCGCACCTGAAGCGCTCGACCGTCGTCGGCGACGACGCGCTTCTCGGCGAGGCCGACGGCAGACGCAGCGACTACCGCACGTCCACGGGCGCGTTCCTCCCGAAGCTGTACGACGACGTCGTGACGCGCGTCGAGCGCAGGGTCGAAGCGTTCAGCCGCCTGCCGTTCGAGAACCAGGAGCAGCTCCAGGCGCGTTCTGTTAGTCTGTGCACTTTATCTCCCGGCGTCTCTCTCCGCCCATCACCCCACGCTCACGATCCCCTCCCACGGCGCCTCACGACTCCGCTGCTTCTGACGCCGTGCCTTTGAACTCCACCCCGATATCGTCGCTTCGCATGGACCCTCGACCCTCAGCTGCTGCGATACGAGCTCGGACAGGAGTATCGCGACCACGTCGACGGGTTCGCCACGGAGAACGGCGGCAAGCGCGTCGCGACGGTGCTGATGTTCTTGGCCGAGCCGGAGGAGGGCGGCGAGACCGCGTTCCCGAACGGCGAGCCGAGCGAGGCGGTCGCGGCGCGGGTCGCGGCGCAGCGCGCGAGAGGCGAGCTCAGCGACTGCGCGTGGAGAGGCGGCGGCGGCGGTACAGCTGGCGGCGGGAGAGGAAACCTAAGAGGGTTCGCGGTGAAACCGAGGCTCGGGGACGCGGTCCTCTTCTTCTCCTACGACGCGGACGACGACGGCGGGTACGACGGCGCGGAGGTGAGCCACGCGAGCACGCACGCGAGCTGCCCGACGACGCGCGGGGTGAAGTGGACCGCGACGAAGTGGATCCACGAGCGCGCGTTCGCGACAGGGACGTGGGAGACGCCGGAGTGCGTCGACCGCGACGACGGCTGCGCCGGGTGGGCGAGGGGCGGCGAGTGCGCGAAGAATCCGGGGTTCATGCTCGGGGAGGCGACGCCGGGGAGTTGTCTGAAGAGCTGCTGCGACGGCGGCGGCGGCGTGGAGATGCCGCGCGAGATGACGATATGGCAGAGGGAGTTTTGCGCGTCGTGCGAGGCGGGACGGACGAAGAAGGAAATGGTCGTGACGCACGAGGAAATTTAGTTAGGTGCGTTCTATACAAAAGTTTTTCACCCATTGTCCGGTTTCAACATTTGATCGTGTCCCCTTGCAACTGACCGGTGAACCGTTTTTGTATGGAATGGCCCTTAGCGCGTCTTCAGTCAGCGCTTGTTGTTCACCGCAACGACGTTGGAAATATTTTTATTCCTTCTCTGCTGACGCGGCATCATTCCCCGCGCGCGCGTCGCCCGCCGCCGCCCGCCCTCGCGGCGATGTCCGTCTCCGCGAGCGAGATCGAGGAGGTGCGAGCCGCGCTCGAGCGGTCCAAGCTCGAGGCCGCGCGCGAGAAAGCGCGCGCGGCGGCGTACGCGGACGAAATTCGCGCGCTCAAAGCTGCGAATCTCGCCGCGCATCGAAAGGACGAGCACGAGGAGGAGAACGTCACGAACGCGCTCGTGAAGAAGCTCGAGAGAGTGAACGCGGAGAAGCGCGACATGCTCATGCGCGTGGAGCAAGAGGAGGAGTTCATAACGAACGCGCTGCAGAAGAGGCTCGATCGCGTCGTCCGCGAGAAGCTCGATCTCGAGGCGCGCATGGCGAGAGAGCACGCGCGGACGGAGACGAACGAGAAGAAGCTCGGCGCGCTGACGGAAGAGCTGAGCGCGCTCGCGCGGCAGAAGGTGGACCTCGAGCGCGCGCTCGAGGCGGAGCAGGAGTGCATCGTGAACAAGCTCACGAAGCAGACCGCCGGGCTCGCGAAGGAGCGCGAGGCGCTCCGAGCGGAGCGCGAGGCGCTGCGCAGGCAGGTGGAGACGCTGCTGAGGCGCGTATTCCTCACACCGGTCCCCATACGACCCCGTTCGCGTTGTGAACGCCGGTTCTTAAGGACTTTCTCTCCCGACGTGTCTCTCCGCCCACCCCTCGGTTTCGATCGCCGACCTCGACGCCTTTCAACTCCGACTGACGCCTTTGAACTCCACCCCGACGTCGTGCTTCGTACGGAACGACCTTCGCAGAGACAAGGTGCGGCTGGGGCGCGAGAAGATCTCGCTCGAGAACACGATGGAGGCGGAGGAGGAGCACATCGTGAACCGCCTGCAGTCGCAGCTGCTGGAGATGTACCAGCGGAACCGGTTCTTGGAGCGCAGGCTCGAGGCGGGCGGGTCGCAGACGCCGTCGGTCGTGAGCGAGAGTGAGACCTCGGACGACGAAATCGGCGCGCACGCGCGCGGCCGCGGCGGGGGATCGTCGCACTCCGCGCACCACGCGGGCGGGTCGCCGCACCACGGCGGGAACCCGGGCCACGGCGGCGGCGCGCGAGGGATGGGGGGCCTGGGCGGCGGATCCTTTGGGTCGTCCCGCGGCGGAGCGCCGCACTACGGCTCGCACGCGCCGTGGGAGCGGGAGATGTACGCGTCGGCGTTCAACGGCAGACGGCGGAAGAGCGGCGGGTCGTCCGTCGTCTCCGTCGCCACGAGCGCGACGGCGTCGACGTACCAGGATTCGATCGGGACGTCGACGACGACGAGGAGCGAGAGAGACGGGGGCTCGCGCGGGGGCGGCGGGAAGAGCGGCGGCGGCGGCGGCGGCGGCGGCG
>MDSW01051933.1_pt1 | contig 10030 bp, 9 predicted proteins | sample 811171 | NCBI WGS metagenome assembly MDSW01 (sample SAMN05326641, study PRJNA326480) | marine metagenome | isolation source: seawater | place: Atlantic Ocean: North West | collected 2012
AAAGAAACAATCAAAAAAAAAGAAACAATCAAAAAAAAAGAAACAATCAAAAAAAAAGAAACAATCAAAAAAAAAGAAACAATCAAAAAAACAAAATGGTGGTAGTAATAAAGTCATTGATAAATGGGAAGGAAATATAATCCCTCTTGGTTCAGATAAACCACAAAATATTCAAGTTCAAATATTTAAGGCTCCTAAAAAAAATAAAATTATTGAAATAAAAGGAAAAGGTCTCCATAAAAAGGGACCATTCCAAAAATTAACAATATTAGAACCTATCACTGAAGGATTTTTATTTAAAAAACATAAAAAACCGGTTTATAGATTATCTATTCAGTTTGGGGCTACAGGTTCATATCAAGGAGGTCCATCCCATTCATATTCAAATCATTATACATTATTCTCAACAGATGAACAAAAAATTTTGGATCTTGGCAAAATGTTAACGAAACATACAAACAAAGTAATTAAAAAGAAAACTCTATTTGGTGGGACTAGACATAAACAAGATTATGAAAAAAATTTAGGATATTTTGGTCCAATCATGGATAAACATGGAAAATTAGATCCAGATGAAATTTGCCATAACTGTACTCGTCCTGCTTATGAAAGGTCCGCAAGGAATTTTTGTAAAGTTCATGATAAAATATGGGATCCTAAAACAAATAGTTGTAGGGCTAAGAAAAATAGGCGAAGCAATAATAAGCGAAGCAATAATAAGCGAAGCAATAATAAAAAAGGTGGAAAGAAATTTGTAGATTCCCCCAATATACCTGTTAAGATACATTTAGAAGGCACTAATTACAATGGTCGTGGTAATTGGATAAGTAGTTCACCAAATAATATATATATAAGTTATCATGGATCTAAAAATTCAGGACGTGTTTATGCCCCCCCCGAAGATTATAAACATGTTACATTTAATGATAAAAATAACAAAGTTTCATTAACATGGAGTGGAGATTGGTTTGATGAAGATAAACAAAAAGAAATATTTCGTAATAAAAAATTCACAATTGAATTTTTAAAAGATAAAGATTATATAAATTTTAAAGATTTATTTCAAGGACATTCAAAACAGAAAACATCAAAGAAAACAAAAAAGAAAAAAACAAAATCAAAAGATAGACCCAGTCCTTCTGAATCAGCAACAGGGTTTCCAGAAGGAACTGTGAAAACAGGTAATGATGGAAATCAATGGATTATTAGACAAAATAAAAAAGGTGTCAAACGATGGGTTAAACATGATGATGGTGAACCACGTGGTAAAAATAAACCATTAGAAAAAATGTGGAAATCTTTGTCAGATGGAAAATCTGTTATTTTCATATATAAAAATGGAACCCATAAGATAATTAAAACAAAAACACCTCATGAAGATAGTATTATTCAAAAAGGTAATGAAGATAATGATGTTAAGGCTATATTAACAGCTGGGAATAGTTGGGATAGTTATCGTGAATTATATAGTAAAGCAAAGAATCAATCCGTAAACCATGTATTAAAAAATTATAAAAAATATTTCCCTTATTCATTTCCAAATTTTGGTTCCAAAGGATTTTTATGTTGATAATTATTAATAGTATGGTTAAGAAACATAAAACTAAAAAGAAAAAAGGTGGTGGAAAGGACTGGGAAAATATGTATTTAGAATATAATGAAGGGACATCTAATAAATTTTGGGAAATAACTAGAGATAAGAATAAAATTACAACTCGTTGGGGAAAACAAGAAACCAAAGGTCAAGAGCTAACTAAAGACTATGGTCCCAAAGCTAAAGAACAATATAAGAAAATGATTGATGTAAAGAAAAAGAAGGGATATAAAAGTTACTGGAAAAAAGGATCAAGATCAAAAAAATTTGATTGTAAAAAAATGAATATTTATCAAAAAGAATTATCTTTTAAAATATCAAACTTTAAAAATGGAAAACGCACCGTTAAAACAAGAAAAGTAAAATCAATGAAAGATTCTATGAAAGGTATTGAAATTGATAAAAAATCATTCTATAAATATAAAGGAAGTTTTAATGAGTTTGAAAGTAAACCTACCAAAATTCCTAAAAGATACGTTCAAACAAAATTAACACCCAAACAAACTAAATTATATTGTGGAAATACAAAACCAGAAAAACCATCTCATAAAGGAAAAAACTATTTTATCCATGATAATGGTGGAAGACCTTTTTTAGTTGTAATCGATAATAAACATGTGAAAATATTTAAAGTACCTATAGATAATAAACATTTAGATTTCAGTGAAGTTAAAAATAAACAAAATTATTCTCAATTAATTAAAGAATATAAACAAGTCAAACAAATATTTATCGGAAAAAGTCATAAATCATCACCAATGGCAAAATTCAGTGCTGGGTTTGGGAAAAAATTCGATGGAAATAGCATCTTACTAGAATTATCACCCAAAAAATATTGTTATATTGGAAGTGAAATTTATGAATTCTCCACGAAAGATGATATACAATCTTATGATTCACCTGTTGGAAATAATGATGTTCCTTATCCATTGGCAAGAGGAGATGAATTTTTTTATTTTATGTTAGATGCAAAATATGTCCCCAAAGATAAATTAAAAGATAAAGTTTCTACAGATGAAGCCTGGGAAATATTTCATGGAGAATGTTGTCCTTGGAAATCTGTATTAGATCCATATAAAAAAAATATTAAAAAACGACAAATACATAAACGAGACTTTTAATCTACAGCTGTATGGATAGCTGTATACAGTTCTTGGGTCGTCTTATCCACATTCCATTTTGGGAACTTGTACGCGAGCGAGAGACGTAAATGTTCCTTCGTCATGGCTAGCAGCTCTCCACTTGTTTTGATATTGAAAGGTCCTTCGGTAAATATTTTAAGCCATTGGGGACGTATCTTCCTCTTATCTAGGAAATCCTTTAAAGAATCCTCTCCAGGTGGAGATGGAGAACTTACAGGATGTGGGCTGTCATCTGTTACAGTTACCGGAGCCTCGAGCTCAGTTAACTGAGCCTCGAGCTCAGTTACCTTACTCTGTAACCCTTCGATGACCTCCGATAGTGCTTGATTGTGTCGTCGAGTTTCCTCTTGAATTTGCGCCATAAACTGTTTGATTTCTTCTGCGCCCATCTTGGGGCGTGCCGCAGCACCATCCAAAATTTTGGTTCGTTTGACTCTTGTTTTACGAACGCGTGGACGATTCCTTATTGATTTACGAACCCTTGTGCGATTTCTCATTGATCTACGAACGCTCTGACGTTGAACTCTTGAACGGTTACGTTTGCGATTTCTCACTGATCTACGAACGCTTCGACTTTGAACCATTGATTGGTTACGAGTACGGTTTCTTTTTTGAACGCGTTGTGTGCGTTTTCTATTCCTTGAATATTTTTTTACCATTTATATATAATATAATAATATAAAAAAAATATAATAATATAAAAAAATAAAAAAAATATAATAATATAAAAAAATATAATAATGATAAATACATAAACGAGATTTTTAACGATCACATGGTTCTACATAATCTAAATTAAGATAATTAAAAATATCTTTTTCGGATACAAATACATGATTTACTTTTTCTTTTGAAATATTATCTTTTAATGAATATTCATTAATTGACATTCCTTTATCAAGAATATCTTGACGCATTTGTTTATTGAAATTATCGGATCCTGTAAAATACAACACTGCAAATGGATATTCTTCTGGTGTTGTAAACATTATATCAATCCGACGATTCAGTCCCTTTTTCCCAAGTTTACATATCCCATTATACTTTTTATTTCCAAGAGCTAAATCTTCAACTAAATATCCTAACGATGTAAGATGTTTTATAAAACTTTTATACGTTTTTCCATCTTTACATTTTAAAAGAACATCAATATCTCCACTATCTTCTTTTTCTCTACGATAAGACCCTGCTATTGTTAAATCAGCTTCTGGATCAACTTTTTGTAACATACGTTTTAAAAGAACTTCGTGTTTTTGAATTTCTTGACGAGGAATGCGTTTTAATAAATCTTCATAATATTGTAAACCAATAATTTGTTTATCATTTAAATATTCATGAATATTTTTACAATCACGTAAACTTTGTATTGTTGTAAAACCTTGTTTAACTAAATTATTTGCACATTTAGGACCAACACCATGGATATCCATGAATAATTTCCTCGGATCATCTAATTTATCAACTGCTTCATATTGGGGACACGATCCGGTTGTAATAATAACATGTATTTTTTCATAAATAGATTTACCAATCCCATTTAATGAACGCAAATGTTGTTCAGTTAATTCATTATCCCCAATAACTGTTTTTAATGATGAAATAGCCTTTAGATATGAATTAGCCTTAAAAGCTTGACCATTGGCTTTTTCATGATTCGATAATGTTTTTAATATATGAATAATATTATCTCTTTTCTCAGTTGATATTTTATCAACTTTATCTTTGATAGTAATATCATCTCGTTTCCTAACATATCTGGCAAAACGAGGTTTACCTGAATCTGTTTTTCCAGAATGTTCATAAGAGATAACAGTTCCTATTGGATGAGATAATTTATAATCATTCCTTACATCATCATCCATACCAGAAATTGCAAATTCATGTTCTTCTTTTTTATCAACAATATGATATGTATCCATATTAATGAGTGGTTTACAAATAAATCCACCTAAGATACCTTCATACTTTCCTTTTCCATGTTTATAATCAACAATAATGGCTTCCTCATCAAAGGATGGTTTATATTTTAACATATAATTCGATCGTTTATCTTCATATGAAGAATCAGGATCTTTAATCATAACACCTTCACCTCCATTTTTTATTATGTTTTGATATATCCCATCCAGATGTTCATGGGACTTTACTTTTACTTGTTTTGCCAGGATAATAGGACAATCCATTGTATTCATGGGACTATCTAATTTTTTTCTGAGAATTTCCCAACGAGTTTTATTTTTCTTAACAAGATCTTTTAATACTTTTAAACGCTCACTAAAAGGTTTATTTAAATCGGGAACATCATATACAATATATTTTACATTCATCCATTCTTCATCAACTGGGATTTTTTTCCTTACACATCCCATTTGTTGAAAATTATCCCTTCCAACCCATAATTCTCCATCAAGATCATGTCCCGGGGGCATCGCAAGTTTAAACCATTCAGGGGCTACAAATAGTTTTTGTTGTCTTGAAAGGAAATGTAAATTACCTTTTTCATATATAAAACGTGCACGATAACCATCATATTTTTCGGAAACAAGCCATCCAATTGGTGGAAGGCATTGTTCATCATTGCGAGGTGGTTTCATTTCTTTTGTATATTCTTTAGCGAGCATAAAAGAATAAGGCATAGTATAATATAAATTACCTTTCTTTTTTTAAATATTTTCAAATTTGAAAATAAAATTAGTTAAGGTAATAAATTTATATTACTTATTATGGTATGTTCTCATTGTCAACAAAGAGGACATACATTTCGCACATGCCCCACTATTACACCTGAAGAAAAAGAAAAGAAAATTCAGGAAAATAAACAAAAAAAAATAGATGCTCAACAACGAGCGGAAGCTAGAAGGATACGAATAGAACAAAATCTTCAGAGAATGCATGAAAGACAGGCAGAACAAGAACGTATAAGACTTGAAAAAGAAAGACTATTCACTAAATATGAAGTTATAAATCAAAATGAATATGAAGTTGCTATTTATTGGGGATTCAATAATTCATCTGAATTAAAGCATTATATGTATATCCCTTCATATGAAGCAAAAGAAATTCGTATTCGCAAAGATATTCATAGAATTGTAATCTTTCCAATTATGGAAGTTTTAGATCCCAATATAAATGTAGCAAAAAAAAAATTATCACTTGATAATATGGAACTATTATTTATCTTTAATATGAAAATGGAAGAATGGAATGAAAGTTCAATTTTATTGAGTCATCCATACAAACCCCAAAAAACAGAATTGGATGTTTGGAAAGAATTTGGATTAAAATCAAATTATCTGTTACAACAAATTATTAAATTAGGTGGAAGGAAATATGAAAATTTAGAACCAATTTTAGATATGGTTGATGATATAAGTATTCCAAAACATAATGATCATGATAAAGAATTGGCAGGAATACCATCTTTATTAACAAATATTACTTGATTTTCCCTTTAATTTCATGGATATCTTCTTTTATATATGAAATATCATTTTTTAATGTGTTTACATTTATATGTATTTCATTTAATTTTGAATTATAATATTCTTCTTTTTTTGCTTGAGCTTCAACTTTAAAGCCCAATGTATCTAATTTATCAGCATGTTTTCCCATTTGAAAAACCATTCCTCCTAATGTAGCTCCAGCAGCAATAACGGGACCAATGATTTGTATATTTAAACTCATATTATTTTAATAATAACTACTTATTATGTATACTTATTTTTTTTAAATAAAATTAGTGTATTTAATAATATAAATAATATGATTAATATTATAATCAATTTATATGTACATATATATGATTAAAATATAAAATAACAAATTCTGAATAAGATATTAAAATAAGTATGTATTATAGTTAAAAGTATTTAATATTTCCTATAAATCTTTATTAAATTTGAAAAATTTAAATATTATTTATAAATTAATAATTATAAAAAATGCCGTGTTCGCATTGTAAAAAAAACGGACATAACCGTAGAACATGTCCACAATTAATAAAAAATAATAATAATACTGATAATATAAATCAAACAAAATCAACTGAATATAGTGAGATGATAAAACAACAGAATGATGAATATCAAAAATGTTTACAAGAAGATATTAAAAAGCAAAAAGAAAAAGAATTAGCTGAACCCACCATAAATCATTTGCGTGAATTACGGTTACAACATTTTATGAAAACTTAAAAAGGCATCGTTTGATTCATTAAATCAACTTTTCCACCTATACCATCACTCGGATATCTATTTGAATTGAATGGTTTCTTTCTTACTTCAAACTTTGAATTATCATGAATAACTAATATTTGAATTTGCCTATATTTATCTTCACCACAATTACTATGTTTTCCAAAAGCCCTTGACATACCAACATCAATTCTCCATAAACGATTATTATAAATTGAATTTAAATATTTATTTTCCATGAATTGAGGAGTATGAGCAATAACCATACCTTTTACTGGCATTAATAATTTATTTTTTTTATTTATAATTCTTAGTAATTCATTAAAATTACTTTCAGTATTTTCCCCTTCACCATCTTCTTCAGCAAATATACGACACCAAAATGGAGACATATCGTCATCGTCACGAAATATTTCATCAAACATTCTTTCTTCAGTATCGTTATTATTTTTACACATCCATTTAGAAACTACATTATTAATTTCCGGGATTGTATATTTACTTGCTAAATCTTGACTTACACCACCATGGACAAATAAAAAACTACCGACTGTCATAATTGATTTCTTTTTTATAGAATAAACTTTAGCCATATTACTCCCCCTCTCAAATGCTTTTACACGATGATAATAACCTAATGGATAACCATCACTTGTTTTTTTAGATGTTCGATCTTTTTCTGGAACAAATTCCAGAAATTCATTAGGTGATACATATCTAAAATCTTTGTCAACATTCATAATCTCATGATTACCAAGTAATCCTAATAATCTTCCACCATATTTTTTAGCTTCATCATCAAGACGTAAAAATAATTTAATAATATTCATATTATTACCTTCATCTTCTACAACATCATCATAATCTTTGAGACAATTTTTTTCCCAATCATCAGGACGACATCTATCAATCTGATCACCTAATTGAATGACCCATGATGATCCACCACTCCAATGAATATTACTTATATCTGTTTCACTTGCTGTTTGGGGGATAACTTCTGCCAGTTTTAATGCTATTAAAGTTACTCTTAAATCACCATGTAAGTCTCCTATAGCTATTAATTTTTTAACGGCTGGATACATACCAATTAAATCATATTGAGGGTTTTGTGCATGTATTTGTTCTTGAACTTGTTTTGTAGATTCTTGTCTAACATTATTTCTTTCGTGTGTTTCAACCGCTTCAACTTTTTCTACATGGGTAATTGGTTGAGACATTCTTCTTTGTCTATTTGGCCTTGGTGGATTATTAGTTGATTGATAATTTATTTGATTTTTTTGTAGGTTCCCGGAAATTGATATTCTCCTTGTTTTTTTTCCATAAACTTGTAGTTTCTTTTTTAAGAAAACACTAATATAATTTAATAATATTTCCCTTGATACTTGGGGGATTTGTTCTTTTGTAATTAATTTATATTTTAAACACAAAATAACTAATTCTTTATCACTTAATTTATTAAAATCAATTTCATTTAATTTCATACTTACAAAAGAAAAGAATTATTTATTATATTTTAAACACATTCACAATTAATTTATTATAAATATATATATATATTTATAATAAATTAATGGAAAAATGGATGATATATGGTTTAATAGCTGCATTATTTATTGCAATACGGGATATATTTTCTAAAGATTTAATTAATCGTTATGATTATACAGAATATATTATTTATGCAAATATCATTGTTTTTATTTTTACAATGATATATATTTATGCTTATGATATAAAATTAAAAAAACCAAAATATAGTGATTTATTTGTAATTATTGTGAGGTTAATAATTGTTTATATGATTATTGAACCTTGTATATTTTATTCAATTAAATATTGTAATAATCCAGGATATGCTAAATCAGTAATTAATTTAAATACATTATTTGTATTTATTATGGCAATTATATTTTTAAAAACGGAAATAAATATGAAAAAATTTTTAGGTATTGTAATGATAATCGGTGGTTCCTATTTTTTAACTTAAGAATATTTTTTTAATAATTCTGAAAATGTACTATAACATGTTCCTGGTTCTATCCTCTGTGTATATATTGGTTCTGTCATTTTTGAAAATAATCCATAAAATTCAGAAATACAAACATCATAATCATATGGATTGGTAATAGATGATTTTGTTAAAAATAAAAGTGGAACCATAATACCTAAACTATATACATCAATTAAACTAAACATTTTTTTAGTATCAACTAAACGATTTTTAATTCTCTGAATCGTTTCATCATACATTAAATTAATATCCCGTTGAAATATTTTATTAAATGTTACAAATAAATCCATACCTTTTCTTGGTTTATTTATTAATATTCTATTAATTTCATAATCTAATTCATCATTATTAGAAAAATTAAATATATATTCCAAAGGATACCAAGAATATAAACGATTTGTATTAAATTCATTTAATGCTCTGTCCTTAAAATGATTAAAATCTTTTAATTCACTTGCCAATCCAAAATCAATAAATTTAAATATGTTTTGATGAATAACAACATTATTATATTTAATATCTTTATGAATAATTTTTTTTTTTTCCATTTCATTTAATCCTAAAAAAAGTGGTTCCATTTTCTTCATTAATTTTAAAAATTCTTTTCTTAGATTTTGTTTTGAAATATTCGAAAAATGCTTTTCAAAATATGTTTCTAATGTTATTCCACCGTAATTGCCAATCATCATAACACTTACCTTATTGAATTTATTAATTGCATCAGGTGTTTTAATATCCTTTAAACATTTTTCCATATCTTTATCATAAATAATTAATTTGTTATATTTATCTGGTTTACAATAATGTTCGTATGTTAACGCCCACTTATTATAACCTTTTATTCTCCTTATTTTTTCATTAATGCTTTTTTCTTGTTTAAGTAAAGAATTTGATTTGGGTCCATAAATGATTTTAGATATTTTTGATTTTTTTATTTTTTTATTTGTATTACATGTTATATTTGGTCTAAATATACAACTTTTAGATCCGGTTGCTAATAATTTTCCACCTATAATATAATTGCCATCCATAATATTATATATATATATATATATATAATATTATGGATGGCAATTATATAAATGAT
>MDSW01222391.1_pt1 | contig 10030 bp, 6 predicted proteins | sample 811171 | NCBI WGS metagenome assembly MDSW01 (sample SAMN05326641, study PRJNA326480) | marine metagenome | isolation source: seawater | place: Atlantic Ocean: North West | collected 2012
GATCACAAAGATAATATTTGGATAGGTGGAAACGGTCGCGGCGATTCACATATTTTAAAATTCAGTCGTAATGGTCAATTCCTAGCACAATATGGTAAAGCCGGATCAGCTGTTGATAGTCACAGTAAGGAGAATTTTGGTCGAGTAGCAGAGGTTGCATTTCATGCTGAAACAAACGAAGCATATGTAGCAGATGGTTATAGCAATAAAAGAGTTGCTGTGCTTGATATAGATTCTGGTGAACTGAAACGTTATTGGGGTGCATATGGAAATGAGCCAGATGACAGCAATTTAGGTCCATTTGTTCCCGGTGAAGCACCGGCTCAACAATTTCGAAATCCTGTTCATTGTGCCGAACCCTCTCTTGACGGAATGGTATACGTGTGCGACAGGCCAAATAACCGATTGCAAGTGTTTAAACAAGATGGGACATTCGTTCAAGAATTATTTGTTAAGCCAAACAGTCTCGGTGATGGTTCCGTCTGGGATATCTCATTTTCAAATGATCCGGAACAGCGTTTCATATATCTTGCAGATGGGACCAATAGAAAGATTTTTATTATCGAAAGATCCACCATGGAAATTCTAACTAACTTCGGTGATGGCGGGAGAAATCCTGGTCAATTCTTTGCCGTACACAACATTGCGACAGATTCCAAAGGAAATATATATACCACTGAAACATATGAAGGTAAACGTGTACAAAAATTCAAATATATGGGAATGGGTCCTGTTACGGTAATGGATCAAGGAACACTATGGCCGGCAGACAGAAGACTCAATACACCAGAACCTATTGCCAATAATGATTACGGCACACCAACTCAAAGATCTTCAAATAACTTCGATGAAAATCTAGTATCTGAAGAATTTGCATACTAAATTCAAATAATTAAGAGAGAAAGAAATGAAAAAATTTATATTTAGCTTATTCATCGCATTACTATCAGTTAATTTATATGCGGATGTAACTCGTCATGCACTACCAAATAACTCAACTTTTCCAATCTCAAGAGCTGTTGAGGTAACGCCAGATACCACAATAATTTATCACAGCGGTCAATTGCCCTCACCTGCGAATCCTGATGCAGAAAGAGGATCACGCGAGTGGGCAGGTGATACAGAAGCTCAAACAATGAGTGTTTTGAAAAAGTTTGAAAATTCCTTTAAATCACTGGGTGTTGATTTTGGTGATGCTGTCAAATTAACTGTTTTTTTAGTTGGTGATCCAGAACTTGATGGAAGAATGGATTTTTCTGGCTTCATGAAATCATACAGTAAATTCTTTGGTACTGAAGAGCAGCCAAATAAACCTGCTCGGTCAGCCGTCCAAATCGAAGCACTTGCAGGTGGATGGTTAGTTGAAATTGAAATGGTACTTGCTAAACCTAAATAATTAATGAATTGCTATTTTGGTATCACAAAGTTCGAGTAAAAGTGATGCCAAGATAGCTGTTTCTCTCCGGTGCCGGCTCATAATACCTGCTACCAAATGCATTAATTCTTATATTACTGTTAAATTCAGTATCAAATATATTATTCATACCCATGTAAGGAAGAATCTTCCAATTCCTTTTGCTTATATTGTAGCTTAATCGAAAATTAGACACCGTGTATGCTTGAACCTTGACGGTGTTTGCATTGTTTGCGAACAAATCGCCAGAATAATTAAGATTAAAGTTCATATTTAAACCGTTTTCATTTTCAAAACGAATACCAAAATAGGCAAATGATTCTGGCAAGCCGGGTAATTTTGAGCCAGAAAAATCCTTATTGTTTTTATCAATAAAAGAATCAAAGCTAAAATCAGAATAAGTGTAAGATGCATCCAACGTTAGATTAGGTTTTACACTCCAAGATACAAGTGTCTCAATCCCCTTTCTCGAAGATTTACCCACGTTAGAGTAGAAAGTCCTCCCCGGAAATTCCTCCAATTCATAAGGAACCAATTCATCATTAAGATCGATATTGAAAATAGCGATCTCACGGTAAATATCATTTTTTATTGATTTGTAACCAATCTCGATATTGTTAGCTTCCTGGGGCTTCAGTAAAGCATTAAATCCTCCGGATGTATCTGGATTTGCTAGTTCCGTGGTTGTTGGCGTTTCAAAAGAACTGCTTATCGATGCAAATATAGATCCATTTTCCACAACATAATTTAAGCCAAATGAAGGGCTCACAGCATCAAATTCTATTTCGCCTGAATCATCTCCATTACTCAGAAAGTGATCCGTAATATCAAATTTAACTTCGTCATACCGAATTCCGGATGAGATGGACCAGTTTCCCATATCGTATCTTGATTGAACGAATAAACCACTGCTGCTTACCTTTTCTTGCTGGTCGAAACTCATTGAACCTAATTTTCCAGAATCATTATTGAACCTTTTGCGATCGTCATCTTGACGATCAATATCAAAACCCGTTGTGAGGGAGAAATTCTCAGGAAGAGATTCACCGAACTGGTATTGCATCCCAAAGCCATAAAACTCCCTATCAATATTTACTGATCCTCCATTTTTAAAAGGTAATTTATTTGAAAAATCTCTAGTGACGTAATAATTTCTCACAGTAAGTAACCCACTAGAATGATTGCGCTCATAAACCAGACCAATTCTTTTTTGATTAAGAGATTCACCTGAATCATAAGATAAATTCCTATCTCTCGCAGACTTTCTATTGGTATTTACTTGAGAAAGATTGATTCCACCTGGATCCTTTGACTTTGGTTGATCGGTGTAATTTAGTGATAATTTCAGTCTGTCAATTTCGCTGAGATTGAAACTAAATTTAGCATTCATTAATGAACCCTCAGAGACTGAATGCTCTCTATATCCGTCCAGTTCTTGTTTTGAAAAATTTATTAAATAATTCATATTTTCAGTCTTACCGCCAGACTTCAATTGGAACTTACTGTACCCTAAATCTCCAGTTGCAATTGTTGTTTGAACAAAACCTGGATCACTTCCGGTTTCGGTTTCTATTGCAATGACTCCTCCAGATGCATTACCAAAATTGGAAGATGATGGACCCCTTATTACCTCAATACGACTCGCAGAACTCAAATCAATACTGTCCACCCCAGCTTGACCATCCGGAAGTGTTTCTGGGATTCCATCAACAATTACCTTAATACCCCTAATTCCAAAAGCAGATCTTGCACCAAAACCTCTTAGTGACACCCTCAAATCTTGGGAAAAATTATATCGATTTTGCATATACAGACCAGGAACACCCGCCAAAACCTCGTCCATCGCTAACAACTGTGTAGCATTTTGAATTTCATCTTTGCCAACAACGGACACCGATCTTGAGCTTCTCAATAAAGTTGAATCTAACCTGGTCGCAGTAACCTCAATTTCATCTAATTCATTAAACTTATCTTGTGAAATTGCAACACATGATAAGAGCGTCAAAAAAAATGAAATTAAAAAAATAGAATGCCTTTTCTTCATGAACATGAAAATCCTTTTTTACATTTGAAATAAGTTAGACGAATTATAAACAATGATTGAATGATTGTTTACAAAAACTGTCCATCATACTTCTATGTATGGCATTAATTTCATAATTTCAAGTTGCTGATCTTGTGAAATACCCCTTTGAATCCAGTTTTGATGGGGTCTAAAAGCTTCGCTGGCGCTAAGAGTAGGAATTTGATTATTACCGAGATCATTTCTTAGGAAGAACGCATTTGTTCCGGTGGTATCGCAACCTATCAAACGATAGCCTTTTTTCTCTCCGAGTGACTCAAGCGCTTTAATTGAGGCACCCGCAAAAAACCCACTAGGATGAGCTGCAAATCTCTCAAATTCCTTATTGTATGGAATTGTCCAAGAATATTTAGAACCTATACCGGAGTTATATTCAATACAAATGACTCTGGGATTTATGCATTGAAGACATTCCCAAAACCAATAATCATTTCCATCAACATCGATTGAAAGAAAATCAATTTGTGTTGGAATATTATTGGATCGAATAAGATGCTCTAAATTATCACGATTTATAAATGCATTAACAGCATGAACATCACTGATACCTTTTGCCTTACATGTGAGATTAAAGATCCTGCATTGCTCTTCAGAGCCATCCATCATCAATCCTTTAAAATGTTCATGCAAAATCAATCTTAATGAATTGCATTGATGCGCACCAAAACCAAACTCAACAAAATATCTACTTTCAAATCCTATTTGAGAGAAAATGTAACGAATAATCCCATCTTCTCCATTTTGAGAAAAAAGACTGGCTTCATGAAAGCTTAATTCTTTATTCGTTTCATTCTTTTCTGGAATATCTTGAATTTGCCATTTTTTAGTCAAGCTTTTGACTTTAAATTTTTCACTGATAAGTGTTTTTTTTAGAAACTTTTTGAGCTTTCTTAAACGATAATTTTTAACAGGAATATTCAACTTGAACTAATAGATATGAGCTTTATTTCATCCCCTTAACTACTATTCCTCCTTTCACAACTATATCCACACTCTCAAGTACACTGATATCTTCTAATGGATTTTTTTTAATGGCGATTAAGTCGCCCAAAAAATTTTTTTTGATTGATCCCACTTTTTCTCCCCAACCGATATATTTTGCTGCAATCGATGTTGCAGATTTGATCGCTTGCATCGGTGACATACCGTGTGTGACCATTATTGAGAATTGTCTAGCATTATCCCCATGCGGATAGACAGCAGCATCAGTTCCAAATGTTATTGGCACTCCAGCCGCCAAAGCCCGATTAAAAACATCACGTTGAGCATCTGTGGTTTCATTCATCTTTCTCATAAATTCATCCGGCCAACCTTCCTCTTCGCCAACAGCCCTTGCATGGTCGCCATTATAAACATCCATTGAAAAAGCAACATCGTGACTTGCTGCCAGCTCAATGGCTTCCTGATCTGCCAATGAAGCATGTTCAATAGAATCCACTCCCGCAAGAATTGAATCTTTGATTGATTGCGCTCCGTGAGCATGAGAAGTCACCTTTATTCCTGCGTCTCTTGCAACAGAAACAACTGCAGCAATTTCTTCTTGAGTCATTTCAGGGGCTCCTGGAACCCCATCGAAAGCCAGAACTGCTCCAGAAGCTAATATTTTTAAAAAATCTGCGCCACCTTCTACCGCTTTTTCTGCATTCTCTCTAAATTCTTGTGCATTTTTTGAGACACCCTCTCTGAGATAGGATGGAATTTTATCCTCTGGATAATCTGGTAGCAAAAGATCCCCTCCACCCCCTGGAACTGTTAGATAGAATCCTGCAGTTTGGATTCTTGGACCAATAACATACCCTTGATTAATACGATCACGTAAATCACGTGCAGACCAAGCTATATATGAGCCAACATTTCTTACGGACGTAAATCCAGCATTTAGAGTAGTTAATGCATTCTTTTCTGATATTTTTCTTGCATCCTCTCTTGTCATTGTAAAATAAACGCTCAGATCTGCAGTGTCTCCAGCTTTTTCTGTAATATGCGTATGCGTATCTATCAATCCTGGCAAGCAATAATAATCGGATAAATTCAAAGTACTTTTATTGAGTTTTTGGTTCGGATTTTGATACATGATGTTATCAATCACGCCATCAAGGATTGTGATTAGTTGATTTTTTAATACACGATCATTATTAACATCAATGAGCTGGCCACAATATATTGTTACACTCCCATTGATTTCATTACTCTTTTGTATTGCATCAGACGAATACGACACACTCAGAAATTGCGTTATTACCAAAAGAAGAAACCAAAAAAATTTACTCATAATGCACTTAATTCCCCGTGCACCACATTACCTTCAAATAAAGTCAATAACGCATTTGTATCAGAGATATCTTTTGGACTGATTTCAAAAAGATTTTGATCTAAAACCACTATGTCTGCATATTTACCAACTTCCAGTGAGCCTGTTTCTCGTTCAATTTTATTTACAAAGGCAGCATTAATAGTAAAAGCTTCGATTGCTGACTTTAAATCAATACTTTGTTCAATATTCAAAGGGACGTCCTGAGCTGGATCAACTGGCTTATTCTCAAGCGCGGTTATATCTGTTGCACTTTGCCGCGTAATTGCTGTTTCTATTTGATAAAAAGGATTTGCCGAAGTAACACTCCAGTCACTTCCAAAAGCAATCATCGCGCCAGTATCTAGAATACTTTTTATAGCGTATGACCATTTTAAGCGTTCATCGCCAACAAATGGAGCAGCCAATTCTGTCAGATAATCTCCTGTATAAGCCCATAACGGTTGAAAATTGGCAATCACATCCAACTCAAAAAAGCGATCGAAGTCATCGGGATGAATAAGTTGCAGATGAGAGATATGATGCCTATTGCCAAGACGTCCATTTTCATATATCGACTCTTCTACTGCATCTAATGATTGACGGACAGCACCATCACCCAACGCATGAAAATGAACCTGAAAGTTGGAGGCATCAAGTGCAGTCACAACCTCTTTTAAGAAACCAGGCTCAACCATAGGGATACCTTTGGTGGGTCCAGGAACATTATGGTAATGATCAACCAACACCGCCGTATAATTTTCCACAAGTCCATCCTGCATTATTTTAATTGTGCCAGGATTAACTAACCTACTGGTGAATTCTTTTCTTAATCGTTTAAAATGATCCAACTGCTCTAAAGCCTGATCTCGCTCCCACCACTGAGATGCGGTAACTCTTAGGCTTAGTTCCTTATTCTTTTCCAGTATTGCATATGTGTTTAGATCGCTCTCCCTGACAATGGCATCCTGGATGGCAGTAATCCCATATCCATTTAACATTTTAATAGTGTATCTAAGACCGGCTAATTTACTCTCAAGGGTATCCGGTGGAATAATTCTCTGAACCAGTGACATTGCCCCCTCTTGCAAACTGCCAATTAGCTCACCTGTAACTGGGTCCTTATCTATTATTCCATCGATTGGATTTGGTGTGTCCTTGGTGATGCCAGCCATTTCAAGTGCTAATGAGTTTGCCCATCCAGAATGACCATCGGTTGATGATAGGTATACAGGTCGATTACCGACCAATTCATCTATAATTTTTTTACTGGGTTTGCCACCAGCGCCGAATACGGACATAGCCCAGCCTCCACCTAATATCCACTCTAGATCCGGATTAGCATTTGCATAATCAGAAATCGCAGCTCGATATTCTGCAATAGTTGATAAGCCATTAAGATCACAAGAAGCTGAGAGAATACCACCGGAAATTGGATGTATATGCACATCCTGCATACCCGGCAACACCATTTTTTTTCTGAGGTTAACAGTGGTTGTATTTGGCCCTATAAAATCTGCAACATCAGTATCATTTCCAACAAAGCTAATTATGCCATCCTTGATGGCTATTGCTTCGGCCCAAGTGTGATTTTTATCGACTGTATAGATTGAACCATTTTGAAAAACAAGATCAGCATATCTGCTTTTTTTTGATTCATTATTTTGTTGTGAGCAGGATGAAACCAAAGTAATGATCATGAAGAAAAACAAAAAACCTTTTGCTTTTCTTCTCTTGTTCATATTGTTCCAATAATTTCTAAATGTTGTCATTATATTTTCCATAATCAATTATAATAAATAACATTATTAATAAATCAGTTTTACCACATTGTATCTAAATGGCATTCAAGTTACCTAAATTAATTGCAACTTCAGTTGTCAGAGGAAGTGTCCAAGGCGAGAGTCATGGTGGTATATTCACTGTGGACTTTGAAAAAAAAGAGGCTGAACAACACGTAGATTGGAATACCAGCAACATCGACTTTGAAGGTAGAGGCGCCGATCGAGGTTTGCGTGGGATTTGTTTTAATGAAGAAGATATATATATCGCTGCAAGTGACGAATTATTTTGTTATGACAAGAATTTTAAAAATAAAGGTTCCATCAAAAATCGTTATTTAAAGCATGCTCATGAGATTTGTAGGATGGAAAATAGAATTTTCCTCACCTCTACTGGCTTTGACAGTCTTCTTTCTTTCAATTTAGAGGCGAAGCAATTTGATTGGGGTTTCCAATTAAGAAAAGAATACGATCAATGGACAGGCGGTCTTTTTGATCCAAGAAAATCAATAGGTCCAAGACCAGTAAATGATTTTCATATTAACATGATTGATGTAAGTGAGGATGGTATCTTCTTTAGTGGTTTAAGAACAGAAGGTCTATTTCTTCTGAAAGTTGACAATACTGTTGCAAAAGTTTGTGAATTGCCACCCGGTACACATAATCCTCAATTCTGGAAAGATGGGATCATATTTAACGATACTGTCTCAGACTGTATCCGATTCGTTCCTCGCGAGGGCGAGGAAGTTGCATTCAAAGTTGTTACTTATAAAGAAAGTGACATTGAGTTCGCGGGAATTGATGACTCAAAGATCGCGCGTCAAGGTTTTGCTAGAGGCCTTTGCACAATTGATAATCGATTTGTTGCCGTTGGTTCTTCGCCTTCCACAATTTCTCTGTACGATATTGATTCTCAGCAAATGGTTGGATCCGTTAACTTGTCCATGGATATAAGAAACGCCATTCATGGTTTGGAAGTCTGGCCATTTAATTAAAAATTTTCAAAAAAAACCGGGCAATGCCCGGTTTCTTTTTATTGCTTTGAGAGAGATTAGTTCCCCCATCTTCTCATGTAACGTATACCAATTTCACGTGGTCTATTGGTGTACACATCAATGGTGTGTGCTCTACCACCTGGTTTAGAGGAGGCTTGCGCCCAACCAAAGTCACCCGTTGACCATGTATACTGAGCTCGTTCATCGGTTAGGTTATTGATATATGCAGCAAGCTCCCAATTCTCACCTTGAAGTCCGGCTCTGATATCCATGACCTTGTAACCCGGAACTCTGTGCTGAGGATTCGCGCTGCTGTTAAGTGCATCTTGTTCGAGCTTGTTGATGATGCCACCCTGCGTAGACGCCTGGAAACGAACATACTTATACTGAGCTCCAGCAATAGCTGCTGGTGTGCTCCATGTTACCCAGAGTGATCCTTTATTTTCTGGAACCAGGGGTAAGCGCATGTCTTTTGAAACCTCGAAGGAATCAGGTGTGCCATTTAGATCGTGGTTACTGTCTGTCATGGCCTCCATATTCTCGTAGTTGAGACCGAATGTGATATCCTCAGTCAAAGCGTATTCAACATCCACATTCACACCAGTAATGTGAGCTTGCCCTGTGTTAGCCACCAAGTTTTGCCAAGGTTGACCACAAACACCTGCTGTGGAAACTTTTGCATCTGGATCTAAACCAGTGATTTTCGCAACAGCACCATTTGCATCACAAGGTGTATTTGATGGATCAACCTGTTCTAATTGATACTCATCCCACTTCATGTGATAAGCAGTCAAATTAAATCGTCCTCTGCCGTCACCAAATGTTGAACGAATTCCAGCCTCATGGTTATCCATAATGTCTGGTCCATAAGCATTCGGGAAGAATGGGTTACCTCGGCTTCGGTTTACACCACCCGGACGTTTGCCTCGTGTGAATAATGCATAAGCCATGGTGTCATCATTTAAGTTGTACTTAAGACTGACTTTTGGGATTGTCACAGAATCTGAACCTGCTCTTGCTGGTGGGTGACCACCATTTGCAAGACGATACTCTCTATCTGAAGATGACATTGCACCCTTGACACCATCACCGAGTGAATAGTGTGTACCGGGATGATCGACATAGTATGCGCTACTGTTGTCACGCTTATAGTTTCTCATTCCCAAGGTTAGTGTTAGATTATCGGTAAATCTATATGCAACTTCGCCGAACAAAGCCGTTTGATCCCAAAGTGTTCTCTGATCCGAGTACCAACTTGATCCAGCTTGTGTCGGATATGCATATCCTCTTGATTCCAGATTATGCTTATAGTATTTAGCAGAATATGAATCTTGGAATAAACTTTTAGGGCTCTTACCATCGACTGGAACAGCAAAAGGAGCCGTCCACATATCTACGGTATCCTCAAGATAGAGTCCAACAATCCAATCGACTCGATCGCCCTGGCTCTGCAGTCTGATTTCTTGA
>MDSW01058651.1_pt1 | contig 10028 bp, 11 predicted proteins | sample 811171 | NCBI WGS metagenome assembly MDSW01 (sample SAMN05326641, study PRJNA326480) | marine metagenome | isolation source: seawater | place: Atlantic Ocean: North West | collected 2012
AAAGAGTAAGAATGAATCTTCTGAAAAGCTGTAAAATGAAAAATGAAATAGAGTGTGATAGCTTCATCAATATTTGAAATTACATCATAATTATATTTAAATTTATATGATTTTTTTATTTCAGATAGTCTTTAAATGGATGAAATTATATACAGTGAAAAGCTTATTAATTTATTTATCAATTGTCACCTCATTTGTATTTTCTGAAACAATCTATATAGTTCCTATTGATGGAACTATTGATTTAGGTCTCCCACCATATATCAAGAGGGCTATTGCGGAAGCAGAATCAAATAATGTTGATGCTATTATTTTTGATATAAACACTTTTGGTGGAAGAGTTGACGCGGCTACTCAAATCAAGGATGCTATTTTAGGTAGTGAAATAGAAACTATTGCTTTTATTAATCGTAGAGCAATATCTGCAGGTGCTTTAATTTCTCTTTCATGTGAAAAAATATATATGACCGGAGGTGGATTAATTGGTGCTGCAACTGCAGTTGATATGTCTGGGAAAAAAGGCAGTGAAAAAGTTATCAGTTTTATGAGAGAAGAGATGGCCTCTACCGCTGAAAAAAGGGGCAGAAGTAAGGCTATCGCGAGAGGTATGGTTGATGAAGAATTAAATTTTTCTAAATTATTTATTTCAGGCGACTCTGTTCTTGTAAATGATATTGAAGGAAGAAAAGCTGGTAAGCTTATATCATTAACAACTGATCAGGCAATAAAGTATAATATAGCCGATGGGACCTCAGAAGATTTAGAGTCCTTACTTGATTTAATTGGGTATTCCGATGTAATTATTATAGAAAAAGTAGAAAATTGGTCAGAAGACATTGTTAGGTTTTTAACGAATCCTGTGGTTGCCTCTTTATTAACGACTTTTGGGTTTTTAGGTATTTTATTTGAACTCCAAAGTCCAGGATGGGGAATACCTGGATTTGTTGGTTTAACTTGCCTTGTTTTATCATTAAGTGCTTCATACATCGCTCAATTAGCAACGATGTCTGATATGCTTTTCATCTTTGCTGGTATTGTAATCATTTTATTAGAAATTCTTGTTATACCTGGATTTGGGATTGCTGGTATTGGTGGTTTTGCATTAATGATTTATGGTTTATATCTATTATTATTACCTGATATTCCTGTTGGTGAGGAAGTTGTTAGCCAAGCTATGGATGGATTTTTTATTGGCCTTGTTGGTGCAATTATAGGGTTGTTTTTATTATTTAGAATAATGATTAAGACTAAATTTTGGGAACAGCTTACTTCACCAAATATTCAAAGTAAAGAAGATGGATATGAAAATACTTTTGGATGGGAATCGTTGGAAAGCAAAGAAGGTATTGCTGATACTGATTTGCACCCTTCTGGTTGGGCTCGTGTTGAAGATAAAAGAATTTTTGTAGTAAGTGAAGGGGACTTTTTAGTAAAAGGAACTAGGATAGTAGTTTTGTCTGTTGATGGTAATAGAGTTGTTGTTAGAGAATTAATAAAATAAAAGGATAATCAATATGCCTGTTATACAAATGTTTTTAATTGGAGTTATAGTTTTAGTAACTCTTATGGTTTTTTATTTTGTACCTGTTGGAATGTGGATACAGGGTATAGTTTCACTTGGAATTGGAAGAATACGTATTGTTGATTTAATCCGGATGAGACTGAGAAAAATTTCTCCACGTTTAGTTACAGATGGGGTAATTAATTTGCATAAAGCTGGGCTTCCGCATATAACAACAGATATGTTGGAAACTCATTATTTAGCTGGAGGCAATGTTCAAAATATTGTTTCCGCACTTATCGCTGCAGACAAGGCAAGTATTAAATTACCATTTGAGACTGCTACTGCAATTGATTTAGCTGGCCGTGACGTTAATGAGGCCGTACAAACCTCTGTATACCCCAAAGTAATTAATGCACCAAAAGAGGGATATCTTGCAGCTGTAGCAAAAGATGGGATTGAATTAAAAGCTCGTGCTAGAGTTACTGTTAGAACTAACATCCCAGGATTAGTGGGTGGTGCAACAGACGATACAATTATAGCTAGAGTTGGTGAAGGTATTGTTTCTGCGATTGGTTCTGCAGAAAACTATTCTCGTGTATTGGAAAACCCAGATAATATATCTCGTGCAGTTCTTGATAAAGGCTTAGATGCCGGAACAGCATTTGAAATATTATCCATTGATATTGCTGATCTTGATGTTGGTAAAAATATTGGTGCATCTCTTCAAGCAGATCAGGCAGAAGCTGATCTAAGGGTTGCGCAAGCTAAAGCTGAAACTAGAAGAGCTATGGCAGTTGCTGAAGAACAAGAAATGACTGCAAAAACTCAAGAGATGAAGGCAAAGGTGGTTGAATCAGAGGCTGAGGTTCCAAAAGCAATGTCTAAGGCATTTAGAGATGGCAATCTTGGGATTATGGATTATTACAAAATGGAGAATATTAAATCAGATACAAATATGCGAGGTGCAATTGCAGATACTGATTTAGATATTCGTTCTGATAATCCAATTGAAGAGGATTAAATAATAATTTTTATATAGAAAATGGACCATTCGCTTCCAAGAGATTTAATTGATAAAATTTCCAAAAGATGTATTCGATGTTATAATGAGCAATATTGGTATGCAGAAAATTTTCTTTTTGATTATCTTGGAGATCAAAATATGAAGGGAAGGGATGTTTTAGAAATTGGATGTGCAGAAGCAGGTTTATTGCGATTTTATAAAAATATAGGTGCTCATTGTTCTGGCTTAGAGTTATCAGATGTTCGTTTTAATAATGCAATTATATTGAATGAAAAAAATCAACTTCACTTATTTCAAGCAAATATTTGTGAACCAAAATCATATAAAAATGAGTTAGTAAAACAATATGATTTGATAGTGATTAGGGATGTTATAGAACATATAAAAGATAAGGAAACAGCCTTAAAAAACATGTATAATATTTTGAAACCTGGAGGAAAAATATTTATTTCATATCCACCAAAGTTTTGCCCATATGCTGGTCATCAACAGACTATACCAAATTTTTTAGGAAAGTTGCCCTATCTATATTTATTGCCAAATTATCTTTATATTAAGTACTTACGACTAATTGGATGTAAGCCTAAAAAGATAGAGTATTTAATTGATACTAAAAAAACTAGAATTTCTAATAAGAGAATGCTAGAGTTAATATTTAAAATTGGTTTTAAACTTAAAAATAAAAGCAATTGGTTTATCCGTCCAGCTTATTCTTTTCGATTTAACTTACCAAGTTTTAAGAACCCTTTTGCATTTATGCCCATCCTAGATGAAATATTATGTAATGGTATGTTGTTGACCTTAGAAAGACCGGAGTCGTAATATGGAATGGCTGGGTGTTTTACTATTGTATCTTATATCTGGTTTTATGAAAAAACGTCAACAAAATCAAAATAGAAAAAAAATAGAATCAGATCCAGAGTGGGATATAAATCATTCTGAGAAACAATTAGAATCTGATTCTGATGTTTTTGATAATTTTATTAATGATCTTTTCGAAACAAACCCCAAAACACCATCAAATCTTAGTTCAGATATTAAAGAGGTCATTAAGGAAGAAAATGTGGAAACTTTACTTCAGAATAATGATAGTAAGATTGATTTAAAAATTGATGATCAAAAAGCAAATTTTGAAGACAAAGTATATCATTCTAAACTTGCAGATAGAGACGAATTACATTTCGGAAATAAATGGAGGAAAAAAGTAAAAACTAATATCGCATTTTTTAAAACTAAAGAAAGCTTAAGAAGTTCAATAGTAATTAAAGAAATTTTAGAAAAGCCGTTATCTTTGAGAAAATAAATTAAGAAAATTGGCTATAAACTTTCTTCGCTTCATTTTCTAATTCTTTTTTAGTTCCATTATTATGTATAATGTAGTCTGCCATCTCTACTTTATCATTTTCAGGCCACTGTAAATCGACTCTTTTTAAAAAATCTTCACGGCTAATATTGCCACGGTTCATTACTCTTTCTGTTCTTAATTTTAAATTAGAAGTCACAACTATTACATAATCCATATGAGCGTCTGCACCAGATTCATAAATTAAAGCAGCATCTACTATAAAAATTTCATGATTTTGTTTTTTAAATATAGATTGAAAACTTAGATCTATTTCTGTAAAAACATATGGATGGATTATTGTATTAAGTTTTAATTGGTTATTATCATCCCGGAATGCAATACGACTCAATTTTTTTTTATCAATATTTCCATTAATATCTATGACATCAGTTCCAAATTCTGAAATTATTTCACTTTGAGCAGTTTTATTATTATTAAGTATATTTTTTGCAACAGTATCTGCATCAAAGATAAACGCACCTAATTTCTTGAAACAAATACTAACAGCGCTCTTTCCTGAACCAATACCACCAGTTAAACCTATTTTTAACATATTATTTAATTATTTTTAGAATTCTGTTTGTTATTTCATCTATTTTTCCAATACCATCAATATTAATTAAAATATTTTTATTTTTATAGTATTCAATTAATGGTGCTGTTTTGTCCCAATAAATTTTTTGTCTTTCTTTTATAATCTCAAAAGTGTCATCAGTGCGTCCTGAATCCTTGCCTCTCCTGATAATTCTATTTACAAGCTCATTTTCGTTGGCGGTAATATTTATAACAAGTTCAAGTTTTTGATTTTCTTTTAGTAAAATTTCATCAAAACCTTGAGCTTGCGGAATTGTTCTTGGAAACCCATCTAATAAATATCCCTTTTTTCGGGTTATATTTTTAATATAGTCATTAATAATTTGAACTATAAGATCATCTGGAACAAAATTACCAAAGTTAATGTAAGATTTGGCAATTTTACCTATTTTTGTATCCTTACTTATTTCATTTCTTAAAATCTCACCAGTGGATAGGTGCAATAAATTTAATTTCAAAGATAATATTTTTGCTTGTGTTCCTTTTCCAACACCGGGAGGTCCCATTATTATCAATTTCATAATATTTTTAAATTAAAATTCCGGCTATTGTTGCTGTAAGCCATGAAGCTAAGGCTCCTCCAATCATTGCTTTTAAGGCAATTTGGGATAAAACTTTTCTTTGTTTAGGTGCCATTGCTCCAATGCCTCCAAGTTGAATGCCAATAGATCCAAAATTTGCGAAGCCGCAAAGTGCATAGCTTGTAATAATTGCTGATCTTTCTGAAATCATATTATTATTAATTAAATCCCCCAAACTTCCATAGGCTATTAGTTCAGTTAATACAATTTTTTCACCCATCATTCTACCAACAATATTTGCTTCATTCCAAGGAATTCCCATGGACCATGCAAGAGGGGAGAATATAATACCTAATATTTCTTGAAGGTTTATTTTGAAAAGATAATCTAAACTATAATTAATCATACTAAGTATGGATAAGAACGCAATTAACATAGCAGCAATGTTTGCTGCTAGCTTTAAACCATCTGTAGCTCCTTTTCCAAGTGCTTCCATGACATTGTTAGATCTATCATCAATATTTAAATTTAATTCTGTAATGTTTTTTGTACTTTCTGTTTCTGGGTAAATAATTTTCGCAATTACTAAGGCTGCGGGTGCAGACATAATACTAGCAGCAAGCATATGACCTGCAATACCTGGAATTCTTTCTAACCATAAAACATAAAGTGCTAAAACAGAACCTGCGACAGTAGCAAAGCCACCTGTCATTACTGCCATGAGTTCTGATTTTGTCATATTATTAATATAAGGACGTATGACAATAGGCGCCTCAGTTTGTCCTACAAAAATATTTGCAGAAATACTTAATGTTTCTGCACCACTGGTTTTCATACTTTTTTCCATAATTTTTGCGACCCATTTCACAATGAATTGAATAATTCCAAAATGATATGTAACAGAAATTATACTTGAAAAAAAAATAACTACTGGTAATGCTCTAAATGCAAAATTTATCATTGCTTCATGATATCCAACTCCAGGAATAAAGGATTGAAATAAAAAGTTACTCCCTTGATCAGAGAAGCTAATCAATCTCTTAAAAATTTTATCAATTAATAAAAATTGTGACTTTATGAAAGGGATTTTTAAAATTAATACTCCAAATAAAAATTGTAGTCCAAGACCCCAAAAAATTGGCTCAACTTTAATTGCTTTTTTATTTTTTGATAGACTAAGCGCTAAAGCTAATAAAATAAAAATCCCTAAAAATCCAGTAAACTTCGACATTAGTTGACAGGAGAAATATAACAATTTCTACATCGTGCTTCATATTTATCAAGTTCTCCAATGACAACCTGATTAGAATCTGATGTTGTTCTTTGAGTATAAGATGCTGGATTACCGCATACTACGCATATTGCTCTTAGTTTATCTAAATAATCAGCTTCGCACATAATTTTTGGCATGGGTCCGAATGGCCTACCAAGATAATCAGTATCTAAACCTGCAGCTATTACTCGTTTATTTTTTGATGCTAAAATTTTACAAACTTCAATTATTGAATCATTAAAAAATTGTAGTTCATCAATCCCAACAACTTTATATGTATCAGTTAATTCCAATATATTTTCGGGCGTGTCAACCATATAAGATTCTAGTTTATTATTGTTATGGCTAACAATATGATTATCACTATAGCGAGAATCGATTTTTGGTTTGAAAATAGCTGTAGACATTTTTGCTATCTGCGCTCTTCTTATCCTGCGTATAAGTTCTTCTGTTTTTCCTGAAAACATATTTCCACAAATAACTTCTATCCAACCTGAATTTATGGGTGTTAATGTCATGTTAATAGAATATCAATTTTGTTTTTAATTTTCATTACTGAATCATCTATTTTATTTGAACCACTAATTATTATGTCTGCATACTTTTTAGAAGGGGTTACATATTTATCATGCATGGGCTTAACAGTATTTTTGTATTGTGATTGTATTGAATCATATGTTCTGCCTCTAAATTTCATATCGCGTTTAATGCGCCTATTTATTCTAATGTCTTCAGGTGAATCAATAAAAACTTTTAATGAATAAAATTTATGAAGCTTTTGGTAATGAAGCATAAGAATTCCTTCAATAATAATTATTTTGTGCTTATAAGTTTTTCTAGTGTTATTTACTCTTAAATGACTTTTAAAATCATAGGAAGGCACCTTAATAATTTGTCCATTACGTAATCCTTTTAAATGTTTTTTAATAAGATCAATATCTATTGCATTTGGATGATCAAAATTTTGCTTACACCGATTATTATATTCCATATATGAAATATCATTATAGTATGAATCTTGATGTAATATCAGGATTTCTTCTTTTAGATATTTTTTTTTAAGATTATTTGTTAAAAATGTTTTTCCAGATCCAGTACCCCCTGCGATTGCAACAACAATTGAACTCATAATAAGTTTTTTTTATCAAAAGCATCGGGTAATAGATCTTTAGTATACACGGTTTTAATTTGACCATCTAGATCGCAAATATGGATCGGTATATTCCCACATAATTCCCAAATAATTTGTCTACAGGCCCCACAAGGCATCCCTCCATTTTCTGTTGCAACAGCTAAAGAAATAAAATCATTATAACCTTCTGAAATCGCACGATATAAGGCAACCCTTTCTGCGCAACATGTTAATCCATAACTAGAAGACTCTACATTACAACCTCCAATGATTTTTCCAGATTTAAGTTCTAGAGCGGCACCAACATGATAGTTTGAAAATGGAGCATAAGAATTACCTCGCATTTTGATTGCATGTTTAATTAAATCATCATTCATTATATTGAAAATATTTTAATGTACTAACTCCAGTTATAAATCCACCTATATGAGCAAACCAAGCAACTCCTCCTGTAGTATCAATGCCTAAGCTACTTAGTCCACCAGAAATTTGCATTAAAAACCAAATGCCTAAAACAATTTGGGCAGGTATATTAAAAGTTGTAATAAAAATTATAATTATAGCAAGAACATGAACTCTTGCTTTTGGGAATCGTAACATGTAAGCGCCTAAAACTCCAGCAATTGCTCCACTAGCTCCAACCATTGGTATTATGGAGTCTGGATTTATACAAAACTGCGTAATGGCGGCACCAAGTCCACAAAATAAATAAAATTTTAAAAAATTAATATGCCCTAGAATACTTTCTACATTATCTCCAAAAATATACAAGAACCACATATTACTAAAAATATGTCCAAGCCCTCCATGTATAAACATTGAAGAAAAAATTGTAAGAAAATTGAAGGATTTTGGAGTAAATCCAAAAGTTCTTATCGCAATTTGATTAAAGCTAGGTTCGCCTAATGCAAGAGAATTTTGAATTAAAAAAACTGAAATATTAATAGCAATAATAATATATGTTACAAATGGAAAAAGGATTCTGAGGTTATCATCTTTATATGGGATAAACATTAATAAACAGAAAAATAAATTATTTCTGAAGATTCATTACCCATTTGATCTTTGACTGTAAAATCTATTCTATGAGATCCTCTATTTAGTTTTTGATCTAAATTATAGGAAATTGTTTTTTTTATAGGTTGGTAAGCAGGGTAAAGAATAGTATCATTTAGCTTTAGAGTAAATGAAGATTCACTTGTTTCAATCCCGGATAAATAATCATTAACTTGAACAGAAATTTTCTGTAAATCTTCTATTTTATATCTACCGCCATTCCCAGGGTGAAATTTATCTATTACTGGCCCATCTAAATCTTGAATAATTGTTATGGCATCCATATGTTCTAATGTTGATGTTAATATCATCTTTCTTTTATTATTTTTTGTTGGACTATAAAACCATTTTTCTTTTTTTGGATTATAGTAATAAATACCTAGGTTTGAATGATCAGCTAAATCACGATCATACCGGATTCCTACTTGAATTTTATTTTTCATTGCTAAGTCATATGGCTGTAACTGGTATACCGGAGATAGGTGGTATCCTTTTTTGATTGGTGCAAATTTTTCTACTTCTGTAATCCAGATTACACTGTTTTGATAAAAACTGCCTGGTAGTGTTTTAATAGAGCAATTTCGATCATGTGAGAAAACAACACTTTCTTGCCCTGGAGTAACAGGTTCAAATGAGTAATGGAATCTTGTCTGCCTAGATAAATCATTATTTGAAAGTTCAACATCAACATATTTTATACTTTTAATTACATGATGGGGCAATTTTTCAGACAGGTAAGAATTTGGTTGAATTTGTTTTAAATTGAATGAAGTGAATGTGTCATCATTTGCTAATCTTATAATTACTTTTGCAGGGACATAATTATTTATGTCTACTTGAAAAAATAATCCGCGTTCTGTATTTGAAATTTTTAAATCTGGAATTACGTCAAGAACGCTTAATTTAGATTCATTATAAGACCAATGAAATGGATTTACCATACCACCAAGTTGATTAATGCCTATAATCTGTAAGACACGGTTTTTTAAATCAGAAGTAGGTAGTGTAATATGAAAATCCTTTTTTACTTGATCAGTTTTTAGAAATTCAATTTTTTTATCCGGAAATCCATAAGGAGTAAAACTGTATACAACAGCATCACGAATGGGTAGCCCTCCTCTTCTGGGTACGAGAGATAGACTTATAGTTTTTGGATCTCGGAAAATTTCTTTTGCTTCTAATGTCATAGGGAAAGTTCCTGCGACGATACCTACAACTGATGTTTTATTATTATGTGCATCAAAAATATTTATATTAATCGAATGAAAACCTGGTGCTAATCCTAAAATACCAGAACTTTCAGATGCATGTAATGATGTCTTTTTATGTTCAGGTAATTTATACAGTTTTTGAAATTCACCTAGGTTTTGTCTTTTCAGATCATATTGAATAATTGTTTTAGCAAATTTGCCTTCGTTAAATGGAATTTTGGTGTAGTCGAGTATAAATTCTTTTTTTCCATCAACAATTAGCTCTGCACGATTGAATTGATAAATATTATTAGTGCCTTCTCTTTTATCAACTGCTTGAATAGCAAAACCAAATTCACCAAAAACACTAATAGTATCCGCAAAGTGAT
>MDSW01131979.1_pt1 | contig 10028 bp, 7 predicted proteins | sample 811171 | NCBI WGS metagenome assembly MDSW01 (sample SAMN05326641, study PRJNA326480) | marine metagenome | isolation source: seawater | place: Atlantic Ocean: North West | collected 2012
AAACTTCCATAATGATTTTTTTCTCTTTCACCTAAAAGGTTGAGATTTGGTCCATTAAGAATTATAATTTTATACATAAATTTCTAAACATTGAATAACTTAATTATGGCAAAAATACAATTAAATGGGAAAAAAGTAGTTATAAAATCAAAATATTCGATATTAGATATTTTAAAAAAATACAATTTAGTTAACAAAAAAATAGCCGTAGAACACAATGGTGTGATAGTCCCTAAAGTTTTCTTTAAAAAAAAATATTTAAAAAATAACGATAGATTAGAAATAGTTCATTTTATAGGAGGGGGATAATTTGAAAAAAGATAATTTTAAAATTGCAGGAAAATCTCTCAAATCTAGGTTAATAATTGGAACTGGTAAATATAAAAGCTTTTTAGAGACCGCCAAGGCAGTAAAAGCTTCAGGAGCTAGCATGGTAACTGTGGCCGTAAGAAGAGTAAATATTTTAGATAAAAAAAAACCACTGTTGAGTGATTATATTAATCCCAAAAAAATAATTTTTTTACCTAATACAGCTGGTTGTTTTTCATCTGAAGAAGCTTTAAGAACTTTAAGGCTAGCTCGAGAAATGGGTGGATGGAAATTAGTTAAATTAGAAGTTTTAGGTGACAAAAAAACTTTGTATCCAAATATGTTAGAAACAGTTAAATCTACCAAGATACTTGTTAAGGAAGGATTTAAAGTTATGGTGTACTGTACTGACGACCCATTATTAGCAAAAAAATTAGAGGATAATGGCGCTTCAGCTATTATGCCTTTAGCCTCACCGATCGGCTCTGGCTTAGGATTACAAAATAAAGTTAATATTTCATTAATTATAAAACAATCGAAAGTTCCGGTTATAGTAGATGCGGGAATAGGTACAGCATCTGACGCTACTATTGCTATGGAATTAGGTTGTGATGGGGTTTTAATTAACAGCGCCATAGCTAAAGCTAAAAAACCAATATTAATGGCCAAAGCTTTTAGAGACGCAGTAATTTCAGGCAGAAACTCCTTTTTAGCAGGTAGAATGAGTAAGAACTATTATGCGACAGCAAGCTCTCCAACAAAAGGTTTAATTTAATTTTTTTTTTCTTCTCACCCACAGTGTTCTGAGATTTTTTTTTGTTTTTACTTTTTTAATTTCTTTTTTTAATTTTTTCCCTTCTTTCTTTTCCCTAGCACTATTAATTTTAGTTTTTTTCGTACTTAAAATATTCTCTAGGTATTCTATTTTATTTATTAATTTTTTTGATTTGTTTAACAGTTCAATTTTATATTCAGGGATAATCAACTCTTTATTAGATAAGATTTCAACTTTAAATGAGTATTTTTTTTGAAAATATTTCAATTCTTCAAGCAAATTTTTCTCTATATATAACTTAACTTTTTCTGGTACATATGATTTTATTATTTTGACCTTATCAGCAAAAGCTAAATATTGAATTTTTTTTATAACCTTCTGAGAAAATGATCCTAGAGACAATTGAGTTTCCCATTTAATAGAGCCTTCTCTTAGCCTTTGCCTCGTCATTTCTAACAAACCAAAGTTACTTATTTTACCTAATTGTATTCTAGCTCTGTCTTTTCTAATGCTTTCTCTCATTTTTTTTTCAACCATACGCCTATTATAAAAATTCATCATGTCTATAAAATCTACAACTATTAACCCCGATAGATCTCTCAACTTAATTTGACGCGCAATCTCCTCTGCAGCTTCTAAATTTGTATTTAATGCAGTCTTTTCGATATTTATTTGTTTTGTTGATTGACCAGAGTTGATATCGATTGAAACCAAAGCCTCAGTAGGGTTTATAACTAAATATCCACCAGATTTAAGCTTCACAGTTGGTTCAAAAATATTATTTAATTCTTTCTCAATATTTGCATCTTGAAATAAAGGTTTTTTACCTCTGTATTTTTTAATATTTTTTACGTTTTTAGGCATTAGTTCTTTCATAAATTTTTTTGCTTTTTGATATGCCTCATTACCTTCAATGTAAATATTTTTAGTTTCATTATCATATGTATCTCTGAGAGTTCTTTTAATTATGTCTCCTTCCTCGTAAACTAATGAAGGTGCATTAGAATCTATAGCTTTATCTTTAATCTCTTCCCAAGTTTTTAAAGTATTCTGAAAATCTTTTTCAATTTCATTTTTTGTTTTATTAGCACCCGCGGTTCTAACAATTACTCCCATACTTTTAGGTATTTGAATTTCGTTCAAAATATTTCTAATTTTTTGTCTATCAGAAGAATTAAAAATTTTTCTTGATATTCCACCTCCTTTTGGAGTGTTGGGCATTAGTACCATATATTTTCCAGCCAACGAAATGAACGTCGTTAAAGCAGCTCCTTTTTGGCCTCTCTCCTCTTTTATAACTTGAATTAGAACTACTTGACCTGGCTTGATAACTTCTTGAATTTTGTATCTCTTAATACCATATGATGATTTAATTTCCTCTCTATACTCTTTTTTTTCTATTTCACCAGATTTTGGTATATAAGTGTTTTCTACTACATTATTTTCTTGAGAAGAGTTTGATGAGGCACTTTCGACAGGATCCTCCAAATTTTTATTCTTTAAATTTTCCCTAATTTCCTCCTCAACTTCTTTAATTTTTTCCTTGTCTTCAGAGGGAATTTGATAATAGTCCGATTGAATATCATTAAAAGCTAAAAACCCATGCCTATCTCTGCCAAAATTAACAAAAGCTGCTTGTAAAGACGGTTCAACTCTACTGATAGCTCCTAAATAAATATTATTTTTGAAAGTTAAATTATTCTTATCTTCAAATTCATATTCTTCAATTGAATTACTTGATTTAAGAATAATACGTGTTTCGTTTGGATGCGAGGCATCAATATATAAATTTTTTTCCATTTTGATTTAATTCCTTTTATTTTTGCAAAAAATGTCAATTTTAATTTGGCCATATAGCTATTTTATACAATTTTAACTATAAATACACATATTTAAATTCAAATGCCTAAAGAAAGTCAAATTTTTTAACAATATAAAGGTGAGATGCTTAAATTTATTAATTTTTCTGTCAAATCCATTATAATATTTTTTATAGTAGCTCTGTTTTTTTTGTTATCTACTTTATGGTACTTTTCTATAGGTTTGCCGGATTATAAAAAACTTTCAAATTATCAACCTCCTATATCAAGTAGAGTTTATTCAGATGATGGTAAATTAATAGCAGAGTATGCAATAGAAAAAAGATTATTTGTTCCTTATGACTCTATCCCCACTACAATTATCAACTCTTTCCTTTCTGCAGAAGATAAAAACTTTTTCAATCATCCTGGGGTAGATGCTAAAGGGATTTTGAGAGCTATAATTAATAATATAAAAAATATATCACAAAATAAAAGATTGGAGGGAGCTTCCACAATTACTCAACAAGTAGCTAAAAATTTTCTTTTGACTAATGAAGTTTCGATAAAAAGAAAAATTAAAGAGGCAATTTTAGCTTTTAGAATTGAGAGAGCTTATTCAAAAGAGAGAATATTGGAGCTTTATTTAAATCAAATTTATCTTGGACAAGGAACATATGGTATTGCAGCGGCAAGTTTAGAATATTTTGACAAACCGATAAAAGAATTGAACTATGCTGATGCTGCTTTGCTTGCAGCGCTGCCTAAAGCTCCAAGTAAATATAATCCTTATAGATTTCCAGAAATAAGCAAGTTTAGAAGAGATTTAGTTTTAAAAAATTTAGAGGACAATGAATTCATTACTAAAGTTGAGTTTAAAAATCTTAAAAAATCAAAATTAAATCTTAAAAAAAGGAAAATAGAAATCGTAAATGAGGCAAATTCTTATACCGAGGAAGTCAGGCGCTCAGTTAAAGAAAATTATGGTTTTGAAAAATTATATTCAGAAGGATTAAGTATTAGAACACCGTTAAATATAAATTATCAAATTCAAGCCCTTAAATCCCTTAGAAAAGGAATAGAGGACTATGACAAACGACATGGATGGAGAGGGCCTATTTCAAACACGACAAAAGATAAAAACTGGAAACTTAAATTAGATAGATTTAAATTAGACCCAACTCTAAATTGGAAATTTGCAGAAATTCAAAATTTAGATAATTCATCAATAAGTTTTAGAATAATAAATGATGAAAATAAAAAAAATACGTACGGTGAATTAAATGGCAAAAAACTCAAATGGACAATATCAAATAAAAAAAAATTAAAAGATGTATTTAAAGTAGGTGATATTATATTTGTAAAAAAAGATAAGAATTCTTGGAGTTTAAAACAATATCCAAAGGTCGATGGAGGAATTGTAGCTTTAGATCCCTTTACTGGAGATGTAAAAGCTCTTGTAGGCGGGTTTAACTTTAAGTCTAGTGAATTTAATAGAGTAACACAAGCCAAGAGACAGCCTGGTTCTGCTTTCAAGCCAATTGTCTATGCAGCTGCATTAGAAAATGGTTTTTCTCCTAACTCAATAATTTTGGATGCACCGTTTGTTGAAAGTCAAGGTGTAGGTCTTAAAAATTGGAAGCCAGAAAATTATGGAAAAAAATTTTATGGACCAACAACACTAAGAAAAGGCATTGAATATTCAAGAAATTTAATGACAGTGAGGATAGCTAAAATCTTAGGATTAAATAAGATTTTAGAATTATCAAAAAAATTAGAAATTTATGATGATATACCAGAACTTTTATCGGTTTCGCTTGGAGCCGCAGAAACTACTTTATTAAATTTAACATCTGCTTATGCTCCATTTGTAAATGGAGGAAAAAAAATTGACCCAACATTGATATCAAGAATTCAAGATAGAAGAGGAAAAACAATATTTAGTTTAAAAAATAGAAAATGTATTGGCTGTGATAAATTTATAAATTATAACGAAGAACTGCCAAAGATAGAAAATACCAATATTAGAGTTTTTAGCGAGGAAACTGCTTATCAAATGGTATCTATTCTAAATGGAACAGTTAAAAGGGGCACAGCAAAAAAGTTGAAATCACTAAGTGTTCCTTTGGCAGGAAAAACTGGCACTACAAATAAAAATTTTGATGCATGGTTTATAGGATTTTCTTCAAACTTAGTAATTGGAGTTTATATAGGTTTTGATAATCCAAAAACTTTAGGGAAATTTGAGACAGGATCGAAGGCAGCTTTGCCGATTTTCAAAAATTTTATTGAAAACGCTCTATTCAAAAACGATTTTAAAGAATTCAAAGTTCCAGAGAACATATATTTAACTTCTTTAAATTATGATACTGGATTAAAAGCTTCATTAGGGGACAAAAAAACCATAGTCGAAGCGCTTAAAGTGAAAGATATTAACAATATTAATAATAATAATTTAATTTCAATCAATGACCGTGATACTCTTGTAAAATATAGACAATTTTACTAATGCAAAACTTTGAAAATAAACTAATTAATTTAGAAAAAAACCTTAAAAATATTAGGGGGTATCTTTGATAAAAATAAAGTTGAACATAAAATCAAAGAATTAGAGATAGAATCCCAAAAAGAAAACTTTTGGAAAAATCAAAAACTTGTCAAAAAAACCGTAAAACAGAAAAAAATTTACGAGGAAATATTAACAACATTTAAAAAGTCATCAAATGACATCCAAGATCTAAGAGAATTGTTTAATATAGCGAACAAGGAAAAAGACGAAGAAACACTTAAAGATTGTGATAATAAAGCAGATGAAATTCAAAACACTTTAAAAAATTGTGAAAAGATATGTTTTTTATCAGGAGAGAATGATGATTTAAATATTTATTTAGAAATACATGCAGGTGCTGGCGGTACAGAAAGTCAAGACTGGGCAAATATGTTAAAACGAATGTACACAAAGTGGTTTGATAAAAAAAAATATAAATATGAAATTATTAGCGAGCATAAAGGAGATGAAGCTGGAATAAAATCATCAATTATTAAAGCAGATGGAAATTATTTGTACGGATTGATGAAAGCAGAGTCGGGAGTTCATAGATTGGTCAGGATATCGCCATTTGATAGCGGAGCGAGAAGACACACCAGCTTTGCCAGTGTTTGGGTTTATCCTGTTGTTGATGATGATATAGATATTAATATTGATGAGAAAGACTTGAGAGTTGACACCTATCGATCTAGTGGTGCAGGTGGTCAACATGTCAATACAACAGACAGCGCAGTAAGAATTACACATCTTCCAACTAAAATAGTTGTTCAATGCCAAAATGAAAGATCTCAACACAAAAATAAGGAAACTTGTTATAAAATGCTTAAAGCAAGACTTTACGAGCATGAAATACAAAAAAGAGAGGAACAAAATCAAAAAAATCTAGACTCAAAAACTGATATAGGCTGGGGTCATCAAATAAGATCATATGTTTTACAACCCTATCAATTGGTAAAAGATTTACGTAATAAAATTGAAAGCACAAATCCTTCAAGCGTACTCGATGGTAACATTGATGAATTTATTGAGGAGGGCATAAAAAATAAATAATGAAAAAAATATTTAATCTATCAATAATAATTATGATAGTCGTCTTAAGTTTATTTTTGGTATTTTTGACTACTACCGGAATAGAAACAAAAAGATTTAATAATTTAATTACAAAAAAAATTAAAGCAAACAAAATAGATATAGATTTAAAATTAAATACAATAAAATTTAAAGTTGATATAAAGGAAATTAGTTTATTTTTAGAAGCAAAAGACCCAAGTATAAATTTTAAAGAAATTAACTTACCTATAAAAAATATTAAAGCTTATATTAACTTTCTTTCACTTTTAAAGTCTGAAAATAAGTTTGAAAAAATAAGTTTAAATTTTAATGAAATAAGTATTAAAAAAATTAAAAGTATAGCATCTATATTAAAACCATCAAATTTTTCCAGTTTTTTAAACAATAAACTAGTCGATGGTAAATTGAATTCTCAAATTGAATTTTATTTTAACAAAAACAATGAAATAGAAAATTTTATAACAAAAGGATCAATGATTAATACTAAAATTAATCTTGAAAAAAAAAGTAATTTTGAAAACATAAGCTTTACTTTTTTTGCAGATAAAACAGATATTATAATTAATAATTTTATAGGTAAATTTGGCCCCTTAAAAATTGAGGATGGTGACGCAAAAATCCAAATATCTCCAGAAATAAAAATAGAAACTAATTTTTTGAGTGATATTAAAATTACTAATAAATTAGATAAAGAAAACATTTTTTTTAATAATTACTTGAATTTAAATTCTTTGGATAATTTAAGCGGTAAATTTAGAAATAGTCTTTTTGTTAATTTAGATAAAACATATAAGGTTATAAATTACAATTTCAAAAATAGTGGCAGAATACTTAAGGCAAAATTTAATTTACAAAATTCTATTAATAACTTTTTATTAGATAAAAATTCTGAATATGTTCATATTAAAGATGCTGAGATAAATACTCTAATTGAGCCTTATCAAAATAATTTATCTATTGAGGGCAAATATTCTTTGAACAATAATAATTTTTTAAACTTTGATTCAGAGAATTCTTTTAATAAAGAAATTTTTAAATTCAAAATAGATGCAGATATTGATGAAGAAATCGAAATTGATTTAATAAATTATATTAAACCTGAAAAATCAGTTGCCCAAATTTCCCTCGAAGTTGAAAAGTTCAAAGAAAATTTAAAATTCAAATATATAAATTATAAAGAGGGCAAAAATTCAATAGTTCTTAAAGATTTGAAACTCCAAGAAGGCAAATTTTTAAATTTAAAAAAAGCGTCTTTTAAAACATTTGCTAAACAAAAAATTAACAATGATTTTACAATTTTATTCGAAAAAATAATAAAAATTAAAGGTAATAAATTTGATGCAACTAATTTACCCAAAATTATAAACCAAAAAAAGAACGGAAATAATCTTAAAAACTTAAATAAAAATATAGAAATTGACATCAGGAATGTTATTGCACCCTTATCTGAAAAGCTCTCGCAATTTAGACTAATTGGTAAAATTGAAAAAGGAAAATTTATAAAAATTTCCTCTAAAGGCGATTTCGGTAACAATAATTTTTTAGATATCACAATGAAAAATGATAAACTTAATAAAAAAAAATATTTAGAAATTTACTCAGATATTACAAAGCCACTGTTGGCTGAATATAGTTTTTTTAAGGGTTTATCAGGTGGGAAATTATTGTTTACCTCAATAATAGATAACAGCTCATCAATTTCCAAACTAAAGATAGAAAATTTTAAAGTAGTTAATGCACCGGGTATGGTAAAGTTACTTACTTTAGCTGATCTAGGAGGTTTAGCAGACATAGCTCAGGGAGAGGGAATATCATTTGAAACATTAGAAATAGATTTCGAACAAACTAAAGAATTAACAAATATTAATGAAATTTTAGCCTTAGGGCCTAGCATTTCGGTATTAATGGATGGTTATCAAGATAAAAATGTAACAAGCTTAAGAGGTACACTAATTCCTGCTAAGTCATTGAATAAAATGATTTCCAGGCTACCTTTGATTGGAGATATAGTGATACCGAAAGAAGTAGGTGAGGGATTGTTTGGGATCAGTTTCAAAATGAAAGGACCTAAAGGCAAATTAAAAACATCTATAAATCCAATCAGAACAATCACTCCAAGATTTATTCAAAAAATTATTGATAGAAAAAAAAATATTAATTAATTTTAACTATATAGTGTTTTTTCTTCCCATGAGAAAGTTTTAAAACTCTATTTTTAAAGTCTAAAAGTTCCAAAATTTTTTGTGGGTCATTTACTAAAATATCATTAATCTTTAAACCTTTGTTCTCAATAATTCTTCTTGCCTCACTTTTTGATTGAACAATTTGGTTTTTCGATAAAAAATCTAAAAGCTTAATTCCTTTTGTTATCTCATTTTGTTTTATATTAATTTCTGGAAGATTTGATCCAATTCCTTTTCCGTGAAACGTTTCTTTAGCAGTTTTTTCTGCTTTTTTCGATGCTTCACTTCCATATAAAATCTTTGTAGCCTCGTTAGCCAATAAAATTTTTAGATCATTTATGTTATGTTTTTTTTCGAAAAGTACATCAATTTTATTCGTTTCAATTTCAGTAAAAAAGTTTAAAAATTTTTTAACATCTCTATCATCAGTATTTCTCCAAAATTGCCAATAATCATATGTAGAAAACATATTTTCATTAAGCCAAATTGCACCTTTTTCAGTTTTACCCATTTTTGCGCCTGATGCTAAAGTTATTAAAGGCGAGGTTAAACCAAATGCTTCTTTTTTAAGAATTCTTCTTATAAGCTCAACTCCATTTATAATATTACCCCATTGATCTGATCCTCCAATTTGTAATATACAATTATTTTTTTTAAATAATTGATAAAAATCGTATGCTTGTAAAATCATATAATTAAATTCCATATAACTAAGCGATTGCTCTCTATCTAACCTGAGTTTGACGCTTTCAAAAGTAAGCATTTTATTAATGGTAAAATGACTTCCTATATCGCGTAAAAATTTAATATAGTTTAATTTTGTAAGCCATTTAGCATTATCGACATAAATAGGTTTAGTATTTTTATTAGAAGTATTCAAAATTTTATTAAAAACTTTTTTTATACTCTTTATATTTTTATCAATTTCTTTTTTATCGAGAATTTTTCTAGTTGAGTCTTTACCAGATGGATCTCCAATGAGCGTTGTACCCCCTCCTAATAGAACGATAGGACGATGCCCATATTTTTGCATTAATCTGAGAATCATTATTTGAAGAAGACTACCAACATGCAAGCTTTTGGCAGTGCAATCAAAACCTATATAACCCGAAATTGATTTTTTATCGCTAATTTCTTCAAGTTTATCTAAGTCTGTGCATTGACTTAAATACCCTCTAGATTTCATTTCAACTAAAAATTTATTTTTCATAGCACTTACTGTTTAAACTACTATTATACGAAAATTGTTATAAATAAATAAAAATATGAGTGAAAAATATACCTCTTTGGGCTTGATGAGCGGAACATCTGGAGATGGAGTAGATGCATCTATAATAAATTCA
>MDSW01145308.1_pt1 | contig 10027 bp, 7 predicted proteins | sample 811171 | NCBI WGS metagenome assembly MDSW01 (sample SAMN05326641, study PRJNA326480) | marine metagenome | isolation source: seawater | place: Atlantic Ocean: North West | collected 2012
AATTTTTGGGCCTAAGCCATCCCGTGCTAGGTAAAAAGCTCCAGCCGTATATTCGCTATTGTAAAACGGTAAAGGAGCAGGTGCACACTCTCCCCAACCAATAAGATCATTGGCCTCGAGACCAACAAAAAGGCTCTCAATATTAGCTTGGTTTCCGTAAGCAGTTACCCAGGGTTCAGTAAGCGGCATGCCGACATGAAATAGATGAATTTTATTTATTTTCATTTTATAGAAGGCTTTCCCGGTTAACTTCGATTGTTGACGTTGCAAGAGAAGGATTTAAACCTACGACCTTCTGGTTATAAGTGGAGGGATTGCAAAGCATGAATTGTCTCACACAGCAAGCGTCTTGGTTGTTTTTGTCAGGTCGACAAAATTATCCCTGATGTGTTCGGCTGCGCGAAGGGCAAGGGCGGATATCGTTGGGGTCGGATTGACCACGCCACCGGTCGCTAAAACTGAACCATCCATGATGAACATGTTCGGGACATCCCAGCTTTGATGCCATCCGTTTACCACTGAGGTCTCGGGGTCATCGCCCATGCGACACGTGCCAATCATGTGCCATGCTGGTGTGCGGTATACACCGTCGGGGTCGCGATAGTCCTGAAGATTGATTTTGAAAGCTCCGGCTGCCTCTCCAACGTCCTGCAACCTGTCCAGCATATAATTCATCATCCGCCGATCGTTCTCGCCCGGTTCGTAGTGCATCATGGCTATTGGGGTACCATCTTCATCGGTGCGGTTATGATCAAGGTATACACGGTTTTCCGGATTGGGCAGGTCATCACCGATAGCAAACACTCCGATGGAATGACCAAAATGCTCCTCAAACCACTTGTGATGGTCTTCGCCCCAAGGCGCCACGGTTCCGCAAAACCATCCAGAGGCCAGTTCTCCTGCTGAGGGCGACGATGTTGCGCAGTTAAAGTTGAAACCATTAACAAAACCACGCGATACGTCGGTTTCGGCAAATTCGCGGGAAATCAACGATCCAAGGTAACCAACCTGTCCATCAACCTGTTCGTCCACATAAATATGTGCCGCGACAAGCGTATGGTGCAGAAGATTACGACCAACCATGTCCGAACTGTTGGCTAGATTGTCTGAGGCTAGCAAAATTCGGGGTGTGCCAACTCCATTCGCTGCGACGATCACTATCCGAGCGCGGGTGCGTTCTTCGGCGCCGGTAATCCGGTTTTTCCAGATGGCTCCCGTTGCGCGGCCATCCGCGCCAGTTTCAATCCGTAAAACGCGGGCGTGCGTTTGTAGTTTAGCGCCAGCCTTAAGTGCCTTTGGCCAGATAGATTGTGCATTAAGCGTCATCGATCCGCGCGGGCAGCCGTTGCACATACCGCAGCCATTGCAGGCTGGACGACCGTCGTAATTTTCTGAGATAACGCCTGCTTCGATGGGCCACCAGTGCCACCCAAGTTCGTCAAACGCTTTTGAAAGTCGTTGAGCGCATTTAGTGAATGGTAATGGCCCCGTGGGGCAAGGCTCTCGTACGGGCTGGGCAGGGTCGCCAGCCAAGCCACTCGTGCCAAGCAGACGATCTACACGATCATAATATGGGGCGATGTCTTCATAAGTAATGGGCCAGTTTGGTTGCAGGCCATGCTCATCCCCCTTGCGAAAATCAGATGGGCGGTATCGGGGCCAGATTGCGCCATATGCGTTAGTCGATCCACCCACACCATTCCACATCAAGACTTGACTAGAATCGCTGTCGACGGGGTAGTCGTCAGGATGACTTCGCACGTTGACGTCCGGGTTCCAGTTGGTTTGACGCTGCCATGCCCAATCGTAATTCAAGTGAGCGTATTCCTTTCGCTCGATCCAATTGCCTTGTTCCAAGCATACAACATCCAATCCGGCCTGTGCCAGGACAAGCGCTGAAATTGACCCGGTTGCACCGGAGCCGATGATCAAGACATCACAGGTTTTTTGATCCATATTATTCATCGCTGTAGCCCCCATTTCGTCGTAATTTCGGTGTCGAGGTTGAGGTCAGATATATCGATAGGCTTCACATCAGAAGTGCGGATGTAACTGCCCCGACCATGCTTTGGCGTTTGGGTTGCAAGGTTGAATTTTGGCTGGTCATATCCTTCTGCATGTGGGCGAAGTTTATACGGTGTCCCGCGCGCATTGATCAACTCGACGATTGCTGGATTCTCGTAGTACGCCTGATAGGCAGCAATACAAAGCCATTGAAAACGGTCTGGTTCAGATTTTTCCATTTTTTTTAGCGCTGCCGTTCTGGCCTGTGCGTCGAGCCCGACAAAAGGTGCGCCAATACTCTCAAGAGATTGAGCCAGTCCCAGCAGTGCGTTCTCCTCGTTTTGTGCAACAAGACGTTCAAGCATTGGGTGCTGGATACCAAGTGTTGCACCTGACGGCCATTCTGTGTTGCCGGGAAGAAGTGCGTCAACGAATGCAGCGAGGGCTTGCGAAAGTGTTGATCTTGCCTTGGCCTGGGTTGTGTCTGTCATTTGCATCTACCTTATTATTATAAATCCGTTGTTAAACCAAAATATGGCATCGGAACTGAAACCATGCGGATCTCTGTCATGGCCTCTAATGTATGGCGTCCACCGATCCGACCAATGCCACTTTTGGTGCCACTACCGCCGCCAAAAGGAAGGTGAATTTCCCAATATCCAGTTGCAGCGTTGATGTTCACGATGCCTGCTTTAAGCTCACTGGACATCGCCATTGCAGTTTCGATATCAGCAGAAAAGATCGCCATAGAAAGACCGTAATCGGTATCCGTCGCAACGCGCATAAGGGCATCATCACCGTCCAGCGCTATCACCGGCACGACTGGGCCAAAGGTTTCCTCCCGCGCTATACGCATATCCGCTGTTACGTCCACCAGCACTGTTGGCGCATAGAACAAGTTGCTGCCAAGTTCGGGCATTATTTTGCCTCCGGTCAAACAGCGCGCGCCGTCGGCGATCGCTTCGCTGACATGTTCCGCGGTCTTCGTTACGACGCCTAAATTGTTGAGGGGGCCCATAGTAGTGCCTTGGTGCATCGGATCGCCGACAACCTGAGCATCTGCAATTTTAGCAATTTTTTCAGCGAGCGGTTCTGCGATTGAAACGTCAGCCAAAACGCGCCCCGTGGCAGCACAGATCTGACCGGAATTGGAAAACGCAGGAGCGGCCGCAGCTTCGGCAGCCAAGTCAAGGTCGGCATCCTTACGAACAATCATCGGCCCGTTGCCACCAAGTTCTAACAGCATGGGTTTGCCAGCACCACGTTCGGCAATACGCCGCCCCGTAGCGGCAGACCCCGTAAACCCAATGGCATGGGTGCCAGGGTTTGACACGATTTCATCTCCGACAGTCGCCCCTTCGCCAAGGACAAGATTTACCAATCCCTCTGGTAGACCTGCTTTTGCGATAACCCGCATAAAGGCGACCGCTACAAGCGAAGTTGTTGGGGCGGGAACCCAAACAACGGCATTTCCGGTGGCAATCGCTGGAGCAATGTATTCTGTCGGGATATTGACTGGGTAATTCCATGGCGTGACGACAGCATAGATCCCACGCGGGAAACGACGCGTCATGACAAGGCGATCCGATGTTTCACCAGGGATTGTTTCGCCGGTCATGTATTTGACCAGTTCGGCGTTCATGCGGAACCCGTCGGCAGCCTTTGACACCTCTCCTTGCGCTTCGCTAAGTGGTTTGCCCTGTTCCATTGACAGGATGCGTGCAAGGTCATCACGCGCGGTATCAATCGCGGAGGCAAGAGTGTTACACATGGCGGCCCGGTCCCAAAGCGGTACCCGAGCCCATTTTGACTGTGCTGCGCCAGCAGCGGCTATAGCCCTTTGTGCTGTCGCTCGGGTACTTTTGGGCAAGTATGCAAGCGTCTGATCGTTGGCCGGGTTCACCACTGCAAAAGTCTCAGGTTCAACCTCCCACTTACCACCGATGTAATTACCGGGATCTTGAGCAAGCGTGGGAAGTTCAATGTCTTTAAGTGTTGTAGAATCGCTCATGCGGCTTTCCTTCCTATCTGTTGGAACCATTTACCTCCAATCACGCAGCCTTCCGCAAAAATGCGTTCGGGGACTGTAACAATCTCCCCGGAGACATCCTCAAGATCAAAGCTGCCCTTGCGAAGTGACAAGATGGACACATCACCGGTAGAACCGGCATGAAGTGTACCAAGATCAGGCCGACGTACGGCTTTGGCCGGTACCTCGGTTGAGGCGCGAATGATCTCAGGCAGGCTCATGCCTAATGGCAGAAACTTCGACAGAGTGGTGACTTGGTCATAAACGGGACCATTAATATTCAATTGGTGAATGTCAGATGAAATCACGTCGGGTGGAAAACCTTGCGCTATCATTCCCCGCGCGGTGTCCCAAGCGAAAGATCCTTGCCCGTGTCCTATATCAAATATCACACCCCGCGCGCGGGCTGCTAAAACGGCGTCTTTCACACTTCCGTCACCATTCAGCGGCGAATTAGGAAATGGCCGAAAGCAGTGTGTCAGAACGTCACCGGGCCGAAGCATATCGACCACTGCCTCGTAGCTGGGGGGCGGTTGGTCGATGTGGCACATCAATGGAAGTCCTGTCGCCTCAGCAACTTGCAAGGCAATAACCAGTGGGTCAATGCCGGACGGCCCAGAAGCAATGCGGCCGATTCGGACCTTAATTCCGATTATGCTACCCGGATCGGACTTCGCCACTCTAACCGCATCCATGGGAGCCATCAAACGGGCATCATGACTTTCGCCAACCATTATTGTATTTGAAAAGGCAAAGATGCCCGCAAACGAAACATGCAGATATACAAGCACCCGGGCAGTCGATTTCTCGATGACGTGTTTCTTGAAACCCAGATAGTTGCCAGGTCCCGAGCTGCCAGTATCGATTGCCGTGGTAACAGCAGAAGCGCGCGCAAAGGCGTCCGCATCGACTCCCAGCGATGTGCCACCCCAATATACGTGAGTGTGTAGGTCGATCAGACCGGGTGTCACGATCAGCCCTGTAAGATCAGTCACTTTTTTTGCATCGCCGCTTAACGACGGACCGATGGCGGCTACTTTACCGTCTTTCAGGGCTACGTCCTGCACTCCATCAATCCCCTGTGATGGATCGACAACTCGTGCATTCCGAAGTAACAGGTCGAACGTCATGGCTTAGTGTTTTTTCTAGATGATGCAGAAATCGACGTGCCGCTAAGGGCATCACCGGTGCCTGCATCGAACCGATAGACGCGGTACGCTGGCACCGAAAGTTTGATTTCCGATCCGGTGGTAAAGCTACCAATGTCATCTGTCGTAGCCTTAATCATCTCTCCATTAACGATCACATCCAAAAAGAATTGCGGTCCGGCAGGTTCGATTAAGGCTAACTCGCCTGTAAGCTCAAAGGCATCCTGGTCATCTTGCTGTGTCGCTGGTGTCAGGTCGTGTGGACGTAGGCCCAGCAAAACGCCGTTCTGGTCCGCTGACGTTATCATATTCATCTTGGGCGATCCGATGAACTCAGCCACGAAGCGATTGGCTGGATTTCGGTAAATTTCCATGGGTTCGCCAAATTGCTGTAGATGGCCGTTTGACAGGACTGCGATGCGATCTGACATCACCATTGCTTCTTCTTGATCGTGGGTGACAAATAGGACCGTCAGGCCCAACTCGCGCGAAAGTCGTTTGATTTCGGTCCGCATGTGAACACGCAGGGCAGCATCAAGGTTGGACAGAGGTTCGTCCATCAGCAATGCGGTGGGATTGCGCACGATCGCGCGACCCACGGCGACGCGTTGGCGTTGCCCGCCTGAAAGATCGGATGGCATTCGATCAAGCAATTCCGACAAGCCAAGCGTTTCAGATGCCCATGTGACTTGGCCCTTTACGGTCTCTTTATCTAGTTTTTGGCGGCGCAATGGAAACGCTATATTATCTCGGACGGTCATGTGCGGGTAGAGGGCATAATCCTGGAAAACCAGCGCGACGTTGCGTTCGCGTGAATTCAAGCCCGCGATATCGCGGTCGTCGAATAAAATTCGCCCGCCGTTGATCTCTTCCAACCCGGCGACACAGTAAAGCAGCGTGGATTTTCCACAGCCCGACGGACCAAGTAGAGAAACGAACTCTCCTTCTTTAATATCCAGGTCCAGCCCATGTAGAACTCTGAGTGACCCGTAATTTTTGACAACATTATCTATATTGATGGCAGACATTTCTACTCCTTAGCCTTTAACAGCGCCGGACAAGGCGCCCTGTATTAGGTATCTCTGGAAGACGAAGGCAACGATAACTGGCGGCAGAATCGACACAACCGACGCTGCAAACATGGGGCCATATTCATGGTACCGCACCTGTGCGAGGAAGCTGGACAAGACCACTGGAATTGTCTGGGTATTGGGGTTAGATGTCAGGACCACTGCGAAAAGGAACTCGTTCCAGCTGACAAGAAATCCAAAGATCGCTGCTGCCATTAAACCGGGCCGGATCACGGGGAGCATGACGCGGATCATCATCTGGAAATGGTTACATCCGTCGATCTTTGCAGCGCTATCAAGGCTTCTAGGTACACTTTCGAAGGTGCTCTTCATCATCCAAGCAAATAAAGGTAGCAGGATCGAAAGGTGCGCAACGATAAGTCCTGTGCGCGTATCGTCAATACCAATTGTCCGATATAGGACGAAGAACGGCAGCAATAGGACCAGTGCTGGGGTCATGCGGGTGAACAACATACCCCACAGACCAGCCTGGATCGCACGCGAACGGGGCCAACGTGCGAATGCGTACCCAGCAAATGGCGTGAGGGCAAGGGCGATACTAACCGATACAGCGCCGACGATGAAAGAACTCTTTATGGACAACGGAACGCGCTTTGCCAGAACTGTAATTTCGGGAGAGGTACCTTGAACAGTTTGATTTGATCCGCTCCAATTTGGGAATAGAACTGTTTGGAAATTTTCAAAGGTTAAGCGGGATGGAATAACAGAAGGAGGAATGCGAATAAGATCGCTGGGAGGCGTAGTGCTCATAATGCCTAGCAACAAAACTGGCAATGCGGACCACATAAAAATCAATATAACCAAAACCCAGAACCCAAAACTAGAAAGTACCTTGCGCACTTCCGGAGATAGGATCGGCTTTTTCAATGCGGGCGCCTGCGTGGTGTGAGGACGCGGGGTCCGGAAGGACATACCATTGTCCGCAACATCAATGGGCGCCGCTTTGTTTTGCTTGCTGTAACGCGGGCCTAGAACCACGACGTAGATTATAGCCAGACAGAACGACAAAGCGGTCAATATGTAAAGCATGGCAGCGCCCAGGCCGAGTTTCAAGAACTGGAATGAATATACATAGCCGAGCCAGGCGAAAACTGTCGTTGACTCACCAGGGCCGCCCTTGGTCATCGTCCAGATAATATCAAAGGCCATAAGCGCGTTAATTGTCGCGATGATTGTAATGAATAGAAGCGTTGGTTTTAGCCAAGGCAACGTTATCTTAAAAAAACGGGTCATGGGGTTCGCGCCGTCCAACATTGCTGCTTTATGCAGGCTGATGGGCATTGATTGTAGTCCCGCCAAAATCAATAGCGCAGTAAGTGGGGTCTGGTTCCAAACATGTGTCAGCGAAACAAGGGTCAGGGCGCGACTTCCATCTCCAAGCCAAGCAGTCGTCCATGCGCTGAGGCCAATATCATGTAGGAGCGCATTGAGTGTACCAACATCGCCTGCATAAATGAAACTCCACAGTATGCCGATGGTTACAGGCGCCATTGCCCAAGGCAACAACATCACCGAACGCATGAAGCCTCGGCCTGAGAATGACTTGTGCAACACAAGGGCGATTACAATGCCCAGTAATGTTGTAAAGACCAGGGAAAATCCGACGAAATAGGCGGTGTTGTAGAAGGCGTTCCAATAGCTTTTGTCTGATAGAACTGTGAGGAAATTATCGAACCCAACAAATTTGGTCTTTTTGGTAATCGGGTTGGATTTATGAACAGCCAGCCAAAGGGAATAGGCTAGCGGAAACCCTACGATAAGCAGCACCATCAGTATCGTCGGTAGGGTGGCAAGGTAAGCGAATGGTGGGGTGCGCGGCCACCTAGATCTACCACTTGTTTTTGAACTACTCCAAAATTTTAAGTTGGCCATTACTGAACTCAAATCTATTTCCCAAATATTCTATAAGCAAAAAGAGAACGCAACTAAAAACGGAACCTACCTAGGATGAACCGCGCGCCGCTGGAAAAAGGCCGGGAGGAAAAAGGCCGTGAGGAATAGTATGGGCCGTGTTTTCCCAATTGATGGCGCGCGGTTCTATTTTTCATGAATATTCAGCTTTTAGCGTCGCTGCTTTATCAGCAAGCTGTTCAACAAGTCCATCAGTGCTGCCGTTTCCGATAATGTAGTCTTGCACCTTTTGCATCATGAACAAATCCCATTCAGAGAACCAAAGCTGTTTGGCGACGGTACGTGCAATCCCTCTATCAAGCTGATCTAAGGACACATCCAGGTTACGCCATTTTTTATAGCTGGCAACAACTTCAGGATCGTTCATCAATTCCTTGTGCCCAGAGCCAAGGCCATATTCAAGCGCCCAAGGCTTACATACATTGTATTCACCATTGAGTTTGCCACCAAAGAATTGAAGCATAGGCCAAACGCGATCTGCGTCAGAATTAGCACCCATCAAATAAGCGGCTGCCCACGCAAATGTATTCTTGGTCTTGCCTGGCATCAGCGCATTTTGAACCTTACCTGCAATTTTGGACAGTTCTGGATTGTTAGTAACGCTATGGTTGTAGTCGTGCATGGTGGTGAAGACATGGCGTCCGGAACAAAAGGACGAAAGACCTTCGTTCGGTAGTGTCATGATATCCTCAACAACCAAACCCTCGGCGTAGAGTGCCCGGTAGTGCTCGAGGACCGCACGGAACGCCGGTTCGTCCACGAAGTTGTGGTCTTCATCAAAAACTTTTGCGCCTTCAGAATACCATGAGCCAAAAATGCTCCACGACAGTTGTGGCCATCCTTGACCCCATGCGCCGTTGTAAGGTGCATCGGACACGCCGTCTTTTTTCAGCTTACGGCAGGCGTCCAATAATTCATCAAGGCTGGTCGGAATTTCCATACCATTATTGTCAAGTGTCTCCTCGTTGTACAAGAATGCAATGTGCCCAGCGTAATAAGGCATCCCAGCAAACCGCCCATCTGGAAGGGACATTGATGATACAGCAGCAGGGAACATGCCAGCTTTAACTTCATCAACGCCAGGAAGCCCCTCAAGATCACGGATCCAGCCGGGGGCATGCCAACGACCAATGCGGTCTTCTTCAGCATACATCATGTCATATTCTTGGCCGCCGGCCAGCCTGGTTTCCACTATCACAGGATATTCACCAGCAACCAATTCATAGTTTACATTTTCGTCCATCATTTTTTTGAATACGTTAACATTTGATTCAACTTTTTCTGGTGCAAATCCCCATCCAATAAAGTTGATAGGGGTGTCTGGGGCTGCCATGGCGTAGCCTCCTAGCATGCTGGTTGCTCCAAGCGCTGCTCCCCCTTGCATCACCCGCCGACGCGTGGCGAGAAATTGATCGAGTTTTTTATTCATGGCTTATTTCTCCTTTTTGATTGTCTTTTTTATAGTCTCCAATTGCTAGTAATTATGGCGCGCTGGGCGCAGTCAGGTAAAAAAAAGTATCGATGCCATTATGATTCTAGTCAATCATATTATTTACTTTATTATCAAAATTATTATGAAAACTGCGAATTCAAAAAAAAATTGTCGAATTTAAGCTAAAAAGTTTTATTTTTAAATCAAATAAACGCCGGCAGCATTTCGTCGGGCTCAATGTGGGATGCAAACCTATATATCAATATGGTACCAAATTCATTTCGTTGGGTTTATTGTGGGACACGAACTGATGTTTATGACAGCGCAAAGACTCCATTGAACTGTTTTGGGTTTTGATTGCAGTAATAAAATTGGCCATATGTCCATATAATTTCATAAGCTTGTCCGTCCT
>MDSW01168629.1_pt1 | contig 10027 bp, 2 predicted proteins | sample 811171 | NCBI WGS metagenome assembly MDSW01 (sample SAMN05326641, study PRJNA326480) | marine metagenome | isolation source: seawater | place: Atlantic Ocean: North West | collected 2012
GGCGCAGCATCTGTTTGGTTCAAAAACAGAAGAAGCTCCTCGAAAATGAGATCTTCGTCGGAGTCGTCGTCGTCCCATCGAACGGAGTAAACTTCACCAAAGTCGGCATCGTCGTCGCGAAAGCGGACGACGACGCCGTTCTCGCGATACGGCTTCCCGCACGTCCCGTCATCGTACGTCCGAACTTGCATCCTGGACGTCCGCGCGTTGATCAACGCGGCGCCTTGACCCGCGGGTCGCGCTCGGGGTCGCGCTCGGGGACGCGCTCGGGGCCGCGCGGGCTCCCACGGCTTCAGCGGCTTATGCGGACTGTTCGGGTCTCGCAGCACTAGCTCAGAGCTGCCAACGCGAGCTTTGTACGCACGCGCGGCTTCGATCTCCGTGGCGTAATATCCCAGGGTGTGACTTTTGATAATGGCCCTCCACGGGTGCAACGGGCTTTTCGCGTGACGACTCACGCCAAAATATTTCGAGGAGTAACCTGCCCGTGCCTCTCGGTCGTCGTCTGCGGCATCGCTCTCGCTCTCGCTCGTGTCGCCCTCGCGCGGCTTCGCGACTTTGGCCGGACGGGCGACGTTCTCTTTCGCCGTCTTCTTCATCTCGGTGTCCCTCGGCGGCGTGAATCGCTCGACGGGCTTCCTTTCGCGTCTCGTTCGCTTCGAGAGCGTCGGCGTCGTCGTCGTCGTCTTGCGTTTCTTTCTCCGCGTGAACGCCTTCGCCGCCGCGGCCTCCGCCTCGAGTTCTTCCTCGGTCGCGATCCCTTCGCGGCGCAGGTACCGTTCCACCGCCTTCCACGAGCGAAGATGCGGCTGCGACTCGCCCTCCGCGGGATATCCGTTATTGTCGCAGTCCGTGAAAGGTTCCGTGCCGCCCCAGTCGGACTTCAGAAAAAAGTACCCGTATTTTCCCCGACGCTCCGTGCGCGGTCGGACGCGCGCGTCCAGGTCCAGTACGTCGCCGCCGCCGTCCGCGTCACCCCCGGCGTTCGAGTCCGCGGTCGCGTCCTCGTCGACGTCAATCTCGCTCTCGCTCGCGTCCGTCTCGTTTTCGTAGTCGTCTTCGTCGTCGCCGCCGTCGTCGTCGTCGTCGTCGTCGTCGTCGTCGTCGTCGTCTTCGTCGGCCTCGTCGTCGTCGTCGTCGGCCTCGGCCTCGGCTTTGACCACCTCGCGGTTCGAGGCCTCGGGACCCGTGCCGCGCGCATCGCGCGCGGGCGGGGTGACGATCGCGTCGATTGCGCGGTCATCTGTGAGGTCGATCACGTCGTCGTCGCACATCGTCGCGTGCGCGAACGCCGCGGGGAGCGGCGAGTTCTGAGGCTCGTCGTGGCTTTTTGCTCTCTTTTTGGCTGGCGGAATTTTCCATTTTTATTCGCTCCGTCACACCGCGCGACGCCGAGAGAGAAGTCGCGAGGACGGGTGATGCACGACGCGACGCGACGCGAGCGACGAGTTATGCTATCGTTTTCCTACTATAAATATCTACTCTCGTTGTGCTATGATGATACGATACCTTCCGGCGTCGTCGTCGCGATGGAACCTTCCTCGTTCACTTGCCGTCGCGTCGCTGCAGCGTCTTCGGCCCTTTTCCTCCGTCGCCGCCGCCGCCGCCGCCGCCGCCGCCGCCGTCGCCGCGCTTGAACCCCTCCGATCCAAAGTACCGCTTCGACACGTCCGCGGCGGCCGCCTCCTTCGCCTTCGCCCTCGCCGCGCGCTCCTCCTGCCGCTCCGTCACGCGCGCGTTCAACCGCGGCTCCGGCTCGGGCGCTCGCCGCACGAACACGTCCGCCGCGCGCGGCCGCGTGATGGTCGGCCTAGACCCCGCCGCCGCGGACGTGAGCTCGATCCTGCCGCCGCGCACGGACCGTCGCACCGCGAGCGGGTCGTCGTCGATCGCCGCGCGCTCGCCGTCGGGGTTGCGGAGGCCGTGGTACACCTCCACGGGCGCGCGCACGGGGCGAGGCGGGCCGACGGCGTCGGATGAGGAGGCGTACATGTCTCTCGCGGAGGACGCCCCGGACGGAGGGTCTCGTCCTCCGGCGCCGGCGCCTCCGGCGCGCTTCGCTTCGTCCCTGACGCGCGCTTCGCGCCACACGTTCGCAATGCGCGCCTGCGCGTTCGTGTGCGTCGCCTCGTGCTGCCTTTGGACGCTCCGCGCGAGCATGTCCTTCACGGCTTGGATCGTCGCCGGGTCGGGCCCGCCGCCGCGCGCGAGCGTCGCCGCCGCCGAGAGTTCCTCCCGCGGCGGCGATCGCATTGCCGCCGACGCGACGGTTGACGTTCCGTATTCCCCCGGCGCGTCGCCGAACGCCGCGGCGATCTTCGCGTCCGCCTCCGCGACCGCGTCCGCGTACCGCGGGTCGCTCGGATCCCGCGCGCCCGCGTCGCGCAGCGCTTTCTTCCGCGCTTTTTCAACCTCCTTGGCGCGTTTCGCTCGATCAACCGCCTCCGCGGCGCCCTCCTGCGCGCCCGCGCGGCGCCCCTCGCCTCCGACGTGATGCGCGCGCATCGCCTCCGCGGTCGCCGCCGCGGCGAGCCGGTGCACCTCCTCGAACGCGCTGTCCGCGAGCTCCTCCGGCGTGCGCTCGTCGTGTTCCGGCGCGGTGAAGTCGCGGAGGTCGTTTCGAACCAACCCGGGCGCGGCGGCGTGCTCGCGTCTTTTCGGCGGCCGCGCCGCCGCAACCTTGGCCGCGAGCTCGCCAGCCTTGGCCTCGGCGACGGCGTCGACAAACGTCGGCAGCGGCTGATCCGGGTTCAGCGCCGCCCACACCGCGACGTGCGCGCCGACGATCCCGCCCACCTTGTACCTCCCCGCGGCGAATCGCGCGCACGCCTTGGCCTCGAGGATCGCGTCCTTGGCGGAGAGCGCGGCGTCCTTAGGGTCGTTCCATACAAGCGAACGTCGGGGTGGAGTTGAAAGGCGTCAGGTGGAGTTGAAAGGCGCCGAGGGCGGGGATTGAAAGCGGGGGGTGGGCGGAGAGATGCGCCGGGGAAAGTCCTTAAGGATCGGCGTTCACCACGCGAACGGGGTCGTATGGGAACCAGTGTATAGAACGCACCTTGGCGTGCGCGTCCGGGTCGCGCGCGATCGCCGCCGTCAACGCGTCGACGCACCACGCGCTGTCCAGCGCCTTCGCCGCGGTCGTCGCGCGGCCGGGGAGGCGGACGCCTCCGCCGCGACCGACGTCCACGACGACGTCGTCGTCGTCGCCCTTTCGCTCGTGGATGCCGTACGGATCATCCTCCGGGTACTCGTCCTCTGGCGCCAAGTCGTCGTCGCCCGGCCCGCGTCCGGTTTCAAAGTCGTCGTCGTCGACGGTCCAACGCATCCGCGGGATGCGCCCCGCGCCGCGCGCGTCGTCGTCCGCGTCGCCGACGCGCCGCGCGACGTCGCCCGCCGCGGACGTCGCCTCCGCGGCGACGAGGAGCTTCGCGAGCTCGCTCAGCGCTGCACAAGCGCCGGCGCGCACCTGCGGGGAACGGTCGCCGACGAGCGCCGCGACGCCGCGCGCCGCGACGGCGACGGATGACTTATCCGTCGCCCTCGCGGCGTCCGCGGCGGCGCGCGCGCGGAGCTTCAACCCCAGCGCGTTCTTCGCGAGACCCGTCTTGCCCTCGAGCGCGTCGACGTCGCCGCGGCGCGTCGCCTCCGCGACGAGAATCGCGAGCGACGCGGAAGCGCGGCGGTCCTTCAGCGCGAACGTCGCCGCGCGGCGCGTCGCCTCGATCGCCCGCAACGCCAGGTTCTCCGCGTCTGGGTCCTCGCGGAGCTCGTCGCTCGCGTCCCAGTCCTCCTCCAGCGACGCGCACACCTCGCCGAGGCGCCTGAGCAACGTTCCGCGGAGGCGGCGGCGATTGACGACGCCGCCGACGAGGACGCCCGCGCGCGAGACGACGCCCGGCGGGCGATCCGAGCCGCCGCTGGCGCGCAACGCCGCGGCGACGAAACGCTTCGAGCCGTGCAAAAACGCGGGCGCGCCGCCGGGGCGGTCGACGAGCTCGCCGCACGCGCGCATCGCGGCCGCGGCGCCGGGGGCGGGGAGGCTCGCGGGGCGCGACGCGAGGCGCGTCTCCTCCGCCTCTTCCTCCGCGGTCTTGCCCTTGTCCTTGGACGTCACCGCCGCGGATTTGGGTATTGGTTTCGCGAGGCCCTTCTGGCCCTTGGGCGGCGTCGGCGGCCGCGCGTGCGGGTCCACACCCTTGAGCGCCTTCGCCGCCGCTCTCGCCGCCGCGTCCTTGGCTTCCTTCTGCTTCCACGCCTCGGAACCGACGGGGAGGCACAAACGGTCGCCAGCAAAGCGTTTCACCTCGTCCCCGCGGCCGCCGAGCGCGGCGTCCAGAAGGTTCTCCATCAGCGCCTTGGCGCGCTTTCGCCGCGTCGCGTCGTGCGCCGCCCTCGCGCGCTTCAAAGCCGCGCTCGCGCCGATCGACAGCGCCACCTTCTTGACCGCGTTGAAACCCGCGTCGATCGGCGCCGGCGGCTTGAACCTCCGGAGCCGCGAGAGGAAGAGCTCCAGGTCCGTGAGCCGCCCGCTCTCCGCCTCCGCGTCCTCCGCGTCTCTCCGCGCGAGCACGTCCGGTCGGAACGTCGACAGCTCCTCCGCCGACATGGCGTCGGCGCGCGTGCGCATCGTGTACATCTCCTCCTCGTCGCTGATCTCCCCGGTCGCGGAGGACTCCAGCATCTTGGCGCGCGCGCGCTGAAGCTCCTCGCGTCGCACGCGCTCGCGGAGCTGCCCGAGGGACACGTTCGTGGGGCGGTTTTTGCCGTTCGCCGCGACGAGCGCGGTGCCCCCGACGGCTTCTCCGGTGGGATCCAAATCGACCAACGCGCGATGCAACGCGACGTCGCCCGAGCCGGTGACCGCGCCGTCGTCGCCGCCGACGTCCATCTCGAGGATCGTCCGCGCGCGGCCGCGCTGAATGACCGGCCACGGCACGATCCAGTCCCCGCGCCATGCAGCCTCGAGCTGCTCCTCGCGCGCCAAGCCGGTGTCCTCTAAATCTTGCGCTGTGAACAAGATGGGGTCCTCGAAGAGCGCGTCGACGACGCGTCGCCATTCGAACGCGCTCGGGCGTTTCAGCCCGACGTCGTGCCTGTGGAACAGCAGCGCCGCGGTCGCGGTCGCGAAGTCGCGCTCGGTCACCGCCTCCGCGGCGGACGCGCGCAGCGACGGAATCGGTGATTTGAGCGCCTTGAGGATCCACGGAATGGCGCGCCACGCCAGCGCCGGGTCGCGAATCGCCGCCGCGCCCGCCGCTCGCGTCAACGCGGTCAACGCGTGGTGCGCGAGGTCGTCCGCGCCGGCGCGTATCCACAGCTCGGGGTCCGCGAGCAAAACCTCCGCGAGCGTGAGGAGCTCCTCCGTCGCCGCGATCGCGACGGCGGGCGTCCCGGTCTTCGCCTCGGTGATTTTCGCGACGAGCTCGCGTTCGTACGTCGCGAGGCGTTGAAATTCGCACAGCCACGCGACGACGCGGTCTCGGAGATGCTTCGATCGCGCGAAGTCCACGGCGGTTCGTTTCCCGCCGCGACCGTCGCCCCCGTTTGGACGTTTCGAAGACGGCGACCGCGGCGAGGAAGGCGAACCGTCGGGACCCGGAGCGTCGTCGTCGAACGCGTCCGCGGTCTTGTTCACGCCGCCGCCGAAGCTGAAAAATCTCGACAACGCGCTTCGCCGCCGCGTCGCGCTCCCGGGCTGACTCGTCGCGCCGCCAGCCTCCACGTCGTCCGCGTCGTCGTCGTCGGTGTGGTACCCCACGGACTTCTTCGTCGTCTTCGGCGTGTTCGGCTCGCTCGACGTCGCGTACTTGGACGCCTTCTTGGACATCCCCATCCCCGCGCGCGTCTGCGTCTTCTTTCGCGCGCTCTCCTCCCCGCTGACGTCAGTCTGGCTTCGCTTGATCGCCGACGGCGGCCGCGCCACCTCTTCCGCGAGGCACACGTGCCGGAACAGCGCCTTGTTCAGCGCCGCGGCGAGGTACATCACGACGGGCAGCGTCCCGGCGAGGACCGCGCGCCACGTCATCTCGTTCCCGGTCGCGGCGTCCCCCGCGCTCGCCGGCGCGCCGCCGCCGGCGATCGATGGCTCGTTCAAAAACATCAACGCGACGTCCGGGTCTTGCCCGTTCGCCTTCGCGGCGATGGACAGCACGCCCGTCCACGCCGCGCCCGCGTACGCGGCCGCGCGCCACTGGTTCCACCCCGACGCGTCGCCGCGCAGGGATTGCATGCCGACGTGGCACCCCAACAGCGCGAGGAGGAACATCGTGACGACGACGTCGTGCGTCCACGCGAACTCGACGACGCCCTCGCGCGCGGCGGCGACGGGCTCCTTGCCAATCTGCCCCTCCCAGTACACGCCCACGCCCGCGATGACCGTCTTCGCGACGACCGCGATCATCTCGAACGCGGGCTGCGGGCGCAACGTCACGACCTCGTTCGCGGTCGCGTTGGCGCGGAACACCGCGCACGCGAACGCGGCGAAGGCGACGAAAAAGCCGCTCGCGACGAGCGTCAGGTGGTCAACGCCAAAGAAAAAAATCGCCGGGTCACGCGCGAAGTAGACCCACGGCCGCGCGTGGTCGTGTGCCATGGGAATCAACGTGGCGAGGCCGACGTGCACGGACGGGAAGAATCCGATCGTCGCGAGCACCGCGATCGCGACGACGCCGGTGAAGACGAGCAGCCTCGACAGGCGCTCGTACCGACGCGCGCGGCGGCGGTGTCGCATCGCGAGCCGCGCGTAATCTTCCATCTTGACCTCGTCGTCCTCGCGCTCTTGAATGACTCTCTGTATCGCCGCGTTGTCGATGTGGTCGTCCAGGCACTTCAACGTCTGCGCGTCCGTGCCGTTCTCCCACATCTCTTTCGGGATCGCGTACCCGGCTTTGCGGATGCGCTCTTGGCGGTCTTTGATCGCCTTGCGTTCGCCGTCTTTTCTCGTCTCGCCTTTTCTGCGGGAAATCTTCGGAAGGACGCCGCCGTTCTCGACGACGTCCGCGTTCTCCCAAACCTTCTTCCACGCCCTCCGCGCGAAATACCTGGCAACGCGCGCGAGCGCGGGCCCGCCGAACGTCATGAACGCCGCGCCGGTGAGAAACGACAGCGACGTGTACGTTTCCTCCCGCGTCATGTTCGGTCCCAAAAAGATCGCGGGCGTGAGCGTGTTCACGAGCGCGCTCACGCCGCCGCCGTCGCGCGCGAACGGCGGGCACGCGTCGCGGATGAACACCGCGACGAGCGCGGGGAGCTCGAGGATCAAGTGCGCTCGCAACATCACGCCCATCCACCCGCCGGGGACGTGGAAGAACCACATCCAAATCTTCACGAGCGTGGATCTGCACTTGAAAAACACGCGCGTCGGCGCGCGCGTCATCGTGTCCGCGAAATCCGCGAAGTAATCGCCGAGAAGCGTCTTCAGCGCGCGGTATCGATCACCCACGGACGCGTACTTCACCGCGAGCATCATCACCTTGCGCTCGCGCTCGTTCGCGGGCTCGCGGTCGCCGAGGCCGCGCGTGCGCGCGGTCACGCCCTTATTCGCCTCCCGCGGAGGCACCGCGCGAAACAAAATTTCCTTATTCGCGTCGCGTCGCGCTCGCCGTCGCTTCCGCCCCTCGATCGCGTCCGCCTCCGCCTTCGCGCGCAGACGCGGCCCGTCCACGATCGCCTCCGCGTGTGCGATGAGCCGCTCCTCCTCCGTCTTCCTCGCCGCCGCCGCAGCGCGCGCGTCGAGCGTGACCTGCCGCGGGTGCGTCCATCGCAGCGGCGGCAGCCTCGTCGCGGCGACGACGAGCAACACGAAGAGCGCGACGCCCAACGGCGCGGCGAGCGTCGTCATGTTCGTCTCCGCGTCCGTCACGCACGTCTCGTCCCAGACCACGGTCACCTCGAAGTACGCCGTCACCGTGCTCGCGCAGCCGTCGTACACCTCGATCTCGCCGCGGTACTCGCCCTCGCGGTCGGGGCGCAGCGTCGCGACGAGAAGCTCCTGATCGAAAGACGCGTGCGCGTCCTCGGGATCGGGATGCGCGTTGAGCTTGGACGCTCGCGGCGCCATCGCGAGCGACCACTTCGACGTGAACGAGTCGCCCTCCGGGTCTCGAGACGGCGACGCGTCGAACTCGATCTTCTTGAAGCACCTCGGGACGTCCGGCATCGGCGTGAGGTGCGTGAGCTCCGGCGGCGGCGGCGGCGCGCGGACCCGCGGCGGCGGCGGCGCCGCGAATCCCGGCGGCGAAAAGACGACGACGGGCGGCGGCGACGGCGGCGGCGGCGCCGCGGCGGGCGCGGGCGGGGCCGTCGGCGGGCTCGGCGGCGACGCGACGCCGGGGGTGAAGTCGTCGAGTTCGCCCCTGAGCGTCACGTCGTCGAGGACCGCGACCGTCGCGTCCGGGATCGGGGCTCGGTTGCAGAGCACGACGAGGCTCGCCGTGCTGCTGCTGTTTTGCCCGACGCACGACCCGATCGCGCTCACCGAGAGCGTGTACGTCCCCGGGCCGTCGGGCCGGAGGGAGATCTGCGTGTTCGTGCTTATCGCGCGCCCTCGGTTGTAGTCGTCTCTCCAAAACTCCGCGATCGCCTGGTCCAAGTCCGGCGGCGGCGGCGGCGGCGGCGACGGCGGCGGCGGCGCGCGGCCGGTGGCGGGCGGCGGCGGCGCGACGACGGCGTTCTCGTCGAAGCTCACCGGTATCGACGCGGCCGGCGCGGTCAACACGTGCCACTGCAGCGACACGAACGGGTTGATGCACTTCACGTTCGATATCGTCGTCGACAGCCGCTTCACCTTCTCCAACGACACGTACCCCAGCTCGAGGAAATTCTCCGTCGTCGCCACCGGCCCTTCGAACCGTTTCGACGACATCACCACGCGTTCCCACGTCGCCGTCGTCGTCTGCTGCGGCACCGGCACCTGCGGGTTATCCACGATCTGCACGGTTCGCCCGATGGAGACGTACACCGAGTCCACGCACGCGGGCGGGTGGTAATCGAACGTGTCCCAGTTGGGCGGCGGCGGGCTCGGCGGCGGCGGCGGGCTCGGCGGGCTCGGCGGCGGGCTCGGGTTCGGCGGCGGGCTCGGCGCGTTCGGCGGCGGGCTCGGCGGGGGGTACGTGTACGGGTTGTTCACCCCCGGCGGCGTGAACGGCGGCATCTCCGGCGGCGGGAACGGCGGCGGGCTCGGCGTCGGCGGCGGCGGCGGGAACGGCGGCGGCGGCGGGCTCGGAGGGCTCACGTACCCCGGCGCGAACGGCGGCAGCGGCGGCGGCGAGTAAAACGTTCGCATCTCCGCCTTGTGCGCCACCCGCAGCGGCCCGATCCGATCGGGCAGACGCACGTACGAGTACACCGACCCCGCGCTGACCTCCACGCCCTGGAAGTGCACCTCCGCCTTCACCACGAATATTTTGCCCATGACGTTCGGCTCCGCGCTCGGCGTCTCCAGCGACGCGGTCACCTTGACGTGCGCCCACCGCCCGGGCGGGTACGCGCCTATTATATCCCCGGGCGGCTTTCCCGGAAACGTCAAAATCTCCCCGCCGCAGCACTCCAGGGTGTTGTTGAAATGCAGCTCCTGCTGGTACTCCCAGTCCGGCACGAGGACGTCGTTCGCGTCGTAGCGGTCCGGGCACGTCTGCGCGACGCGTCGCGCGTCCGAGCACGTCGCGCCCGGCGCCAACACGACGTGTCCGTCGACGAAACGCAGCCGGTAAAAGTCCGTGTTGAACAGCTGCATCTTCTGGTACACGATCGTCTCGAGGTGGTGCTCGCCCCACCCGTCGCCGCCCCACCCCCTCTGCCCGTCCGCCCCTTCCAGCTGCGACGGGAACACCGCGACGAGCGTCTCCACGGTCGGGTTCTCCGTCTCCGCGAGCATGTTTTGATCCGTGTTCTGTACGACGTCGGGGTGGAGTTGAAAGGCGTCAGAAGCGGAGTTGAAAGGCGTCGAGGTGTGTCGGGATTGAAAGCGAGGGACCCTGGGCGGAGAGATGCGCCGGGAGAGAAAGTCCTTAAGGATCGGCGTTCACCA
>MDSW01170511.1_pt1 | contig 10027 bp, 11 predicted proteins | sample 811171 | NCBI WGS metagenome assembly MDSW01 (sample SAMN05326641, study PRJNA326480) | marine metagenome | isolation source: seawater | place: Atlantic Ocean: North West | collected 2012
ATGGCGGAGAGACTGGGATTCGAACCCAGGAAAGAGTTGCCCCTTTGCCGGTTTTCAAGACCGGTGCTTTCAACCGCTCAGCCATCTCTCCGTTAAAGACTATTTATAAGGATAATAATTAAATTCAACTAAAAAACAGATATTTTTTTTATCAATTATGTAATAATTAAATTTTATCATTATGAATAATAATTTCAAAAAAGGAATATATCTTACAGCATTAGGATCATTTTGGTGGGGATTTTTAGGAGTTATATATTTTAAGTATATATCCTTTATTGGTCATATTGAAGTTGTAATTCATCGAAGTATTTGGACTACTGTAACATTATTGTTCACTACTTTTATATTTTCTAAATGGAAAATTTTTTTTTATTTAGTTAAAGATAAAAAAAAATTATTTATTCTTTTTTTTTCAGGTATTCTTATATTTTCAAATTGGGCTGTTTGGATTTATGCAGTGGCAACAGATCGAGTAATTGATGCAAGTTTTGGTTATTTTGTAATGCCAATAATTAGTGTTTTTTTAGGATATTTCTTTTTCAATGAAGAGATTACAAAAAAAACCAAATTATCAATTTTAATTGTCATACTATCTATTTTGTATTTATTATTTACTGATTTTAAAACTATACCATGGATTGGATTGTTAGTAGCTATTTTATGGAGTCTTTATAATTTGGTTAGAAAAAAAATTAAAGTTGATACAGACGTGGGCCTGTTTATTGAAAGTTTATTAATTTTTCCATTTATGCTTTTTGCATTTTATTTAATTACAAAAAACAATTTGAATAACTTTGATGTTGCAGATCCATCTTTGATGGTTATTTTGATATTAGCAGGACCTATGACGGTGATTCCATTATTTTTATATGTCAAAGGAGTTGAGTTGTCTGGATTAGGTCCGGCAGGTATGATTTTTTATATTACACCAACTTTTCAATTTTTATTGGGATATTTTATATTTAATGAGCCTATGAATTTTGAAAAGTTACTAAGTTTCATTTTAATATGGATTGCTGTATTTATTTATATGAAAGATTTATATGAAAAAAAATAGTTTTTTATTGTTATTTTCAATTATCATATTTAATTTTAAAATTGCATATGCAAATGATGATTTTGAAAAATGGAAAGTTAACTTTAAAATTTATGCAATTGAAAAAGGTGTAAGTTCCATTACTTTAAACCAGCTAATTGATAAAAGTAAATTTTTACCTGATGTAATTAAATATGACAGATATCAACCTGAATTTTATGAAGATACAAAAACATATATTTCTAAAAGAGCATCTAAAAAAAAGGTTTTAATTGGAAATAAAATTTACAATAATAATATCGATAAAATAAATTTTATATCAAACAAATATAATGTAGATAAAAATTTATTATTATCATTGATGGGTATAGAAACTAACTTTGGTAACTATTTAGGAAAAATGGATATCATTTCGTCACTAGCTACATTGAGTTTTGATAAAAGAAGGAGTGAATTTTTTACTTCAGAATTAATTACTTTATTAAAATTAATAGATAACAATATTATAGATCCTAAAACTTTGTATGGATCATGGGCTGGTGCATTTGGTAATTTCCAGTTTATGCCATCTACTATAAAGAATTATGCTATAGATTTTGATAAAGATAAAAAAATAAGTCTTAAACAAACAGAAGACTCATTTGCATCTGCTGCAAATTATTTAAATAAATTAGGATGGAACAATTCAACACCATGTTTTTATAAAATTAAACTAAATTCAACTATACCTGACGATTATCTTAATATATCTGCAAAAAAAATACATAGTATTAAAAAAGTTAAATATTTAAAAAAATATATTCATGAGTCGGATTATTTAAATATTCACGATGATTTATTCGCAGCGATAATAACCCCTGATGCTGAAATTGTTGAAAATGCCAATAAATTATATCCAGCATTTATTATTTTCGACAATTATAAATTAATTTTGCAATGGAATAGATCGTTAAGATTTGCACTTGCTGTATGTACATTAAAAGAAAAGTTTAAAAATGCATTATAAAATTATTTTTATTATATATTTTATCTTCATTATTTCATGCACTGATAAATCATCTGAAATTAATTACTCAAAAAACTTTGAAAGCTATTCAAATAAAGGTTTTGCGCTTGTTTATGATGATGAGTTGTACAAAAAAAAATTTATTAATAAAAAGTTAAACGATAGATCTCTTTTGGTTTTTAATAATGTCTTAAACAAAGAAACTCCTATAAGAGTAACTAATTTACTAAATGGAAAATACTTAATAGCAAAAGTAGGTGATGAAGCTAATTACCCTTTTTTTTATAATTCAGTAATCTCCAAACGTATAGCAACAGACTTGGAAATTGATTTAGATGAACCATACATAGAAATTAAGACATTAAATCAAAATAATTCATTTATAATAGGTAAAGCTAAAACTTTCGATGAAGAAAAAGAAGTTGCAATCAAAGTTCCTATAGAAGGTATAGAAATTGAAAATATTTCAGATATTAAAACTAAAAAAAAGCAAGCAAAACCTATATCAAATTCAAATTTTAAATATATTATAAAAATAGCTGATTTTTATTTTGAAGATTCAGCTTACATTTTACAAAATAGACTTAAAGATGAGTACAATATTATCAATATTAAAGTTAAGAAAATGTCCAAAAATAACTATAGAGTATACAAAGGACCATTTAACAATTTAGATTCTATTAAAAAAGATTATAGTGATATTATTAAATTATATTTTGAAAATATAGAAATTATAAAATTATGAAAAAAAATTTTATTTATTTATTATTAATAGTTTATTTCATTTTTTCAAATGCTTATGCAAATTTTGATATAAAGGCACGTACTGTAATACTGCAAGATTATTTATCTGGGGAAATACTTTATGAAAAAGATGCTGATAGAATAATTTTTCCAGCATCTATGACTAAAATAATGACATCAATAATAGCTTTTGATTTATTAAAAAGAAATGAGATAAGTTTAGATGATAAATTTATAGTGTCTGAAAATGCTTGGAGACTATCTGAAGCTGGTTATTCTTCAATGTTTATAATGGTTGGTGATGAAATTTCTGTAGAAAATTTACTTAGAGGAATAATAATATCTTCTGGTAATGATGCTTGTATTGCTTTAGCTGAAGGTATAGCTGGATCAGAAGAGGAATTTGCTATTTTAATGAATGAAAAAGCAGCAGAAATCGGTATGACAAATAGTAATTTTTCAAATTCATCAGGAATTAATTCACCTGATAATGTTTCAACTGTAAGAGATATACTTATAATGTCTAATTATTTAATAAAAAACTACCCTGGATATTATGAATACTTCAAAGAAAAAGAATTTACATGGGATAGAACGGGAGGCGATCCAATAAAACAAGGTAATAGAAATCCTCTTTTGTATAAAGATATAGGTGTTGATGGCATTAAAACTGGTTATTTAGCATATGAAAAATATTCTTTGGCATCATCTATTAAAAGACAAGAAAGAAGATTAATTGCAGTAGCAAGTGGATTTGAAAATAAAAATGATAGATCCAAACAATCTTTAAAGTTATTAACTTGGGGTTTAACTAAATTTGAAACTATTAAAATAGCTGAAAAGAACAAACCATTTACCACTATTGATGTTTGGCAAGGTAGAAAAAAAAATATTGAAGCATATCTTGATATTGATTTGTATAAAACAATTCCTAAAGCTAAAAAAAGATACTTAAAAGTAAGAATTGATTATACAGGTCCTATAAAAGCACCTGTAAAAAAAGATGAAAAAATTGCTAAACTAAATATTTTTTTTAAGGATGAAATTATTGGTACATATGATTTACTTGCTGTAGAAAATATAAAACGCCAAAATATTTTTTCTAGATTATTAACATCAATAAATTATTTAATATGGGGCGATGTATAAAAAACCTGTTATCGTATTTGAAGGAATTGAAACCTCTGGAAAATCAACTAATATTAATATTGCAATTAAATTTTTAAAAAAAAAAAGAAAAAGTTTTATTAAATTACGTGAACCAGGTGGAACTAATTTTTCTGAAATAATTAGAAAGTTGCTACTTAACCAAAAATTAAAATTAAATAATAAGACAGATTTGTTGCTATTTTACGCATCTAGATCTGAAAATTTTGAAAAAATTATAAAAAAAAATTATAAAAAAAAAAATTATATTAATTGATCGATTTACTGACTCAACTTTAGCATATCAACACTTTGGGATGAAAATTAATTTAAATATTATAAAATCATTAAATAAGTTTATTATTGGAAATTTTAAAGCCGATTTAACATTTTTAAGCACTGTAAATAAAAAAAATTTAATATCAAGATTAAATAAACGACTTAAGTTAAATCGCTATGATAAATTTAAATTAAATTTTTATAATAAAGTTCAAAAAGGATATTACAAATTATCAAATAAAAATAAAAAGTATATAATTATAGACTCTAATAAAAAAAATATTAGAGATGTAAAAAAAATCATAATAAATAAATTAGAAAAAATCATTTAAATGTCAGATGATATATTAATAGGTCACAAATTACATTTAGATGGTTTTATTTCACTTTATAAAAATAATAATCTTCCCCAAAAAATTCTTCTAACCGGAAAAAAGGGTATAGGCAAATCTTTATTGGTTAAACATTTTTTATTTAAAATTTTTGAAGATGAAAATTCGAAACTATTAATTAATAATGAAACACACCCAAATATTTTAAATATAAAAAAAAATGTGGATAAAAAGAATATTGAAATTGACCAAATAAGAAAAATTATTAAGTTTACAAATCAATCTTCATTTAATAGTAAATCTAAATTTATAATTATTGATGATGTTGAGTATCTAAATCTTAATTCATCAAATTCATTGTTAAAATCACTCGAAGAGCCAAATATTAATGTTTATTTCTTCTTAATTTTTAATTCTGAAATGAATATTTTAGATACAATTAAATCAAGATGTTTAGAATACAGATTGGGTTTGAATTTAGAAGATACTAAATTAATTGTAGACTCTCATTTTAATGATAATTCTTATGACAAAATAAATGATAATTTAAAAAATTATTATTCAACACCTAAATTTTTAATAAGTTTAATTAATTTTTTGGAAGAAAATAAATTATCTGCTTCTTCTACAACCATAAGTGAATTAATTATGAATATTATTGATAATAAGCTTTATGTTAAAAATTCTTTTGTAAAAGAATATTTAAATTACATTATTGAATTATTTTTTTATAATCATATAAACATTACAAAAAAAAATACATTTAAATTGAAAAAGTATTATTACTCTAAATTGTCAAATATTAGAAAATTTAATCTAGATTATGAAACTTTTTTTTTAGAATTTAAGGATAAATTGTTAAGTGATTAAAAATTATTATATAACTACTCCTATATACTACCCGTCAGCCAAACCACATATGGGTCATGCTTACTCTAGTATAGTGGCTGATTTTTTTGCTCGTTTTAAAAAGATTGATGGTTATAAAGTATATTTTTTAACCGGAACTGACGAACATGGATTAAAAATTCAAAGAGCTGCTGAAAAACAAAATAAAGACCCTAAATCTTTTTGTGATGAAATAAGTAAGACTTTTGAAAATTTAACTAAAACGTTAAATTTATCTAATACAGATTTCATAAGAACAACTGAAGAAAGACATAAAGAATCTGTACAAAATCTTTGGAAAATTCTCGAAAAAAACGAACAAATTTACCTTTCAAAATACTCTGGATGGTATTCGGTATCTGATGAAGCTTTTTACAATGAAGATGAGGTTGAAGTTAAAGGTGAGAGAAAAGTTGCTAAATTATCAGGATCTTTTGTTGAATGGGTTGAAGAAGAATCTTTTTTTTTTAAATTGTCTGATTGGGAAAAACCTCTACTAGAATTTTATAATAAAAATAAAAATTTTATTCTACCAGAAAGTAGAAGAAATGAAGTTATTAGCTTTGTTAAGAGTGGGTTAAAAGATTTATCTGTAAGTAGAAAAACATTTTCGTGGGGCATTAAAGTGCCAACTGATGAAAACCATGTTGTATATGTTTGGCTAGATGCATTAACTAATTATTTAAGTTCGTTAAAATATCCCGATATAAATAATGATTTATACAAAAGTTTTTGGCCCGCAGATTTGCATATAATTGGTAAGGATATATTAAGATTCCACGCAATATACTGGCCTGCATTTTTATTGGCTGCCAAAATTGATCCACCGAAAAGAGTTTATGGTCATGGATGGATACTTTCTGGAGATGAAAAAATGTCTAAATCTAGAGGAAATATTTTAGACCCTATAGAAATAATTAATAATTATGGTTTAGATAGTTTAAGATATTATCTTTTGAAAGAAGTATCATTTGGCAATGATGGAAGTATCTCTGAAGAACAATTGGAAAATTGTATTAATAGTGATCTGGCAAATAATTTTGGTAATTTATGTCAAAGAGTATTATCTTTCGCTGAGAAAAATTGTGCATCATTAGTACCAAAACACAAACTTAATAATGATGATTTGGTTATTTTAAACTCAATTACTGACTTAAACAAGATTAGATCTTTTATTGATAATCAGGATATAAACCAATATATGATTTTTATTGTTGATAGACTTTTTGCTTCTAATAAGTACTTTAACGATCAAGAGCCCTGGAAGAAAAAAGATGATCCATTAAGATTGTCTTCAATAGTTTATACAGCAATTGAACTAATTAGAAAAATTACAATCCTATTATACCCAGTAATACCACAAACATCGATTAAAGTGTTAGATGCATTTAATATTAAAGAAAATGAAATTGATGTTTCTTCATTAGAGAAAAATGAAATTTTAAAGGAAGGTAATAAAATTAATAAGTTAGATATTTTATTTAAAAAAATAGAAAAATGATTGATTCACATTGCCATTTAGATCATGAACCACTAATTTCAAATATTAATGAAATTATTAATAGATCCAAAGCAATAGGATTAAAAAAAATATTAACAATATCAACTAGTATAAATAGTTTTGAAAATATAAAAAAAATACTTGAAATAGATAAAATGATTTATGGGACTATAGGTATACATCCTCATGAAACAAGTAAAGACATAATTAATTCTAACTATTTGGTTGATAATGCAAAAAAATATAAAAAAGTAATTGGAGTAGGTGAGACGGGACTCGATTTCTATTACGAAAATAGTAAAAAACAGGATCAAATTGATAGCTTTATAAAACATATTGAGGCATCTTTATCTCTAAACTACCCTTTAATAATTCATTCAAGAAGCGCTGAAAAAGAAACTTTCGAAATTTTGAATAAATATAAAAATACTAATATCAAAATTCTAATGCACTGTTTTACAGGATCAAAAGAGTTTGCGAAAAGATTAACAAGTTTAAATGCTTATTTTTCTGCGAGCGGAATAATAACATTTAAAAACAGTAAAGATCTTCAAGAAACTTTTAAATACATAGATAAAAATAAAATTTTAATAGAAACAGATAGTCCTTTTTTAGCACCAATACCAATGAGGGGTAAAAAAAATGAGCCCTCATATATTAAATATACACTGGAAAAACTTTCCGAATTAAAATCAATTGAATTTAAAGAGTTGGAACAAATAACTTCAGATAATTTTGAAAATTTATTTTCTCATGTATGAAGATTAAATTTATCATACTTGGCTGCGGAAGCTCTATGGGTGTTCCTAGACCCGATGGTTTCTTTGGAAATTGCGACCCAAGAAATAAAAAAAATTATAGAACAAGATGTTCAGCATTAATAAAAACAAATAATGAAAATATTTTAATTGATACGTCTCCAGATTTGCGACAACAATTATTAAGACATAGAATAAAAAAAATTAACAAAGTATATTACTCACACATGCATGCAGATCAAACACATGGGATTAATGATTTAAGATCTTTTTTTATAAATAGCAAAAAGAAAATTGATATTTTTGCTGATAATGCAACTACTAAATTTTTAAAAAAAAGCTTTTCCTATTGTTTTAACAATAATTCAAAGGAATATCCCGCCACATTAAAATTAAATAAATTAAATAAAAATTTATATGTCAATCATCGAAATAAAACAGTTAAAATTAAATCTATTAAGGTTGAGCACGGTAAAGTTAAATCTAATTGTTTTATAATTGATAAAAAATTAGCGTACATTACTGATGTAAGCGATATATATAAAAAAGACTTCAAATATTTTAAAAACTTAAAATATTTGATTATTGATTGCCTTTGGTTTAACTACCATCCGTCTCATTTAAATTTAGATAAATCATTATATTTTATTAAAAAATTTAAACCTAAAAAGGCCATCCTGTCCAACCTATCCCATATATTGGATTATAAAAATCTTAAAAAAAACTTACCAAAAAATGTTGTTCCAGCACATAATGGTTTAACAGTAGAATTATAATATTTGTTCTATTTTTTGAATTATTTTTTTTGACATTGGATTTGTAAATGATGCAAATGTATCATCTATCATACCTTCTTTATTAATTAAAATTTTATGAAAATTCCATTTTGGAATGGCTGAATTGCCATAATTATCTTTAGCCCATTTAAATATTGCATGTGCGTTTTTTCCTTTAACTTCAGTAATAGCAGTTAATGGAAAATTGATATTAAAGTTTACTTCACAGAAATTTTTAACATCATCATTATTTTTCTTCTCCTGACTAAAAGAATTTGAAGGTATACCAAGAACAATTAAGCCTTTTGATCTATATTTATCCCACAAATTTTGTAAATCTGCATACTGTTTTGTAAATCCACAATAGCTTGCAGTATTTACAACAAGTATAGTCTTATTTTTAAAATCTTTAAAATCTATAATTTCTCCAGTAATACTCTCGATTTTAAAATCAAAAAATACTTTTTCGTAATTTGACATTGCAGAATTTTTAAAAAAAAACATAACAATACATAATCCAATAATGAATAATTTATTCATTTTATTTGTTAGGAGTAAGTAATATTAAAAAGTAACCACTTAAAGTGGATAATAATGACCCAGTTAATACTCCAATTTTTACACCATCCATATATTGCATATTCTCAGCAAATGCTAAATTTCCTACAAACAAACTCATCGTAAATCCAATTCCAGTAAGAATTCCCACTCCATAAAAATTGAACCAATTTGAATTATTTGGCATTTGTGCCACCTTAAGTTTAATTGAAATGTATGAAAAAACGAAAACACCAAGCTGTTTACCTACAAATAAACCCAAAACAATACCTAATGGAACTTTATCTAAAAGAGAGGCAATTGATAATCCTTCCAAGGAAACACCAGCATTAGCAAATGCAAACAATGGCATAATACCAAATGCAACATAAGGGCTAATCGCGTGTTCAACTTTAAGTAATAGAGAAAAATCTTTTTCTTTTTTACGATGAGGTATAGTTAAAGCTAATAAGACTCCAGCTATAGTTGCATGAATTCCTGAGTTATGAGTAAAATCCCAAAGAAATATACCAATAATCAAATATGGTAAGAATTTTTTTACATTAAATTTATTAATCACCAATAAAAATAAAAAGGCTAATAGCATTAGTGATAAATATTTAATACTCAAATCACCTGAGTAGAACAATGCAATTATAATTATTGCACCTAAATCATCAATAATCGCTAAAGCAGTCAAAAATACTTTAAGAGAAATTGGAACTCTTGAACCTAATAATGAAAGAACTCCTAATGAAAAAGCAATATCAGTAGCAGATGGTATTGCCCAACCATTTAAAGTTTCACTATCACCTAAATTTATATAAACATAAATTAATGCAGGGACAACCATACCACCCACTGCTGCAATTATTGGCAATAAGGCTTGTTTTACATTTGAAAGTTCACCTTGGATAAACTCTCTTTTGATTTCAAGAGTTACAAAAAAGAAAAAAATTGCCATTAATGCATCATTAATCCAATGTATCACTGACAGTTTAAGACCAAAATTATTTATCCC
>MDSW01039240.1_pt1 | contig 10025 bp, 11 predicted proteins | sample 811171 | NCBI WGS metagenome assembly MDSW01 (sample SAMN05326641, study PRJNA326480) | marine metagenome | isolation source: seawater | place: Atlantic Ocean: North West | collected 2012
TGTTAACTCTGGAAAATTAACACTAGAAAAGCTTGTTGATCTCTGGTCTTATGGCCCAGAAAGAATTCATAAAATCCATAACAAAGGAAGAATAAGTCTTGGATACGATGCTGATTTCACAATTGTAGATATGAATAAAGAAACAACAATCACTAATTCACAACAAAAATCTAGGACTGGGTGGACACCTTATGATGGTATGAAGGTTAAAGGGTGGCCACTTTACACAATTATTAGAGGCAACATTGTCATGCGCGAAGATGAATTATTAGAGCCTATTGGTAAAGAGATCCAATTCAAAGAAACGCTCTCATGAGAATGCAGTCATTAGATCGTGATAATCTTTTTATGGGATTAGCAATTGAATTAGCCAGAGCGGCCTATGACAATGACGAAGTTCCGGTTGGAGCAGTAATCGTGCAAACACGAAATAATGAAGTAATTTCTGCATTTTCAAATCAGATGCGCCAACAAAGATCTTCCATAGCGCATGCAGAGATGCTTGCAATCCAAAAAGCTAATAAAATTATCAATAATGAGAGACTTATAGGGTGTGAGATGTTTGTGAGTCTTGAACCTTGCCCTATGTGCGCGCACGCAATAAGTATATCTAGATTAGATACATTGTATTTCGCAGCAGAAGATCCAAAAGGTGGAGGCGTAATTAATGGACCAAAAATTTTTGAGTCGTCTTCTTGTCATCACAAACCAGAGGTTAAATATGGCCTCATGGCTGACGAGTCCTCAAAACTTCTTCGCTCTTTTTTTAAATCTAAACGATTAAAATGATAGTAGATTTTTTATACATCATTTTTTCAACTTTCTTTATCGTTACGTCTTTTTTTATTTTTGCTGTAATAATGAAAATTTTACTCCAGGGTCTGATAGCGCAATATCATAGCGTTATGGAAATGAAAGTGAAACTAATTATTAATGAGTTTGCACAATCACACCTTTGGACAGTAGACGCAGCTAGACGGATTTTAAAGACTAACTTAGAACAGTCTTTTAGAAAAAACTTAATGCTTATAATAAATATTAATAAGAATGTGAAACTGGATGGTTATGGCGCTGTTAAAGGTTATATTATCCATGAAGATACAAAGTACGATAATGTATTTACTATTCACCTTGATGTTAAACTTTCATCAAAAGAAATGCTCTCTACGTTATGCCACGAATTATCACATTTAATTCAATATGCAGAAGGTAGACATAAAACATATACTTTCAACAACACTAAATATGAGTTGTGGAATGGAATAAATTACGGACCAAAAGATTCTATTGAGTATTCAAAGAGGCCTTGGGAAATTGAGGCTAAAGCAATGGAAAGCAAGTTTGTTGAAGATTATTATCAGTCTAATAATGTTCAGTAAGTTATGCTACTTCCCAAAATTATTACCTAATATTATATATTCTTCTACTTTACCTCTTTTATCTTTTTTGGAATTAATATTCCCTGAGCGATTTACTGTATATTTATTTTTAAATTTAGAATAAAGATCTTTTATGAATTTGGTTTTGCTGTTTGATAAGATAACATGTTTTCCACTTTTATCTAATTCATCAAACTTTTTTGCTAATTCTTTTTGCTCAGTTTCACCAAATGTAGCTGAAGCATAATCTGTAAAATTAGCTGTTGTACTCATTGGTGTGTAGGGAGGATCGAAATAGATTAAATCATTTTTTTGGTAATTAATTTTAAGAAATGACTTGGATGTAATTGATTTAATATTAGGCAGAGAAGCACTAATGTGACGTATCAAATCATCATTCACAAACGATGGATTCTTATACTTTCCTTGGGGAACATTGAAAAATCCTTGTTTATTCACTCTGTATAACCCATTAAAACACGTTTTGTTTAAGATCATCAAAGCAGCAGCTTTTTCGCTTTCACTATATTCTTTTACTTTTATGCCATCTTTGTTTACACCATTATATCTATCTCTTATCTCATAGTAATTATTTAATTTAGTAAAATCATTTTTTATTTTTTTATGTAATCTTATAATCTTTTCTGGATCTTCTTTGATATATTTATATAAATTAATTAAATCCTGATTTATATCATTGAGTAAGTATCCCTTAAACTCAAACTCCTTATCCTCAACCAAGCTCAAAAATACCGCACCACTTCCTAGAAAAGGTTCAACATAACGATTAAATCTTAAGTTGTTAGAAAATTTTTTTATATATTTTTTTATATCAGGTATTAAAGCAGATTTACCTCCTGCCCATTTTAAAAGTGGCTTCAGTTGACTTTTCACTTATTACTCAAATCCCCATTTGTTTCTGTGCCAAGTTATGTATTTAAGGCTTTCTTGACGTAAGTTAATTTTCAACGCTCGATCTATTTGCATTTTTTTAATATTGCCTTCTTCAAGCTCACTAGAAATCAATATGTTGCCAAGATCATCAAAACTAATTAATCCTAATTCGAATGCTCTATCAATATTTGGACATAATAATAAGCCATTATACTTATCAAAAGCTTCAATTGTTGTACATTCAGAAAACGGCTTGATATGTGCAGCAATCAATAATTTAATATTATCAATTTTTGTGACAGCACACTTACCGCCCCAGACATCCATGAGTTTATTTTTATAAAATTTTTGCCAGGTTGGATTCCTAGAATGATATTCTCTGAAGATCTTTTGTTGAATTTTTGGATCATCTTCATCAGAGTAAATGTTTTTTTTCAGAGTCTCTAAATCAGACTTTGTCAATCCATCTGTAATAATCCTTAATATATACTCGTTATCTTTTATTTTCTCGAAACTATATTGATATTCGTATATAGGATTATGTGCCTTTACTTCACCAATTATTGGATAATCTTTGAGCAAAGCTTGTATAAGTCTTTTGTTAAAAAACAATCTATAAAGAGTGCTACCTTTTCTCGTTCCATGATCATTCTCGGTCTTTACTTCACAGTCAAAACTTACCCTTCCATACTTTATCGATATTGCGCTGTCTGTTATGAAGAATGAGCTGTTAATTATTTCATGAGCTATAGCAGTCATACCCGATGATAATGATTTATCAATTGGTTTATTCCACCTCTCTGCGGATTTATACCATGTATTGGCCATATTTCTCTTTTGTCTCAGTTTTTAATATTTTATTATAACCTATGAGCCTATTAAATGATTACGACTTTAAACCACTGATAATTACACCACCTGGTGCGGCAATCATTGAAGAATTACTGATTCCCGCATACACCAGTTCGATTAAATATGATAGAGCAGCAGGTTTTTTTAGGAGCACAATTTATAGTTTATGTTGGGAATCCATACTAAAGTTCATAGGTAATGACGGTAAAATAAGATTGATATGTTGTCATGAGGTAACAAAAGATGATTCAGAAGAAATCATAAGTAGTTATGATAGAAGAACTGAATCCCTAAATTCTGATATACAAGCTGATATAGAGGAACTCATACAGAGCAATGATCACAGAGCAAAATATACATCTTTTTTAGGTTATTTAATTGCTAATAATTATATGGACATCCGAATTTCTGTTCCTACTAAAGAAAATAAAGAGAGAACTAAATACGGTTCTCTAAGCAAATACCACCCAAAGTTTGGCATATTTTCAGATGGTAAAAATAGACTAGCCTTTAATGGAAGTTCTAATGAAACACTGCTTGGAGTAGATGCAAATAGAGAAATTGTTAGAGTAGATCGATCATGGAAATCGTCAGAACAAGATGAAACCATAGCAGGATATGAGGATAATTTTGAAGAACAGTGGAAATTAGGCAAGGATAAGGATGGATTGTTTGAAACATTTTTATTTCCTGAGGCAGCTAAGAGTAATTTACTGAAATACTCATCATCCAAAAAAGAATTTGAAGATGAAATAGCAGAGATTGAAAATACATACAAACAAAAAAAAGTACAGATATCCGACAGAGTTCAACTATGGGAAATTCCTGGAAAGAGAGGCCTCGAGGTATGGAAAGATAATAATTATAAAAGTGTTTTAAAATATTGCACAGGTTCTGGTAAAACCCGTATAGCAATAGCCGCAATTCAAATCATGCTAGAAGCTAATAAAAGCCCGATAGTTTTATTACCAACCGAAGCTTTAATGACCCAATGGGAAAAAGAATTAAGAAATTTTCCAAATGTTGTTGATGATAAAGTGATATTAAAATGCAGTAGTAAAAATAATGGGTACAAAAAAAAACTATTTGACCTCTCTCGTAAAGATAATGCCGGGAATGTAATTTTTTTAGCGCTCATTGATAGCGTCATTACTGATTTCTTCAAAGAAAATTTTAATGCTGGGGAACATAATTTTTTGGTTGCGGACGAATGCCATAAATTATGGGCTTCAGCGTATAATGGGATTTTGAAATATGCATGGGGTGAATGCCCTAGGTTAGGATTAAGTGCTACACCAGAAGAGAGAATAGATATATTTGACTCTGATGACATATTAGATGAGTCGGAGGGGATTGATGATGATGAGCCAAGTAGTCAACGAGTAGATGTTTTAGAATTTTTTGGCGGTAAAAAAAGTGAAGGTAGATATATACCCACAGATATTTTTACACTTAAAGATGCCATCAAGTATGGGAGATTAAAACCATACGAATATCATATAAAAATAGCAAATTTAAATGTCGAAGAACTTGATCATTACTTAGATTTATCAAGGAGAATAGGAAGGCTTTCTAATACCAAGCCAAGAACAAAAGAACAGCAAAATAAACTTCAACGAAGTATGTTTCTGAGAAGACAAATTATTAATGGTGCTGAGGATAAAAGACGAGTATGTATGAATATTCTTACATCATCGGAAACATCAGGCAATAAAATTGATTTACATGAACAACATTGGGCAGTGTATGTTGGGGTTAAAGGCAAAAACGAAAAAGAGATTGATGTCATGGCTGAGAGCATACATCAATTCAAAATTAAAAAGAATCACAATTTCCATATACATCCATTTCATTCTGGTAAAGATGAAGTTTGGCTGAAGGGGGCTTTAGAAGCTTACGAACAACTCAGAGGAGTTTTATTGGCCTATAAGATGTTTGATGAAGGCATAGATATACCAGTTTTATCAAGAGGTATTATGATGGCATCATCAAGGAATCAGAGAGAGTTTATTCAACGAAGAGGGAGGATGTTAAGACGTAATCCTTATCATCCTAAGAATGAATACGAAAAAGCAGTAATCTTTGACATCTTGATAGTTCCTCCTGGTGAAGAAGAGTTAGAAAATCCAAGAGACATAGAATATTTTCATAGCCATCTTGCGCAGGAATGTGAAAGGGCAAGGATATTTGCAGATGATGCGTTGAATAAACATGTTGTAAATAATAGAATAAATGAATTATTGATAGAGTATGGGCTGGAGATAACAAATGACTCAAATGACCAATAAAGATCTATTAGCTGTATTGAAACGTTCATTAGAAGAAGCGAATTCAGACAGTGAAACTGTGGTTGATAAAGATATTATCAATAACTTGTGGGAAATTTTTGCACCTAATGCATCGGGTAATGAGGATGATTCGCAAAATTCAAGTGTAGTAAAATCTCAAAGATTTCATGAATTAATAAATAAATATCATGATAAGAATAAATAAAATAGAGCTACATAATTGGAAATGCTATAAAGACCTTGAGTTATTTGTAGAGGGTAGGAACTACATTTTTATATATGGCACGATTGGTGAGGGCAAAACCACAATTAGGCAAGCATTATCTTTTTTGTTTTTTGATCAATATCCACCTGGCACAGGAATCAACCCCAACCCAACCAAGACAACAGATCTTATTGATAATATACACATACCTACTAGAAAAGCTTTTTTTGAAAATCAAAGTAATGATAATGAAGCATCTATCTCAGCACATTTAGAAATAAATGGAAAAAAGCACATCATCAAAAAAACAGTCAAATTGATTAACGAGCAGTCTGTAGATATCAGCTATACGTGGAATCATGATGATCAGCCAGAAACGATCACTAACAAAGATCAAGTACAAAACTTCTTAAAAGAAAACTTTCCACAAAGACTTGCAAATTACTTCATGGTGCATCTTAAAGAAATTATAGAATTAAGCAGATCAGACGACATGAGCTATTTTGCGAGCATGGAAAATATACTAGGTCTAAAGATTTTTAAAGATATGATAGAAGCTATAGATAAGGTTAAGAATTGGGTACAGCTCGAATTAGACAGTTTAAATAAAGAAGATGCCGCATATGAAAAGGCAAAAAAAGAATTTGATGATGAGAGTCAAACTCTTAAAGACTTGAAATCAAACCATGCTGATATGATCAGAATCAAAAATAAACATGTTGATGATAAAAATAATGTAGAAATAAATTTATCTCAACTTGGTCCAGAAATAAAAGACTTATTGAAAGATGAGCAAGATAAATGTGAAGAAATAGCTGAACAAAAAAAATATATAGCAAAAGAAATAGAAGACTTTAAAGAGATGGAGCATCCTCTTTGGAAAACAAGTCTAACGAAAACTATTGATAAACTATTTCCAAAGAATGACAAAGATAATCTGAAGATGGAAGAAAAAGAATTTCTAAGAGGCTATGAAAGAGCTAAAAGTATCAATTCTTCACTTGTAAAAAATCTATCCCAACAAGCTAAAGAATACATAGATGGTCTTTGTGTCGCTAATAAAGAATCTCTATCTGACGAAAATATTAGGGAGAAAATAGGACCAACATCCACTGAGTATGACAAGAATCTTGAAAAACTTAATCATATTGCCAACATAATCAATCAATGCAAGATAATGGTGAGAGAACTAGAAGTTATTAAATCTAATCAAAACGGTCTTAATGTTAACAATAATATTAGAACTAAATATAAAAAATTAATAAAAGATAAGAATAAATTAGAACAGCATATAGCTAATGATGATGAAACTCTTAAAGGACTTCAAATTGATATAAAATCTCAGGAAGGTATTGTTGATAATAAAAGAAATAAATTATCACAAGTACAACTCTCGGAAGGTTCGGATGTTGAGAAGGCAAAGTTAAAGACACTAAATAATTTATATTCCATTATTAAACGCTCACAAGAAATGTCAGTAGAACCTCTGCAAAAAAAATTTCTTGAAGAAGCTAATAGAATTTTTGATCTTGTCAAATCAGCACCAAAACTCAAGTTAGTCCTAGATGATGATTACCGACCAGGCATAGTCGATGGAGACGAATTCTACCCAGTCGGATCTGATGGCCAAACTCTTACTGCACTATACTCAGTGTCTCTAGCTTTAACTCTAGTGGCAACTGGCGATCTGCCTCTTTTTCTAGATAATCCATTTCATGAAATTGATGAGCCGACGAAAAAGAAAATTATCAAAACCTGGCATGAGTTAAAAGACCGACAGACATTTGTACTGAGTCATCCTACAAGTTACAAAGAAGATCCATTCCACGTAGAAAATATGAAGAAAAACTTCACTAACTCATATCATTATGGTTTTGATGAAAAATATAAAGATGATAATAATTACAGCGAATTGGTGACTTATGACTGATTTAAAGTTTACGAAAGAACAGTTTAAAGATTGGGACAGGGTCTATGTCGAGAAAGGTATATATGATTTTTTTCTAAACGAATGTTTCAAGGATAATGAGGATAAAGAGCGATTTGTGGAAACTAGGAAGGATTTTGTATACATAGCATGCGTTGTCGCTATGCAAGCTAAATGTGGTTTGATAAAAATGGAAGTAACTACAAAGAAAGATAATGTAACTTATCCGCATAAAAATTGGAATGAAGTGATCTCTAAAGATGCTGAGAGTTTTGCTATTTGGAATCCTGTGTTGAAATATTATCTAAAGAACCTTAAATATCCTGATACACCGAATTCTCACAACATTAACACTCTAACCTACTATCCAAGCGAAATTCCCGATCCCGATGAAATACCGATGATTTGTATTTCTCATCTGTCTAATCAAGGATTTAAAATAATTAAAAATGAGTTAATGGATGCAATTAGTGGGAATAAGGATACTTGGGACAATATAAAATCTAAAGTCGCTTGGAGTGATATCTTAGATGTCATAAACTCTAAACTTATCTAAAATGAAAGACAATGATAACTTTTCAAATGATCTGAACAGTGGCTGTGGAGCATCTGAGCCTTATGCTTTACAGGTTACAGACAACAGCATGGAACCAGAATTTCCTGAAGGCTGCATTGTTTTAATCGACCCTTCCGGCAATTTATCTGAAAATAACTACGTATTCATAGAATATGATGGTGTTAGATGGTTTAGAAAGCTTGTTGAGATTAATGGCGAAAAAAGGCTTGTTGCGCTGAACGAGATGTATCCAGAGATTTTATTAGATAGTTCTTATGATATTCTAGGAATAATAGTTCAAAAGAATGTCAAAGGAGAGATTAAGCATTACTAATGAAGAAAGTAACTATTTATAGTACTCGTATATGTCCATACTGTGTAAGGGCTAAAAACTTTTTTGATAAAAAAGAGATCCCTTATGAAGACATCATGGTCGATCAGGACCCAGAGCAACTTCAAACTATGATAGAAAAATCACAAAGACAATCAGTCCCTCAAATATTTATAGGTGACTATCATGTTGGTGGTTTTGATGATCTTATTGAACACGATATGGATGGAAAACTTGAAGATTTACTCAAGGACTAATCATGGATAAATATGAAAACCGAGCTATGGAGTTAGAGAGTGGTATTGCAGCTTTTGAAACTAAGAATTTTGCTCATGCAATTAAACTTTTATCTCCAATTGCTGAAGAGGGAAACTCAGAAGCGATGTATAGAATGGCAATCATGCTACAAAATGGATTGGGCTGTATAGCTGATGAAGCCAAGGCATTTAGGTATATGGAGTCTGCCGCTAAAAATGAATATCCACTAGCTCAGCATGCTCTTGGGTTTATGTACTTTGAAGGAGAGTGTACCGAAAAAGATATCGATAAGAGTATTGAGTGGTTCACTAAATCAGCGGAGCAAGGATTACTTGGTTCAGCAACTACCCTGGCAATGATATACGAAGAAGGAAAGTTAGTCCCGCAAGATCTAGAGAAAGCCCAGCACTGGTATAAAAAAGCTGGAATCGATAAAAATTAATGAAGTACTTCCCTTTTTACATTGATCTAAAGAAAAAATCAGTTCTTTTAATAGGAGGCGGGGAAGTTGCAGAAAGAAAACTAGACCTACTTATAAAAGCTAAAGCTAATGTAACACTTATCTCTCCAGAAACAACTTCTTACATATTGGATATAGCAGAAAAAAACAACATAAAAATTATCAACGAAAAATATTCATCGCATCATTTAGATCAAAAATATTCATTTGTAATTGCTGCTACAAACGATGAAAAGTTAAATAAATCTATTGCTCTAGATGCTAATGAGAATAATATCCTGGTAAATGTAGTTGATAGACCAGAGATTTGTGATTTTATTTTTCCATCTATACTAGAAAGAGGTGATATAACAGTATCGGTATCAACAGGTGGAGCCTCTCCTGTCTTAGCGAGAATGCTTCGAACCAAACTTGAAACAATGATACCCGGAGCGTACGGTAAAGTTGCAAAGATAATTGCTGAAAATCGTGTAATGGTAAGAGAGAAACTTAAGCAGTCTCAATCCAATAAAATTTTTTGGGAGCAGATGCTAAATAGTAAATTTTTAGAGTTGGTGCTAAGTGGACAGGAAGCGGAAGCATTAGAGTACTTAAATGCATCCATTGATAATATTAATGAAGATAAAATAAACCAAGGTGAAGTATATTTGGTAGGAGCAGGTCCTGGTGATCCCGACCTTTTAACCTTTAGAGCTCTTAGGCTAATGCAACAATGTGATGTAGTTTTATATGATCGTTTAGTGCAACCAGCAATAATGGATTTAGTTAGAAGAGATGCAAAGAAAATTTACGTCGGTAAAGAGAGAGATAATCATGTTGTAAGACAGCATGAGATTAATAATCTTCTTGTGGAGTATGCTAAAAAAGGCAATAAA
>MDSW01168903.1_pt1 | contig 10025 bp, 19 predicted proteins | sample 811171 | NCBI WGS metagenome assembly MDSW01 (sample SAMN05326641, study PRJNA326480) | marine metagenome | isolation source: seawater | place: Atlantic Ocean: North West | collected 2012
GTGGTCAAAGGTAGAAAACTATACTAAAAGATGGTATGATCCTTCTACGTGGTCGCTACCAAAAGAATTAAAATGCGCTCGTTTAAAATTATAATTAACCATAAATACTTCGTAATTTAGAATAATCGTAACCTATTGTTTTTAATATATGTTTAGCAGCGGCATCTGCCCCATATTTTACAAATATCTTCATGGCTTCTTGGTTGGCTTTGATCACATCTTTCTCTGGCATTTTTTAAACTGGAATATATTTATATAGGTGGTCGTTCACAACATGCTCACATATGTTTGTTTTTATAATTTCGAACCTTCACGATTGGGTTCCGGTAGGGTATTTTTTCTGAAAATACGGTATTAACATGGTAGCGGTTAGCCACGGGAAGTCGGGTTCCGGTCTTGCATTTCATTTCTGAACTCGTTAAAAGTAAAAAAAGAATTAAATATTCCATTTTTTGAATATAAATTTGTTAAATTAGTTTAAAAAATATGTCTACAACACTTTATGATTTAGCTAGTGCAAATGAACAAAAGAAAATTGAAAGTGATATAATTTATAATATTTTAATGAACAAAGAGACGACGCTCCTGGACAGGCTGTTGACCGAGATCATCGATACGACAAAAAAAAATCATACCGACATGTCAAAACGATACCATTCGATGACGGAGAGGTGCATAAAGGACAATTCTAGGATAGCCAAGCATGGTTTGTTTTTCTTTGGTCTGTACCTGTGCCCAACGTTTGCCGAATCACTGATCAAACCAGACCCAAAGGTCAACCCAATCAAATTCTCTATCTTCTACAATACTATCCTGCCCCAAGCATGCACAAAGTTGTTGAATGGTGAGTATTCGTGCTTGCAGGAGTTCGTGGAGGATATACGACTACAGTATGTAATATGCAATGCAGATGTGTAATCGCCTAAAATTTAAGTTTATGTAATAGTTGTAATGTTTTCTGCCGTTTTGAATAGTTATCATCAGCAGAACGTTTTCTTTTATTTCTCTGCCTCAATTGATTCTTCATATCACGTATTTGACGTTCATAAGAGATCATCAACATGGTTTGTCTATGTATTACTAACTCTATATTGGCGATTACCTGTAAACGCTCATCTTTTGTAATGGTTATATTATTGCGAACGTTTTCTATTCTTTGTTTAAAGTTATTTATTTTATTTTGCAAGTTTAATGCTTCATATTGTATTCTAGAAACATATTCGTCCATTTTTTCTACCTACTTAATCATTATATAATGAAAATAAATTGAATGAAAAAGGCAAAAAAAAAAATTAAGAAGAAAATAGTACAAATACAACAGATTCGGTTAAAAACATGCTTAACGTGCAACAAGAAGCACGAATATATTATACTTGTAAATAACAGCAATATGTGCTCAAGATGTTATACTAAGATATACGGCGGTGATGTAGTGCTGTGTCCTTAAGTGGTCGTTGTCGATTATTATTTGTCCTCTAACAGAGTTTTTGTTGGATATATATGATTTTAAATATAATTATATGGTCAAAGTGAGTAAGACGTACAATTGTTGCATATGCATGAAGAATAGAAGAACAAAGAAAGCAACTCTGCCCTGTAATCATGTATTTTGCGGCACTTGTATTAAAAAGAATTTAAAGGTGAACAACAAGTGTCCATTGTGCAGGCGGGTGTATACGAGATACGACGTAGACAACAAAGATGTATTAGTACGTGATGTTAAGAAAGACATTGATCTTATTCTTCGATTTTGTTTTAATAGTAGGTACAGAAATAAAGTAGTGAATGATTTTCGCTCCAACGCAAACGAAGAAACGTTTTATCGTATACTGTTTCTTTTGTTCCAAGTGTTCAATAAAATTAACATTGAATTTTTGGATGAAGTGGTTGGATTAAATATCGAATATATGGTGCACATTGTCGAAGAAGTGGGTGTATAAATATGTGTTTTTGGAACTTATATGAGCTCCAACACCTCTTCTATTGCAGATATGATCCATTCGAAGATAATAAATATTGGCGATACCATAGAATTTAAGTTCAAAGGCAACCATTTCGTTGCGTCGATCGAGAAGGGCGGCTTGATAACAAATTGTTTGTTTAAGTCTCCGACCTCATCGAAGTACGTCGAAGTGTTGAAAAATGTGGTGGCTTTCACATCGTTGACTGCATGGACAGAAGCGTCTTTGCAGGACGTATTAGAAGAATATTACACCCGTTATTCGTCATGGAAACGAGTGGTACACAAAGCTTCTAAACTTACTATGGGAGAATTACGCGATAGGTGCAAACTGTCAAGCGCTAAGATAGACCCAGAGGTGCACAAAGAAATATATCGTCTGCAAAAATATATTTCAAAATTGGAGACGTTTATCACAGACAATGGTTTCAAAATTCCAAAGAAAGACATCGAAGTTGCTCCAATAAAATTGCAAGAGGGTAGAGCAGTAATAAAAGGATTGAAAAACAAAGCAGCGTTTGAAAGGATACAGCGAATAATGATAGATAGACCAAATCACACGGACAACGAGTTATATAATTATATAAAAACTATAAATTAGATTTATCTTTTCTCATTTTATCGAATATACCTATGATTTCGGTAGCAAACATGAACATCACAATATCCAACGATACGTATACTAACAACATAATGAAAGCCAAGCTTTGACCGAAGTTATGGTCGTTTACTTCCGTGTTAAGAATCAATATAATGATATCAGCAATAAACAATACAATGTACACTATACGCATAAACTCATAGTTACCTTTTGTCAATGATTTTCCGCTGAAAAAAACATACGGGTCGATGAAGACATGTCCGACACCAAGCCAATAGATAGGCGTCGATGCAGTTTCAAACAATATTATTATAGTAAAAATAACATCGGATGGAATTAAAAACAAATGGAGAGTCTCTAATTTAGCACCTGCTATTTTTATAGAATTGTAAGATGGAGCAATCCCCCTAACTGAGGCAAGGCGAACCCGCTCTTCCTCTGTCTCGTCCTTTTCTAACATTTGTGAACTAAGATTTCGAAACTGCATGACACACATTAAATTGAAGAATATAAACAAAGCAGCCAGTAGAAACCATACACTATTTTCGTACAATCTGTCAAAGCACGATGCAGTGGGTTCTCCGAAACAACGTGATATTGAAATTAAATTAAGAAATCCTATCAAACCGTCAACAAATGTAGCCGCCGTGTTTAAGTACATAAATGATGTCATAAACAGTTGGTTTTCAGTCACGGATGCCAAGATAGCTAACGGTTCGATAAATAAATGGTACAAATGGACCCAACTTGCCTGCACCTGCGTAAACAGAGGGCTTATACTTAGATATACGAAGCATAATACAAATTTTAGTCCGGAAAACAGTCGTATTTGTTGACGGTTATTGATTATATTTTCTGTATCAACTGGTCTCATTTGTATCGTCGTCGTCTCTATTTATACGTCTTTTCGATGAACGAGTATTGGACGAATCGGATGATCGTTTGGTTGCTGTGGTGTATCTGTTCCATGTCATTAACCAAGATACCAAATCGTTTAATGTGTCATGATTTTTCTTAAAATTCTCATTGTATTGTTCCATTTATTAAGTTATCAAACACTTATATATTCCATATATATATAAATGTTTTTTTGATAAAATGAAACCCGGCGATCTTATTCAAACGAAACACAAACTCATTGGAGAACTTGTAGCAGTGGACAAAGACACCGTTGAAGTGTATTTCTTGGTACCCGACCAAACAAAAGCGAAAGGGAAAATATGGGTATACAAGAAAGAGTGGGACACTGTACTAAAATCCGACATAACGAAACACGTGGAAATAAAAGATAAGAAGAAATACCCAGCGTACTACAGAGAGATGGGGTTTAAAGCCTGGGATGGGGAAATATTTACCCGCACGGATGTAGACATTGAAAAGGACGAAGACTTAAAGGTATACCCTTTCCCAACTGGTTGTGATACAGACGAAGAAGACGACGAATACGAGTTTGACGGATTTGTAGTCCCGGACGAAGAACCGTTTACACACGCTGATCCGCAGAATGAGGAAGTACAGGATTTTCACCGTGCAGTGCATGATTTTAACAAATGGGAACCAAAAAATAAAAAGGAAGAATGGGCAAAATCATTTGTAGAAAACATGGAATCTAAATATTCGAAACAAGACGATAATTACCAATTTTCAAATGGAACATCGGTCGATTACCAGCACCCACCGCTCGCCAAGAAGTTAAGAAAACAGTAAATCCTAAAAAATCAAATAAAATAACATATAATAGTCCAAATACTTCTTTAAAATGTCTGCAACTGTACCAAAACGTAAAAGAAAAGCCTCCACCAACGCAATTCGTGAAATCAAAAGAGAACAGGGTAAAACCAATCTAGTTATACCTTCCGCACCGTTTGTTCGTTTGGTGCAAGAGGAAGTTTCAGCGTATCATCCAAACATGAGAATCAAAACGGAAGCATACGAAGCCCTACAACAAGCAGCCGAAGGTCACCTGATTGAGTTGTTTAGACGATCGAACCGATGTGCAATCCATGAAAAAAGAGAGACGATACAGCCGAAGGATGTTCAGCTCGCACTTTCATTAGAATAGAGTATTTATATAATTATATATCCTTACATATGAGCGTTTTGTCCGATATCACAACTCTACACTTTATTAACAATACTAACCATTTCATCGAAGTTCGTTTCAACGGCGAACAGAATGCATCGTTGCACGTCACTCACACCTGTAAGAATGTAATCACACAAGCCGACTCTTCGCCTTATGCGATGTTAATGGCTCTTCTGTTTGGAACAGAGACCAAGCTAGTGCATGTAAATCTACCAATAAAACACAAAAGCACGCTCAAAATAAAATGTAGAGCCAATTTATTTTTCGAAGTCACGCCCAAGATACCAAATACAACAGAAATTACAACTGGGTCTTTTGAACTCAAAAACGAATACCAAAACAACGAGTTAGAAATTCATTTTCAAGAGTCAGCCGGAGTTGGATACACGGAAGACGGTGATATAGCAATTAACGCGAATGTACCGGTAGCAAGGGATTTATTGATAAATACAAAAATACAGATGAACGCAGTAGATCTTAACATAGACACAGAGCCAGCTTTTTGTAAGATGAAGTTAAAGTAGCTGGACTATATATTAAGTAATTAAAATATATAAATGGAAATACCTGTTACTGAAATCGTGATTGGTGGCTTTATATCAATTGCTTTTCTTACCGTCGCAGCATTAATTGTTTCTAATTGTAAAGAATAAGTTAACCATAAAATTGTACTATATAACTTTTTTTTATATATTAAAAATGTCATTTACACAACGAATAAAAGATCTTACTTATCAAACACCTGTCACGGATTATTTGAAACTGAGAGATGAAATTAACGCTGACTTAAATGCTGTCTCTCAGGAGGACTTAAACGAGTTCAATGATAAATTTTTTACCAAGTACGATATGATGAAATCAAAAGAATGGGAAAAACACGAGCAGGAAAAAAAACTTTCAAAATACGTTTATCGTTCAGACAAATAAGCACTACTTAAATAACTTTTTTTGTTATAAATGAGCACTGAAATGACCGCCAACATCAAAGACAGGGTTCTTATCCACAACAAACTCCCGAATACCAAAGTAAAAACCGCAGACGATGTAGAAATGCATGTTTTCTCTGCATTTTACGAACACCCTGCTATGATAGCAGAGGACCAATGGACGTTGCTTAGTGGGCAGAATATACTTATTGATAAAGATAGTATGAAATTGTTTGAAGACAATGTAACTGAGTTTGGATGGCAAAAAGATCATATTATTACGTGTAAGTTAATTGCAAATGTCAAGCCTGCTCGGCTCAAGGAACACTGGGACAAACTATATCGATTCTCGGTTGGAGTAAGGGAACAAATGGAGCAGCATTTCGACGACAACAAGATACACGAGATGCTCGATATGGCTAAATGTGATATTTCACAGGATTCGAAGGATCAAGGAGAAAACGGTCCCAAGCTTGAAAGTACTCCTGAAGAACAAGAGAAAATTCCTCCCAATAAATCTTAACTGGATCTTTGGTATTTTCGTCGTTTTTATCCATATTTAATAAATAGTAAATTTCTTTTTATACACACTAATTCATAGTTGTTAATTCCGTCCAACTTTCAGGCTGTAATCTCATTTTCTTCGCTAAAAGTATCACCGTCAACAGTTCAATCGCGTAGAAAGCGGGCAAGAAACTCGAGTGGATGTCCCCGTCCACTTCAACTTGGGAAGAAAAAATAATCAATACAATTCCACTCACCGAAAATGCATTGTTGTACCATTGGTGTTTGGGTTCGGTAACCTGTCTCCCTACCACTATACTGACTACAAATAGAAAAAAACCAAGAACATTGATCATACAGAAGCGCAGCATGGGAGGTTCTGGCACTTTGTCCACTAACGTTTTTGCCAAACTAAGTACGAGAGCTGCTATCATTGCCATTATGGTGAAGAATCGAAAACCAGACGGATTGGTGCAAGACAAAGGCATTATTAAATGATAAATCGATTATATTAATAGTATCGATATTAAAAAATGTGGTTGATTTGCCACTTTTACTTAATTTACCTCTTTAAACCCAGTCATACGTTTCATATACTTGTTTTACCCTTGTTGTTTTTAAACGTATATTACACTAAACTTAGCAACGTTAGTCTAATACAAGTGAAGTCCGCTCTTGGGCTATACTTGATGTACTACGGGTTTTTCGTCTACCAAAGCCCCATGGAATTTACGTTTGCGCCTTGGTACTGTGTTACCTGCATGTCAATTAGAGACAAGGATTACTATGTATTCACAGGCGCCGTATTTACCATGATTCATCTTTATACCCTCGCTTCGACCAACATTATAGGTCATTTGAATATGAACATAGGAAGACTTATAAAAACTCATGATTTGCACGCTGTCATGCACATTATTGTTCACCTGGCATGTTTTCTAACAAAACAGTCTTTATCACCGGATTTCAAATTTAACCTCGAAGAATTCATATCGGCTTTCAGCGCTTTCTTGTGCATATTTTTTTCAGACAACGCAGACGAATTCAGTATGGCGATGCTGTTTACGTCTAGTAGGTCATACACGTCCTTCTTCTTACACATCTTAGAATTTGACTGGTACGAGTACTATCGAAACAATCACTTTCTTCCCGTTTACGGCGGGTCAAATTGGATAGTTGCAATTGGCGTTGCATTGATTTCCTTACTGAAAGTTTACTAAAGAATTTGGTCAGTTTTTTCGACCATTTGATCATGTGAATTGCATGCTTGTACGTATTGTATGGTACATTCGTGCTCAATATTATAGCTTGATCAATATCAACCATGCAATCAAATACAAACTCGATGTTATTTAACCGTATCATACGTTTTAAATGCAAGGATTTTTGTTCGACTATGTTGTTCAGCTCATACGTGCATTTGTTCACAAAAACGAGCTTTGACCTAGTTGGGGCGTCCACAAAGGAACTTACGTGCCGTAAAATATCTATATTAAGAGTATTCATCTGTTTATTCTAAAATTATAAGACTTATATACTTCAGGTGTGACTCGGATTTCAATTCTGTTCAAAAATAATCAATTGCAAAATAATAATTATTGGGTCGATATGTCGGTCGATATGTTGAGGTTGTCGTTCACAACAACCTCGAAAAAAAACCCATATATAAAGATGACCGTCTCTAATAAATGATCGATATCGTTGACCAAATGGCAAATGCAATATTAAATGTTAAAACGTCTATGAACGAATACCAGAATTCAATAAAAAAGAAAAACAACCCAGATTTTGATATAGATCAGTGTTACTTTCATTATTTAAAATACAATCAAGCTAAAAGAAATTACGAACGTATTGAACCATTATTCAATGAATTCGCTAACATTCACAGAGAAGGAGTACAAATACGTGACGATGAAGAGTACGGAGTTTGCTAACAAAGAGTACGAAACATCGTGGAAACAACGTGCCAAACGTAAGCAGACCAACAAACAACGTATTATCCAGCAAAATATCACTGGAAAAATAGGTGAGTTCGCCGTTATGTTTCATTTCTTGGATCAGGACAGGGACATAAGCTCTCCAGACATGGAAATATACACGTACAAGAAATCGTTCGACGCTGATTTGAGGCTCGATGGTGTTGGGCTGCACGTGAAAAGCCAGTCGAGAGACTCGTACGATAGACTGGGAAAAAAAACGTGGACGTTTCAATATGGAGGATCGGGTTCTGGTCACAAAGACCCTTTAATATACAAGAAGTTGACCGAAAATGTAGTATTTGTATATGTCGATGGTATGGAAACAGAGATATACGGTCCGTATGCATGGGAAGCTATTCAACCTCTTCTGAAAGACCCTGTAATCGATCGACTGAAAGGGATTAAAAAATGTATCTACGTGGAAGATTTACCGAAATAAAAATATATAAAAAATATATAAAAATATATAAAAAATAAAAATATATAAAGTGTATTAAAAATGATTCATTTACCAAAAGAAATCCGATTCTTGATTTACGAATTTGCCTTATACCCGCACAAACAACCAAATAAATGGAACCGAGCCTTCAACAGATGCATATTTAACCTACCGACGAAGCAGAACAGTGGAGGATGGTACATGTACTACAACCCGAAGGAAAAACGTGAACCGTGGGCGCGGCAAAGGGGAAGGTCACTCACTTACGATCCACAAAAACACACGTCCCCTTACGTCCACTTCGAGTACAAAATATGGATTAATAACCGACCGAAATACATCCAGGAGTGTACGAATTGTGACTTGGACAACTACGAATACAACCTCTATTTTAGGTCTCGATTGGATCAAGCTCGTGTTTTAGGAGTTAAATATACATGTAACGCATTTAAAACTTAGATATATTTGTTAATTATTACGGAGGACTAGCGTGCGTCAACTGGACACAAAATGATAGCGAGGTGCGATCGCTTTACTGAGGCGATTGTGGTATGTCCAATATCTTTTTCAATGCGTTCTGAAAGCTGTCCTGGAGCGACCGTGCTACCTTCTTCGAAATGCGGTTCGTTGGCGGCGTGGGCAACGTCACCCTTTTTAATTCGTCCTTCAAATTCTGGTTCTCCTCTCCCAGTGCCTTGATCTCCTCTGTCATTAAAGTATTGTCATCTTCCAGTAACGTTATCCGTGTGTCTTTTTGAAGCACGTTACTTTGAAGTACCCTGATCTCCTCTGTCATTAAAGTATTGTCATCTTCCAGTAACGTTATCCGTGTGTTTTTTTGAAGCACGTTACTTTCAAGTACCGTGATCTTCTCTGTCAATAAAGTGTTGTCAGATTCCAGCTCGGTGATTTGTTTCTGCGTTTCTTTCTCGAAACACTCGGTTTGGCACCCGGTCGTTGTGGTGGAGATCAACTCTGTGACCGCATCCCAGTCCAAGTCTTGGAAGAAATCGTCGGATAAACCTTCGGAGAATTCTTCGGTGTAGTGGGACGGGGGGCTCTCCGAGTGCTTTCTCTTACCCAGAACTTGGAACGAATTCGAAACGTTCTGGTACTCGTTCAATAGTTCTTTCAAATTTGCGTCCATCGTTAAGTTTTGTTTGATTTTGTTTGATTTTATTTGATTTCGTTTGATTTTGTTTGATTTTGTTTGATTTTATTTGATTTCGTTTGATTTCGTTTATCGTTTGCTTTGAACCAGCGATGCATTGATTGTAGTAGTAGACGTTTGATGTACTGCCACACGCCTAGTGCCGCGCCGAACAAAAAATAAACAAAATATAGCTGTCACCCACCGCAGCTACAGCTAAATAACATTGGGTATCTTTTTTTTGTGGGAAAAGACCAAAATTGTTTTTCTTATATTATAACTATACATCTCGGTAGTCTTAAAAGTCTAAATGACTTTGTTGTGAACGACCAAAATTGATTTTCTATTATACCCAGTGTTTATCGTGACGATAGTAA
>MDSW01049253.1_pt1 | contig 10024 bp, 11 predicted proteins | sample 811171 | NCBI WGS metagenome assembly MDSW01 (sample SAMN05326641, study PRJNA326480) | marine metagenome | isolation source: seawater | place: Atlantic Ocean: North West | collected 2012
GGTTACTGGTTTAGGAAAATTCAATGGAGTTGTTTCTTCTCCACCACCAATGACACACTTAATGACTTTTGATTTAGGTGCTGCTTTAAGTGCTTCAATGGTGACTGTAATTTTCACTTTATTTTTCATCGACTTTTTTGATACTGCAGGAACACTTACAAGTGTTGCAAATGTATCTGGTAAAATAGGTCCTGATGGAAAAATAAAAGACATAAACAAAGCAATGTTGTCAGACAGTGCTTCTACAGTTGTTGGATCCGTATTAGGAACTTCAACAGTAACAACTTATGTTGAAAGTGCGGCTGGAGTAAAAGCAGGCGGAAGAACAGGAATGACATCACTTACAATAGGAATATTATTTTTGTTATGTTTATTCTTTAGTCCATTAGCAACATCGCTGCCAAAAGAAATTGATGGAGCAGCTTTGATATATATTGCTACTTTATTTGTAAGAAATATTACAGATATTGAGTGGGATGATATTGCAGAGTCTGGTCCAGCAGTACTTGCTATGATTGCTATGCCATTCACATATTCTATTTCGAATGGGATAGCTTTGGCATTTGTTGCTTATGCAGCTGTAAAACTATGCACAGGCAAATTTGATAGTACAAGTCCAGCGATTTGGGTTATTGCTGCGCTAAGTATTGTTAGTTTCTTAGTTGCATAAAAAAAATTAAAATTTAGGGGCGGCTCTTTTAGTCGCCCTTTTTTTATTTTTTATGTTTCTTTTTAATTTCTTCTATTCTTATTTCTTCGTAAATTTCAAAAGGCTGAACAATCCATGGATTTGCCTCTAATCTAACAGCACAAAAATCTGGTTCAAATGTAGATTTTTTTTTTTTCCAGAGAGTTGCAGTTTTAATATCCTCTATCTTTCCTTTAATTGGTTCATATTTTTTTAACCAATCAATACTTTTATTGAAAGTAATTCCTGTATCAGATAAATCATCACATAACAAAATTCTTCCACCCATATTAGGTGCTATTGAACTCATTTCTCTAGAGAATACTATATCTCCTTGTTCATCCTCTACACCTTTTCCACTATAAGACTCAACGGCAAGATAAGCACATTTTAATTTAAAAATTCTACTCAATACATCTATCATTGGCGCTGCTCCTCTCATGATGCCAATTAATATTGTTGGCATATAGCCACTATCATGAATTTGTATTGCTAGTTTTTCAACTATCTTGTTATATTCATTCCAGCTTACAATTAATTTTTCAGACATAATTTTTTATTAATTATTTAAATAATAAAACTAAAACTGCAAGAACGATAAAAGCTAAAATTGAAGATATTAAAATATACAACCTATGAATGTTTCTTCCTCTCAAATTAAAGTAATGTCTAGCTGCCCCAGAAATAAGAGCAACTAAACATAAAATCAACCAACTGTATTTATGATATACTATGAAGCTATAATGACCTGACAACATAATGAATAATACTAAAAAAGTAGAATAATTGTTGTGAATTGAACGTTGTTTGGCTGCTAAAGACAAACTCATATCAAATTTTATATTTTTTTTACTACTGCTAATTATGTTCATTTGATTTGGAATAATTACCGTAAATACATTACCAAACATATTCGTTCCTATAATTAATCCAACACTCAAAAATGCAAATTTTGCTCCAAATAATTTGGTTAATCCAAATGAAACCAAAGTTAATAAAATTATTATAGTAAAAATAAACAAAATATTGTTTTGAATTATTTTTGATTTACACAAAAAGTCATAAACAAACCAAGAAACTACTAATGACAATAAAGAGATAACAATGGCATATCCTGGAGGTATCAACAAAACTCGTTTATCAACCATTAATACACCTGCATTATAGTAATAGATAACAGCTAAGAGCAGCATTCCAGTTATAAAAGTTAAATAGCTTTGCCATTTAAAAATAACTAATCTATTTAAATAATCTTGTGGTGGAGAAGTTTTTAATCTGGTTAACTTATAATAAAAGCCTGAATGCATTAGATATCCCTCGCCATCAACGTCATCACTTGTTATATTTTTATTAAGTTTGTTATCTAGATAATTAAATAAAAAACTATTTCCAACCCACAATATGGAAAATAGCACATGTCCCCACCTTAAAATTACTTCTAGCCATTTCATTGTGTAAGGTAAAACTTCCATTTAGTATTTTATTTTGTCTACTTTTTTATCCCAAATATCAAATGCTTTTAATGCTTCTTCTCTTAACATTTGACTCATTTTTATTTTTCTTTCGTCAATTTTTTTTGATACTTCGGAATAAATAAATGAATCATCAAAATCTATATTTTTTGCATCTTCTCTTGTGTTTGCATAAAATATTTTATCCAATCTTGACCAATAAATTGCTGAAAGACACATTGGACATGGCTCACAAGTTGTATAAATTTCGCATCCTGAAAGATTAAAAGTTTTTAGAGCTTGGCAAGCAATTCGAATTGCCACTATCTCGGCATGTGCTGTGGGATCATTAGATGATGTAACTTTGTTTGATCCTTCAGATATAATTTTGTTATCTTTAACTATTACGCTGCCAAAAGGACCGCCTATAGTTTTTGCACTTTCTATAGATAATTCTATAGCTCTAGCCATGAATTTTTTTTTATCTTCCATTTTTATTATTTAATTGATTTTTAATTTTATTTATGCTCATCAATATTCTTTCGGGAGTTGCTGGAGCATTAATAGATGGAGCAACTTTATAATTTCCAACAGAAGCTATTGCATCTTTTATTGCATAAAAAACGCTCATAGCTAACATTAAAGGTGGTTCTCCAGTTGTTTTAGCTTTGTTTACCACTTTTTCTTTATTCAATCCTTCTTTAAATATTTCAACATTAAATTTTTTTGGAATATCACTTACTGCAGGTATTTTATAAGTTGATGGAGAAAAAGTTGTAATCTGACCATTTGATTTCCAATTTAATTCTTCAATTGTAAGCCAGCCCTGGCCTTGAATAAAACCACCTTCAATCTGACCTAATTCTAGTGCAGGATTAATAGGTTTCCCAGCGTCATGCAAAATATCAACTCTTTCTAAAACATTTTCACCAGTCAGTACGTCTATAGTAACCTCTGAAACTGCTGCACCGTAACAAAAGTAGTAAAATGGTCTTCCTTTAAACTTTTTTTTATCGAAATTGATTTTTGGAGTTGAGTAAAAGCCTGAGGATGAAAGAGAGACTCTATTTAAATATGCTTCTTGAATAATTTTTTTAAATTCAAAATATTGATTACCAAATATTATATTTTGATCCTTATAAACTGCTTTATGACTATAAATTTTATATCTTTTCTTAATAAAATTCTCTAAATTTGTTTTTATTCTTGAAACAGCATTTAATGCTGCAGCACCATTTAAGTCTGTTGTTGATGAGGCCGCGCTAGCAGATGTATTTGGAACTTTAGACGTATTTGTTGAGGATATATGAACTAAATTATATGGTAAGCCAAAAGAATTAGCCACCAATTGAGCTATTTTAGTGTGAGTTCCCTGACCCATTTCTATACCACCGTGATTTAAATGTATGCTTCCATCTGTATAAATATGAACTAATGCTCCAGCTTGATTTAAGTGAATTGTTGTGAATGAAATTCCAAATTTTACAGGTGTAATAGCTATACCCTTTTTTTTGAACTTATTTTTTTTATTATATCTTTTAATTTCTAAATATCTTTCTTTATAATTTGATTTTTTTTCTAAATTTCTAAATATTTCATTAATTACATTATCCTGAATACGCATGCCATAATGAGTTATATTTTTTTTGCCATTTTGATAAAAATTTTTTTTTCTAATTTCTATCGGATCCTTTTTTAAGTATCTTGAAATATTATCTATAATATTTTCTATAGCCATCATCCCTTGGTTTCCACCAAAGCCTCTGAAAGCAGTTGAAGTGGGAATATTTGTCTTGCACAAATTATTTGTTACCTCAATATCTGAAATGTAGTAAGCATTATCAATGTGGAGCAAAGCCCTCTCATTTATTGCGGCCGATAAATCAGGAGACATTCCACAATTTGAGGATAAATTTACTTTTAATCCTTGAATAATTCCATCATTATTAAAACCTACTTCATATTCTGATAAAAACTCATGTCTTTTACCTGTTAATATAATATCATCATCTCTGTCTAATCTTAACTTAACTGGCCTACCTGTTTTTTTTGCTAACAATGCACAAATACAAGCTGTCATAAAATTTGTTTCTTTTCCTCCAAACCCACCTCCGATTCTTCTAACTTCAACATTTATAGAATTACTTTTTTGGTTAAACATTTTAGCAATTAATTGTTGTGTTTCTGATGGGTGTTGTGTTGAGCTATAAACTAAAAAGTTGTCGTCTTCTTTAGGAATTACAAAAGCTGCTTGACCCTCCAAATAAAAATGCTCTTGGCTACCGGTCGTAAAGTTTCCTTTTAAATTATGTTTTGAAATTTTTATCTTACTTGATGGATTGCCTCTTTTTATTTTTCTTGGTTTAAATAAAAATTGTTTTTTATTTAAAGCTTCTTTTATTGTTATAACTGGTTTCAATTCTTTATAAAAAATTTTAGCTTTTAGTACCGCTTTTCTAGCTAATTCAGTGGTAGTAGCGGCCACTGCAAATAATGGTTGGCCATAAAATTCAACTTTTTTTTTTGGAAATATTGGATCTCCATCAAAGACTGGTCCTACATCGTTTCTGCCTGGAATATCATCATGTGTAACTACAGATATTACACCTTTGCTTTTTTTTACCTCGTTTAAGTCAATTTTTTTAACTATGGCGTGGGCTTTTTTGCTTAAACCAACTGCTCCATGAATTGTATTTTTAGGTTCATTAATATCATCGGTGTATTCAGCATACCCACTTACATGCTTATAAGCACTATCGTGTGGTCTAATTTCTTCAATATAGTTTTCTTTACTCATTTTTAGTTTACTCTTGACGGCTTATTGGTATTTATTTCTATAAAACACTTCATTAATAAATTTTTTGCAATCTCTAACCTGTATTCTTTGCTTGCTCTCATGTCATTAATTGGACTTAGATCTTTTTCTAAATAGTTTTTCGCATGATCAAATGTGTTAATCGTTAAAGGCTTATTTTTAAGAACATCCTCACAAGCTTTAGCTCTTTTTGGAACTGCCGCCATGCCTCCATAAGCAATATATGCTTTTTTAATTTTATTATTGTTAATTTCCAAATTAAAAGAACCACAAACTGATGATATATCATCGTCAAATCTTTTTGATATTTTAAATGCTTTAAAAATGTTTTGTTTAAATAATGGTATTTTTATTGAGCGAATAAATTCATTTTTTTTTAATTTAGTTTTTCTATAGCCAACAAAAAAATTATTTATAGGTAAAGCTGTTCTTTTACTTGCACTCTCAATCAAAATCTCTGCATTTAAGGATAATAAAACTGGTAGAGAGTCTCCTATGGGAGATGCTGTTGCAATATTACCTCCAATAGTACCTACATTTCTAATCTGAACAGAACCATACCTTTTAAGAATTGAGTAAAAATCTGGATAATATCTTTTTATTACCTTTTCAAATTCGATTAAAGGAGTAGCGGCACCAATCTCTATATTATTTTTATTTATTTTAATAAAATTTAATTCTTTTATTTCTTTTAAGTCAACTATAAATGGAATTTCTTTTCTTTCTTTTGTTACTATTAAAGATAAGTCTGTTCCACCCGCAAGAAAATTTAAATTAGAGTATTTCTTAATTATATTTTTTAAATCTTTAATATTCTTTGGAGAAAAATAAACCTTATCATCTTGTTTAATATAAATATTTTTTGGTTTAATTCTTTTTAACAATTTTACAATTTTTTTTTTATTTTTACTAAATTCATCATTCTTGTTCACATTATTTAAACTTTTTGCAGCATCAATTATTGGCCTATACCCTGTGCAACGACATAAATTTCCTGAAATAGAATCTGTTATTAATTCACTGCTATAAGTTTTGTTATTTTTGAACATTGAAAATAATGACATAACAAATCCGGGAGTACAAAAACCACATTGCGAACCATGGAATTTTACCATTGCATCTTGAACTGGATGGAGTTTTCCATTTTTTGATACCAAATTTTCTACTATCAAAAGCTGTTTACCACTCAAAGACGGTACAAACGAAATACAAGAATTTATTGAGATATATTTAATTTCATTATTGTCTAGTTCACCTAAAACAATAGTACAAGCACCACAACCGCCTTCTGAACAACCTTCTTTTGTTCCAGTCTTTTTTAGCTCAGTCCTAATATAACTTAGTATTGTTTGATTTGGATCTGGATTTTTAATTTGAACAATTTCATTATCGTAAATAAACTTGATTATATTGGAAACCATTAGCTTCCTCTATAAGTTGAATAACTCCAGGGTGAAACTAGTAACGGCACATGATAATTTTCTTTGTTATTTGATATACCAAATCTAATTATTACATCATCAAGAAATGGTAATTCGTCTTTTTGGATAATTTTTTTAAAATAATCACCAATGTAAAAAACTAATTCATATTTTCCTGATTTAAATTTTTCTTTCTCCACTAAGGGCTGATCTGACCTTCCATCATTGTTTAAAACTATAGTATTAATTTTTTCTTTATTATCACCATCTAAAAAAAATAAATCTACTTTAATCCCTTTTCCGGGTTTCCCTGAATAGACATCTAGAACATGAGTTGTTAATTTAGTCATACTATATGTTATATACTATACAAAAATTCCATAATAAATATATTAAAACATTTACTAAGACACATAATGAAACTTACAAAAGATCTAAACTCCCTATCAGAAACTGAGTTCACATCTATTTTTGGAAGTGTATTTGAAAAATCTAAATGGATAGCAAATGAAGCTTTTAAACAAAAACCATTTAAAAATTCAAAAGATTTAATAGATAAAATGATTTATATTTATAATTCTAGCTCGAAAGAAAAAATCATTAAAATATTTAATTTACATCCAAAGTTAGCAATAGAAAAAAAACTAACCTTTTTTTCATCAAAAGAACAATCTGGGGCTCAATTAGATAAGTGCACAAAAGAAGAATTAAAGGAATTTGAAAAGTTAAATATTGATTATGAAAAAATTTTTAAATTTCCATTCATTATCGCTGTAAAAGGTAAAAGTAAAAATCAAATACTAGATAATTTTAGGATAAGAATTAAAAATAATTTTGAAATAGAGTTTGAAGAAACAAAATCACAAGTTAAAAAGATAGCTTTATTTCGGTTAAAAGAAATTTTTAAAAATGATATATGAAAATTTTTGATTGTTTTATGTATTTTGATGAAGAAGTAGTCTTGGATCTAAGACTCAATATTCTTAATAAATATGTTGATTATTTTGTAATAGTTGAAAGTATTTTTACTCACAGAGGTGATAAAAGAAAACTAAAATTTAGTCATAAGAAATTTGAAAAATTTAAAGATAAAATTATATATTTAATTTATGATAAAGAGCCAAATGATATTGAAGAAGTATTATCTAATGATAGCGAAGAAGAAAAATCTAGAAAATATATTCTCAACGCTAGCTTAAGAGAAAATAGTCAAAGAAACTTTATTATAAATGGATTAAAAAATGCCAAAAATGAAGATTTAATTTTAATTTCAGATGTAGATGAAATTCCTAATTTAGAAGATATAGATTTAAATAAAATTAATCAAAAAATAATTTTATTCAAACAAGATATGTTTTATTACAAGTTTAATCTTCAATTGCCTAACTTAAGTTGGACAGGCACTAAAGCATGCAAAAAAAAATACTTAAAGACACCTCAATGGTTAAGAAATATTAAAGATAGAAAATTTTCTTTTTATCGATTAGATATAATTTTTTCCAAAACAAAATATGTTGATATTAAGCTAATTAATAATGGTGGTTGGCACTTTACTAATATAAAAACTGCGAGTGAAATTGAACACAAATTAAAATCTTATCTTCATCATAGAGAATTTGATGAAAATCCAATGACAGAAAATGAGATTAATGAAATCATGAAAAATAAAAAAGCGATATATGATTTAAAAGTTGACAAAAAAGCAAACAAAATAGGTTTAGGGAACAAGCTTGAAAAATATCCCTTAGAAAAATTGCCTAAATTTTTACAAAACAATATAAATAGTTATAAAGAGTGGATTGATTAAAATGAAAAAAGGTTATTGGATTAGTTTATACATAAAAGTTGATAATCAAGAAAATTTAAAGAAATATTCTGAAGCTTGTACACCTATTATAAAAAAATTTGGAGGTATACCTCTTGTCAGAGGTGGCAAACATGAAACGTTTGATGGTGATGAATTTGTAAGAACAGTTGTTTGGGAATTTCCAAGTTATGAAAAAGCCCTTGAATGCCATAACTCTAAAGAATATCAAGATGGTTGGAACTTAGCAAAAGATACCACCATAAGACATATGCAAGTAGTAGAAGGTTTTAGTACTGAATAGGCTGTGGATCTATACTTCTCCACAAATACCAAGTTGCAACAGAGCAATAAGGAGAAAACCTTTTTTTAAGCAAGTTAACAAATTTTTCTGGAGGTAAATACTTTTTTTTATAATTTTTTGAAATAGCTCTCAAAAGACCGATATCCTGAATTGGCCAAATATTGGATCTATTATAAGTGAAAAGTAATATCATTTCTGCAGACCACCTTCCTATCTGTCTTAAATTGGATAGATAATTTATTGCCTCCTCATCATTCATCGCATTAATTAATTTTGGGTTAAAAGATTTGTTGAGTATTTGTGTAGACAAATTTTTTATTCCAAGAACTTTTTGACGACTTAAACCACATTTTTTTAACTGGGAAAAAGTTAATTTTGAAACTATCTTTGCATTAATCCTATAATTACATTTTTTTTTAAACTTTAAAAAAACTGCGTCAGCAGCTGCTACACTAATTTGCTGTCCAATTATGCTCTTACATAATGAAAAAAAAATATCTCTTCTAGTTGTTAAAATAGTTTCTGATGGACTTTGATAATTTTTAATCAATTTAGACATTATTTTATCATTTTTTGATAAATATTTCTTCGCCTTATTCCAATATTTTGGAACTTTAGTCATTTATTGTTTTAGATGTAATAATTTTTTTTTTATAAATTTCTCTTTTGAAGATTATTAAAGTTGAAATAATTACTAAACAAGAACCAATTAACGTTTTGATTGTTGGAATCTCGTCCCAAATAAAATATCCAAAAATTATAGCAAAAACTAACGCTAAATATTTCAAAGGAGTCACAAGAGAAACTTCAGAATATTTATAAGATTGACTAAGCCATAAATTAGCAACCCCACCAAAAATACCAATTAATGACAATAAAACTAAATGATTTAAACTTGGCATCACCCAGCCTTGGGGAATTGTTAAAAAGCTCAACAAAGTTATGGACAAAGAAAAATAAAAAGAAATTAACCAAACTGGTTCTGTTGAAGATAATTGTCTTATTGCTATAGCAACATAAGAAAGTCCTAAACAAAATATAATTGGAAAAATATAATAAATATTTAATTCACTAATTCCAGGTTCTGTTATTATTAAAATACCCAAAAAACCAATTAAGACAGCTAACCATCTAAAAATTCCAACTTTTTCGCTTAATAAAAAAATTGAAAAAATAGTGGTAAATATTGGAGCTGCAAAAGAAATACTCACAACAGTTGCTAGTGGTAATTTTCTTAAAGCTATAAATATTGCAACCAAAGCAATTAAACCTGAAATACATCTTAATGCATGTAGACCTGGTCTGTTTGTTCTATAAAAATTATGAAGTCTATCTCTTGGTATTACAAAAAAATAAAAAATAATTCCAAAAAATCCTCTAAAAAATAAAACTTGTCCAAGTGGATAGTCAACAGACCATTTTACTATGATATCCATTAATGAAAATGCACATATAGACATAAACATGTACAAAAATCCCAATTGATTTTTACTTAGCATATGAATAATTTGTAAATTAATTTAATTCATAATCAATGGAAA
>MDSW01172942.1_pt1 | contig 10024 bp, 8 predicted proteins | sample 811171 | NCBI WGS metagenome assembly MDSW01 (sample SAMN05326641, study PRJNA326480) | marine metagenome | isolation source: seawater | place: Atlantic Ocean: North West | collected 2012
CAGGACCTTCAGCCATTCGCGGATGCGGGCGGCGAAGAGCGGATTGTCGAGATAGACCCAGGCCTCGTCGAGAATGAGCAGCGTCGGCCGCCCGTCGAACCTCTCCTCCAGACGGTGGAAGAGGTAGGTCAGCACCGGCAGGACGACGCCAGCCTCATGCATCAGTTCCTCGGTCTCGAAGCATTGAACCTCGGACAGCGCCAACCGGTCCTCGGCGGCGTCGAGCAGCCGGCCGAAGGGGCCATCGAGCGTATAGGGCTGGAGCGCGGCCTTGAGGGCGTTCGCCTGGACGAGGACGGACAGGCCGGTGAGCGTGCGCTCCTCGGCCGGCGCGGTGGCGAGGTTGCACAGCGCCGACCAGACGGCCTCCTTCACTTCCGGGGTAACGGTGACATGCTCATGAGCGAGCAGCGCGCCGATCCATTCAGCCGCCCAGCTTCGCGTCGCCGGATCGTCGATGTCGCGGAGCGGCTGGAAGGCGAGCGCGTTCGTGATGTCATCAGGGGCCGCACCCAGCGCATGATGCTCCCCACCCATGGCCAGCACGCCTGCGCGCGCCGAATTGCCCTTGTCGAAGATGGTGACCTGAGAGCCGGCATAGCGCCGGAATTGCAGTGCGATCAGCGACAAGAGCACCGACTTGCCTGCGCCGGTCGGGCCGACGATCAGCATGTGGCCGACATCGCCCACATGGGTGGAGAGGCGGAACGGTGTGGAGCCGCTGGTTTCCGCATGGAGTAGCGGCGGACATTCTGTCTGAGTGACTTTGGCGAGATGGGCGTTGCGCGCCGGTCCGGCCCACACCGCCGAGAGCGGCATGAGATGGGCGAGGTTCAGGGTGTGGACGAGCGGCTGCCGGACATTGGCGTAGACATGGCCCGGCAGTGAACCGAGCCAGGCTTCGACGGCATTCACCGTTTCCCGAATGCAGGTGAAGCCGAGGCCGTTGACGATGCGCTCGACGGCGCGGACCTTTTCCTCCGCGGTATCCCGGTCCTCGTCCCAGACGGTGATGGTCGTCGTCAGATAACCGAAACCGACACGATCACTGCCGAGCGCCTGCAAAGCGGCGTCTGCATCGAGCGCCTTGTTGTCGGCGTCGCTATCGACCAGTACAGCAGGCTCGTTGGTCAGCACCTCGCGCAGGATCGCTGTGATCGACTTGCGCTTGGCGAACCACTGCCGGCGCAGGCGGGTGAGCACCTTCGTCGCCGCCATCTTATCGAGCGGGATGAAGCGCGTGCCCCAGCGATAGGCAAAGTCCTGATGGTTCAGTGCGTCGAGGATGCCGGGGCGGGTCGCGTTCGGAAAGCCGAGGATCGTCAGCGTCCGCAAGTGCCGGTCGCCGAGCATCGGCTCCAGGCCGCCGGTCAAGGGCGTATCGACCAGCACGCCATCAAGATACATCGGCGTTTCGGGCACGGCGACGGGATGGCGCTTCGTCGAAATCGCCCCGTGCAGAAAGGTCAGCGTCTCGGCATCGTCGAGCGCGCGGATCTCCGGCAGGAAGCCGCTGAGCAAATCCAGCACCCGCTCGGTCTCGTCCCGGAACCGGGCCAGTTCCTGCCGCCAGTTGCGGCCGCCGCCGTCCCCTTCCCCCTTCCGGTCGGAATCCAGCAGCGCATTCTCGGTGCGCGCCTGCGCGTCGGGCGGCGGCATGTAGAGAAGTGTGAGGTGATAGCGGCTTTCGAAATGCCGGCCCTGCCCGTTCGCCGGGTCATCGCTCCACCGGGGCGATGACTGATCCGGCTCACCTTCAAAGGCCGCGCGGCGTTCCTCATCGACGAGCCATGAGGCCGCGTCCGGGAAGTTGGACCGCGGATAATCCTGCGCCTCAAGCCGCTCCGCCTCGAAGAACAGCGCCCAGCCGGAGCCAAGGCGCTTCAGCGCATTGTTGGCCCGTGCGCCGAGCCCGACCAGTTCGGCCTCCGTCGCGCTTTCGAGATCGGGGCCGCGAAAGCGGAAGCTGCGCTGGAAACTGCCGTCCTTGTTGAGGACGATGCCGGGCGCGACTAGCGCCGCCCAGGGCAGCAGATCGGCAAGCCGGTCGGCCCGGTTGCGGTATTCGGCCAAGCTCAGCATCGCCACCCCCCCTTCTGTCGGAGGTGGCGGGCAAGCACGGACAGGAAGTCCGGATCGCGCCGGGCCGCAAAAACGCTGAGCGTATGCCCGGCGACGAACAGGCCGAGCCCGGCGATCCACTGCTGGAGACCGAGGCCGATGGCGGCCGCCAGCGTGCCGTTGAGGATGGCGACGGCGCGCGGCGCGCCGCCGAGCAGGATCGGCTCGGTCAGCGCGCGATGGACCGGGATTTCGAAGCCCTCGATGTGGCGAGCAGCATCCATCAGACGAGCGCCCCGCCGCCGAAGGAGAAGAAGGAGAGGAAGAAGCTCGACGCCGCGAAGGCGATGCTGAGGCCGAAGACGATCTGGATCAGCCGCCGGAAGCCGCCCGAGGTCTCGCCGAATGCGAGCGTCAGGCCGGTGATTATGATGATGATCACCGCGACGATCTTGGCCACCGGCCCCTGAACCGATTCCAGGATGCGCTGGAGCGGTTCTTCCCACGGCATGCCGGAGCCCGCCGCATAGGCCGGGGCCGTGAGCAGAAACGTGAGGGCGGTAGCCGACAGAAATCGGAGCTTTTTGCGCATGAGATGTCCTTTCACGAGAGCGATTGCAGTTGGGGCATGGAAAGCGTGGTCACCGCGTAATCGCCGTTGGCGTCGAGGCCGGTGACTTCGGCGATGGTCTCGATGTGTCGGGATGAGCCGCGCCCGGCGATGAACACCACGAGATCGATCGCCTCGGCGATCAGGCGGCGCGGGATGACGGTGACGCTCTCCTGCACCAATTGCTCGATGCGGTAGAGAGCGGCATGGGCGGAATTGGCATGCACGGTGGCGATGCCACCCGGATGGCCGGTGTTCCAGGCCTTGAGCATGTCGAGCGCCTCGGCGCCCCGCACCTCGCCGACGATGATCCGGTCGGGGCGCAGGCGCAGGGTCGAGCGAACGAGATCGGCCAGAGATACGACACCCCGCCGCGTGCGCAGCGCCACGCAATCGGCCGCCGCGCATTGCAGCTCGCGCGTATCCTCGATGAGGATGACCCGTTCGTCGCAATTGGCGATCTCGGCCAGCAGTGCATTGGCGAGTGTGGTCTTGCCCGAGGAGGTGCCGCCGGCGACCAGGATGTTTATCCGCTCCCGCACCGCCTGCCTGAGGGCTTCGGCCTGGATCGGGACCATGATCTGGGCACGGACGTAGTCGGCTAGGGTGAAGATCTTCGCGGCGGGCTTGCGGATGGCGAAGCACGGCGCCAATGCGACCGGGGGCAGCACGCCCTCGAAGCGCTCTCCCGATGGCAGCTCGGCGCTGACAATTGGATTGTCCGCATGCACCTCGGCGCGGACATGGGAAGCGACCAGGCGGATGATCCGCTCGGTTTCGGAGGGGTGAACACGCAGGCCGGCATCGCTGCGTCCCTCGCCGAGACGGTCGATCCAGAGCCTGCCGTCGGGGTTGACCATCACCTCGATCACGGCGGTATCGGAGAGGGCCTCGGCAATTGCCGGGCCCATCGCCGTCTTCAGCATGGCGCGGCGGCGTTCTTCGGCAGTTGTGCTCATGGGTTTTCCTCCCCGTCCCTGGGGCCGAGCGAGCGCTTGCCGCCGGCGATCTGACGGCCCACCTGCTCGACGAATTTCTGGTAACGCTCCTGCGCGACCGCCTGCGTCGCCTTGTCCGGGATCGGCGTGTGCGCGTTGAAGGTGAGATAGAGCCGCACGAAAAAGGCGAGGCTCTCGGTCAGGACATCGATGTCGCGCCGGATGAGGTTGTTCTCGCGCGTCAGCCGATCGAGACGGATCCTCAACGCCTCATCGAGCGCATGGGCACCGCGGTGACGGATGTAATGGCGGATCGCGTCAGTGATGATGGCTGACTTGGAGGCACCGGGCTTGGCCGCCAGCGCTTCGAGCTCGGCGCTCGTTTCCTCGTCAATGTAGATGTTGTGGCGTGGCTTCATGCAGTGTTGCCCTGACAGTCTTGAAGAAGTCAGGACAAGGATCGCCGGATGGGCCGGAATCTCTTACGGCCTTTATGTACGACGGAATGCGATCACATGCGGATGCTTGCGCGGGATCAGAATCCTTCGAGGATATCTTTCTCCGGCCCCATTGCTTCGTTGACGCCATAGACGCGCGCCGGCTTCGACAGCCGATCCAGGGCGCGTTGGTCGGCGACGACATCCGACTCGTCTACATCGAGTCCCGGAAGATCCGGTTGCCCCGGTTCGGCGGGCTTCGCAATCTCTTCTTCCGCCAAGCCCGGGTGGCGCTGCTGCTGAAGCCCACCTTCCTCACAAAGGGAACCGCGCCTCGTACCGTCCTCGCCGGAAGGCATCAGGCGGTCGTCGGTATCGCGCACCTGGCCGCTCCAGTCGTCGGGGCGCGGTGCCGGTTTGTCCTCGTAGCCGCCTTCGGAAAGCTGTGGGGCCGGCAGAACACGCTGCGTGAGGTTGCGATCTTCGTAATAGCGGAGCTTCTTCGCCCGGATCGGCGGCAGGCCCGAAACCAGCACCAGTTCATCCGCGGACGGCAATTGCATCACCTCGCCGGGCGTCAGCAGCGGCCGCGCGGTCTCCTGCCGGCTGACCATAACGTGGCTCAGCCACGGCGCTAGGCGGTGGCCGGCATAGTTGCGCTGCGCCCTGAGTTCCGTCGCCGTGCCAAGAGCGTCGGAGATGCGTTTCGCCGTCCGCTCGTCGTTGGAGGAAAAGGCGATGCGCACATGGCAATTGTCGAGGATGGCGTTGTTCTCGCCATACGCCTTGGATATCTGATTGAGCGACTGCGCAATGAGGTAGGCACGGATGCCATACCCGGCCATGAAGGCCAGCGCCGTTTCGAAGAAATCAAGCCGTCCCAGCGCCGGAAACTCGTCGAGCATCATTATGAGCTGATGCCTGCGGGTCTTCTTCGGGTCTCCTTCCAGCCGCTCGGTCAACCGCCGCCCGATCTGGTTCAACACCAGTCGCACCAACGGCTTGGTGCGCGAGATGTCGGATGGCGGGATGACGAGATAGAGCGAGACCGGATGTTCGGCATCCATGAGATCGGCGATGCGCCAGTCGCAGGCCGAGGTCGTCGCCGCGACGGTCGGGTCGCGATAGAGTCCGAGGAAGGACATGGCGGTGGAGAGCACACCCGAGCGCTCGTTCTCCGACTTGTTCAGCACCTCACGCGCGGCCGAAGCCACGACCGGATGGACCCTCGGGTTCTCCGGCGTGCCGAGATGGTTGGTCGCCATCATCCGCCGCAGCGTCGCCGCGAAGGACCGGCGCGGATCGGACAGGAAGGTGGCGACTCGCGCCAGCGTCTTCTCCTCCTCGGCATAAAGCACGTGCAGGATGGCGCCGACCAGCAAGGCGTGACTGGTCTTTTCCCAATGGTTCCGGCGCTCGAGCGCACCCTCGGGATCGACCAGGATATCGGCGATGTTCTGGACGTCGCGCACCTCGTCCGGCCCCTTGCGTACCTCCAGCAGCGGATTGTAGCGGGCCGACCGCAGGTCGGTCGGGTTGAATAGCAGGCAATGCGAAAATTTCGCGCGCCAGCCAGCGGTCAACTGCCAGTTTTCGCCCTTGATGTCGTGGATGACGGCCGAGCCGGTCCAGGTGAGAAGGGTCGGGACGACGAGGCCGACGCCCTTGCCCGAGCGCGTCGGCGCGAAGGCCATGACATGCTCCGGTCCGTCATGGCGAAGATACTGGTCGGCGAACCTACCGAGGAACACGCCTGCCGGACGGAACAGGCCGGCCTTGCGAATCTCGCGCGGCAAGGCCCAGCGCGAGGAGCCATAGGTGGTGACGAGCCTGCTCTGCCGCGCGCGCCACAGTGAGCCGATAATCGCCGCCGCACAGCCCATGAAGCCGCTGCCCGCCGCCAGCATCCCGGCCTTGTCGAATACCTCCGGCGCATAGGCCTCGTAGAAATACCACCACTCGAACAGCTTCCACGGCTGATAGACCGGCCAGCCGAACAGGACGAACCAGGGGCTGCCAAGCTGCGCCTGATAGCCCAACATGTCGGCGCACCACTGCGTCGCCGCCCATACGCCGAGGATGACGATGGCGAAGACGACGGCGATCTGGCCGATCAGGAGCTTGGTGGGGGTCATGGGCGTCGTTCCGCTGCTTGAGACAAACGGAACGATAATCGAGCGATGCGACAGAAGCGCTTATGGTCTTTATATACGATGGAATGCGATCGACGTTCTACGATCAGGACAACCACTTGGCATAATGAGTCGCCTGCCAAACGAAGTATGCCGCCGAGGCCATGTGCACAACTCCCACAATAGGATCGACGGAGGAAGACCCCGCCACTACGACCCGAAAGAGCAGCAGCGTGCAGGCCATGTGGAAATGCCGAAAGACGGTTCTAAGACATAGGCCCCTACAAGAACGACATCGGACAATTAAGTGGCTATGCTGGTACCCTCCGCGCCAACGGCAATGCCGGCATCGGCCTTTCTTCGAACCGACAGCAGGACAGCACCCTTGCTGCTCGACGGCGCCATGCGCGGTCGTGCGTTTCCGACCAAGTCGAACAGGTCCTGGGACCGACGCTCAGGCCCGGCGAAACTATCCTCATGGACCTGTCTGGACGCCCCCGTTGATGCAAGAAGAATCTTTTCGAAGAGTTCGGAGCGTAGTCGGGTGCTGACATGTGTCCGGCCTCTGTTGCGGCTATCACACGCTGCGGGCCCGTATGGGGATTTCGCGGATTGGGCCAATACAATCTGGCGCGCTCGAGGTGCGCATCCATGATCTGGTTTTCCCGATCCCGTCTTATTGACCGTGGCGCCTTACTCTCCGTTCGACCTTCTCACACTTTCGCAGCCCGCTAGAGGAGCGGACTAACCTGCTACGACCGGCGTTCGATAGGTTCCGCTTTTAGAGCAGAATTCGTTCATGCTGCATCGTATCCGGCGGCGGCGATGTAATTGGCACATTCCTGCACTGTGAAGGTTGGGATCAGGCTGCCGATCCTGTCCCACAGGCCGTCGATGGTGCGCTCGGCTGCCTTCCTGAGCATTGCCTTGAGCTTCGAGAAGTCCGGGCTGTAGGGCGGAAGAAACAGCAACGGCGCTCCCGCTGTTTCGATCATCTGGCGAGTCCGCGGACCCTTATGGCTGGACAGATTGATGGGGTGGACGCCCCCTCAACCTGTCCAGCCATAAGCGCACCGCCGTGCGCCGGGCCATCGAACGGGCCGGCCTCCAAATGCACCTTTTCCAGGACTACAACTCCGACTTAAATCCAGTAGAAATAGCCTTCTCCACGCTAAAAGCATTCCCATAAAGAAGCATGCGCCGCGGCTCGTCAATGAGCTTTGGGACACTATTGCTCACGGCATCGACGCCATCTTTCTCGTCTATGTCTCCACTACCTCGCTGCTGCCGATTATGACTGGTGAGTGATCGAAAAATGCTTAGGTAAGAACGTTGCATCAAGATTCAACCGGTTCGCTCATTCAGCCGGGTCTAGTTGTTTTGGTCCCGCTAAACCTTTAGCCCCGCCCATCTGACCATGACACTCCCGGCCAGCATGCTCATGCCAATCGCGAGGAGTAGAGGACCAGCGAATTCCTCTGCAACAATGCTTGAGGTCGAGGAAACCGACAGCAGCATCAGGCTGAATTCTCCTCCGTGGGCCAGGATGATCCCAGTGCGCCATGAGCTCTGAAGCGACTCGCCGAACAGTCGGGCGACGACCAAAACGATCAGCGTCTTGCCCGCGAATATGATCGCGAGCCAGATCAGCACCACAGGCCATACAGATGGAATGATCCAAAGTGGCAATTGCGTTCCGATGCCGACAAAGAAAATCCCGACAAACAAATCGCGGAAGGGCCGAATCTCGTTCTCGACAGCATGGCGCGCGTCACCCTCGCCGATAATCATGCCGGCCGCGAATGCAGCGAGTGCCGGAGAAAGACCGGCGGAGGCCGCGACAATCGCAGACCCGAGCGCAATGGTGAGCGCGAGGAGCTGGGCAAGTTCCGGATCGCCACGCGACGCTACCCAACGGGCAAGCACCTGCAACGGGCCACGGGCAATGAACAGAGCTGCAACCAATGCCATTGCACTGGCGACGACCGTTATCACGCCATGTCCCTCGGCGGCTCCACTCATCGAATCGTGCAGAAGCAGGAATGCGACAGCTGCCAAGTCTTGAAACAGAAGCACTGCAATGGCCAGACGCCCTTGGGCCGATCCCAGAGCGTTCGCGCTTGCGAGCACCTTGAGGCACATGGCCGTGGATGACATGGCAACGGCCCCGCCGATGAGGATTGCGGGGAGGGGCGCGAGATCGAAGATCAGACTCGCTACCAACGACACCGTTATCGTCGTGACTGCAACCTGCACGGCTCCAAGACCGAAGACATGCTTCCTGAGCGTTACGATCTTCTCGAACGAGAATTCCAGGCCAAGAGCGAACAGCAGGAGTACCACTCCGATCTCGCCAATGCTGCTCAGGGCAGCGCTCTCCGCAATCAGGCCGAAGCCGGCAGGTCCGATGACTATGCCGGCAAGAATGTAACCGACGATACTGGGCACGCCGATCCGTGAACATATCGTCACGAGCACGAACGCGGCAAAGACCAACAAGGCCGCACTTTCGACAAATCCGGTCACGCCATGCATGTTCTTCTCCTGATGGCATGGCGCAGGTAAGGCCAATACCTGTAAACTCTAGACGTGCGAGCGCGCCCACTGCGCTATCTGCGCGACAGGCATTGCTCCGCTCGTTCTCGCAATTTCCTTCCCGCTACTGAACAGGATCATGGTGGGAATGCCGCGGATCCCGTGGCGGCCGGCGATCTTCTGTTCGGCTTCCGTATCGAGCTTGCCGAGGCGGAAATTTGGTTCGAGCGACTGCGCCGCCGCCTCGAATTGGGGCGCCATCATCTTGCATGGCCCGCACCACTCGGCCCAGAAATCGACGAGCAAGGGCAGTTCGGCATTCGCATGACGGTCAAAATTAGCCGCTGTAAGCGTGACGGGCCTGCCTTGAAAGAGAGGCGCGCCGCAGCGTCCGCAATTGGGATTGTCGGTCAGGCGCTCTTGCGGCACCCTGTTGGTGGAATTGCACTGCGGGCAAGCGACCGTGGGCATCCTGTATCCTTTCGTTGACGAGCCGGTCTTGGCGGCCGGCTGATGCAAGCATTCAGCGCGTGGACATGGCGCGGCGCGCTTCTCGCTGCCGCGGCTCGGGCAGGTATTCCACGCCACCGCCCTGGCGACGAACCGGCTGCGGATAGAGCGTCATCAGCTCCAGTATTTCCTTGGACATGTCCGTTCCAACGGGCAGGCCCATGTCGCGGGCCTCATCGGCAGAGATGGGATAGTCGTGGGTCCAGGTGCCCGTCGCCAGCTTCGCCGCCACGGACGCTGCGCGGTTCTCGTCCATCTTGTCGGACAGCAGACGTTTCGCGAATGCCTCGATCTGCGCAATGGCCTTGCGACCGACATCGGCCATGATCAGGGTCTGGTCGTCGATCTCGGCGATGGGCTTCTCGGCGACGACCTTGAGGAGCGAGGCAGCAGGCAACTGGCCAAGTTGCGGATCGACGGGTCCCAGCACGGAGTGTTCGCACATCACGATCTCGTCGGCAGCGAGTGCGATCAGCGTGCCACCGGACATCGCGTAATGTGGCACGAACACTGTGACCTTGCCCTTGTGTCCCTGAATGGCGCGGGCAATCTGTGTTGCCGCCAGCACAAGGCCGCCCGGTGTGTGCAGCACGATGTCGAGCGGCACTTCGTCGTCGGTCATCTGGATCGCGCGCAGGACTTCCTCCGAATCATTGACGTCGATGTAGCGCATCAAGGGGAATCCCAGCAGGTTCATCGTCTCCTGCCGATGGATCAGCAGGATGACGCGACTGGCACGCTTCTTCTCGATACTGGCGATCTTGCGTGTGCGCATCGCCTCAAGATATCTGCGCTGCAGAA
>MDSW01053904.1_pt1 | contig 10023 bp, 9 predicted proteins | sample 811171 | NCBI WGS metagenome assembly MDSW01 (sample SAMN05326641, study PRJNA326480) | marine metagenome | isolation source: seawater | place: Atlantic Ocean: North West | collected 2012
GCAAAGAAACGGATGTAAACAAAGCAGTCGAGAGCGCAAGGAGAGCTTTTGAGCACTGGCGCCTAATCCCGGCACGAGAACGCGGATGTATGGTTCAGTTGGCCGCTGATGCGGTGGAAAATCAAAAAGAAGTCCTTGCCCACCTATTATCCCTAGATACAGGTAATGCAATCCGAACACAATCGCGACCTGAGATGGCCTCTACTATCGACCTTACAAGAATGTTTGGTGGATTAGCTGGTGAGTTAAAAGGCGAAACTTATCCCTCACCAAGCCCAGGAGTAATGCAATTTACCAGACGCGACCCTGTCGGAGTTGTAGCAGGTATTATTCCCTGGAACGCCCCAATGTTTCTCTTTGCCGCTAAGGTTGCCCCAGCTCTAATAGCAGGAAATACCATAGTTATTAAAACCGCTGAACAAGCCCCACTTTGTGTTTTAGCACTTGCTGAAGTTATGGCTTGTCAATTTCCTGAGGGTGTCCTGAATGTTATATCTGGATATGGTGAAGAGTGCGGAAAACCTCTAGCGGAGCATGAAGTCGTTAATAAGGTCACATTCACAGGGTCAATGCCTGTGGGCCAAAAAATAGCCAAATATGTCGCTCCAAAACTTTGCCCGATTACGCTAGAGCTAGGTGGAAAAAACCCGGCTATAATTTTACCAGATGCCGATCCTGATATAGCTATACCTGGGATTATTGATGGGATGCGGTATACAAGACAAGGCCAAGCATGCACTGCGGCAACACGTGTTTTCATTCATAAAGGTATTTATGATAAGATCATAGACGGAGTGATAAGCAAACTCTCTCAGTTGAAGGTTGGGGATCCCATGTCCGATAAAACGGATATGGGTTGCATCATATCCGATGAACAATTTAATAGAACTCTGCATTATATGGAGATAGTTCAAGGAACTAAAGGCCGAAGAATTTTGTTTGGGGGGGAGCGACCGACAGACGATTATTTAAGTAAAGGCTTATATTACCCTCCAACTCTTATAGATGGTATTCCTTTAGACTCCCCAGTATGCCAGGATGAGGTATTTGGACCGGTTGCGGCCGCGCTTCCATTCACTAATTTCGATGATGTGATTAAGCAGGCTAATGATACGCCCTACGGATTGGCCGCAAATCTATGGACACGGGACCTGGCAAGAGCGATGGATTTCGCTGAACGCATTGAAGCAGGATACATCCAAATAAACCAATGTGTTCCGCCCAGGTCGAACGTGTCATACGGAGGTATTAAAATGTCAGGATTGGGAAAAGAATACGCGATAGACAGTATGCGTGAACATTTTTGTCATTCAAAAACAATAATGATTAATAAGGGCACTCCAAATTCTAATGTTTGACTTTTTTACTCTCAAATTTTTAAGGAGGCAAGATGGCTGAGACTATAGGCTTCATCGGACTAGGTAATATGGGTTTACCAATGGTACAGCAACTATTAAACGCAGGATATAACGTTCGTGCCTTTGATATATGCAAAAAATCATTAGATAAGGCAAAAAAACTGGGAGCTCTCCCCGTCTCTTCCATATTCGAGTGTGCAGAAGGGTCACACGTGATATTAAGCATGCTACCTGCAGGAAAGGACGTCAAGGCCGTCTATCTCGGCACAGATGGGTTAATAGAGTCTTGCAGTCAACAAACTTTACTGATTGACTCCTCGACTATTGATATTGTCTCATCTCGTCAAATAGGGACCGCCGCAACAGAATCCGGGCTAGACATGCTTGATGCTCCTGTTACTGGAGGCGTGATGGCGGCAAGAACTGGCAATCTTAATTTTATTGTTGGCGGCACAGAAAGTGCGTTTGAGAGGGCCAAACCTATTCTTTCTGTTATGGGGGAAAATCTTCTATACGCTGGGGAACAAGGGAGTGGTATCGGCGTTAAAATTTGCAACAATATGGCGCTCGGTGTCTCAATGATTGCGGCGGCTGAGTCTCTAATGTTAGCAAAACGATTAGGCCTCAACGTAGCCCAAACACACAAAATTATGGCCAATGCTTCAGGCCAGAGTTGGCCGTTAAACAATTATTGTCCCCTTCCAGACTTGGTTGAGGGTGTCCCCTCCAACAATGGATACAAACCAGGCTTTACAGCAAGTATGATGCAAAAGGACCTCCGATTGGCAATGGATGCAGCTGAGTCAGTTGATGCTTGTACCCCAATGGGGGCAGAAGCATTATCTTTATACTCCCTCTTTTGCTCAAATGGAGATGGAGCAACAGATTACTCTGGTATTTCAAAGCTTGTAGGTGGCGACGCTTGGAATTATCCATTCTCACCTGAGGAATAAAGATTATTTACGAAATATAATGCTCATTAAACGGTTGTTTCAAAACAATAACAAAATATTTTGATAACTAGCAAAGTTATGCTTTTATGGGTTTATGGCGCATGTAAGAAAAACTGAGAGAACGCGGGATTAAAGAAATGAACAATGTGTTAGATTTAAGTCATGAAGTTAGCACCCAAACCCTTGACAAAGAAATTTCTAACGGCTTTTCCTGGCTTCGTTCATCTATTAATCCTGAGAAATCGGTTGTTCAAATTACCAATGCGGCCTCTAATGAGTTAAAATTAATGGCTAATTCAATTCAGGGCTCATCCAGAGAAAGAGAGAAATTTTCACTCGATCAGTTTCACGTCCCGGAACTGGTAAACCTGATGAAGAAGGTTCGACACATGATAAACTCTGGTCCAGGTTTTGCTGTCATAAATTCGTTACCGATAAGTGAAATGGGAAGAGAGACAGCAACAACAATTTTTTGGCTTCTGGGAAGCATAATTGGGCGCCGAGTAGCGCAAAAATGGGATGAAACAATTTTATACGAGGTAAAGGATACGGGACAAGCGTATAGCTATGGTGTTCGTGGATCATATACTAATGTTGAACTCGGCTTTCATAATGATAATGCTTTTAATGTTTCCGTACCAAAAGCTGTAGGACTGTTATGCATAAACCCCGCAAAATCGGGGGGAACAAGCCGTTTTTGCAGTTTTTACTCTGTTCATAACGAATTACTTCGAAAATATCCGGATTACCTATCACGTTTGTATAAGCCTATTTATTGGGATAGACAAAAAGAGCACAGTGATGAGGAACCGATAGCTGCGTTTGCACCAATATTCCGATGGAAAGATAAACAATTATACGTTCGTGCAAATGTATCATTGAATCGGAAAGGGTATAACATATTAGGCTTAGAAATGGACGCACTTACTCAAGACGCATTATCCGTATTTGAGGAGTGTCTCGCCAATCCAGATTTTTGGGTAGAATTACCATTAAAACCTGGTGAATTGCAATACCTAAACAATCAGGAAATCGCGCATTATCGAAGTGAGTTTGAGGATTATGAAGACCCATTGAAAAAACGACTTTTAATACGTTCTTGGCATCGTGAGCAAGGAGACACTAGCTATAATGGTTAAACTTAGCTGTACTGCCAGTGCACGGTCTAATGAGATGCCCTGAGATATGTGAAAATTAGCAGATAGCAAGATTAATATTAGAGACGATCTTACATTCAATAAATTTAAAATTCAGGACTAATTAATTCAGTAGACATTTGACGCAATTATTTACCCTCAAATCAGCGCCTTTAGTTAAAGAGATGTCTTGGTAGGCACTGTAATTAAAAAAGGATAGTTACGTCAGAATAAATCTCTTCTTAGAAAAATTATTTAGTGCTTAACTCGCCAATTAATTTATCTCTCGGATTAACGTAATCTACTATGGGATCACCGGTACGCCCGTAACCACACCATACACGAAAGCCCAATAATTCCTTTAACCAGTTAGATGCCCCAGAGAGCACCTCTGGGCTTGTACCGATAGTGTAGTTTTCTTGTGGGCGATATTGGGGTCCACAAAAAGTCAGTAATATAGCCTTCCTCTCAAAATCAGAGTGATTAGCACCCGTCCCATGCCAAATACGACCATCCGTGATTATGGCACACCCTGGTGGACCCTCTGCAGAGACACTCTCGACTAGAGAATCAACAGAACTATCAGGGTGACGCCCCTTTAGGTGGCTGCACGGAACGATACATGTCCCCCCATTCTTCTCGTTCATACCATCAAGCATTATTAAAACATTTGATACTGAAGGAGGGGCTAGCATCTCTGAATCAGCCCGGATATCCTTATCAAGTCTAAAAGTTTCCCGATTAATTGACCCGACAGGAAGATAATTTTCCCCCCTTTTTACAGGCTCTGGTGCCCACCATTGATCTGTATGAAGAGGCATGGGAACTCCCCCAGGACGAGCTATGTTAGCAGTATAGCTAGAAAGAATAAATCTCTTGCCCAACACATACCTGACCATGCTAATAAGCTTTTTTAATTCAAGAACCTCGAGAAAAGGCTGCCCTTTATTCACTAGCATCCACACCCTTTGATTCACGCCACCACTCGATTTGCGAAAGGCTATTGACCTTGGTTTGCCTGTTTTATCCGTAAAATCTCCCCATTGCTGATTAGGGCCACCATCCTCAAAAGCAATACCTAGAGCTTTCTCAGCTTCTGCCTGTTCGATTAATCTATCTATGCAGCGAGAAAGGAGATCTTTTGGAATTGCCTTATCTAGTAGACAATATCCCCAACGATCAATGTTTGATCTAGCTTCCTTGCAATCCTCAGTTGGTTTTGGAAGATCCTCTAGCTTCCAACCTTTAACATCATGCACTGCACTGCCTGCCTAACACGCAATTGAGAAATAAACGAACTTTATGAAGTCTATAACATAGCTGGCTGTATAAAGAGGTCAAGAATTGCTTGAATAGAGAAACCACTCAAAACACAGAATATGAATATACTCAGCAGATAAACTAGAGAGAGCAGGTTTACCCCAAGTATACGCTATAAAATTTTATAATATAGCTATTTTAATATTACTTAGGGGTCAATCCATTTCAGGCCTTATTTAAGGCTAGTTTTGACAACTTCGGGGCTCATAAAAACCAATCCTTGCCGCTCGGAATGCAAATTGCAAACACTATATACCTCATCGAAGATGTGGTCTTTTTTTGAGGTCTCCGCAAATATCGTAATTATTGATGCTTCTCCGAACTCGCCAAACTGCTTTTCATCAAATAAATCACCCGATCTGCCTGTTTCAACCGAAATACCTTTTACTCCATCTAACTCACTGATGGTTTCAAGCACTTTTGGGCCGAAATCTTTGTTAACTAGCGCTCCAATTTCTACATACATCACGCCACCTCAGAGGAAAATTGATTTAAAACAGCCTCTGGTATATACGTAGCCACCCTATCAAGTTTAGTCATAAACATGATGCCTTTACCAGGAGTATCAAGATTACCAGCTAGATAGATTGCCTCAAAAACCCTGTCCGCCTGCTCTTCTGAGACAATTATCCTTATTACTTCTTTCTGCTCATCAATAGTGACACCCATCAGCCCCATTCTCTCTCTGATACCGGTTCCTCGAGCGTAACTAATGGTTGCCCCCTGAGCGCCACAATTTTTTGCAGCCTCCAGCACCTCATCTGCCAAACCAGACTGCAGTACACAGGTAATCATATGTGCTTCCGATAAGTAAACTATATTTCTTTCAGCCATTTCGATTGCCCTTCTTCTTTCTAATGATTAAGTTACATTTTCGGTTTTAGACTTTTGAGTAAGTTGGATAACCAACCCCATAGTAAGCACTGCAACTATAGGACAAATACTCGCCAGAGATAAAATACCAAAGCCCTCAATCGCGGATACAGCATTGCCAAGCCCCAGCCCCATTGCTAACACCAAGGGAACCGTAACTGGTCCAGTAGTAACGCCAGCACTGTCCCACGCCACGTTAACAAACTCTTCGGTAGAAAAAACAGTCATGATAACACCAACTGCATAAAGGGGAAGAAGCACAGTCATTAAATCAAATCCGAAAATTAACTTTGCGACCCCTAAAGCAATACCGACGGACACGCCGCCTGCAACGCTATACATGAGCATCGACTTCTTAAAAGCCCCATTAGTCAGTTTTTGAACCGTCAAACCAAGAGCATTAAGCGCGGGCTCAGCCAGTGTTGCGCCAAAACCCAATAGCCAGGCAAAGCCAACACAAAGAACCAATCCTAATGTCTCTGGATAAATTGGTGAAAACTCATTAATTGGTATCTGCATAAATGCAGCGGGAAGTACACTACCTGCTTGCGACCCAATCGCCCCTAACCCAAACTCTAGACCGACGTTAAATATACACATTCCTAAGATAGAGAGGGTCAAACCATATAGAGTTACCATTCGGTTAGGAAGGGATGCTTTAAGAATAATAAACAAAACAAACATCAGAAACAGTACTAGGGGAAGAATAGCACGCACACCAAGTATAATCTGGATGTATGGAGCTTGCTCCCATGTCTCGAGTACAACTTTAGATTTACTGCCCGAGTTGGCAGCTATTATTTCCTCTGGACTAACTTGAAACGATACAAATATAGCGAGACACAACACGGCCATAATCGGAAATAGGGAGGCCATGGTAACAACTCCAAATCCAGAGAGAGAGGAGTCACCCTTACCCGCTGCATTTGCTATCCCAATACCTAAAGATAACACCAATGGAACAGTTACTGGACCAGTGGTAACGGCACCACAATCCCATGCTAACCCTAAAACACTTCGCAGTGTTGGGTCGGGCCAAATATACAGTGATAGTGCAACAACAGGAACAAGAGCCGCATAAATCATTGGTTTCAAAGACCATCCTCTAACAAACCTTACCGTACCCAATATTGCTGCCACGCCAACTCCAGCTCCAACTATAATAACTAGCTCTAAAGCTCGATTATTAAGTAGTTCGTACAAATACGGGGCTTTTCTAACATCAACCGAGGCGCCAAAAGCTTGCAAAGCTCCGATAGCTGGTTCAGCAAAAGTCACTCCAACCCCTAAAATGCCTATTATTATCAAAACTACTGTCATCGAGGCTTTTTTTGGAAGATTGTCACCAATAATATTTCCAAATGGCATCAGCCCGGTGTTAAGCCCTTCCATGAATACAGCTAATCCGACAATGACTGCTACTAACCCTACACACAGGGATAACGCAGAATCAATTGGTTGTCTGAGAACTAGCACCTGAAAAAGCATTAAGTATACAGCTAAAGGAACAACAGCCTTAATCTGATCCATAATTCTTACATAAGAATAAGGTCCTAAAAGCTCACCCGCTCTTTTCATAGTGATCTCAATTTTTTTTGGCTTTAGAGCGTCAGGGTCGCCATCTACTGGTTTTGGCGTAAGCGAATTGTAACTTATTGTCTGATGACCTACGGTCGTTTCAGTAAGATATTTTGAGTATCGCATTTACCTCTCCAAACCTTCGCAATTTATAATATACCTGCTTATACGGTCTTAAAATATACCACTATTGTAATTCAACCTAAAAACTACACTAGTACAAGGTTAAAAACTGATAAAATATGAAGATTAATTATCCGTTAACCGCTCTTTACCCCACCTATAGTATTGTAAATAAACATATTTTTTTTTGTTTAAAGGTGGATATGTATTAATGACCGTAGAATAGTTAAAACGGATTCGCGAACTACTCCTGTCCCTTAACTAAAATCTGAAGCTTATTTAAATTAATTATCTCTGATCCAACTCGTGATTAGAGGTATCTTATCGCTTAGAAAATTGAAAACTTCTTCGAGCTTTTCGCCTTCCATACTTTTTCCGCTCTACTACGCGACTATCGCGAGTTAAGTAGCCTGCCTTTTTTAAGACACCTCGCAAACTTGGCTCAAATAAAGTTAATGCTTTCGAAATCCCGTGCTTTAAAGCACCTGCCTGTCCAGAGAGCCCCCCACCCTTCACAGTACAAAAGACATCATATTGACCTTCCCTTTCAACGGCTTGAAAAGGTTGCTTTATAAGCATTTGAAGAACAGGTCGAGCAAAATATGCTTCAAAATTTTTTCCATTAACCACTACCTTTCCAGGCCCGGGCTTTAGCCACACACGAGCTACAGCATCCTTTCTTTTCCCGGTAGCATAGGATCGCCCAAGATCATCAATTTGAGGCGTTTTATCAGCTAGAGGGGCTCCAGACTCAGAGATAATTTCATCCTCACTATTGTTAACTGCATCTTTTTCTGCCGTAGAATTACTTTCTAATGCTTGCTTTAGGTCTTTAAGGGAGGGTTTTTTTTCTTCAGCCATAAAATTAGGATCTCCAACCATTTTTCTTATTCATCGCAGCTATATCTAGGAACTCCGGCTTTTGTGCTTCATGAGGATGCTGAGGCCCAGCGTAAACATGAAGTTTACCCATTTGGGTCCGGCCCAGCGAATTACGACTAATCATTCTCTCAATTGCTTTTATGATCACTCTCTCTGGATGCTTGCTATTTAATATAGCTCCTATTGTCCTAGATTTAATTCCTCCAGGGTAACCTGTATGCCAAAAGAATTTTTTTGTTTCTGCTTTCCGCCCCGTAACCCTCACTTTTTCGGCGTTAATAATAATAATATTGTCACCGCAATCAACATGAGGCGTATAATACGGTTTATGCTTGCCTCTTAACCGCATAGCTATGAGACTCGCCATTCTTCCCAGTACAAGATTTTCTGCATCAACTAGATACCACTTTCTGGTAACCTCAGATGCTTTTACTGATAAAGTCTTCATAAAATCTGGAAATCCTCTGTGCCAAATTATTTGAACTCCGTATTCGAAAGGAATATGGCAATTTTTTTCAGGTAGTCAATAAATTTATTTAATTGATACAACATATTAGATATAAGGTATCAGCATACCCTACATTTTTAGTTTGGTGGAATGGAGTATGTCCCTGTGGCATGGGCAACAAGCTCCTCCATTCCAAGTGACTGCAATGAAACCTCTATTACAGCTAAACGCTTACCCAACTTAAGAAGTCTACCATGAGAAACGATATCAGATTTATCTGGTTTCCTCAAAAAATTAATGTTGAAATTTGTTGTAACTGCTAACTCTACGGACCCCAAAACACTTAAGACGACTGAGTACATGCAAGTATCTGCCAGCATCATCATACTTGGACCGGACAAGGTTCCTCCTGGACGGAGGCTATCGCTGCTAAAAGGCAGTCGGACCCTTGCAACTCCGCGATCAAGCTTTTCTACAACCACTCCTGCACTAATTGCCCATGGCATCTCTCTTGCCATCAATTCATTAAATTCTTCTAAGGTTATACCCTTCATAAAGTTAACCTCCCCTCGTTACTGGGATTATAGATTGATTTTGTGATAAGGAAAAATGCATAATATAAATTTTAGACGTAATCTTAGAACCAATCACATAACCAGATTTAAATCCTAACTTCATACTACAATAACCGATATTAAGACATAATCCTTCTCACACTTCGGCTAAGAATTCGCACCAGGACTTTAAAGTTATTCAACGAGTGTCCCATTCTCGCGACGCAACCGATATTCATAACCATAGATTTTCAAACTCTTACCGAGTTCTCTGAGATAATTTTCATCAACATTCTTGTTATCAAATAAACGGACTATCTGTCTCGCCGAGGAAGTCAATTTAAACGCTGGTAAAGTAAAAGACCTAAGAGAATGATGACGAAGAATAAGGTTTGTACCATCATACACAAATGTAAGCCCCCCATCAGTAGCTTCAAATGTTGCATTCAAATCATAGGCCTCAAACATTAAACCAAGCGCCTGAGCCTGAGCTATGTCTTCTTTTGTGACCCCAAATGATGCAAAAGAATTTTCATTACCTAATTTAAAAATATATCCCTCCGCATACATAAGGGTACATAATTTTTCACAAACTAGAATATCCTTTTCTGACATGTCTGATAGAATTCTTAGAGATATAAAATCAAATGCTCCGGCCTGATTGTGCTGATTTACAAGCACACAACTCCAAAACTCTTGCAATTCTGAGGACTCGATTTCTTTTGCATAGAGAAAAAATTTGGAAAGCCAATCTGGAGAAAAACTATCCCCCCTTGATCCTGGGTCGATACTCTTAAA
>MDSW01104308.1_pt1 | contig 10023 bp, 11 predicted proteins | sample 811171 | NCBI WGS metagenome assembly MDSW01 (sample SAMN05326641, study PRJNA326480) | marine metagenome | isolation source: seawater | place: Atlantic Ocean: North West | collected 2012
ATCATCAAATGCAAATGCTGGTAATATAGTTGGTGCAACAAGTAATGCAAATAGAGCCGTGACAGTTGCACCAGACATGTATGCAATGCCTAATGACCCACTTGCAGATAATAAAGACTTTGAAACTGCTGGAGACAACATAGTAGACTTCACAGAAAGTAATCCATTTGGAACACTATAAATATTTAAAATGAATGAGTTAAACAGAATAAGAGAAAAGAACAAAGAGTTCATCAAAGAAGGTATGGGTATGAAATCTTTTGAGAAACAATATCACACATATCAGAGAGACAACAGAAAAGCAGAAGTTTGGAAAGACTCTAATGATAACTGGGGTTGTAGATTTTGGGAAAATAAAGTTTGGTCTAAAGATGAAGTATACAAAGGTAAAAGTGAATCATATGCAGAATGTGCTGCAGAAAACTATGTAGAAGGAATCAAGGATGTTAGGTAAAACACATTTCTATCATGAAGCAATCAAAAGGGCAGTATCAGTCTTTGGTACTATGTTCAATGAGATTGACATTCAGAGAGATAATAAAGATGGAACTACAGCACAGAATGTAAGAGTTCCATTATCCTATGGGCCTAAACAAAAGTTTATTGCAAGATTAGACCAAGCAGGTGATATCATGGACAATAATAGTTCAAGGGTTGCAATGACTTTACCTAGAATTGCATTCGATATTACAGGTCTTACATACGATGCAGAAAGAAAACTTGGTAAATTAAAACAATATAAACTACATGATGCATCTGATAATACAGTTTTAAGAACACAATTTGCACCAGTTCCATATAACATAAACTTTGGTTTATATGTTCTAGCAAAGAACACTGAGGATGCATTACAGATTGTAGAACAGATACTACCATTCTTTACACCAGACTTTACAGTCACAATGACCACAGTGCCAGGCACTAACGAAAAAAGAGATGTACCTATTGTATTACAAGATGTATCCTATACAGATGAATATGAGGGTGACTTTCAAGCTCGTAGAGTTATTACATGGAATTTAAACTTTGAAATGAAAACATATCTGTATGGTTCAATATCATCCTCTGAAATTATTAGAGATGTTCGTGCAAGAACTTACATATCAGATGATGGTCTAGTAGATACAACTGCTGGAAGGTCTAGTGAAGTTAAGATGGTGCCGAATCCTACAAATGCAAGTCCAGAAACAGCACCACTAAATATAACTGAAACAATAAACTTTTTTGATGGAAATGACTTCGATTACAATACAGACAAGTCTAATATTTAATTATGAAACAATCTATAGATGAAAAACTAGATGAACTTCTAGACATTAACCACGAAGCAGAAGAAGTAGTCAAAGAGACTAATAGGCAAATTGTACCTAGAGATGAGGGTGGTCGTTTTGCAGAAAGAGATAAAGAACAACAGATAGACTACAAATACACCAGAAACACTCTGTATGGCCTTGTAGAGAGAGGACAGGATGCAATTGAAGGTATCCTAGACCTTGCAAAAGAAAGTGAACATCCGAGAACCTACGAGGTTGCAGGGCAGTTAATTAAAACAGTATCAGAGACATCAGAAAAACTATTACAAATCCAAAAGATGATGGATGATTTACAAGATGAAAAACCTAAAGGAAATACAACTAATCAGTTGTTCATAGGTTCTACTGCTGAATTGCAGAAACTATTGAAAAAAGAGAATGCCAAAACCAAAGAATGAAGGATATCTTGGTAATATTAATGTCAAAAGACAAGGTGTTACTGAGGAATGGGATGATGATAAGGTTCAAGAGTATTTAAGATGTACTCGTGACCCATCTTATTTCATATCTAAATACATTAAAATTATTTCACTAGATGAGGGGTTAGTTCCATTTGAATTATATGAATATCAAAAAAATCTTATTGACCAGTTTACTGATAACAGGTTTAATATTGTTCTCGCTTGTAGACAATCTGGAAAGTCAATCACAGTATGCGCCTATCTTCTTTGGTACATCTTGTTCAACCCAGAACAAACAGTTGCCATATTGGCAAACAAGGGTGCGACTGCACGAGAAATGTTATCTCGTATAACAACGATGTTAGAAAATGTTCCATTCTTTTTACAGCCAGGAACTAAATCACTAAACAAAGGAAGTATTGATTTTGAAAACAATTCTAGAATCATTGCATCTGCAACTACGACATCATCGATTAGGGGTTTATCTGTTAATCTTCTTTATCTTGATGAGTTTGCCTTCGTAGAAAATGCAGAACCATTCTATACTGGTACATATCCAGTAATTACCTCTGGTAAGAACTCAAAGGTAATTATTACATCTACTGCAAATGGAGTGGGTAATATGTTCCATCGTATCTGGGAAGCATCGGTTACAGGGTCAAATGAGTTTGCAAACTACCAAGTTAATTGGTTTGATGTGCCAGGCAGAGATGATAAATGGAAAGATACTACCATTGCAAATACATCAGAGTTGCAGTTTGAACAAGAATTTGGTAATTCTTTTCTAGGAACTGGTAGAACTTTGATACCTTCAAATGTAATTTTAGGATTAGTATCAGAAAATCCTATGGAATTATATGGAAATGTAAGAGTATATAAGAAACCTAAACCACATCATGAGTATATTATGACTGTAGATACAGCAGAAGGTAAGGGAATGGACTATTCTACATTTACTATATTTGATATACATGATGGTAATATGTTTGAACAAGTTGCAACATTTAGAGATAATTTAATATCTCCTATGTTATTACCAGATATATGTTCAAAATATGGTAAGTTATATAATGATGCACTTATTATTGTAGAGAATAATAATCAAGGTACAATGGTTTGTAGAGAACTTTATTACGAATTAGAATATGAAAATATGTTTTTAACAAGTGCAATCAAGGCAGATGGAGTAGGAGTGAGAATGACCAAGAAGGTCAAAGCACAAGGATGTGCAGCTTTGAAAGAAATAATGGAAGAGAAAAAACTCTATATAAGAGATACAGATACTATTCAAGAGTTTGCAACTTTCGTATCAAAAGGACAATCATGGCAAGCAGATGGTGGATGTCATGATGATATGGTCATGAATTGTGTACTATTTGCATGGTTTGTTGCAACTCCAATGTTTAAAGACCTATCAAATGCAGACTTAAAATCCATGTTATATGCAGAAAAACAGAAAGAAATAGAACAAGACATAGTTCCAATAGGTATTATGGATGGAAATACTTACACTAGACAAGAAACTTTTACAGAAGGTGGAGACACATGGACAGTACAGGAGAAGGAAGATTCTGATTATGGAACTTTTTAAAATCAAAGAAATACTAAATACTATGGACAAATCAAAAAAACAGGTTTGTTTAGGAAATAAACTTTTTATGGGAGAAAACTAAAATGGCATTTCAAGTAAGTCCTGGCGTTCAAGTCAGAGAAATCGATGTGACCAATGTTGTTCCAGCAGTATCATCATCTATTGGTGGTTATGTTGGGATGTTTAGTTGGGGCCCAGTTGATGAAGTTAGAACTATAACCTCTGAAAAACAATTAGTTAGTGTTTTTGGTGAACCTAAAGGTGATGACACTTACCTTAAAGAAACCATGAAAAAAGAACACTTCTATTCAGCTGCAAACTTTTTAAGATATGGAAATAACTTAAAGGTGGTTAGAGCATTAGGAACAGGAATGTTAAATGCAACAACTGGAACAGCTGGACTACTAGTTAAAAATGCTACACACTACTATGAGAGTAATTATCATAGTGGTTCTGCTGCAGCTAGTGCTGGTCATTGGACTGCAAGATGCGTAGGAAGTTTAGGTAATAGTTTAAAAGTATCTGTTTGTGCAAGTGCAAATGCATTTTCACAAGGGGCTGCATCTACTGTTTCCGACAGTTCAATAGCTGTTGGTAATACAACTTTAGATGTTGCATCTGGTGCTGCTTTTGTTGTTGGTGATATAATCACTTTTGCAAATCACACTGATAGATATAAAATATCTGGTATATCCTCAAATACAATAACATTTGCATTAGAATCTGATGGTACATCTGGTTTACAGACTGCACCAGCAAATAGTTCTAACATTGCTCGTGAATGGGAATATGCATCTAGTTTTACAAAAGCTCCTGGCTCAAGTCCAGATGCAGTTGCTAATTCTAGTTCATTAGATGAAATTCATGTTATTGTAGTAGATGAAGATGGTTCTATAACAGGAATCGTTGGAGAAATCTTAGAAGTATTTGAAGGTCTTTCAATGGCATCAAATGGTAAAGATTCAGAAGGTTCATCTAACTACTATGTTGATAAAATCAGATTTAACTCTAACTACATTTTCTGGACAAAACACAATTCAAATATGAATGAATCTGGTAATACATTTGCAGCTGCAGGTGCAGCCTTTGATACACATGCATTACCAATCACCGAATCATTTACTAATGGTACAGAAGGAAGTAATTTAACTTCTGGTCAAAAACAAGCAGGATATTCAACATATCTTGGTGATGGGGAGACACAAGATGTAGACTTCCTAATTGCAGGGCCACTTAATGGTGATGATGGTTCAAACAATGATGTTTCAACATTAGCAGAAGCAACCACTCAAGCAAATCAATTGATTGCAATTGCAGATGCAAGAAAAGATTGCATGGCAATCATTTCACCAAGAAAACAAGATTGTGTCAATAATGCAACTTCAAGTGCAGATATTGTCTCGTTTGCAGAAACATTAACCTCAAGTTCTTATGCAACTTTAGACAGTTCATGGTGTTATCAGTACGATAAGTACAATGATGCATATTGTTATGTCCCAGCATGTTCACATACTGCTGGTATTATGGCAAGAACTGATATGACTAGAGATGCGTGGTTCTCACCAGCAGGATTAAATAGAGGACAATTCTTAGGAATTACTAAGTTGTCTTTCAATCCTAATCAAGCTGAAAGAGATGCACTATATAAGAAGAGAGTTAATCCAGTAGTAACATTCCCAGGCAATGGGACTGTACTCTTTGGAGACAAAACTTTACTTTCAAGTGCAAGTGCATTTGACAGAATCAATGTTAGAAGGTTATTCATAGTTATGGAGAAAGCAATCAGTACTGCAGCTAAATTCCAATTATTCGAATTTAACGATGCATTTACAAGAGCTCAATTTAGAGCAACGATTGAACCTTTCTTAAGACAAGTAAAAGGTAGAAGAGGTGTGATAGACTTCCAAGTTGTTTGTGATGACACAAATAACCCACAATCAGTGGTGGATGCAAATCAATTCCAAGCTTCTATATTCGTTAAACCTAATAGAAGTATCAACTTCATCACACTAAACTTTGTTGCAGCTAGGTCTGGTGTTGAGTTCGAAGAAGTATATGGTGCTACTAATACCCAGTATGGAAATTAAGGAGTAAATCATGGCAACTATAGATGAATTTAAAAGTCAGTTGATTGCTGGTGGAGTTCGTTCCAACAGATTTAAAGTGTTTATTCCTCAAATGGGTGAGAACATAGAATTTATGTGCAAAACTGCAGCGATTCCAGGCTCAACCCTTCCAGTAGTTGAAGTTCCTTTTAGAGGACATAAACTAAAGATTGCTGGGGATAGAACTTTCGAAGATTGGACAATAACTGTAATCAACGATATAAACTTTACTGCTAGAACAGCAGTCGAAAATTGGATGGAAAGCATTCAGCAATTAGATAGTGGAGTAGGTGCAACCGATTTAGACTATCTAGTTTCAAGAGCAACTGTATCTCAATTAAACAGAGATGACAGTGTTATAGCAACTTACGAGTTGTTTAACATGTATCCTCAGACATTAGCACAAATCGACTTAAGTTACGATACTGCTGATGAGTTACAGACTTTTGATATAACATTCAGTTATTCACACTGGGAAAGAACTCTTTAATAGAGTTCTCTCTCTTAGTGTTATAAATATATATTATGGAAATATTTGGATTTGAAATAAAGAGGAAAAGCGACGAGGATAAAGCACCTACCTTTGTTGCACCTATTAATGATGATGGAGCTCAGGTTGTAGAAGTTGGGCAAGGTGGTTATTCAATAGGTGGGGGAATGGCTCAAGGGACATTCCTAGACATGGAAGGTGGGGTTAAATCTGAACAAGATTTAATCGTAAGATATCGACAGATGTCATTGATACCAGAAGTTGATATGGCAATTGATGATATAGTTCAAGAAGCAATTTCTTCGAATGATTTAGATGCACAAGTTGGTATCAACTTGGATAATACTAAATTTTCAGATTCAATTAAATCCAAAATAAGGGAAGAATTTTCAGAAGTCTTACGACTTCTGAGATTCAACCAGACCTCTTCTGATATATTCAGAAAGTGGTATGTAGATGGTAGAATGTATTTCCATTTACTGGTTGACCCAAAGAATCCTAAAAAAGGGGTTGTTGGGTTAAGAATGATAGACCCTATTCAAATTAAAAAGATTAGGGAAGTCGAAAAAAAGAAAGATAAGAATGGTATAGAAGTTATACATAAAGTAAAAGAGTTCTATACTTATAATCAAGGTGGTTTCGAAAAGAATACTACACTTGGTCAAGGTGGTCAGACCTTGCAGATATCACCAGATGCAATAGTTTATACTACATCTGGAATGATGGATGCAAACAGAAGGAACATCATTGGTTACATGCACAAAGGACTAAAGTCTGCTAACCAATTAAGAATGATGGAAGATGCACTTGTTATCTATAGGATATCAAGAGCACCAGAAAGAAGGATTTTCTATATAGATGTAGGTAACCTTCCGAAAGCAAAAGCAGAACAGTATCTTGCAGATACTATGACTAGATACAAAAATAAACTAGTCTACAATGCAGATACAGGTGAAGTCAGAGATGATAGAAAACATATGAGTATGTTGGAAGATTTCTGGTTACCAAGAAGAGAAGGTGGAAGAGGAACAGAGATTACCACCTTACCTGGCGGACAAAATCTAGGTGAAATAGAAGATATTATATACTTCCAAAGAAAACTGTTCCGAAGTTTAAATGTACCTATCTCTAGGTTGGAAACTGAAAGTGGTTTCTCATTAGGTAGGTCAACTGAGATATCAAGAGATGAGGTTAAATTCTCTCGTTTCGTAGATAGACTCAGAATGAAGTTTAGTAGTATGTTTGTCGATATACTCAAAACTCAACTGGTATTAAAAGGTATTTTACCAATTGAGGAATGGGAATCGGAAAAAGAGAATGTTAGATTTGATTATCAAAAAGATTCTCACTTTGTTGAACTGAAAGATGCAGAAATACAAAGAGAACGAGCTACTACATTAAGAGACTTAGATGAATTTGTTGGTAAATACTATTCTCAACAATGGATTAGAAAGAACATTCTTAGACAATCCGAAGAAGAGATAGAAATAATTGATAAACAAATCGAGGTAGAAAAAGAAAACGATGGGGAAGGAGAGGACTCCTTTGACATGTAAGAGGAAATAAATTATGGCAAGAGAAGATGTTAAAAATATAATTAATTCACTTGAGACTGGTGACAATGTTGCAGCGTCTAATGCATTTAACACTGCTATGGTAGATAAACAAAAAGATGCTATAGAAGGTAAAAGATTGGATGTTCAATTAGATTGGTTAAACAAACAGGAACAACCAGCAAATGAAGAAATTTAAAGAATTAGTTCAGTCATTAGATGAAGTGAAAAAATTCAAACTTCCTCGTGGAGAGGAAGAGATTGATTCCTATATGGAAAAAGGTGCAAAAGGAAAGAAAGTACCTATCGTTATCGCAAAAAAATCTAATAAATTTAAAGTCTATGTAGATGGACAAGAACTTGCAATCTATAAAAATGAAAAGGAAGCAAGGAAGAATGCAAAACAGTTAATAAAATTACTTGGAGAAGACCTAAGTGATTTTATCGAAGAAGTTTTAGAAGAACCTAAAATAGAAGATACATTAGGGTTCTCAAATGGTTTGAAAGGTAACCAAACCTACAATGATGTTGCACAAAAGATTGCAACTATAAAATAGGAGAAGACATGTTTTTAATATCAGAACACCAATCAGATGAGATTAATCTCATAACAGAAAAAAATGCAAATGGAAGTAAAGATACTTTCATTGAAGGTGTTTTTCTCCAAACGAACATGAAGAACAGAAATGGTCGTGTTTACCCTATGGATATCATGGAGAAAGAGGTAAACCGATACAATAAAGAGTTCATTAAGAAAAATCGTGCATATGGGGAACTGGGTCATCCAGATGGCCCTACCATCAATCTTGAGAGAGTTAGTCATATGATTACTTCTTTAGAGAAAGATGGAGATAACTTTGTTGGTAAAGCAAAGATAATGAGTACTCCAATGGGTAATATAGTTAAGGGACTGTTGAATGATGGTGCTAAACTTGGCGTTTCCAGTAGGGGTATGGGGTCTGTGACCCAAAAGAATGATGCACAATATGTCCAGAAAGATTTCATGCTTGCAACTGCAGCTGATATCGTGGCCGACCCTTCTGCTCCAGATGCTTTTGTAGATGGTATTATGGAAGGTGTTGAATGGATAAATGAAAGCGGTGTATTTAAAGCCGTAGAGATTGAATCATGGAAAGACCAGATTCGACAAACCAAACAACGCCACTTGGAAGAAAAGAAGTTAGAAATTATGAAAAACTTCTTCTCTAAACTATAAAAGTTATAAATACATTGTAAAGAACAAAAATTTCGTTCTTAATTTGTAATTATAGTAATTTACAGGGGAATACACAAATGTCAGAAGATATAAAAAATCAAGACGAAGTAACTGAGGCTTCTGCTCCAGTTGCTAATAAGGGTGTAGTTACTCCAGAAAAAGACCCAGAATCAAAATCACTTGCATCAACTGATAAAGCAGGAGATGCAACAAAGGTTTCTAAAAAGAGAAAAGGTGATAAAGACCAAGGCGATAAAGTTGCTCCTAAACAGGAAGAAATTTCTGTTGAAGATATGACTAAAATGGAAGCTTTGAGAAACATCATCGAAACTCTTAAGGGTTTTGAGAAGGATGACATCCAATCCTTAGTCAATGAAATGGACATGAAAGATAAAGAAGATGATGAAGATGAAGATGAAGATGAAAAATCAGAGTCTACTAAAGCTGACCTTCTTAAGAAAATTGCTGAACATTTCAAATCTGAGGATGAATCGGTAGTGAAAGAATCTTTACAAGCAATCTTAGAAGCATCTGATGAAGAAGAAGATGAAGATGAAGATGAAGAAGATAAAGAGGTAAAAGAAGCATCACATTCTGATGATGATGAAGAAGATGAAGATGAGGACAAAGAAGAGTCCAAAAAAGAATCTTACGACATGTCAGATGATGTTGCAGCTCTTGTCGAAGGTGAAGACCTTTCAGAAGAATTTCAAAATAAAGCAAAAGTAGTTTTTGAAGCTGCTGTATCTGCAAAAGTTAGTGAAATCAAAGAAGAACTTGAATCTCAAAAGAGAGAAGAGGTCGTTGAAGCATCTAACGAAATCAAAGAAGAATTAGTCAATAGAGTTGATTCTTTCTTAGGTTATGTTGCAGAAGAGTGGGTTAAAGAAAACGAACTTGCAATCGAAAGAGGACTTAAGTCTGAGTTAACCGAAAACTTTATACAAGGACTTAAAGGACTGTTTGAAGACCATTATGTGGAAGTTCCAGATGACAAATTAGATGTTGTCGATGAACTTGCAAGTAAAATCGAAGAAGTTGAAGCTAAACTAAATGAAGAAGTTTCAAAAAATATCGATTTATCTCAAGAAAGAGATGAACTTGTCAGAGCACAAGTGGTATCAGAAGTTTCAAGTGACTTAACTTCAAGTGAAGTCGAGAAACTTACAAAGTTGATTGAAGATTTAGACCAAGATGAAGATTTTGCTCAGAATGTTCAAACAATCAAAGAATCTTACTTTAGTGACTCTAAAGAGAAATTACAGTTAGATGAAGAAGTGGTTAGTGATAGCGATGAAAATACTTCGACTGAGGATAAAATCCTTGACCCAAGTATGGCTGCATATTCTGCCGC
>MDSW01140046.1_pt1 | contig 10023 bp, 7 predicted proteins | sample 811171 | NCBI WGS metagenome assembly MDSW01 (sample SAMN05326641, study PRJNA326480) | marine metagenome | isolation source: seawater | place: Atlantic Ocean: North West | collected 2012
CGGCGGCGACGACGACGACGCGAGATCGCCGAGGCTGCCGGCGCGCAGATCTGGAGTGAATTCACCTCATTCATCGTCCGGAGACCTGACGAGATTTAGGTGCATACTTTTTTTGTTCACCCACCGCTCGGTTTCAACAATCGATCGCGTCTCCTTTCAACTGACCGATAAACTTGTTTTGTATGGAACGCACAACGAACGACGGCTTCGCGCCACTCCGAGATGGGCGCGGACGAGGACGACGCCGAGGAGGAGGCGCGCGAGCGCCGCGAGGCGCGGCTCGCCGCGCGCGACGGCGCCGACGCGCGCCTGACGACGTCCGTCGTCTTCCTGTGCGTCCTCGCCGCGTCCGTCCTCTACCTCGCGACGGTCCCGAGAGGCGCGCGATGGAAGCAGGCGAGCGCGGATCTCCGCGGCTCTTCGCGACGATGGGCGCCCTCGCTTCCCTTCCTGCTCGACGCGTACGACGTCACGTCGTCGCTGCTGGACGTCGCCGCGCTCGCGATCGCGCGCTTACTCTACGCCGCGATCGCGTTCTCGACGGTCGCGCCGTCGGACCGCTCGAGGGCGCGGCTGCATCGCGCGAGGATCGCGGTCGCGGCGATCTCGTCGTCGTGTCTCACCGCGAAGGGCGTCGCGAGGTTGCCCGCGCTGTCGGCCACGACCCGGGATCAGTGCGTCTTCTGGGCCGCGTGGTCGCTCGCGTTCGTCGCCGTGCCCGTGGAGTGGGCCGCCGCGTCGCACGCTATGGCGTACGCGGACCTGAAGTCGCGCGGCCGCGGCTCTCGCCGCCGCCGCCGCCGCCGCCGCCGCGACGACGACGACGACGACGACGACGCGACGGACCTGCTCCTCGCCGCCGACGCGGGCTGTCATTCGGACGAGGAGAACGACGCGGGAGGAGACGACGAACGCAAACGACGCTCGAAGAAGAAGGACAAGGCGAGCACGCTGGGCGCGCTGCTGAAACTGTCCTACCCGGACCTCCCCATCTTGTCCGTCGCGTTCGCGTTTCTCGTCCTCTACGCGATCGCCGCCGCGTCAGGCGCGTTCTATACACTGGTCCCCATACGACCGCGTTCGCGTGGTGAACGTCATTCCTTAAGGACTTTTCCCGGCGTGTCTCTCCGCCCATCCCTTGCGTTCAATCCCCGTCCTCGACGCCTTTGAACGCCAACTGACGCCTATGAACTCCACCCCGACGTTCGCTTGTATGGAATGGCCCTCAGTGCCGCACTTCACCGGGTGCTTGGTCGACGCCGTCGCCATCGACCGCGACGCGGCGGCGTTCCGTCGGTACTCCGTCTCGCTGTTGATCGCCGCGCTCCTCGCGGGGATCTTCGCGGGGCTGCGCGGCAGCGTGTTCACCGTGCAGATGGCGCGATTGAACGCGCGCGTCCGGCGGCGGCTGTTCGACGCGGTGCTGCGGCAAGACGTCGGCTTCTTCGATCTGAACAAAACTGGCGACCTGTCGTCGCGTCTGAACAACGACTGCAGCACGGTCTCGAACGCGCTGTCGCTCAACATCAACGTCATGCTGCGGAACGCGGTGAACGTGATCGGGGTGTTGTGTTTCATGCTCGCGCTGTCGTGGCCGCTGACGGCGGTGACGCTCGCGTCGTTGCCTCCGACGGTGGTCGTGTCGAAGGTGTACGGACGCTACTTCAAAAGGATTAGCAAAAAGACGCAAAAGGCGCTCGCGGAGGCGACGGAAGTCGCGGAGGAGAGCCTGGGGAGCGTCAAGACGATCCGCGCGTTCGCCGCGGAGCCGCACGTCTCCGCTGACTTCGCGTCGCGGCTGCAAGAGTTTTGCCGTCAAAACACGATCGAGGCGAGGTACGTCGTGGGGTACACGTTTTGCCTGACGGCGATGCCCATGATGGTCACCGTGCTCGTGCTGTGGTACGGCGGCATGCTCGTGTTGCGCGGGATGTTAAACCCCGGCGCGCTCGTGTCGTTCATGCTGTACCAGCAGCAGCTCACGAGTTGCTTCTCGTCCATCGCGGACGTGTTCACCGCCGTCGCCGTCGCGCTCGGGGCGGCGGAGAAGGTGTTGGAGCTCATCGCGAAGAGGCCAAAGTTTCACGCGTGGCCGGGACCCGGATCCGGACCCGGAGGAGGGTTCTCTTCGGAAGAAGACGGAGATGACGGAGAAGAGATCGCGAGCGCGAGGCTGGTCCCGGAGCGGTGCGTCGGGAGGCTCGCGTTGGAGATGGTGTGCTTCTCGTACCCGTCGCGACCGGATCGTCGCGTGTTGACGGACTTCAACCTCGCGGTGAACCCCGGGGAGACGGTCGCGCTCGTCGGACCGTCCGGCGGCGGGAAATCGTCCGTGATCAACCTGATCGAGCGGTTTTACGTCCCGGACAGCGGCGTCGTTCGTCTGGACGGCCGCGACCTCGCGGACTTGGACCCGCGGTGGTTGAAACGGCGGATATCGTTGGTGTCTCAAGAGCCGACGTTGTTTAACCGGTCGTTGCGGAGGAACATCATCTTCGGCCTCGAGCGCGCGGAGAAGAAGAAGAGTGCGCGCGGAGGCGGCGCGCGCGGCGGCGGCGAAACCGAAACCGAAACCGAAACCGACGGCGGGTACGTCCCGCTCGCGGCCGACGACGACGACGCCGACGACGACGACGAGCCGAGCTCGGAGCAGATCGTCGCCGCGGCGAAGGCGGCGAACGCGCACGAGTTCATCGCCGCGCTGCCTGGGGGATACGAAGAAGTCGTCGGCGAGCGCGGGTCGACGCTGTCGGGGGGGCAGAAGCAGCGCGTCGCGATCGCGCGCGCGCTCGTGAGGGACCCGACCGTGCTTCTCTTGGACGAAGCCACGAGCGCGTTGGACGCGGAGAGCGAGGCGATCGTACAAGAGGCTCTCGGACGCGTGATGGCGAACTACACCGTCGTCGTCGTGGCGCACCGCCTGAGCACGATTCAAAACGCGAGTCGGATATGCGTCGTAGACAAGGGAAGAATCGTGGAGAGTGGGACGCATCGCGAGCTGTTGGAACGCGGCGGCGCGTACGAGAACCTCGTGCGGCATCAGCTGAGCGCGATGAGCGCGTCCGCGGCGTCGTTGAACTCGCTCGATCGAGACGCGTGAGAGAACGCCGACGCGAGAATAGTACCCTAGCTAGCTCGCGCGAGTCTTAAACAGTTCACCGCGCTACACTACGTAGACTAACTCTCCGCGACGGTCTTCTTCGGCGCGCTCTTCTTCTCCTCGCCCGCCGCCTTCCCCGCCTTCGCCTCCCTCTTCGCGGCGAGCGAGAGATACTCCGCCGGGATCGGGTCGCCCCCCGGAAGCTCCCCTCCCGGCCCGTTCGGAAATCGCGGCCGCCGCTTGAGCTTCCTCTGTATCTCGCCCTGGATGCCCTCCGCGCTCCCGAGCCCGCGATTGTACTTCCCTACGATGCCCTGCCCCGCGATCGCTTTCTTCATCTTGGCTCCGATGGAGGGCGCGTTCTTGATCGGCGCCTCGGGGTACAACGCCGCGTGCTCCATGAGACATCTTTCGAGCTCCTTCGTGTACTCCTCCGCGCTGACGCCGGAGTTCTCCAGGAACGCGTTCACGCTCATGCGCACGACCGTCCCGGGCGCCCACCGGTGCGTCAGCCCGATCCTCTCGAGGATGTTCAACCGCGGCTTGAGGTTTTGATGCAACGAAAACGTGCACAGCCGCAGCGCGACGCGAATCTTCGTCCCCGGGAACCGCTCCTCGATGAGGTCGAGCGTCGGCTTGATCTTTCGCTCGACGTGGAAACCCATGACGGACGACGCCTGGGTGAATATGTACGCCGTGATCGCGTTCGCTTCCTCCGCGAGCTTCGCGTCCGCCTCCGGGGAGCCGTCGTGCTCGGGGCGCTCGCCTCGCGCGATCTCGTTCCGGAACCACGACAAGCACCGCGCGCGGACGTACTCCACCGTCGGCCGCATTTTTTCCTCCACGCTGAAGCTCAACATGTTAGGATTCCTCATCAACGCGAGTATCGCGGACTCTTTATCCACCCCGAGCTCGTCCATGAGGAAGTCAAACTTTTCCTTCACGAATTTCGTCCTGTGGGAAAAAATGGTGGGGCACTCCGTCACGAGCCTCTTCGCGCCGATGTGATCCAACCCGAAGCCGTCCTCCGACGTGTAAAACTCGAACTTCGCGCGCATGTTCTTCGCCACGGACAGGGTTAAAAGTTCCGGGGCCCTCCTCAACATGGTGTTGACGACGATGTCTTTATCGATCCCGATCTCCTCGATGAAAAAATTAAACTTGCCGGTGATGTTTTCCTCCGAGCACGAGATGACGACGCCGGGGTACTTGCTGATCATCACCCTCGCGAGGTTGGCCCTGCTCCACCCGGTGAGATCCAACAAGTTCTCCAAACGCGGCCGAAACCTCTCCACCGCCGCGCGACCTAAGATGTTGTTCCTGTCGAGCGGATGATTCCGAATCAGCCTGCGCGCGCCCTCCGTCCCGAGCCCGCACTCCTCGCCGAAGAACGCCACGGCCACCTTGACGTCGTCCTCGAGCGAGAACTTGAACACGTCCACGGCCTGGCTCGGTCTCAGCCTGACCTCCCCGATCAAGTACTCGATCATCGGCCGGATCTCCCTCGAAACGCTCATGGACAGCACCGCCGGGTGCGCGACGACGCACCTCGCCACCTCTCTCTTCGAGAACCCCGCGCCGCCGTACGCGCGCGACGACGCCAGCGCGTCGTACACCGGTCGCGCGTCGTCCTCCGCGCTCAGGAGGATCGCCGCCGGGTATTTCGCCAGCGTCGCCGTCACGCCCTTGGCGTCCAGCCGCAGCGTCTCTCGCGCGAATCGCATCATCCCGGCGACGCGTCGCTCGAGCTCATCCGGCCGCGCGTCCGCGATCGCCGCCTCCGCGGCCGCGACGACGTCGCGGTGCGCGCGCACCCCGCGCAGGACGCGCCTGAACTCGGCGTCGGCGCGAGCCTTGCCCTCGGTCGCGGGCTGCCCCGGGAGCCGCGCGTCCGCGCGCGCGAGGACGACGACGCGGTCCAGGAGCGCGTCCACTAGGGGATCGGCGTGCGCGGGCGGCGACGACGCGTCCTCGCGCCGCCTCGGTCTCGGCGGGCTCTCGCGCGCGCCTCCGCGAGGCGCGGCCGGTGGACGTTCGAGGGGAAGGTCGTGGTCGTCGTGGTCGTCGTCGTCGACGTCGTCCGAATCCGAGTCCGCGTCGGACGCGAAGGACGCCGACGACGACGACGACGACGACGACGACGACGCGGAGACCCACCCGCCGCGGGCGTCGTCCGCGTCGTCGAGCGCGTCGCCGAACCCGACGCGACGCCACGAGACGCTTCGCGCGCGCGATCCGCGTCGGAGCGCGCGCGACGACGCGAGGACGGACCTCGCGTCGCGCGTCTCTTCGCGACGAAGACGCGCGCGGCATTTCGCGGTCGCCAGAGAGGAGGAGGAGGAGGAGGAGGACGACGACGACGACGCGCTCGCGCGCTGGCGCGCGGGGGACGTCGCGCGCGCGCGGCGCGGCGCGAGCCTCGCCCCGCGCGGCCCCGCGAGGGGAGGGCTCGCGTCCACGACGACGACCGCCATCTGCGCCGCGGGGTGTGCGCCATCGCGCGGTCTCGAGAAGGTTATCTGATGAAGGGTAGAGTATACGGGCACGGGGAGGGCGGATGCTGCGTGGGGGCGTGGGCGGGGTCAAAAGAAAAATTTCATAGGCCACCTTGAAAGCGCGAGAAAACATTGAAAGAACGACTTTCATCGGTGCGGATAGCTTGCCACAGGTGTTACAACACTGTTACAACTTCCGATCTTGTCCTCGCAAAACGCGTGCCAAACGCGTGAGAAGCGACACTCGTCGACGCACGACCCCGCGAACGCCGATCCGCCCGCAAGACCGACGTCCTCTCTCGGACGCCCGCCGTCAAATCGTCTGCAGGTGCGCACGATTGACCCCGCTCGCGGGTCGACGTCGCCGGGGCGCGGCGACCTTTCGCGCGATTTCTCGGTCTCTCGGCGACCCCTTGCGCGTCAAGACGGAAATCTTTCCCGATCCGATAAACGCGGACCTCTCCTCTCGACGCGCGCGCGGCCTGCCGGACCCGCCGCGCGAGAGATCGGCGCCGCGGCGAGGCATGGAATGTCTTCCCACCCGCTCCTCGACGAGCGCGAGCGCGCGTTCCCGTTCCTCGACGCGAACCTCATCTCACGAGTACCTTCTTTTTCCCTCACAGCTCCCTCGACCGACGATGTCCGTTGAAAACTATGAAGAAACCCCGCTCCTCGGAAAGAAGCCGCGCGCCACCTCTTCGGCGTGGCCCACGATGAAGAGCATCGCCGTCGGCGCGCTTTGCGTCACCGCCGGTTTCGCCGGCACGCTCGTTGTGACTGGTCGTTCCTCGACCGCGAATTCGAGTGCGGCGCTCGGTGTGCCGTCGAGTGCGGCGCTGGGTGTGCCACGTGTTAATGCTAACTACTATCCTAAGACTCCCGCTACACCGACGACAACAGTCAGTCAGGTGAACTTAGCGATGTCGCATGACTCAGGCTGCAACCCGGGCGACTACGCGAAAGGCCCCAACAAGATTAACGCGAACCACGGCGCCGTGACTCAGGGCGTAACGCTGGAGAAGCAATACCAAGCAGGAGTGCGTGTCTTCGACATCCGCGTCACAGATGACGCGCACCTCTTTCACCAATGGTTAGGGAGGGATTACAAATTCGGAGTGCTTGATAGGATAACGGACCTTGGAGCTGCAGCCAGAGCAGCAAACGACATCTGCATCATCAAATTGAAGGGAAGCGCAAGACAAGTACAATCCGTAGAGAATGCGCTCGGCAGAATGACGTCCAACGCCGACACTGCGACGGGCAATGGCAAGTACTTAGCCACCGCGAAAGAGCACACAGATTTCGACTCCAAAAAAACAAAAATCAACGACATCAAAGGCAGGTGCTTTGTTTTCCCTGACGATAGGTTCAAGGCCGCCATGAATGCTAAGAAACTTGAATCGGGTCAATTCCGTAAAATTATGGGGGGGGATCGCTCTTTTGGCACAATTCAAAAGGTGTTTGATTTGCACAAGGCACAATGCAAAGGCGGGAACGTCGTCCGCGCTGGATTCACCAACACTGGGGTCTTCAATTCTCCCCTCTGCATGTCCTACAAGGACCAAGCCGCCATCTCAACCAAACTCAATGAAATTTTGGCAAATAAAGCATGCAGTACTATTTTCTCCACGGACGGTGTTGAATCGATGATCGGTGTCCCGGACGCAGGCATCGTATCACAATGCAAAGTGCAGAATCACGAAAACAACGCCGAAGCAGCCGCGGAAGAGACTGAATATACTTCGCCGGAAAACCCCCAAATCGAAACAGGAAAGACTGCTGCATGAACGGACTAAATTCGGAATCAACCATACCGTACATACCAAAGTGACATGAGCGTGAAATAAACAGTGTGAATACAGTACAGTATGCATGTGAATGAATATGAATGTGAATGTGAATATGAATGTGTGAATATTGACTTCTTGTTTGCTCACCACCGCCGCCGAACGGCGATGCCGCCGCCCCGACCGCGCCGCCGCCGCCGCCTCCCCCGAACGCCCCCCCTCCTCCTCCTAAGTTATCCTATCATATCATATGATATCCTATGCAGGTACCGACGACCCCTCATCACGTCAGGGGAAGCACGTTAGATCAAAGCGCTCATCAGTTTCGCGCGTCGCGTCGTCGGCGCTCGCGCGCGTCGCGCTCCGTCACAACACGAACCGCTGCACCGCCTCCGCGACGCCGTCCTCCTCGTTACCCCTCTCCAACACGTGATCCGCCGCGCGCTTCACCGCGTCCCCCGCGTTCCCCATCGCGACGCCGCACCCCGCGAGCCGCAACATCCCGAGATCGTTTTCTCCGTCGCCGACGGCCACCGTCCGCGCGGGATCCGCGCCGAGGTGCGCCAAGAGCGTCGCGACCCCGCGCGCTTTATCGTTCCCGAGAGGTAAGATCTCGAGCATGTTGCTCACCGCCTGCGTCACCTCCGCGCGCGGCGGCCCGAACGCCTTCTCCCACGCCGGCCGCGCCGCGTCGATCGCCGCGGACGAGGACGCCATCAGGAGCAACTTCTGCACGCCGCCGGCGCCGACGCTCGCGAGCAACGCGTCCACGTCGTCGCGCTCCTCGCTGACGGGCTCGTGGTACAGCGCGCTGAGCTCGTCCAGCAGCGCGTGCGATCGCAGCGTCGCGCACGCGTCCGCGGCGAACGCGGTGAGCGCGACGTCGGCGGGGTTCGTTTTCTTTCCGCCGCCGCCGCCGCCGTAGACCATCGCGAACGCCTCTCGGACGACGTCCTCCGGCATCTTCGCGCGGTACAACGCGCCGCCGCCGCGGCCGTAGACGTCCAACCCCTGGAGAAACACCCCGGGGGTGCGCGGTCCCACGAGGAAACTCGAGAGGTCGACGCCGTGCGTCAGCGCGGTCGCCGCCGCGCGCATCGCCGCGGGGCGCGCCTTCCCCGTCGCGATGAAGACGTCGACGCCCGCGGCGGACGCCTCGAGCAGCGCCTCCGCGACCGCCGCGGTGACGAGGCACTCTGAGGGTCGAGGATTCGCGCGAGGCGACGTCGGGGTGGAGCGCGGGGGCGCGTCAGACGGAGTCGCGAGGCATCGTGAGCGAGGGGTGGGCGGAGAGAAACGCGACGGGCGTGAGAAAAAAAAAGGCCTCGAGGGGACCGGCGGAAGGAGGACGCGCCTTTGTTCAGCAGCGTGCCGTCCAGGTCGAGGACGAGCGTGTCCGCCGTGCGCGTGCTCTTCCCGGAAGCCGACGGCGTGAAAGTTCGCACGTCCTTCGCGTCGGAGGAGGAGGCGGAGGACCCGCCGCGCGCGCCGGAGAGGCTGGTCGAGATCAATCCGCCGCCGCCGCCGCCGCCGCCGTCGTCGTCGTCGTCCAGCATCTTCAACAGCGCGTCCTCCAGCGCGGCCATCTCCCTCGCCTCTTCCTCCCCCTCCTCGTGGTCGTACCCTAAAAGATGCACGAACCCGTGCGTCAACAGCACGCGCGCCTCTCTCCGCGTCGAGTGCCGCATCGCCGCCGCCTGCCGCCGCGCCGCGTCCACGCTGACCACGACGTCGCCGAAGACGACGAAATCGCCGAACGCGTCTTGCGGGAAGCTCAGCACGTCCGTCGCGACGTCCTTGCCTCTCCACTCGTTATTCAGCGCGCGGATGTACGCGTCGCCGCACAGCGCGACGGACAACTCCGCGCGCGTCGTCGTGGGAGAGTACAGGTCTCGAGGGAGCGGCGTTCCGGGAGGCGGGCGAAGGATCCACTCGACGAGCTTCTTCGCGTCGGATCGGACGGCGTCGCGCAGGGTCGCGATGTCGATCTCGTCGTCGCCCGTCGTCAGCGGCGGCGCGGCGTCGTCGCCGTCGCCGTCGCCGTCGCCGTCGCCGTCGACGACGGAGACGTCCACGCGTATCGGCTCGTCGTCGTCGTCGTCTTCGGACCCGCTCGCGACGAGGAAGGGCATCGCCGACGCGTCGAAGTCGTCGTCGTCGTCGTCGTCGTCGTCGAGCCACGCGTCGACGTCGTCCTCGTCGATGATGTCGACGTCCTCCTCGGCGTCTTCCTCCTTTTCGCGAGAGTCGTCGGAAGTCGACGCCGCGCGCGCGAAGAGCGCGCCGCGTCGGCGGCCGAGGCACGCGCTCGACGCGGCGCTCAGACGGCGCCATGGGTCGGAGAACGAGGAGGCGTGATGGCTCCGCGCGAGTAAAGGCGGCGCGGCGGGTTGAGACGCGGCGGACGCGCGCGGCGCGCGCGTCCATCGCACGGGAGGGCGCGCGGCTCCGCGCGAGGTCAGCATCGCGCGCGCCGCGCACGCGATGCGCGCTGCCATCGTGTGAGGAGCTCCGCTCGCGGAACGTCATTATTTTAGAGTTTGTGTTTTTTTCGTCGAACGCGCCGACGCAGCCATCACAGCCGTCGTTCGCAGCAGGGCTGTCCGCGGCATGCGCGCGGCGACCGCTCGCGCGCCCGCGC
>MDSW01050066.1_pt1 | contig 10021 bp, 7 predicted proteins | sample 811171 | NCBI WGS metagenome assembly MDSW01 (sample SAMN05326641, study PRJNA326480) | marine metagenome | isolation source: seawater | place: Atlantic Ocean: North West | collected 2012
CGGTTTTGCTACGAGCACCTTCTTCTTGAAACCATGCGGTGGAATTTGGGCGTTGATGGGTTTTTCTTTATGAATATGTTAAACATTTTAACGCGATTTGGTTCTAATTACTTTCTTTGGAAAAAGAACTCTTCAACGTACTTATTCCGTTGCTCCTTCCTCAGCCATTTTCTGGTCTGGAAAAGGTTCCTTGTTGAGTAATCGCATTTTCAACAACCAGAGGTTATGCATGACATTCTGCTTATGGAAGGTCAACAATAGTCTGATTGTTTTACCTAGTTTGTGATTTGGCGACTCTGGCATTTTTGCTAATTTGGGTTTTGGAGAAATACGAAATGTAGCGATCTCCTTGTTCCCCATTTTGTGATATTGTAAATCATGCATATCGAACATCATGGACCAGCGTTCGATTGTTGATTTCTCCACGTCTCTTTCAGCATCGTCGAGTATTATTTGGGTATCTTCGGTTATATGATCAATTGCTTGCAATATTGTTGCTTCTCTAGAGTAAAGGAATCCAGGGGGCCCATCAACCAACACTAAATCAAAGGATTTAGGAGCATTCTTCCTTAGATAAGAGCCTATTTTGTAAGAGATATAGCGGCGGCCAAAGAGTTTCATTAACCTCAACGGCCCGAAACGGACATGGATATTGCCTGCCTGTTTACTAATTCTAGATGCTGTAATTTTTCGATATCTCCTACTGTTTTCAAAGGAGATAAGGTGGGCTTGTGGTAATTGCTCAGACCAAAATTCAGTGGAGACCCCACTACCAAACTCAAGTATGCTGGCCACCTCATTATTATCGATGTATTCTTTTAGGAATTGTAGTGTTTCTAAATTGATTGAAACCGGGTTGATTCTATCTCCGTAAGCCTCTTTGATGTCCATCGTTAGAACCCTCCCCACGTAGAGTGTTCATTGATCATCTCCGATAACGGTTTCAATGAAGAACCCAACTCTTCCATGGTGCTTGGTTTCACTAATACACCATCAACCTTCTTGGTGATTAATTCGGCTACGGCGTGAGATGCTGTATTCTTTTTTGACGTTGGAAAATTATGTTTTGTGAGCAAAGGAAGCGGTGAAACAATATATTGTTCGGCTTTCGTTAAACCATGAAGAAGGTAATCATGCGTCAGTATTGGCGCCTTCAACAATCTCAAGCGGTTATTTCTATGGCCTTTTGGACAACAACGCTAACATTGATTATTTGGCCTTATGTTAGTTGGAGATTTGATGATAATTGTGACGGAACTCTTTGTTTTTCAGATGAAATGCTCGGTATTTCCTCAACTTATTTTGGCCTCATGTTGATTGGGGTTATTGTTCTCCTTAGTGTGTTCTTGATTGGGTATATTTACGATGTTGGATTCGGTCTGTGGAAAGAACATTTGACTATTTCAACCGAACGAAATCCGTTTGGAGTATACCTTATTGCACCACCGATGGGATTGGTTTTAGCTCAAACAAACCTTTTGTTGAAGCATTTGGCTCCAGAAGATGAAGATGTTCAGCGCCACGTTGCTTTCATCGAGAGATGGTTGGAATGGAATGCTGATGAAGAGATATGGGCCCGTGCAATGGAAGCATGGAAGAATAATATGGGAGATGAAGACCCGTATCTACCATTTCTCAGTAAAGAAAAGAGGGACGATCTAGAAGACCGTTCTTCGACACTTCCTAAAGATTGAATAATCGTTCTAATTATCATTAATGCAGCCGCAGCCTTGAAAAGGTGGAGTGTCTAGGATAAATTGCCGAATCACATTCACTTGGTTACCCGCTTTGCGTGGAACCATTGTACTGTATCGCCTAATTAGGGCGAAAAGTACTGTCTTTGAGGAAGCCGAAAGGAGGAATTAATCTGGCTCGAAAAAATCATTCAGGAAATAAACAAGGAAAGGCGATGAAGTATCTCATCAAAGCCGATATCAAAGTAAACGGAACCGTTCAACGCAAGGACATCATTGGCGCAATTATGGGCCAAACTGAAGGTCTACTTGGCGATGAACTTGAACTACGAAAATTGCAAAGAACTGCTCGTGTAGGGCATGTCGATGTTGAAACAGAAACAAAAGGCGGTAAGGTGCATGGCCTCATTCTCATACCGAGTAGTATGGACAATGTCGAAACTGCAATTATTGGATCTGCTCTCGAAACAATCGATCGTATTGGCCCATGTCAAGCTAAAATCACTGTTGTAGAAATCTCTGATGTTCGTGCAACAAAGCGAACAGCTGTTGTTGACCGTGCAAAAGAACTGCTGCTACAACTTGTCAACTCTGGCGAGGCTGCTAGCAAAACAGTTGTCGAAGAAGTTCGCTCAGTCCTTACTGTAGGAACTGCAACCAACTACCATGGACTCACATGTGGACCAAACGTTCAGAGTTCTTCTTCACTCATTATTGTCGAAGGCCGTAATGATGTCATCAACCTTCTCAATTGCGGCGTAAAGAACGCCATCAGTGCAGATGGGGCTGGAGACATCAAGCAGGAGCTCATTGATCTTGCAAATGGAAAAGAATCCGTTACGTTGGCTATCGATGGAGACCGTGGTGGAGAAATGCTCTTCCGTCAACTTCACGCTATACTTCGCGTTGACTTTGTTGCTCAAGCACCAAGTGGGCAAGAATGGGAGCTGCTTCCACAAAAGACGATTACTAAATCTCTCTCCATGAAAGTAGAGGTTGCAAAATTCGAGAAGAAAATGGCTAAGGAAGACAAAGAAGACAAGAAAAAGCATGGCGGCTCTGACAAAGGCGAATGGGCTGAAGAAATGCCTGAAGTTTTTGAAAGTGAAGTTGCACCTGCTGAAATTCAAGAAATGTTTGATCATCTCGATGCGCTCGGTAAAAATAAGGCTATGTTCGTCTTGGCTGACGGTAGTGTTGGTGAAGAGATGGGTGCTGCTGCAATCGCAAAGACTGCTTCCTCTACTGAAGGCGTCAAGGTCCTCATTATCAACGGACCAGTTAACGAACGCCTACAGGAGATCGCTTCTGAAGCTTCGATTGAAACTGTAATTGGAACCAAACCTGGTAAAGGCTTCAGTAAGGACGGGGACGCGAAATCTTGGTTCTCTGAAATGCATCGTTGATTAGGTACGTTGATGGTCTGATTTGTCTTAGACCACTGTATGGACACACTTGTCGAGACGCCTTGGGGCGAAGATTCAGAAGATGAGGAGATAGTGGAAACAACCCCCGCACCCGAAGAAGATGTTGAAAATCCAACTGAAGACATTGGCATTGAAGAAAAGGAATCTCATGATGTTCTCGCTCTCCCAATTAGGGCCAAGCCTCTCTTCTTGAATAACGACGAAGATGTTGTTGAGTTTACAGTGGCTGAATCGAAAGACGGTCTAGAATCCACTTCGATTATTGTTGGGGAAGGGTTGTTTCGTATTGTTGAAACAAAAATGCATCAAGATGGAGTCCCAAGAATTGATTTGAAAATGGTTTTGGACAGTGAATTAACTGGTTTCCAACATGTTGTTGAGAAGCCTAGAGTTGTAGACGTGGCGATCAGTGGGGGGCTCTTTCTCACTGGTTTGATCATGTGTCTATTCCCATTTCAAATTACTATGATTTTAGGAATTGCGGCCATATTACTCGGAATAAAATCTGCTCCCGAATACCTCGAAAAACACCGTCTCGTATTTTCTTCATGTGGAAGTACTCACACCTATGATCTCGATTTAATTGGTGTTTTCAAACCCACATTTAGGGCGAGTATGGCCTTGATCGGCCCTACATTAGCTGAATACATGAAAACAGGACAGATCGATTCAACCCCGATTGATGAATTGCATGCTAGTTTGAGATTGCCAATTCCTACGCCTCAGCCTATGCAGTTAGAAGCGCCTGTCATTGCAGAAATTCCTGTAGGTCCGCCTATACCTGTTATTGAAGATGTATCACAGAACACCCCGCCGCCCGTGGAAGTTGCCACGGATGAGGCCCCTGAAGCACCTGTTCCGCAGATTGCGCCTCCAATTGTCATTCCTGCCCCGCCCCAGGCCATACCACAACCAAACCCATTACCTCCACCACAAGTTGTGCCTCAACCAAATCCACTACCTCCCCCACCACAAATCACTCCACAGCCAAACCCATTGCCTCCGCCGCCAGCTATGCCTCAACCAAGCCCGCTACCACTACCTCCGGCAATTCTTCCATCTCAGCCTTCAATGCAGGGCTTTGATTCCGCTTCATTACCATTGGATGCTCCGTTGCCTGAAGCACCCCGTATTCCTGTAGCTGCTGCCCCGCAAGAACAAACGATTTCACAAGAAGAGCAGGATGCTCTCATGGATGAATTGTCCTAATCAGTTCACGCCACCGGCTGTATTCAAGTCCAATGCCTCAACAAGACGGTGGACGCTTTTCTCAAGATCTTCGAGATTTGATGAATCTGGTAATGGAGTTGTATCCGCAGAGAGAGGGATTTTGACTCCTGGACCTGGCGTTCGTTCTAATGCTGCGCCTAATTGTATTGAATCTTCAAGGAAATTCCCTGTCGCTCCCGAATGTCGTGCTTCCAAACGCATTCGAATCCATTGCTGATATTTTGGAACTGCTTCTCTTATTTTATCGATCAGAACTGCTCTTTGATCATTTGAGGAATCATCGGATGGTAAAAGACGGAGAAGAAGGCGAATCATGCGATCCACACGAACATCTCTTGGCTCAATACCTACATGCTCCGCAAGCGTCCTCCTGAGATGTTTTGTATCCAGTGTTCCCTGAGCATCGAAGACCATGCTTTGAGACAATGCTAATCGTTCCAATATTGTTTGAAATGATGTTAGTAGTCGATGATTTGGTTGGGCCTCTGGGATTGGTTGCTTAATTTCAACGGGCTTCTGAATTGGTTCGTCTTGTGGTTTTATCTCAACAATTTTTTGTTGGGGCTTTGGCTTTACTTCTTCCTTAGAAACTAATTTGGGAGATTCTGGGCTCTCAACTTCCTCTTCCATTGCTTCCAGAATTGCTTCTTGTGCATCTTCGAGTGTCGTCTGAGGTTGTGTGGAAGCGGGTTTCATCAAAGGATGGCGGCTTTCATTTTGTGGGAGCAAAACGGGTCTTTGAGTTGGAGACCATAGGGGATACCTAAATTCTTCTTCTTCGATTGGGCGACTGGATAGGTGGCGGATTAGAGCGGGAATTTGTGTTTCGATATCTTTGAGAGCGAGTGGGTTGCGAACCATTTCTGATATCTCAAGTCCTTTGGTTACATCGCGTCGCCAGTCAAGTGCGGAAAGCCTTCTCTGGATTTTTGAGATGTTCGATATTACCGATCTGGATGAAGAGAATTGGCGAATGAATTCTTTCGAGTTCTCATCTGCTAATATGGCCAGTTCATTTACATTCCAACCTTGAGATTCAAGTGTTTGAATCTCATATCGAGCGGCTTCAACCACTCTCAAGGATGAGGTCTCAAGTTGATGATTTTGTCCTTGTCGTTCGAGGGCTGCAATCCCTTGCTCGAAGGAATATAAGTCTGAGAAATTCGGCTCCTTTGTTGTTTTTCCCTCGCGCATAGAATTACGCCATTCCCGCTCTAGCATACGGCGATGGCGTGTGTTCCTTAGGGTCCTTTTTTCAATCCAATCCTCCATTTCTGAAAGGATATCTGCATCAAGATCTGCTGTTTGGAGAATGGTTGTACGTTGTTCAACTTCTTCTTCTCCACCAAGTGATGTATCAAGATTGAAAAATAAATCCATCAATTCGGATGCCTTTTCTAAAGATTGAACATACTGAGTAAGTTCTGTTAAGGCAGAACGTGGTTCTTCAGTTGCCTTGTAACGCCAAATATCCAAATCGAACCCAAATTGTTCCCAATGCTCAATGATTGAGGCGATTTGGAGTTCGAGATTGGTCCACTCTTGTTCGAGACTCTCTATCTTTTCAAGAAATGTATCCGTATGTTCCAATTTCCCGGCAATATTATGGGTTTCGTCAGCCTCTAATCCCCATGCTTTCGAAATGGTCTCCCATCGATCCATTGCAGTTGAGTGGATGTTGAAAGATTGTTCAATCTCTGGCAACATATGCTCCCATTCAAGTAACTCCGATGGTTGAATCTGGATGGTTGAATTGTAGGTGAATCCCAAATTGTTCCAGTTTGCAAGAATTACGTTCATTTCAGCGAGCCGTTCTTTCAAATGGTGGCTAATCGTTTGGATATTCTTTTCCAGCTTCTGTAATGATTTTTCATCATCAACTTCAAGATCATGTGCTCGCTTTTCCAGTGTTTCTGAAAGTATAGGATCGAATGATTGAATTGAATTTTTTATTTCGAGTAAAATGTATTCTTTACGATCTGAAATTGCTTGATAATGTTCTATTTGTGAAAGTTGTTCAATGAAATTACCTGTAGGTGTTGGGATGGAAAACCCTTGTTCTCGAAGAATTGTTAGTGCTTCATCAAGCATTTTTCGCTGTCTCGCTTCACTCTCTTCAATCTTTGAGACCTCCAAAAGTATGTTTTCGTACGTATCGGGTTCGGCCAAGAACGGTGTTAAGAGTTGTATTGCAGGCCAACTTGACTCATCAAATAGAGAAAATTTTGTCATAAGATTCCAATATAAGTCCTCATTTTCAGAAGTGGTAAGCCAGAGAGAGTAGTACCGATAACAGGCAGATTCCCAGGGTGAATGAGTCGAACTCCATTCAATAAATTCTTTTTCAACGGTCTCGAAGTTGAACGGATTTGTAAGACGTGTTTGGTATTGCTCTTCTTGTGCTACGAGAGAAAGGCGTTTCTTGAGAACATCACATTGTTGGATGAGTGATTCCACTTCCTCAATATCTGACAAAGTAATTCCTTGGCTAAATTGGTTGGATATGGCGGCAATATCATACCCCCTTTCTGACCATGATGAAGTATACTCCTCCAGATCTTCGAAGGAAGAAGAAGTCGCATCATCGCTCGACATGGGTTCACCTAATGGGGCAAAATACTGCTTAGTCTTTCAATGTGAGCCGTATTTTGCCAATTTTATGTGGAAATGGAAGGGGTTGGAGATTTGCCGGGCCTTCTAAAATCGACATCTAGACTGTCAATTATACCGCAGGACATAAAGGCAGACTGTGTGCTTTCTGCCTAATGGAACCTATATCGATTGCTTTGTTGAGTCTCTTCACCTTAACTGCAGGCGTACTTGGATGGCAACTTTTTGTTGCTCGGGAAACGCTTCAAGCCGTTGTTGATCGATCGATGGTCCTCTCAGAATCTCAAGGAGCTCATGCAAAACAAACTACTGAAGTTATTTCTGCTCTTCAAGAAAAAATTGAGTCCTATGATTCCCTCATTCGAGCATTACGTTCAACTCAGCCTCAGATTGATAGTGGAGTTGATGCATATCAGAAAATCCAAACGTTGGTGGAAGGAGATGCTGATGCTCTGAGTTCATCGGTTGCGGCCATCAAATCGGTGTGTTCAACTATTTCTGTTACAGAACTCTCTCCTGATTTAACTATCATGCAAATATCTCTCGCAAATCAATTATTCGATGTGTTAGAATCTCGTCAAATCTCCTCCAATGACCTTCATTTAGATGGGCGGCAAGCGCTTCAGTTAGGAATATGCGCACTCCACCTTCAAAAAATAGATTGGGCTTCGGCAGCATTTGGTACTGCATATCAGTCCTTGCCTGGAAATGATGTTGTATTGCAAGGTTTGGAAGAAATTGCATTGCTCAAGTCGGACGAAGTATTACGACAACATTGGCTTGAAGCGCGGTTGCGTAACGATCCTGACAATCCTGAATTATTGAGAGCTCAGGCCCATATCCTTGTCCGTCAAGGAGATGAAGGTGCTGAAAAAGCCGTTCGACGATTGGAGGCTTTGGGAGTTGATACGCCTGCTGACCGTTCTCTTCTCTCTGGACTTCGCCATCGAGCAGGTTCTCCAAATGAAGCGATTGAAGCGATTGAACAAGCACTGGAAGAAGACAATCAAAAACCAGATTATTGGCTTCAATATGCTATCCTCCTCAAAGGAGAAGGAGAAAATGGACGTTCGCTCGAAGCTGTCGACAGTTGTCTGAATTTGGACCGTCAGGTTGGAGATGCTTGGGCTCTACGGGCAGAATTATTGAGTACTCAGAGTGGAAGGCTCGCCGAAGCACTGAAGGCTGCGACTCATGCTGTAGCACTGGAATGTGGTGGTGCAAACCTCATTTTATTGAAAGCGGATTTACTCGCTGAAACTGGAGATTTAATCGGTTCAGAAACATGTCTTGAACAAGCTGTTGAGAAGTATCCAATGGACGCTGAACTACGCAGTACTGTGGCTTCAAGAAGATTAGCTGAAGGTAGGATTGAGGCTGCACAGCTGCTGCTCGATAATACACCACAGATCATCGACCATCCTGAACTTCATATCGTTGAAGGGCGATTGCATCTTGCTCGTGCTGATCGAACAAGAGATGGAACTGGTGAAACTGATAAGATTCTGCTCTCATCTGCAATAGAATCATTCAATTCTGCATTGTCTATGAACAGAGAACTAGGGGTCGCTTGGCTCGGTCTAGCTCGTACACAGCGGTTGTTGAAGGACACTGGTGAAGCGAGTGAATCTCTCATTCGGGCTCGAAGATTGTTAGGAGACACTGAGGCATCCGTGTCAGTTGAATCTGCCCTTCTTGCAATCGATATGGATGATTTGAATGCTGCAACTCGATACATTGATGCTGCTGCAATCCAAGGAACGAGTACAACGATTTCATATGTTCGAGGCAACATTGCAATCCGCCTTGGAGAACTTGAAAGAGCCGTTGGGCTCTATGATGAAGTGTTAGAAGAAAATCCGAAACACATTCGAGCTCGATTAAATCGAATCAGTTGCCATCTTGCATTGAATCAAGCTGTTGATGCTAAAACCGATGCTGAAACACTTCTTTCACTCGCGCCTGATCTAACTGTCGCTGTCTTCGCACGTGCTGATGCTCAGTCTAGACTTGGTGAATGGGAAGAAGCAAAGGATGGTTTCAAAATTGTTCTCGGAGAGGCGCCTCATCATTATCAAGCCCTTACGAAACTTGCAGCGTGTTACATCGCTTTGGATCGCCACGAACGTGCAGAGGCCCCTCTAAACGAGGCGCTTCGTATTGCGCCTGAATACGGTGATGCATGGCATCAAAGAGGATTGCTTTACCTCGAGTGGGAACGAGTGGAAAATGCGCTGAGTGATTTCGAAGCCGCAATACGTGCTGATGGAAATCACCTCGAAGCGAGATTGCGGGCCGCTGCAATCCATCATGCACATGGAAAAACCGATCTGGCTTCCGCTGCTTGGAGAGGCATCCTTGCAATCGAACCGGACCATCCTTTGGCACGAAAAAGACTCAATGAATGCGAACAAAAACTTGCACCGAAAACCACATGATGAAAAGCGAAGACCTAAGAATTAGGTCGTAAAGCGTGTGATATGACCATTCAAGTCGGAGACAAGGCGCCAAATTATTCATTAAAAAATTCAAACGCATCTGAGGGAGGAGAAGTTCTTACTCTCTCTGATTCGATGGATGAAAACGGATGTGTTATTGTATTCGAATGCAACCATTGCCCATACGTAGTAGCGAGTGTTGATCGAATCAATGTCATGTCTGAGTATTGTAAAGAACGAGGTTTTGGTTTCGTTGGAATCAATTCAAATGACCCTGTAAACTATCCTGCTGATTCGTTTGAAAATATGGTCAAGCGTGCTGAATCGGGTATGCCATATCCCTATCTCCATGACCCTACACAAGTAACTGCAACCGCATGGGGGGCTGAAAGAACCCCTGAATTTTTCTTACTTGATTCTGAAGGCGTGGTGGTCTATCGCGGCCGTATGGATGACAGTCCTCGTGATCCTACACAAGCAACCACTTCAGAATTGAAAGATGCTGTTGATGCACTGCTTTCTGGAACCTCCCCCTCAGTAACATCAACCGTATCAATCGGTTGCTCCGTTAAGTGGAAGTGAGGGTTTGAGTGGTTGCATACGTCAATGTGACTGGGATGAA
>MDSW01098242.1_pt1 | contig 10021 bp, 4 predicted proteins | sample 811171 | NCBI WGS metagenome assembly MDSW01 (sample SAMN05326641, study PRJNA326480) | marine metagenome | isolation source: seawater | place: Atlantic Ocean: North West | collected 2012
CCCCTCCTTCGGCGGCGTCGCGGGCGACGTCCCCCCCCCCCCCCCCCCCCCCCCCCCCCCCGCCCCCCCCTCGCGACTCGAGCTCCCCCCGCAACCGCGCGATCTCCGCGTCCTTCTCCGCGTCCCTCGCGCGGACCCGCCCGAGCGCCGACTCGGCGTCCTTCGCTCGCAACTCCGCCTCGGTGACGCGCCAGAGCGCCTCCTCCCTCTCCCGCGCCATCGCGTCCTCGTGCGTCTTCCGCTCCGCCTCCAGCGTCGCCTCCAGCGCCCGCGCCTTCGCCTCGAGCGCCGCGAGGGAATCGAGGGAAAGCGCGGCTGTTCCCGCCGCCGCGGTTTGGCCGAACGCCGCCACCGCGCCCCGCCCCGACGCGCCCGCCTCGCGCTCGCGGCGCATCGCGTCGAGCTCCGCCTTCATCGCCTCCATCTCGGACTCGAGCGCCCTCGCCTCGTCCGACTCGCCCGCGCGCTGCAGCCGCCCGATGAGCTTCGCCGCGAGCTCGGCGTCCGGGCCGTCGTCCATGATCTTCGAGCGGTCCGCCCGGTTAGGCGATGACCTCGGCGGGGGGACCACCACCTTCTTCTTCGGATTCGGATTCGGATTCGGATGGGGACCCTTCTTTTCCCCCCCCGGGCCCGGGCCCTTCTCCTTCGCGGCCGCCTTCGCCGACCCCCCGGCGGCGGACCGGGACCCGCCGGGCGAGGTGTTCTCCTCCTCGGAGAGATCGAGCCCGTTCGCGCTCTCGTCGAATCCCGCCCTCGCGTTTTTCCCCTCCTCCTCCTCCTCCTCCTCCTCGAGGTCTCGCAGCGCGAGGAACCGCGCCGAGGCTTGCCGCGCGCGCTCCGCCTCCGCCTTGGCCTCCTCCGCCTCCGTCTCCACCTCCTCCTTCTTCGCGTGCAGCAGCTCGTTCTCGCTCTCGAGGAGCTCCTTCTCCCTGCGTACCTGCGCGAGGTTGTTCGCGAGCTCCGCCTGGCGCGAGAGCAGGTGCTGCACCTCCTTCGCGAGCATCGCGTGCATCGCGTCCTCCTCCTCCTCCTCGCGAGGAGAGGCGGCGCCCTCGTTCCCGGCGTCGTTCCCGGCGTCGTTCCCCCCGCGCCCCCTCGAACCGAAATCGTCGCGGAGACGCGCCACCTCCGCCTCCAGAGACGCGCGCTCCGCCCGAAGCGCCACCACTGACTCGACGATATCCTCGTGCCGCGCCTCGAGCGTGCGCGGAGAGGCGCCCGCGAGGCTCGACGCGTGGCTCTTCGCGCTCCCGGGGGTCTCCGGGCGGGCGCACGGCGTCCCTCTCTTTTCGCCTCCGGCGCCTCTTTCGCCGGCGCCCTTCGGGGACGCCGAGTTCGGGTGCGCGGGGGGGCGCTTCGTGCCGCTCCCGCCCGCGCTCCCGCCGTCCTTTTCGCCCCCCGCGCTCTCGCGCCGCGTCTTCACGCGCAGGTCGTTCGTCGGCGTGGTGACCGCGTGGATCGCGAGTGGATCGTCCCCGCCGCCGCCCGTCGACGTCGCTCTCTCTCGCGCGCGGGCGGCGCATTCTTTTTCTTTTTTTCGGCGCGCCTCCGCCTCTCGCCGCTCGGCGGCGTCGCGTTCTCGCCCGCTCGCGACGAAGGCCTCGATCGCGGCCTCCGCGTACCTCGCCTGGTCGTGCTCGATTCTCTCGGAGACCTCGTCCACCTGGGCGTACAACACCTCGACCTCGCCGTGGAGGTGTTCGTTCTCGCGCTCGAGTTCGCGCATCCTTCGCTGGAGCGTGGCCTTCTCGCCGTGGAGGTGCATCACCTGCGCGGTGAGCTGCTGGCCCTCGTCCGCCTCCGCGTTCTTGCGGCGCTCCTGCTCGTCGCGCTCGAGCTTCTTCTGCGCGGCGCGGCGGCGCCACTTGTTGGCGGCCTCGCTGACGTCCGTGCCGAGGACGGCGATGAGCGGGGACTCCTGCGGGAGCACCTCGAGCTTCATCACCTCGACGCACTTGCGGAACACGCGCTCGTTGTCGTCGAAGTCGCACAGGATGTTCTGCCGGTACTTCGTGTGCAGCTCGAGCGCGTTGTACGGCGTGCTCGCGGTCGGGACGCGCAGGATCTGAATCTGGTCCCGGGGCATCACGAACTGGTACGCGGTCCCGAACAGACCGGACGAGGCGACGAACCGCGCGCGGTTCTCGTCCACGTCCAGCGTGCCGAGGAGATTGACCCCGTTGCCGCTGTGCATCACGTAGCTGCACGTCCAGGCGCTCGTCTCGGACGCCGCGTCCGAGACCGCGTCCGACATCGCGCCGAGTCCGCGCGGAACGCCACCGACGGAAAGACGCAGAGGCGGCCGGCGCGAAGCGTCGACCCCCTCCCCGGCGCGCGGTCCGGGTGTGAGACGAAGAGGCGCGTCGTGCGTTCGACATCGCTCGAGGCTGACGAGGTTGAAAATACTGGTAGTCCCCCCTTTTGGTTGATTGGTCCCAGCGCCGCGCCCGCGCGACCGACCGACGACTTTTTGCGCCATCATCGATCAAAGCAGTCGTAGTCCGCGGCGGGCGCCTCGACTGCTGGGGCGACGCGGTTCTCCCAGAACCCTCCCGCGCGCGCGGAGGGTCCTCCCCCCCGCCGACGCGCCGGCGGGAGGCTCCGCGCGCCCGAGCATGTCGTCCACGACGGTCGTCGCCGAGGCGAGCGCGTCGGACGTGGACGCCGCGCCCATCGGGGAGGTAGGTACCCTCGCGCGACGCCTCGCCCGAATCGCCCACGCTCGGGGCGTCGGCGCGCCCGCCGCCGCCGACGTCGTCCGCGCCCGCCTCCTGACGCGCGCTCACCGCCCGCCTCCCTCCCCTCGCCACCTCGCGCGCTCCCCTCCCGTCTCAGGACGCCAAGGCGCGCCTCCGCGCGCTGGGCATCACGCACCTGACCCCGGTCCAGGAGCGCACGCTCCGCGCGGTCATCGTCCATCGCCTCGACGTCCTCGTCCAGGCCCCCACGGGCTCGGGCAAGACGCTCGCGTACCTCCTCCCGCTCGCGCACGCGCTCCGCACCGCCGACGCCGCCCGCGGTCCCGCCGTCGACCGCGCGCCGCCCCCCGCGCCCCCGCGCCCCGGCGCCGCCCCCCCCGCCCTCCCCTCCGCGCTCGTGTTCCTCCCCACGCGCGAGCTCGCCGCGCAGGTGCACGAGCACGCGCGTCTCCACGTCCAAGCCGCGGGATTCCCGTGCGTCCTGTGCGTCGGCGGCGTCGCGGAGCGCGCGCAGCTGGACGCCTTCGCGCATCCGCATCCTCGGCGTCGCCCCCGCGTCGTCGTCGGCACCCCGGGAAGGATCAAGGACTTCCGCGACCGCGGCGTCTTCTCCACGGACCGCGTCGTGTTCCAGGTCCTGGACGAGGCGGACCGGCTCCTGGACGGCGGGTTCGAGTGCGACGTCGAGGAGGTGGCGGTCCCGCCGGGGGGCGCGTGCGCCACCGTGTGCCTCTCGGCGACGATGCCGCCCAAACTCGAGCGGTTCTTGCGAAGGCGCCTCCCCCCGGACCACGCGCACGTCGTCATCGGCGGGCCGATGGGAGGGAACGTCGGGGGGAGCGTCGAGCACGTCACGTGCGCCTGCCGCCCGGAGGAGACCGTCGCCGCGGTGATGGACGCCGTGGACGCGTACGCGGCGAGGAGGGGAGGAGGGGAGGAGGCGGCGGAGGATGCGGAAAAGGCGGAAAACAACGGGGACACAAAAGAAACGCGGGACGAAAACGAAAAAAAACCACTCCCGGGGTCGTCGGGGCGGGCGATCGTCTTCGCGGAGACGAAAGTCGCCGCGGAGCGCCTCTCCGCCCAGCTCGCGGTCGCGTACGAGGTGCGTCGTCCCCGGCGTTTCGTTTCGCGTCCCGGAAAAACGAAGGTCGATGAGCGCACTTTCGTCGTCTCGACCGAAACGTGTGAGCCGCGAAACAAAAGACTACAATTCTGCGAGACCTTCGAGGGACGCCGCGAAGAGTCTTCGACGTCCACGCGGCGACGAGTCTTCGACGTCCACGCGGCGACGAGTCTTCGACGTCCACGCGGCGCCTCGGGCGTGGACGTTCGCGCCCTCCCGACCCCGGTTCCGCGTGAATGGATTCACTTCTTACCTACATTCCCTGAGCGTTCGCGGTGATTACAAACCCTCGACGCGTGGAACATGACGGAACCGAGTCGGGTGTTTTTTTTTTTTCTTTTTGGTCCGGGTCTTCGTCTTCTCCGCCTCCGTCGTTTTCGTCGCGCGACTCGTCGCGCGGGTCGAGCGATGACGATCAACCTTTTTTTTTCACATGTTAGACTTTCGAGACCTTTTAGACGGGGTCGATGTAACCAAAAAGTACCCGAGCGCCGCGCGACGAGCGCGCGACGGAAGCGCGACGGAGGCGGAGAAGAAGACATTTTTTTTTTTTTTTTGTAAAACCACGCGTCGCCGTCGGCTTCGGCTTCGGCGTCGGCCCCTCCTCGGCTCTCTCCCCAGAAAGGAAAGACTTTCTCTCACCCCTCCCCCCCTCCCCCTTCGCAGTCTCGTCGGTCCACGGACGCGCACCCCCCCCGCGTGGTGATGTCCCTCCACGGCGACCTCCCTCAGCCCGCGCGCGATTTCGCGTTGGCGGCGTTCCGTTCCGGGCGATGCTCCGTCCTGGTCGCCACCGACGTCGCCGCCCGGGGCCTCGACGTCGCCGGCGTCGAGCTCGTCGTCCACGCGGACCTCCCCAGGGACCCCGACGCGTACGCGCACAGGGCCGGGCGCGCGGGCCGCCCCGGGTGCGAGACCGCGGGGGTGAGCGTGCTCCTGGTCCCGCCGGGGGACGCCGACGCGAAGGCGGCGGTGGCGGCGATCGAGAGAAGTTTGCGCCGCGCGCTCCGGCGCGTCGCCGCCCCCGGGGAGAAACTTCGCGGAGACGCGGCGGACGGGAGGGACGCCGCGCGAGCCGCCGAGGCGCGCGAAGCCGCGAGGAGAAGACGCGCGGCGGAAGGGTCGGAGGGAGTACCACCCGAAGGAGGAGGGGGGTTCGGAGGGGGGGGACCCGAAGGCGCGGAGGGTTCGGGGGGTGTTCGGGTGGAGGGTGGGGCGGCGGGGGAGGCTTCGGCGGAGGATGATGCGCGCGCGAGGGCGCGCGCGGGGGAGAGCTTCGTGGTGTCGGACCGCCTCTCGGACCTCGCGGGGGACGTCGCCGCGCTCGGGATGGACGCGCGCGGGAGGAAGCCGAGCGGTAAGGCGAGGCGGGGGAGGCGGTGAGCGGCGCGGGAGGGGAGCGGGAGGGGAGGGAAGGCCGCGGCCAGCCGCCGCGTGCGCTGGGAGTACCGGTAGGACGACACATATGATGATAGCGCGGCGAGACGTTTTCGTCATCATCAGACTGTTGAAAACGTTAAATTCTCGGCGCAGTCGCCGCGTCGAAGACGTTTTTCGTCGACGACGGCGTTCGCACGCTCGTCGTCACTCCTGCGGGCGCGCGTTCTCCGGGTCGCGCGTCCGGGTCGCTCCGGCCGCGATGACGCCCGAGCACCTCGGGTCGCTGCAGAACATCCTCGCGTTTTTGCGCGAGAACGGGTTCGCGCGATCGGAGGCGAGCCTCGTGGAGGAGGTTCGCTCGTTGCTCGAGAAGGCGGAGCTCGAGAAGGCTGCGCTGGATGAGGCGGCGTCTGACCCCGCGCGCTCGCGCTCGCGCTCGCCGCCGAGGCGGACCGCCGCGCCGCCGCCGTCGGACGACAGCCAGCTCCCGCTCTCGCCGCCGCACGTCCCGCCGCCTCCGGCGCGCCTCGCGCGGTTCGGCTCGGACGTGGAGCAGCTCGCGTCGGATCTCGCGGCGAACGCCGAGCGCCCCGATGACGCGCTCGCGGGGCGGGCTCGAGCGCCCCCCTCGGTCGTGTCCGCCGCGACGGACGACTTCGCGAGCGCGCTCGAAGAGCCCACGGCGGACCCCCCGGAGTCCCCGCGCGCCGACCCCGGTCCTCGGAAGAGCCTCGCCGCCGCCGTCGACCGCCTCGCGATCGACGACGACCGCCCCTCGGACGACGACGAACATCTCTCGGACGACGACGAAGACGATCGCGAAGACGTTCGCTCCGCGTCCGCGTCCGCGTCCCCGTCCGCGTCCGCCTCGTCCCGGTCCCCGCGCTCGACCGCCTCGGGTCCCTCCCGCGCGTGGCACGACGGTCGTCACGGGTACCGCCTCGAGGTCCTCACCGGCGGCGCCGCCGCGGCGTTCTTAGCCGCCCGCGCGCCTCGGTCATCCGCCGCCGCCGCCGCCGCCGCCGCCGCCTCCTCTGCCTCCGCCGCGTCGCCTGAGTCCGCCCCCCCCAAGACCCTCGCGCCCCCGGGCACGAAGATCTTTTCCGCGTTCGAGGCGACCGCGGCGGCGCACGACGCGGCATCCGCGTGCGAAACCGAAACCGCGTCGGGCGGCGGGTTCAATGAGTCGGGCGGGTTCGCGTTCGACCCCTCGCCCGGCGGGTCGGGCACGCCCGTCGCCTCGGGGGAGCACCCGCCGCTCGGATGGGGCGGATCGGAGTTCGGGGGTTCGCCGCGGACGCCCTTCTCCGACGGGGGAGGCGGGAAGGGCGACGCGAGCCCGCGCGGGGACCTCGACTCCGCCGCGGAGGCCCTGCGGGCGTGGGTCGGGGAGAAGGCGCGCGAGGAAGAGGGCGCCGCTTTTTCGAACAAGGAGGCTTTTTCGCGGGAGGAGGACCCACCAGGGGCGACCGGTCGCGTCGAGGAAGAGGCTGGGGAGGACCCGGAGGCGGCGGCGAAAAAGTCTTCTCGTCGGGACGAGGACGCCGCGTCCGACGGAGGACTGTCGATGAATTCCTCCGGAGGACGTTCGACGAACTCCTCCGTCGGACGTTCGACGAACACCTCCGCTTGTCGATCGACTCCTCCGGATGAACTCGAGACGTTGACCCTTCGCGTGGTTCGGCGAAAGCGCCGCACGGGGTTCGAGCCCGACGCGCGCTTCCGCGCGTCTCCCGGGACGCTCGTCGCCGGTCGGTACGTCTTCGGAAACCTTCTCGGGTCCGCCGCGTTCGGGGACGCGTACGGCGTCGTGGACGTCCAGACTGGGCGGAGGCTCTGCGCGAAGGTGGTGAAGAACGTCGGCGGCAACAAGGACGCGTTCGACCAGGCCCTGGACGAGATCGCCGTGCTCTCGTTTCTGAACCGCGCGGACCCTCGGGACGAGCGCGGGATTCTCCGCGCGCACGACTACTTTTACCACCGCGAGCACCTCTTCATCGTCACCGAACGCTTACGCGCGAACCTGTACGAGTGCCTCAGGCGCGACGCCGATCGCCGCGCCGCCGGCGTCGGCGCGCCGTTCTTCACCCTGGCTCGCGTCCGGCGCGTCGCGCGTCAGCTCTTCGCGTCGCTCGCGTTCGCGCACCGACTCGGCGTGATTCACTGCGACGTGAAGCCCGAGAACGTGATGCTCGCGGGGCCCGCCTCGCGGTGCGCGGTCAAGCTCATCGACCTCGGGTCGAGTTGTTTCGCCGAGAGCGACCGGCTCGGGCACTACGTGCAGAGCCGCACGTACAGGGCGCCGGAGGTGGTCCTGGGCGCGGGGTACGACGCCAAAATCGACGTGTGGAGCGCGGCGTGCGTTTTGGCCGAGCTCGTCACCGGAGAGGTGCTCTTCGCGAGCGACTCCGAGGCGACGCTCGTGGCCTCCGCGGTGGCCGCGCTGGGGCCCTTCCCGGAGACGCTCATGAGGCGGGGGAAGAGGACGAAAGAGTTCTTCGCCGACGGGAGGAGTTCGAGTCCGGGGGGCGCGAGGAGGAGTTCCGGCGGCGTTCGGGAGGGGGGCCCGGTCGTGTACGAGGTGCTGGTCGAGGAAGACGGAGGCTCGGACGCGGGAACGCCCGGGCGCTCGTCCAAAAACGGCGGCGGAGGCGCCGCCGAAAAAAGCGGCGGTAAGAGCGTCTCGCCCCGCGCGAGAAGGGGAAGGGGCCCGGCGGTGCGCGTCATCGCGCCGGACCCGCGCGCGACGCTCGAGGCGCGCCTGGCGCCGGGGCTCGCCGACGAGGACCCCAAGGACGCGGCTTCGTTCGCGGCGTTTCTCCGCGCCGCGCTCGAGCCCGACCCGGACGACCGAGTGCGCGCCGCCGACGCCCTCGAGCACCCCTGGCTCGCGAAAGAAGACCCCGAGGCGCTTTTTCAGGGAGAGGACGAGGGGCTCCGGGGCTTCTGGGACGAGGAGGACGACGACGGGTGGGACCCGCGAGGCCCGGGGTCGAACGACCCGGCGACGAGGCTGTGAGACCAACGAACGACGCGTATGTTAGGGTCGCGGGAAAAAAAAAAACGCGCGCACGCGCTTCGAATTCAGAAGGGCGCGTCTCGCCGACTCCGGGGATCGAATCGAGCGCTTCACACACACATCACCTCGACTCGTCGCGTCTCCCGTCGCGGTCGCGGCTCCGGCTCCGGCTCCGACGTCTCTCTCGGTCGCGGCTGGCGCTCCTCGACCGCCGCCGCCCTTCCCCGCCGCGGTCCTCGCGGCGGCGGTACGGGTGGTACCCGCCGCCGCCGCCGCCCCCGCCGCCTCCGCCCCGATCCCGAGAGTACGCGTCCCGGGAGTACGCATCCCCGTCCCGGGAATCCCCGTCCCGGTCCCATCGCCCCCCGTCCCCGTCCCCGCCGCGCGCGTCCCGGGAAGAGGAGGGGTCCTCCGGGCGACGATGCTCTCCTCCTCCGCGAGACCGGTACGCGTCTCGCTCGCGACCGTCGCGACGATGATGATGATGATGATGCCCCCGACGATCTCGGTCGCTCCCTCGACGATCTCGATCCCTGGATCGATCTCGGTCGCGGGGTCCCGGGCCCCTGCTGGTCGGGTCGAGCCCGCGGCCGCGCTCGAGGGCCTGGACGTGGGGCGCTCTCTGGCCTAGGTTGACGCTGAGCGCGGCCTTGACGCTCTTCGGCCCCTGGCGTCCGTCGGATTCGCCTCGCCTGGATCCGCCGAGGCCGCCGCACCCGGCGGGTTCGCCCGGGAACCCGAGCGCGACGATCTTTTCCCTGAGCGCTCGGCGCGTCACCTCCGGGATGCGCGGGAAGATGGTCTCGAAGTAGTACTGGTCCAGGGCGAGGTCGCGCACGAACGCGCCGAGGGAGATCTCGCGCCCACCGGGGCTCGGCGCGATCGGCTCGTCGTCCGCGAGGTGCGGCTCGAACCAGCGCGGGACGGATCGGTGGTCGACGACGTAGCGCACGTAGAGGAACCCGAGGGCGCGGATGTACGGGGAGTCGCGATGGCGGACCAGGTGCGAGATCTGGTCGTCGTCCAGCTCCATGACGCACAGGCGGTACAGGAGGCAGAAGGCCGTGCTCGGGCCGCGCGCGTTGCCGCTCATCCAGGGCTCGACGTGGTCCACCTCGTTGTACACCTCATCCACGAGCTCGTAGAAATCCGAGATCTTACACAGCTCGCGGTAGTAATCGCTGTACACGATGTTCGAGCGGAGGACCTTCTCGAGGTTGTACGACTTCCCGTTGTCCACCGCGCCCGTGAGCGGCGCGAACGCGGAGGACATCGCGCGAGAAAGAAGTGGTGCGGGAGGGCGAGGGGCGCGAACGAGAAGGAGAATCGCGCCGACTCGAGCAAACGGACGTGCACTTTTCCCGCCGCGCCCGCGCGGAGCGCCGTGAAATCCGCGCCGGGCCCCGATTGCCCGCGCCGCGCGGGTTCATCGGGCAGCTGAGTCCGCCCCCGACGCGAGACGCAAAAAGTGAGATGGCGGCGGTCGTCCGACCTCACAATATCCGATCGCGCCGGGCGTGTACCCGCCCGCTCCGCGCTCCGCTCCGATGGCGACCGCCCGCCGCGATACCCTCCTCGAGCTCCAGGCGAAGGCCCAGAAGAAATGGGCCGAGGAGAAGACGTTCGAGGTGACCGCGCCCAGGGACGGTGCGTTCGGCGGGACGCGCGATCGCGCGCGATCGCGCGAGGGTCTGCGCGCCCTCGTGACCCGGGATCTGGGAAAACCGGCCCCCCCCCCGACGCCTCCCCCCCCCTCCGCTCCGCGTCCACTCATCGCCTCCCCCCCCCTCCCCC
>MDSW01181387.1_pt1 | contig 10021 bp, 7 predicted proteins | sample 811171 | NCBI WGS metagenome assembly MDSW01 (sample SAMN05326641, study PRJNA326480) | marine metagenome | isolation source: seawater | place: Atlantic Ocean: North West | collected 2012
TCGAGTTTAAAAAAGAATAATCTGTAATGTGAACTTTTTCCTTCTAATCACAAAGATCACCTATGTAATTAATTATAATTCCCTCAACATTCCTCGTGGTTGGTGGTAGGATAATTATGTTTGATTTCTCTTTCTGAAATAATGATAAAAATAATAGATACCAACGGCCATCATTATTTGCATAGTCGTCCAGGTAACTGCCAGAATGATAAAAGGTGATGTGGGGATTAAAAAATTGATGATCAACAAAACAACGGCCATGTTTTGCATGAAAGTCTCTATAATAACAGTTTTTGTATCCGCTATATGAAGCTTGAAGAGAAGCGCGACTAAGATTCCTATGCCTGTGTAGATAAATAAAAACATTATCAAAATTGGAAATTTTGGAATTAAAAAACTAATTTCCAATAAATCGTATTTATCAATTATACCAAGGATGTAAGCTAAGGCTATACCAAGAATTGTTACCCATCGAATTGTTTGTTTGCTTGGTTCTTGCCAATAGATACTTATGATGGATCCTGTCAAAACGGGAACAGCAATGATAATAACTAATTGAAAAATGGAGCGTGTCAAATTAATGGATATCTCGCTGTCTGTTATCTCTAGAAATAGCTTGAGAAGAAGGGGGATGGTTAGGACGGACAACAAGGAAATTATAATGCTAATCTTAACTGACAAGTACGTATTTCCATCAATCAGTTTGATAAAAAATGTGGAAGTGACTGCACCGGGCGCCAGTGAAAGTATCATCAAGAAAAACTGAAATTCACTTCCTATCGAAAAAACATATTCAGTCAATAGATAGGTAATGAGTGGGATTAACAGAATTTGGGATAAACAAATAGCGGTGAATTTTTTATCAATCAGAATAAATTCCCGCACCAATGTTTTGATGTTTAATGACATACCAATAAAAAACATTAAAATTATAACAATAATTGCTAATATAATTTCAAAACTCATAAAAAAGACTCTGCTATCGATTTAATCATCATATTAATTTAAAATTTTTATACTACATTCTAAATATGTATATGTTTAAAATGTAAGTAACTAGTGGGTAAATTTAAACGCACATATTAAAATAATCTATTTAAAAACCACTTTCTTGTAATATAATACCTGCAACATAGGTGATAAAATTATCAAATAAACTATGCTTTTTACCAGCAACATGAACAAAGCCTGGGGTTTGTAACTTAATGTTTTGCTTCATGTCGAGTGGTGTAAAGTTAATTTTATAATAAGCCTTCTCAGGATTATATGTTGATGCCTCACCGCTTGCTTCCCGTGTTGCAATTGGACCTCCATGCTGAGAAGAAAGAGATGGGTACGGAAGTTTGCTGATAGCGGATTCATCTATGGCAAGAGCTCGCAAATGAATTGCGTCATGCTGCCCTGTACTAGGAATAAATGTTGCAACACTATCAAGGGTAAATTTATTTAGATACTCCTCGGGAATAAAAGCGATAACACTTTGTGTATCTGAGTTAATGATATTTATTAACTTATCTTTGTTGTTGATCCACTGATCAAGGGAAAGGTTTGCCATGTCCCTAACATTACCTTTGATAGGAGCAATGATGGTAAGTTTTGATTGTAAACGATACAATCCCTCCAATACGGTTTCCAAAGAGAGTAATTTTTGTTCTAATAAAAGAATATCGTTTACACTAATATTGTTTTGACGTTTTAGTTGTGTTTGCAGTAATTCTCTTTTGATTGATGCAGTTTTGATTTGTTGAAGGAGTTCACGGGATTCTAGTTCCAGGAGGATGTCCCCTTTGCTTACTTCCGTATTCTTGTGTGCAAGAATAGCTTTCACTTTGGCGGGATAGGGGGAATAGAGAGTAATGTTGTTATTTAATGTATAGACAGCGGGAAGTTTAAGAGATGATTTCCATGGAACAAAAACAAGTAGCCCCAGTAAAACCAGTATAATCAAGGAACGAATTGTTTGAATATTTATTTTCAAGCGGTGTTTCATCTTATACCATTGAAACATTTCCCGGAAAATGGGAAGCGCAACAAACCAGGCAATTTCTATGGTAAATAAGATGATTCCCAATACCTTGAAGGTAAAAAAATAGATCAGCAAGGCTATTCCTAAAAACAAAAGAAAACGATAAATCCAGGTAAACCAAGCATAAATGATAAAGATCCATTGCTTGGAGGAAGTTAAAAGTTCCGGTGGGGCGTTATGCATGCCAAAAAGTAATTCACGGATCTTCCAGCGCGCAAGTTCAAAGGAGCGTGGTTGAAGGTTATCGGCTTTGAGCCAGTCCGACAAAATGTAATAACCGTCAAAACGCATAAAGGGGGTTAAGTTAACACTGAGGGATGTAATCCAACTCGTGGTCGCGATAAAAAAAGCTATGCTTTTGAAAGTTCCATCCGGCATCACACTCCAAACAAACGTTGCTATTAATGCTAGGTGCAATTCGGTGACAATGCCTGCAAAGTTAATTAGCAAACGTTCATGGTGGTTCCTCAGTTTCCACGCATCGGTGGTATCAGTATACAAAATAGGAATACAAACAAGAAATGCAATTCCCATGGAGGAAACACTACATCCATAATATTTGGCAACATACGCATGACCTAGCTCGTGCAGGGATTTAACAACGATAATGGCAAGGCCATATAAAAATAACCCTTGCCAGGAAAAAAAATACATAAAGGTTTGCCAAAAAGATTCCCATTGCTGCGTGAGGGCATAAATACCAAAAGCTCCTAAGATATAAATGCTGTAGCGTAGAAGTTTGGAAGCAAATATTGTAACATAGGGAAGGGTACGGTGAAGCCATTGATCGGGGCGAACAAGAGGAAGGCGAAAAAACAAGTAACTGTAAATAAGTTGAAGCAACCAACTTTTTTTGATTTTATTTTTTTGCAAGACTAGCTGGTTGATACCCTGATGGGATGACTGAATGATTAAGTTGTTATTAATGAGAAAGTTTTTAAAGCGTTGAAATTCTTCCGTACTAATTTCCAACCCCTTTTTTTTAAGAACTTCAAAGAAGCTTTCCTCTTGTTTTCCCCCTTGCCAATATCGTATTAATCGGAATGAAGTTAGCCCAACGGCAAAATATTTATTTCGCAGAGCATCGTAAATAAGCCAGGATGGAGATCCGTCTTCCTGCGCATTTCCCCTGATGAGTTCCAAATTCTCTCTTAGGTAAGGAAGAATCATACACCTACCAACTGTCTTAGTATAAGGAGGGGTTTGCGAAATAGGTAATAAAACAGACTTACTCGTGATCCATATATTTTGGAAGTTCCTTGCAACCCTATTCGCGGCGAATCAAATTCTGAATCAAGGCTGGCATGCAACTTATAGGCTAGTATTCCCTCGGGAGACAGTTCCGGCTCAAAACTGCTACGAATAATTTTTCCCTTTAGTGGTGCTAAAGGATTAATGTCCAGAAACATTTTAACCAAAGAATTATTTTCTATGACAACAGCATCCTTAACAGGTAACCATACCAAGAATTCTATTTGATTGGGATCTGCAATGGTAATGATGCGTTCCCCCACGGCAACTGGCCTTCCTTTCCAGTCTTCTAGATCATTCACTATGGCCACGCCGGTTGAGAGAGCATGAATACGCGATGTTTCCAATCGCTCTTGTGCGTAATTGAGTTCGACTTCTCGTAATTCAACTTGTGCCATTAGTTCTGCTAAGCGCGATTTTTCCTTGGGACTCGTAAAAGAAGCTTGACGGCTGCGTAGCAACTCTGTTTCCGCTACATTTAAGGTGCGCTCTGCTAAATTGACTTGATTGATTAGTTCGCTGTCCTCTAAAAGAACCAATAGATCATTCTTGTTGACTGTATCATTGTTATGTACAACAATCTCCTTAATGACCGCATCATAAGGTGATGTAATTATTGTGGGATCCTTAGGTATTACTTCAATAGGCGAAGTAGTTGTCATCGTTACGGGGAGAAATAGACATCCAATAATAACCAAAAGAGCAAACCACTTAATTTTTCCTCCCCAAAAAATATTTTGCAGTGAGAAAATAAAAGAGTGAGAGCGAAAACTGTTGTATGCATGTCCATAGGTACTGGACATGTGACGAAGAAGCTCTATTTCATTTTCAGTAAAGGCTTGGTCCCGGCATAAAATCAGCAATCCTTGCTTTCCGTGTTGAGCAGAATAGAGAGGAAGCACCAGTATGACGGAAGGCATGTTTTGCGGTTGAACTAAATTTTGATCGCGGGCAAAATTCTGTAAGTTAAGTGACAGTACCTCATTATTAGGTAAGAATTTTTTATGATTAATAACTTTTTCCATAAAGGTTACCACCGGAGCCGTCCTGTCCACTGCGGGCAAATCGGAAAGGCTTTGCACCGTAAATTTTTTTGAGGATCGCTGTTGAAGAAGAAAGGCATAACTGTAATCCACCACATCTCTTGTATGATTGACAAGTGTGAATTGAAACTCATCTAAAGTGCGGGCCTCCCGAACTTTTTTTTCAAGGCCAAGAAGTCTGGAAATTTTTATGTCAGTATTTTCTATCAAAACAAAACGGTACCACTCATACCAGGGAGCAAATCATCATAACGTTGATTAAATACCGCCCTCAACTCAATGGTTTGACTGGCCGCATCGACGGTTGCCCCTATGGCTTTAATGGTTGCTTCCACCTGACCCCCCGTTTCATCAATAATGATTTTAACCTGATGATCTAACTCTAACCACTGCAACCAATGACTCGGCACCACAATCATGGCTTCCAGAATAGCGTTTCCAACAATATCCATGAGGGGCTGTTGCTGCTGAATGCTGGCGTGCTCATCGACATAGATGTCTATGATGCGTCCATCAAAGGGAGCATGAATGGTGCAGCGTTCAAGATTTAATTCGGTAATCGATAATTCCGCACGTGCTTTTTCTACCGCTACTTTCGAGAGTTCCACCTCAAGATTACCAATCGACTTCATAGTCAACAATTGCTTGTTATTTTTAACTGTTAATTGAGCGCTTTCAAAATTTGCAGCCATGACATCGCGTTGCGCCTCATACAGATCGCAATTAAAGATGATTAATTTATCCCCCTTTTGAAAAGATTCACTTTTAAGAAAGGAAATGGTTTGAATGCGGGCAGCAATTTCACTTGAGATCGCAACTTTCTCTGTGGCAATGACAAGAGCCCGGGATTCCAAATTCTCTTCCGCCTGGACCGATGTCCACGCTAGCATCAGGAAGAGCAAACACACCTGTTGAACAATATGACAAAATCCCAAAGAGTATTTTTTCTTTTTGTGTATCATGGACTACCTATAGGATTGACGATCCAGGTGTTATTAGGGGATACCTGACTCAAGGCATATGTACCTATTACATCTCCTTGTTGATCAAAGTTCAAAGTTCCCGTTGCTCCCTCATAATCAATATCCATTCCAGCCAAAAGCAATTTTACAGCAAGATCCCAGTCCCCTGGATATATTTTATACCCTGGAGGGTTTGCTATCCATCGCAAACTATCACTTAAACTAATTTCTTTCTCTGAAACTGTCTTTGTATCAACCAGCATGCGGCGGTGCTGAAGAGCAAGGGCTACTAGCATCATTGTATCAAAGCTTGTTGCTGCGTAAGGAGAGTAGGGATTTAACCCTGCAAGCTGCATCATAAAGGCATAACTCTCATACTCAGGTGAATTTTGTAAAATCACCTGTGACAGTATAGTAAATTCCTCATGTATTTTGTAAGGATTTACAACTGTGCCAATAAGATTTTTTATTTCATCAGTAAACATACTGTCAATACCGTAAAAATGTGAAAATATTTTTCCTTCACCTATTTCTTGCTGCTTTGCATGTACAGTAATGAGAAACCGTTGAAACAGTTCCACTGTCTTTGTATTGCCGTTCGTAATCATCACCAAGGCAGGTTGATTAGCTAATGTGGCGGTATCAATGAAAGTATCAATAAAAACTTGGTCTATAGTTGAATCATCTACATTTTTGTTGCCAGTATTTCTAAGCTGAAAAGTCTCCTCAGATAAGCGTTGTTTGTAAAGTACTGTTCCTCCTTGATCAGTAAATTCTTGTAAAAATATTTGCGCTAAGGTTTGATTATACTGATCTGTTTCATAGAGAACTAAAACCTCTCTCACCTCTTTTGAAAGAAGATACTTGATAAGAGTGTGGATTTGTTGGGCATCCGAGGGCACGGTGCGAAAGACTAAGTCCTTATCGTTTAAAAAAGAAATCTCCGGTGCACTAGCAGAAGGAGAAATTAACAAGACATCTTTTGGAACAGTGACAAGCTTTGCCACTCTTTCGGCGGTTACAGAGCAGGTCGGTCCAATGACAGCTTCAGGGGAAAATTTTTTTATGAGAAGCGTTGCAACGGCAAGTGATCGTTCGGGGTGACACATGGTATTAGCAGATTGGATTTCCAGTAATCCTTCCCCCACGATGCCAATTCCGTCTTTGTTGATGTAATCAACCGCCACTTGTTGTGCCTCCGCCATGATTTGAGAAACTTTACTAAGATGCCCAGTCTGTGCACTCAAAGATCCCACGGTTATCTCCGCGTGTGCTGTTAAGGTAAGCCCTCCTGTGACAATGATCCTGGTTAGAAAAAGAACTATAAAATTAAATCTTCTATTCCACATTTTTTTCTCCCCATGTATTAAAGTTATTTTTAATTGTTTTGGCAAGATCTAATAGATCAATCATATGTACATCTTGTGGGACAAGGTCAAGACCCACCGAGGCGTAGATCCGACCAATGCTGTGCTGCAGGTCTGCATAAGCATTATCCTTTCGCATCATGGCTAGCAAGGTGTTCGCTTCCTCTCGGATTATTTCCAGTTCACCATATTTTTCCAATGTTTTACCTCTGCGGTACTGATCACGGATACGCACATTCACCTCATAATAGTTTTCCAGGGTTGTGAAGGCATCTAGTGATTGGGCATAATGAATGTTGGCAAGATGTACCTGGGATAGGATGGTCATGGCAAGGGCAAGGCGCTGCTTGGCTACAATATCCTCTCTTGCCAAGCTAGCCTTTTTGATTGAGGAAACCGAGAATACATCAAGAAGATTGGCACCAATGCGAGCACCATAATTAACATTATTGCTATTTAATAAGTACTGGTTATTACTATAGGTCCAAGTGGTATTGAATTGCAGACCAGGTATCAAGGCCAGCATGGATCCTTTTGTGTCCTCCACGGAGATGCGTTGCTGGTATAAATTTTCCCGCATCTCGGGGCGGTACGCAAGAGCATTCTTTTCCATTACAATCAGATTCATTTTTGTTGGACGAAGCGGGGTGTCAGTTATCACTAAGTTGTATTCCTCCTTAGGTAATAATCCCATAAGTTTCCCCAACTGAACAGGGGCGTCGAGGAGTTCGTCTCTTTGGTTTTGAAGGCGGAACTGGATATCAAGAAGTGTACGTTGATATTTAAGAGCCTCAAGAGGTGAATCAAGAAGTAGTGATTCAATATAAACGGAATTCTGAAGTGCAACATCAATGCGTTCCAAAACAGGGATCATGTCGTTAAGAATCTGGTTGGCGGACACGGCGTTCCAATAGGCGATGATCACATCGCGGGTAATATTGTGAATAGCTTTACGCTCAATTTCCTTGGCAATCAAATAACGGTCGGCATTCTGCCCGGCCCGGATATAGGAGAGACCAAAATCAAGAGCGTTCCAGGTAAAGCCAAGATCGGCTTTCGAGATTTTTTTCTCCGTTGAGGTAGAGTAGGTTGGACTATCACCGATCGCTGCTGCTTCCCCTCCTGTAACCGTCACGCTGGTGGAGGGAGAATACTTGTCTGTCTGTTCATATCCCGCGTTAGCCGCCAGTTTAGGCAGCATGCCAAAGCGAACCAAATCCACCTGCCGGTTGGCAAGCGCTGCTTCCATGATCTTTACCCTAAGATCACGGTTATTTTTGACCGCCAAGGCGATTGCCGTATACAGATCAATTTCACGAGGTGTGATAACAGGGGGATTAGCAATCTGTTCGAGAGCATCAGAGGTTTCCTCATGCAACTCAGTAGATTGCAAGGGATTGGGAAGACGTGTGCACGAAGATAGGAGGAGTACTACAACAATAACAAAAAGAAACATCACCCTTGTGGTAAAGTGAAATGTTTTTGACCGGTGATTATTAAGGGATGCTGTAAGGATGAATGGGATGAACAGAGACATGATTTTAAAACCTCTCCTCATCACTGTAGAGTTTTTTAAGATCAAGCATTTCAAAAATATCATAGAGTCTTTTATTGGACGTAAAAAGATACCGTCGGTAAACATTTAGTTTATCTCTTGCTTTTGCGGTGGGGATAATATGTTGATTGATATTTTTGCGAATAATCTTTTGGGCGATTAGTTTATCAATGATCCGACTAACCGTGGTGCGCGGGATACCACTTTCACGAGCGATGCCACGCATGGTGACGCCTGTGTGTTTTTCAAATTTCTGCTGTTCATAGAATTTCTTGATGTAGAAACCAAGATTATATTCCTTGTCATCATTTTCTATTTGTGTACGAAGAAAACGAAGTACCCTGACCATGATAATAGAAAAAATAATAAATTCGTCTTTCGAACCAAACTCCTTGCGGATAATATTATCCTCGATGATTCGTTCTTCTACTACTTCAGTGACCCACTTTAGGTAGGGAATAGTTTCTTTTGTTGTTAAAGTCATAATATATTATTTTCTCAAAGAAAACTTATCCCTAAAAAACAACAAATTCTACTCTCTTGTGGTCCAGTATGGGTCATTAATGTTAATTATTGCAGTGACCCATTGTAGACCTCATATAGCTAGAAAAAAGATCGCAAATGAGATAGATTTTGAAGAAAATGCAACATCAACCCCTTTTTATTCAGGCCCTTGAACCACGCATCATGCTGGACGGGGCAGGAGCGGCAACTTTGTATTCGGTGATGGATGATGTTGGAGAAACACCAGGCTTGGATGACACGGTTCCGTTAAACAACAAAACGATTCAATACGATAGCGACACAACCCTTCCCTTTGCGGATGTGAAAATAACCACAGCAAAGGAAATCGTCTTCATTGATGCACAAGTTTCTGACTACCAAAGCATCATCAACACGTTGGACAGCAGCGTTACAACGCACATTATTCAGGCCCATGAAAATGGATGGGTCCAAATGGCAGAGATACTCGCGGGAGAAAAAAATATTGACGCCGTCCATGTCATCGGTCACGGTAATGCCGGGCAGATTGTCCTGGGCGATTCCCTGCTGAACACCAGCACCATCAACCAGTACGCCGCAACACTCTCCAGCATCGGGGACAGCTTGAGCGTGAACGCCGACTTGTTGTTTTACGGTTGTAACATTGCCAGCACACTTAGCGGCGAAGTGCTCATCAAGGACATCGCGGCCCTGACCAAGGCCGATGTTGCCGCCTCCACCGATGTTACCGGTCACGAATCAAAGGGAGGGGACTGGGATCTTGAGCACCAAGCAGGCTCCATTGAGACCTCCAGTCTGTCACTACCAAATTACCAGGATATACTATTAACTATTGACGGGAATAAACTTTATATGGAAGCCGGAACATCCATCACTGTATCTGCCGGTGATTCAGCAACCCTTAGTGGTTCATATGATAGCCACGGCGAACATGACGGGCCATTGCTAGCAGATGACAGTGGTGCTGCCAACTTGGTGGTATCAAAGTTCGAATTTACGCATGTAAACGGCAATGGATTGAATTCAAATAATAACGACCCAGGGGATACTTATACTACAAATGGCCTGGCTATAACTATTAATGCTGATGGATCCTATACTGCAGATGCAAGTGATGTCACAGTAGCAAAGACATTCCAAATAACTTATTGGGCATCGGATGATGATAACACCAATGTACGATCGGGTTGGGGAGGAGGACTTGTAATAGACACTATACTTGTTGCTCCCGTGGGTGTTAATGACACGGATGCGGTGAATGAGGACGCGACCGTAACGGTGGATGACGGGGATGATGAAGATGTGCTGGAAGA
>MDSW01021082.1_pt1 | contig 10020 bp, 6 predicted proteins | sample 811171 | NCBI WGS metagenome assembly MDSW01 (sample SAMN05326641, study PRJNA326480) | marine metagenome | isolation source: seawater | place: Atlantic Ocean: North West | collected 2012
CCCGCCCTCCCCCTATCTCGTCTGCGCCTTCACCCCCGCCTTCGCGAGCCTCGCCCTCGCCTGCGCCGCGGTCTCCTGCGGCAGCGTCTCGATCCCCTCGAACCGCACCGCCAGCGGCCCCTCGCCCATCCGTCCCACCCGCCGCGGCGACCCCCGCGCGCCACCACCCCCGTCGCTCGCCGGCGACGACCCGCCGCTTCCCCCCCCGGTCCCGGGCGAGAACCGGCTCCGACCGTTCCCGCCGCCGCCGCCGCCGCCACTCACCAGAGGCCCCGCGTACGACTCGTCGCGCATCAGCGGCGCCATCGGAGGGAGCTCTTTCAGCGTGAACGCGACGTACAGGGACTCGATCAGGTCGACGGCGTATCCCGGGGCGCCGCGCATGACCCCCTCGGCGACGGCGTCGGTGAGACGCACCCGAGGGATGGCGCGAAGAAACAGACGCGCGAGCTGGGACCAGTTATCCGCCTTGACTCGCAGACTCGCGCCGTTCTCGAACGAGTGCATGTTGATCTCGGACTGCGCGGCGGAGGGAGACGAGCGCGCGCGTGCGGTGGGTTCCGGTGAGCGGTGAGAGGGAGAGAAGGAGAGGAGATTCGCGTCGAAGAATCGACGTGACGAAAACGTCGACGAGACACCGCCCGGCGGACGCGGACGCCGCGCGCGGCGTGTTCCGATGGGGGGGGGTCGAGGTCGGGTCGGGGCGCGAGAGGGGGACGCACGGGGAAGTATCGGCTGCATATCTCGGCGACGACGTATCCGTTCGCGCAATCTCTGCGGGGGAAGGACGCGCGGGGCGCGGGGGGTCAGCGCGTGGCGCGGGCGAGGACGCGGGGGGGCGAGGCGCGGCGTCGCGAGCGAAGACGAGGCTTCGCTCGCCCGCCCGATCGGGAATCACCATTCGGGCGCCCACGCCCCGGGGGAGGGGGGCAGGGGGGGAGGCGCGGTCCCGCGGTCGGTCGCGCGGTCGGTCGCGAATCGCGCGCGCGCGTCGCGGGGCGCGTCGCGGGGCGCCTCGGGACGCACCTTCGGACGTTCTTCACCGAGTGCGACAGGTCGAGGCCCTGCATCCACTTGAGCACCTCGCGGCGCAGGGTGCGGTCCGGGGGCGCGCGGATCATCCACGAGCCTTCCGCCACCTCGCACGTCCGCACCGGCGCGCCCACGTCGGGATCGGACAGCGTCTTACGCGGAGAGTGCAGCTTCGTCGACGCCATGTCGAGACGGCGACCTTCGCGGCGTGGGCGGGAAGAGTGCGGCGCGAGGTGACGCGCCCGCGCGCGGCGTGTCTCGAGCCGCGTTCGACACCCGCCTCGGCGCGCGCATTTTCGTCGCTTCAGGCGGTGTCGTGGGTTTCGATTTCCTCGGCGCGAGTCGTCACTTTGACGTCAGAAACGGCTCACCGCTCACGCCGCCTCCTTGGCGTCTCCTCCCCCCCCCCTTTCCTCCCTCCCCTTTCCGCGCGCTCTCCACACCATCCCCCTTCCGACCAGCGCCCCCGCGTCCCCGACGTCCCCGACCGGCCCCGCGAGGTCGAGCATCGGCAGGTACATCGCGAACGTGACCGCGAGCGCGAACGCCATCGACAGCGCGACGATGGTCCCGAATTTGTTGAAGAAGGTGATTTGGCAGAAGAAGAGGACGATCGCCGAGCAGAACGTGGTGACCCCCGCGGACACGACCGGGAACCCCATCGTCGCGATCGCTCGCTCGGCGCAGTGTTCCCTCCCCGGCGGGTGTCCTCGCTCGCGCGCCCCCCGCTCCGCGGCCTCGACGTACGCCTGCCCGACGTGAATCACGAAGTCCACGGACAAGCCGATGAGAATCGAAAAACACACCCCCTCGAGAAACCCCAGCGTCCACCCCATCGCCACCACGCACGCCACGGTCGCGGCGAGGATGCAGAAGATGGCGACGACCGAGTACAGCGTCACGAGCGCATTCGCGGTGCCGCAGAATATGACCGCCGCGGCGAGGATCAGCGTGAGCCCCGCGGCGGAGTACGCCCCGCGCTCCATCCGCGCGACGGTGTCCATCCACCACCACGCCTCCGCCGTCTGGAACCCGCCCCGCAGACCCTCCGGCGCCTCCGCCACCCTCGCGGCGACGTACGCCTCCCACCGCGCGTGGTCCGCCTCGAGCTCGGGGAGCGGACTCGTCCAGCTGATGTTGCTCGAGAACCGCGCGCGCGCGAAGAAAATCATCACCTCCTCTTCATCATCGTCCTCGGAGTAACCCTGGGAGTCTCGTCTCGGGAACGCGAACATCTTCCGCTCGCGTCGGCTGTCGCCCGCCCACAGAAACGCGCACCGCGCCATCGTCTCCGCCGCGACCGGGAACCCCCGAGCGCCGCACGCGCGCTCGAACGCGTCCGGGCGAACCGCGTCCCCGGCCGCGCCCGCCGCGATCTCCTCCCCCTCGAACGTCGGGTACGCGTTCAGCCACGCGTCTACCGACCCGTGCCCCGACGCGGTGTAGTTGGCGCGGATTTTTTCGTTGGCTTCCACCCAGTCCGCCCACCGCGAGAGCGGGCAGTCCCACCACCCGTTCGGCGACTTCAGGCGCGCGGTCGCGACGCAGAAGCCCCTGAGCCACACCTGCGCGGCCTCGCTCGTGGGGTCGAACGCGGCGTCCAGCGCGAGGTTCGGGCGCGCGCTCGGGTCGAAGTGATCGCCGTCGTCCCGCGCGCGCGCGCCCCACACGGCGGACACCGTCAGCGACCCCTCCGACGAGTCCAAAAACCCCGTCCGAACGAACTTCGCGTACCGCTCGAGAGGGCTCGCCTCGCCCAGCAGGAGGACGTCGTTATCGCGCGGCGTCGTGAGCGTCGAGGCGCCGTACCCCGCGGCCGCGCCGGAGGCGAGCATTAATATGACCAGCGGAACGCGGAACCGGTGGAGCGCCGGGTACGCGACGTCGCGGAAGAAACGCTCCGATCCGGGGACGTGGTCTTCCTCTTCTTCTCGGAGCGAAGTCGCGTCTTTTTTCTCGCCGACGACGTTTACGATTCTCGAGCCGTCGGCGCGTTCGCCCGCGGCGTCCCGCCACGCGGGCCTCGGCGTGCTCGGCGGGCTACTCGAGCTCCGGCGAACGCTCGAACCCACCTCGGATCCGGATCCTTCTCTCGGGATCTCCTTCGCGTCGTTTTCGTACTTTCGTGAGTCTCCTCCGGTCCCCCCTCCGTTCGTCCTCGCCTTCTCTCGTCTTCGTCGGAGGAAGCGCCTGAGGTCGCACGCGGCGACGACCCACCCGCTCGCGTCCTCGCGGCGCAGGAGATCGTGCTGGAACGCGACGCACGACGCGAACACGGTGACGTCGTAGAGGTAATCGAACGCGACCATGGCGGACATGAACAGGCTGAAGACCCTGATCGGGGCGATGGGAATCACCGCGCTGGACAGGAACGCCGCCGCGGTGGTGAGGCTGGTGAGGAACATCGCCCACGTCGCCTCCCAGTAGCACGCGTCGGCGACGCGGAGCGCGTCGGCGCCGGGCGGCGCCCTCGCCGCCGCCTGCGCCCACTTGTCGAACATCACGAAACAGTCGTCGGCGCCGATGCCGGCGATGACGAACACGCCGATGAAGTTGAGAAACGGGAAAAACGTCACCCGGTACGCCATCGTCACCAAAAACACCGCCGAGGGGAACGACAGCGACACCTGCAGCAGCCCCGCGAGCGTGAGGAACGCGCTGCCGGTGTGCGCCCACATCAGCGCCGCGATGATCAGCACCGCGACGACGGACAACAACATGTCCGAACCGAGCGCCTCGTCGACGATCGCCTCCTTCAAACCGCCGTCGACGGTGTCGTAGGCCACGGCGACGTCGCCGCGGCCGACGTCCAGCCCGCCCGAGCCGTACACCCCCGCGAGCCACTCGATCACCCGGTCGTACGCGCCGCCGTCGAGCGCGAACAGCGCCGCCGTCGTCGTCACCGCGTCGCCCGACGCGTCCGTCCCGAATCCCGCGTTCAGCGCCGACGCGTCGAAACCCGTCTCGCGAGGGTCGCACCACTCCTCCTCCCCGCCCGAGCGGTGCAGAGCCGCGCACCGGACCATGCTCGCGCGAAACGCCTCGACGAACCCGGGGACGCGCGCGTCCGTCCGAAACGCGTCGCACGAGCGGAGGTCGAGGCGCGCCATGAAGTGACGCGCGTACGACGCGGGGGGGAAGCACCGCGAGAAGGAGGAGGCGGCGGCCGACTCGTCCGAGGGGAGGTACGTCGCCGCGAGGCCCGGCGCGAGCGACGCGTCCGGCGCGGGGGCGGCGCACTCGATGTGGCTGCGCGCGCACATCGTCGCGTACCCGCCCGCGGCGAGGATCGCGTCCTCCGCCTCGCACGTCGCCGCGAGATTCTCGCGCGTCCACAAATCGCCGCCGGACCGCGAGTAAAAGATGACCCCGAGGGACGCCCCGTCGTGCCTCGCGTTGGTCGCGCGGTCGGCGTCCGCGATCGTCTCCTCGGACGCCGAGTCGACGTCCGAGACGATCGTCGGCTCGTACGCCTCCGCGCAGGCGCGCGGGGAGGACGCCGCGAGGAGCGCGCGGGCGGACCCCACGCGCGTCGGACGCGACGACGACGCGAGGAGGTTTCTTCGGCGGGAGAAACCCGACGAGGCGTGGTGGGCGTCGTCGTCGTCGTCGTCGGTCTCGAACGCGTCCCTCGCGTAGAGCAGCGACCTCGCGCGACGACGTCTGCGGTCGTACTCGTCGTCCTCCGACCCCCACGCCGCGGGGACGCCGACGTGCGAGATGTCGAAGTTGCCCTGTCGCCACACCTCGTGCTGAATCGCGCGGTTCGCGAGCGGCGTGCCTCGCGTCTCCCACCCTTCCGTGTCGATGCTCATCCCGCCGAAGACGAAACCGAGCGCGCCGATGAGCGACGCGAAGAGCAGCGTCGACGCGAAGCTGAGGCACGGACGCTTCGCGATCAGGCGAACGACCGCCGCCTTGAAACCCGCGTGGCGGCTTCCCTCCATCGTCCTCGACGCGCGAGCGCGCGAGCGCGCGAGGAGTGAAGCGAGTCAACGACGACGACGTCCAACCGCGTTCGAATTCTCGTGCGACATTCAACAACGCGCGAACGACGAACGACGAACGACGTTCCCGACGATCATCGCAGAGGCGGACGCGCGCGCGGCGTCGCTCCGGGCTCTCGTCGCGGCGTCGTCGCGTTTCGTTCGTCGCGGCCGCCCTCGCGCCACTGGGCGAACGCGCGATGGTCGCGCCGGCGGTCGCCTCGTCCGCGTCCGCGGACGCCGAGGCGGCGCGCCTCGAGATGGCGCGCGCGCTCGTCGCCGCGCTCGAGACGCAGGAGCGCGAGCGCGGCCTGGTCTTGGTCCCCACCGCGTCCGATCTCGCGCGCGCCGCGCACGAGAAGCTGCAGTACGACTTCCCCGTCGTCTCCCCCGACGAGCTCGACGCCCTCGCGGAGGCGATGCGCGCGGACCCGCGCGCGTTCCCGATCACGGCGCCGCTCGTCGCCGCCGCCGTCGAGGGCGCGTGCGCGCCCTCGCGCTCGGACGTCGCCCCGACCGCCACCTCCGTCGCCGCCGCCGCCCGCGCTCGCGACGATCGCGACGATCGCGACGACGACGACGCCAACGCCGGGGAGGCGCGGGACGCGCGTCGCCGCGCGTTCCGGCGCCTCTGCGCGACCGTCCTCGTCCACGTCCCCCTCCGCGCGATCCGCTCCAGCGACGCCGACGCCGACGCCGCGTTCGCGCGGTACCACCCGCGCCTCGAGGCGTCGCACGCGCCCACGAGCGACGACGACGCCGTGGCGGAGGACGCGGACGAGGGAGAGCCCCCGAAGGACGCCGACGCCGACGGAATCCTCGACGCCGATTCCGATTCCGACTGGGAGCCGCTCGAGCGGGGCGCGTCGCGGGGCGCGTCGCACCAGGAGCCGACGACCCGATCGGGAGAAGACCACCCCGCGTTGGCGTCGCTCGACCCCGGCGCGCGCGTCGACGTCAAGCTCGTCGACGTCCTCCGCCGCGCCAAGAGCGCGTGCTTCCCCGACGACGCCGACGCCGCCGCCGCCGCCGCGTCGGACGCCTCGTTCGTCGACCTCCTGGAGGCGCTCGCGGCGTCCGACCGACCGAACCGACGCGCCGTGCGCGAGGTCCCCGTCGCGCTCCTGCGCGATCGGTGGGCGCGCGCGGGCCTCCCCCCGGGACCCTCGGCCGCGAACGCGAACGCGAGCACCCTCCCTCGTCGTTTTTTCGCCGCGCTCGGCTTCGGCTCGGCGCCCGCGCCGCCGCTCGCGTCCTCGTCGAGGTCCGCGGACCCGAGCGCGTTCGGCGGGGAGGAGGACCAGGACCTCGCCCTCGGCGCGCTCGCGCACATCTGCGCGCGGCACGGCGGCGCGGCGCTCGGCGACGCGCCGGGGGGAAGGGTCGACTTCGACGGCGGCGGCGCGAAGAGGAGGGACCCTCGCGACGCGGCGACGCGCGACGTCTGGCGCGTCGTCGACGCGGCCCTCGCGCCCGTCGCCGCGAGGCTCGAGCGCCTCGTCGCGGAGCATCGGTCGCGGCGCGATTCGAACGACCGCGGCGAAAAACAAACCATAATAACCGCGACCGACGACGACACGCTCGATAAATGGTGGCTCGCGGTCGAGCGGTGTTCGATCGCGGCGGCGTTTTACGCGACGCTCGCGCCGGGCAACGCCGACGTCGGCGCGGCGCTCGCGGGCGGGGGCGCGCTCCGCGCGTTGGCGTCGCTCTTCGCGTCGCCGGGCGTCGCGTCGTCGCCGCGAGCCGAGGCGCTCAGGCGCGCCGTCGCGCTCGTCGCCGCCTCCGCGCCGGACGCGGCGGCGTTCCTGGGCGCGGTCCCGGGCGTGCGCGCGGCGGTCTTCGCGCCGGAGGCGTCGCCGAGGTTCAGGGCCGGGGGGGCGCTCGCCGCGCACGCCGCGATCATGGCGATGGCGATGAGACCGACGGCGACGACGGCGACGAAAACGACGGCGACGAAAAAAAAAGGGAGCGTAGACGAGGAGGAGGAGGACGCCGAGGCGGCGTGCGCGAAACTCCTGGCGCCGATGCTCGTGGGTGAAGAAGACGGCGATGGCGACGGGGAGGGGGGTGTTGTTGAGGGGAGTGAGGTGTCGGGCGCCGGTGCGCCCGGCGAGGCTTCCCCCCCTCGTCCTCGCCTCGCGCGCGGGTCTGCGGCGTCGGGCCTGGCGGCGGCTTCCGCGGCGGGGCTTTTGCGCGGCGCGCAAATCGCCGCGTCGCGCGCGAGGGCCGCGCCGCTCTGGCGCGCCGGGGGGCCGGTCGACGCGACCCTCCGCGCCGCCGCCGCCGCGCACGCGGAGACCGTCGCCGCGGGCGCGCGCGCGCGCGGGAGGACCGCCGCCGCGAGAGCCGACGCCGCCGAGAGGAAGGCGACGGCGAGCGACGAGGAGGAGGAGGAGGAGGCGATGTATATTCGCGGGAACGCTCGGTCGGGGTCGGTAATTTCGGGTTCCTCCGCGGTCGTCGGCGCGGACGTCGCGGCGGTCGTCGCCGCGGCGAAGGAGGCGGACGCGGGCGGCGGCGGGGCGGAGGCGGCGGCGCGCGAGGCGGCGGGGCTCGGGGGGGACGTGCGCGGGGAAGGCGCGGGGGGGGCGAGGGGCGCCGCGGAGGCGGAGGCGGAGAAGGCGCGCGAGGCGGCGGCGGCGGCGCTCCGCGCCATCAAGGAAATCGTCGGCGCCGCCGAGGGAGGGGGGGGGACGCGGAAGTGCGATTGAAGAGAGCGGCGAAACAGGCGGGATGGATGAGTATAAATGCGATGTGATATCACGCGCGAGGCGAACGTTATACTCTCGTCGTCTCATCAGAATGCTATGAAGCGCTCGATACTCGTGATGTACTCTCTGCGCTCCGGGGAGAGCCGCGCCCGAACTGACGCGAGGGTGCGGCTCTCTCCGAAGAATGAGATAGTGTGTACATGGGCCACAATCAATCACGAGTACGCGTCCGGACGTGATCTGCCTCGCAAGACCCTGACGGTGCGCGCCTCGACGAGCACCGTCAGGATCTTCTGAGAAAAACACTTCTCTTGTGATCACGTCCGGCTTGCGCTTCACGCCTGTTCGATCGGCGTCCGCCGCGCTCGCGTCGTCCGCGCGCTCACCTCCCGTTCGGGATGCCCGGGTCGTTGAAGTACGCGCGCTGGCGCCCCGCGCCCCCCCGCCGGCCGTAATAGCTCGCGGCGAGGACCTGGTTCGTCGCCATGGATCGGTTGCGCCGACCGAGGCCCGCGCGGCCGTATCCGACGCCGCCGCCGAACCTCCGGACGCCGCCGATGCCCGCGCGCATCCCCGCGCCGCGGATCCCGCCGCCGATGCCGCCGATGCGAAGCAGACGCCGAGCGTTGAACGAACCCGTCGGTGCCGAGGCGGCGGAGGGGGCCGAGGCGCCCTCGGCGGGGATCAGATCCGCGGCGGTGGCGTCCTCCTCCGGCGCGGGTCCGGGCGCGAACGCCTCCACCCCTTCGTCCTCGGCGATTCGACGCTCGAGTTCGATCGGGTCGTCCTCGTACGACAGGAGGGTCTCCTCGGCGAGGTCGGCGGCTTCCGCGAACGCCTCGGCGTCGACGATCTCGACGTGGATCACGGGCACCTCGGGCGCCCTCCCCTCGGCGAGCGCGTCCTCGTGCGCCCTCGCGACGGACTCGACGCGCACTTTGCCGTGCGCGAGAAGCTCGCCGTGCGGCGTCGAGTCGTGGCCGAGGCCGACGACTTCGCAGAACGCGCCCGAGGCGGCGGCGAGCGCGGGATCGGTCGCGTCGTCGACGCCGCACGGGTGGCCCGCGGGGGCGCTCGCGTGCGGGTCGGCGGACGCGCACGCGCTCGGCGTCGTGTGGCCGCAGACCATGAGGACGTGGTCGTCGCTCGGGTCGAGCGTGTTGGTCATGATGACGAAGTCGAGAAAGAAGTCGTTCGAGGGCGTCGGGTACCTTTCGTCGAGGGGGAGGGGAAAAATGGGAAGGCGGCGAAGGAAGAATGGATCAGATATAGTCGGAGGAGTTGATGGGATACTCGTATGTCAGCCGGAGTCTCGGAAGCGCCGACGGTCTCGGAACGTTCGAGCGAAGCGCGCGGGGTGGAGGAGCGTATCGCGGGTGCGCCGGAGCGTATCGCGGGGCGGCTTCTCGCGCGTCTCGTGGGGGCAGGGGGTAGAGACTACACGCACTGGATGAAGGCGAGCGAGTGGTTGACTTCCGCGACGTCCTCGGTGTGAAACCTGGCGACGTGCGTGAGGTCGTCGTCCATGCGCAGGTCCCGCATGATGGCGCGGAGCTCCGGCCCGAGGCCGTCGGGGAGCTCCGCGAGGAGGGAGGGGATGAGGTCGGACGTGTCGGAGGGAACCGCGCTCGCGGAGACGGCGAGCGCGGCGACGAACGCCGCCGCAAAGGAGGGGCGCATGGACGGGGCGCGCGGAGCGAGGCGGGAAGCGCGCGTCGTTGTGACGCGAGGAACGCCGTCGTGGCCGCGGGCGAACGAAACGCGTTCGCGTCGGCCCCTCCGAGAAAACGCCGACGCGACGCGTCGAGACCGACGCTCGGCGCGTTCGAGGGGGACGGCGACGGCGCGACCCAGCAGCGGCGTGCTTGAATAGGAGTCCGGTACCGGTACTCCGGGGAAGAAGAAGAAATAAACTCGAACGTTTTTCACCGTGATTTTTCGCAAACGCCGCGCTTTTCGCTCACTTCTTCCCCTTCTTCCCCTTCTTTTTCCTGGACCCCTTCCCCGTGTTCGCGGAGACCATCTCCGGCTCCTCCTCCTCCTCTTCCTCCTCCTCGACGGGCTTCCCGTCGCCCATCTCCGGGAACTCCCCCTCCGCCGCGCCCGCGGAGGCGATTTCCGTTTCGTCGTCGGTTTTTTGGAGCTCGGGCGGGTTCGCCACCACCCTCTTGGGCTGGAACTGGTACACGCTGTAGATGACGTTCCTGCGGATCTGCGCCATCATCTCCACGAACAGGTTGTACCCCTCGAGCTTGTACTCGATGAGCGGGTCCTTCTGCGCGTACCCG
>MDSW01150390.1_pt1 | contig 10020 bp, 10 predicted proteins | sample 811171 | NCBI WGS metagenome assembly MDSW01 (sample SAMN05326641, study PRJNA326480) | marine metagenome | isolation source: seawater | place: Atlantic Ocean: North West | collected 2012
TATTTTATTCCTGACCCTTGGACACAAACTAAATCGGATAAATCTTTTTTGAGCAAAATCATTTCTGAAGCTATTGCTCAGTCTGTAAATGATAACTCTCAATCTAGATTAACTTTCAAAACTATTTTGAGCTTGATTTTTGCTTTTTTTATAATGGTTGATCCAAGAAAATATTTTTTTATGATTAAATATGCATTTCAAGCCTTAGGTAAGCCATGGAGAAAAGCATTATTTTTGGATATGTTTTTATATGAAATTCACAAGACATTATTCAAAAAGAAGAAACCAAATTTTTCAACTCTTTTTTTAAATGCAGGTGCGCATATACAGCATCATTATTTTTTTAATTCTCCGTACGTAAATTCAAAAGAATTAAAAAATCCGACTTGGTATATTGATAAAAACGAAGATCCTATGCTCGAGATGTTAGTCGTATATGACAAGTTAATTGGAGAACTTATCAGTGTTCAAGACACAGAGATTATAATTGCCACCGGACTTTCTCAAAAACCATATACACACTTAAAATTTTATTATAGATTGAAAGACCATAAAGCATTTTTAGACAATATCGGCATAAATTATTCAGAAGTATCGCCTAGAATGACAAGAGACTTTTTAATCTCTTTTGAGTCTTCTGATGAGGCAATAGCTGCAAAAGAGAAACTCTCAAGGATATTAGTAGATTCAGAAAGAAAATTATTTGAAGAAATTGATAACAGAGGTAAGGATATATTTGTTGTTCTTACATACCCGTTTGAAGTATTTGAGGAAACTACTATAAACATAGATGGAATTAAGATTCCATTATATGATCAGGTCGTATTTGTAGCAGTAAAAAATGGTGAACACCATAGCAAGGGATTTACATATTTTTCAAATGGAATTTCAAAGTACAGACCAGAACCCAATTCTCATGTTTCAAATATTAATAAAACAGTGCTTGATTATTTTGGAGTTAAAAACTGAACTCTACTTTGACCTTATTAGTAAACCTTACTTAAAATATATTTAACTATAATTCGATATGATAATTTTTGAAAATATAAGCAACGAGATACCTTACAAGTTGTTTGAGGAGAAATATGCAGAGGCCATCGAGGCTGATCAACAAACAATTGAAGCGATATCAATATCTTCTTTTTGCAAACGTACTGATGAAGTCCACTCAAGATTTGTTAATTTAAAATTAATCAAAGGAGACCAATTCATTTTTTTTAGTAATTATAATTCTCCAAAATCAATTCAATTTCGAAATCATTCTCAAATAACAGCACTATTTTATTGGAATAGTATAAACACACAAATAAGAATGAAGGCTAAAATCCAACAAACTTCATCTGAATTTAATGATAGTTATTTTAAACAAAGATCTTCAGATAAAAATGCACTCGCAATTTCTTCAAGACAATCAGAGCCAATAGACTCATATGACGAAGTAATTAAAAATTATGAAAAATCACTAGAATCAGATGATTTAACTAAATGTCCAGAATATTGGGGAGGTTTTTCATTTACACCATATTACTTTGAATTTTGGCATGGTCACAAATCTAGGATAAATAAGAGAGATATTTATGAGATCGAAGAAAATGTATGGACAAAATACAATATTCAACCATAAAAATTTGCGTATTTTATTAATTAGTTTAAAATTCTTTCAAAATATGGTCGTAAATATACATCTTACAAGTCTAGAGCTTTTTAATTAATGAATTTCTTTTCTATATAAATAAAAAGGTATCGCATATAGCTATTTCAAAAAAACAAAAAACTCCTATAAATGAAATGATCACCGCTGATGAGGTAATACTTATTAACGCAAAAGGAGAAAATATTGGATTAGTGCCTTTTAATAAGGCAATTCAATCAGCTCAGGAATCTTCTTTAGACTTAGTTCAAGTTTCAAAAGCAGATGTAAATCCAGTTGTTTGTAAGCTTCTTGATTATGGTAAACATTTATTTGATAAGAAAAAAAATAGTTCTTCATCAAGAGTTAAAGTTAAAAGAAATACTACAAAAGAAATAAAATTTAGACCATCCACAGATGTAGGGGACTATAATATAAAATTAAAAAAGATTAAAAGCTTTATTCTTGGAGGAGATAAGACTAAAATAAGCGTCCGATTTAGAGGTAGGGAAATTTTAAATAGTGACATGGGCTTAAATTTGTTAAAAAAACTTAGGGATGAGTTAATAGATATAGCTCAGGTAGATCAGGAACCATCATTAGAAGGTAGACAATTATTAATGGTTCTTTCTCCTCTAAAGAAAAAGAATTAAATTAAAATGGGATATAAACTTAAAACACATTCAGGAGCTTCTAAACGCTTCAAAAAAACTGGTACTTCTGTAAAGAGCAGAGGCGCTAATAGGAATCATATTCTTACTAAACAGTCTACTAAACGTAAAAGACATAATAGAGGCCTTAATAAACTTAATGGTGTTGTATTAAAAATGGCATCTAAACTTATAAAATAATTATGGCAAGAGTAACTAAATCAAATATAGCTAAAAAAAGACATAAAAAAATATTAAATTCTACTAAAGGTCACTATGGGGCAAGAAGCAGACTTTATAAAACAGCTAAACAATCAAATATTAAGGCGCTTCAATATGCTTTTAGAGATAGAAAAAACAAAAAAAGAAATTTTAGGTCTTTATGGATAGCTAGAATTAATGCCGCCTCAAAAGAATTAGGCATACCATATTCTAGGCTAATTAATTCTCTTAAATCAAAAGATATTATATTAGATAGAAAAATTCTTTCTGAAATAGCCATTTCAGATAACTCAACTTTTAAAAAGGTTGCAGAAACAGCTACAAAGTAGTTAGGCAATAAAATGCCGCCATCTAACGATAAAAATACTCCAAAAATTGAAAAAAGTATTGGTGCTCAACACCCAATAAATTTTACAAAAGAATATATTATGAATATTCTCAAAAAATTTGGATTTGAGGTTATTGAGGGGCCTGAAATAGAGACTGAAAAATTTAATTTTGACATGTTAAACATAAAGGAAACACACCCTGCTAGACAAATGCATGATACTTTTTATGTTAACAAAAAATCTTATTTGTTAAGAACTCATACTTCCCCAGTTCAAATAAGAGGCATGTTAGATAAAAAACCACCATTTGCATTTATTTCAGGTGGAAAAGTATATCGCAAAGATGATGATTCAACTCATTTGCCAATGTTTCATCAAATTGAAGGCATATATGTCAATGAGGACGTGAGCTTCGCAAATCTAAAAGATTTAATTTATGAAGTTATTTATGATCTTTTTGGCAAAAGAGTTAAATTAAGATTTAGGCCATCATACTTTCCATTTACTGAACCATCAGCTGAAGTAGACATACTTTCTGAAGATAATAAATGGCTTGAAATTCTTGGGTGCGGAATAGTAAATCCTGTTGTGCTTAAAAATTGTAAAGTAGATTGTAATCAATATAGTGGACTTGCTTTTGGAATAGGCGTTGAGAGAATTGCAATGCTTAAATTTGGTGTAAATGACATTAGAGATTTTTATAAGTCTAATTTAGATTTCCTATCACAATTTAAATGAAAATATCATATAAACATTTAGTAAAACATATTTTTTCCAAACCAAGCAAAGAAGAAATATCTGATAAGTTATTTCAACTAGGTCATGAGCACGAAATAGAAAATCAGATATACGATATAGAAATAACTCCTAATAGAGGAGACTGCCTATCTTTAAACGGAGTCTTAAGAGATTTATCAGTTTTCTATGACATAGATCTTAATAAAGATAAATATGATGGTGATATAAAAGATTTAACTATTAATTTCGAAAATAATGCAAAAAATGATTGTCCATTTATTAGTTTTTTAAAAGTTGACATAGATTCAAAAATATTACCTTACTCTGGAGATTTGGATAATTATTTTAAAGATCTAAAAATTAATAAAAACAATCTATTTACTGACATATTAAACTATATCTCATATGAGACTGGTCAACCAACTCACTGTTATGATGCTCAAAAGATTGGAAACACCTTAACTTTAGAATATATCGATGGTGAAGAAAAATTTGAGACTTTGATGGATAAAAATATTCAACTTAGTGGTAAAAATTTAGTTTTCAAAAAAAATGGAGAAATAATTAATTTAGCTGGAATCATGGGAGGTAAATCTACTGCGTGCTCTGAAAAAACTCGATCTGTTATTGTAGAATGCGCATATTTTAATCCTGAAAGTATCATTGGTAAGTCTGTAAAGTATGATCTTAATTCTGATGCGGCATATAAGTTTGAAAGAGGAGTTGATCCATTAGGCCATGAATTGGCGTTAAGAAGATTTATTCAAATACTTTCAGAACATTCAAATATAATTAATATTGAATGGGACATACAGGATATTCAAACTTATAAAAGTATTAAAATTGAATTTAATAAAGAAATAATAAACAAAATAATTGGTCAAGATATTAGTAAAAATGATTGTATTAATTATCTCATAAAATTAGGATTTAAAATTGATGATGATTTTATAACTGCTCCTTCACATCGAAACGATATAAGTTCAATTAATGATATTGCAGAAGAAATTGCGCGAGTAATAGGCTATGACAATATTAATCGAAAAAAGATCAAGATTAAAAAGAAGAAATTTAATAATATCAATCATGAAAGTAAGATAAGAAGTTTTTTAGTCGAAGAGGGATTCTTTGAAGTAATTAATAATCCATTTGTAAGTGATAAATCTTCAGAATCAATCATTCTTGATAACCCCCTTGATACAAATAAAAAATACTTAAGAACAAATTTAAAAAAATCTTTAATAAATAATCTTTTATATAATGAGAGACGTCAAAATGAATCTATAAAGCTGTTTGAATTTTCAGAAGTTTATTCCCAAAATGAACACAATATTGATTCAAAAAAAATGCTTGGAGTGATTGGAAGTGGAAGAGTAGGTAAAAACTACATCGATTTTTCTAAAAAAATTGATACAACTTACTTTAAAACTCTTTTTAGTAAATTATTCTCCTTAGATGAGATTGAAATTGAACAAATATCTAGGCAAAATCTAGATACAAAAATAAAGAATCAAATTGTTTATTTTGAGATTAATCTTAATGAACTTATCACAGATTTAAATATGAATAATGATCTATCAATTGAAGATAAAGTTTTTGTAAAGTATAGCCCAATATCGGAATTTCCAAAGATCGTAAGGGATTTATCATTTTCTCTTGATAAATATAAGAATGTAGAGGATTTGCAGAATTTATTTTTAAAATTTTCTGATAAAAACTTAAAAGATATTTTCATTTTTGATTTCTTTGACAATCCATCTAATGGAGATATAAAAATTGGTTTTAGGTTTACTTTTCAGTCAACAGAAAAAACACTTACCGAAATCGATGTGAATATTATTATGGATAAAATTATTAATCAGTCAATCAGTATATCTGGTGTAAATATTCCTGGTTTAAAACAATGAATCTTACTAAAAAAAATATATCTAAAATATTATCAAGAAATATTAATCTGGCTCAAAAAGATTCTGAAATTTTAGTTAACAGCTTTATAAATATAATAAAAAATAATTTAGATAATAAAGATGTGAAAATTCATAACTTTGGTACCTTTTTTTTTAAAAGAACTACGGAAAGGATAGGAAGAAATCCAAAGACAGGACTGATTTATAAAATAAAACCTTTTAAAAAGGTTGTTTTTAGAGCATCCAGTTCATTAAAAAACAAATTAAACTGATATAATCGGACCATAAGAAAAATAGAAAAATTAAAATGAAGATTTTTATAAGATACTTTTTAGTTACTATATTTGTAACTAGTGCTCATATTTCAGCACAATCTAGCCAAAATATTGGCAACATGGACGAAGATTTTTTAAATAGTTTGCCTGATCAAGTACGTGAAGATGTTTTGAGTGAAATAGACAATAATGCAAATGAGGAAGAGATTATACAAAGAAGACCTTCAACAAAATTGTCAAAATTAAATACTATCAAAGAGTGGGAAAAATTTAAAAAAATACAAAGTCTCGAAAGTGAATCTGAAAGATATGGCTTAAGAATGTTTAACACAATGCAATCATCTTTTATGCCTTTAAGTGAACCTAATTTTGGTGATAATTATATTGTTGATTTTGGCGATGTTTTACAACTTCAGTTTTATGGAGCAACTGAAAATATAGGTCAAAAAAAATACATCACAGAAGTTCAAAGAGATGGAACCATCATTCTTGAAGATATAGGAAGCTTAATGATAGGTGGCCAAAATTTTGAACAAGCTACTAAACTAATAGAAAGTAAGTACTCTGATTCTTTTATTGGTCTTGATGTGGTTGTTACACTATCCAAAATAAGAGATATAAATGTTCTTGTTACAGGAAATGTTGAATTTCCTGGAATATATACTCTTAGTGGTAATTCAAATATTCTCCAAGCATTAAATGTCGCGGGTGGTCCAAATGAAGATGGCAGTCTACGCAAAATTTTAATTAAAAGAAAAAATAAACCTGACCAAAGTGTTGATTTATATCAAGCACTAATTTTTGGCGATATTGAAAATATACCGTTTTTAATGTCAGGAGACTCAATTCATGTAGAGTCTGTTAAGAATCTTGTTAGAGCTGGGTATGGATTTAATAAAACCGCTGTCTTTGAAATGAAAAATGGAGAAACAATCCAAGATCTAATTAATTTTGCGGGTGGATTAAAAATTGAGGCTCTTGATGAGCAACTTAGACTTGTCCGCTTCAGTAAAAATAGCTTTGAGTCAATGGATATAAATATGGAGCAATATCAAAATTATAAGCTTCAAAACCTAGATTCTATATACGCGCTTAAAGAAGATATCGGTGTTGTAACAATTTCTGGCAATGTGAATTATCCAGGAAAATATTCTATTTCTTCCTCTGACAAACTATCAGACATAATTGCTAGAGCAGGTGGATATAATGATTCAGCTTATCCTTTTGCATCAAGTCTTCTAAGAGAAAGCACAAAAGAATTAGAGGCTATTTTTATTGAAAAGTCATATCAAAATTTAATAACTTTTGTTGCAACAAATCCTCAATTTCAAGGCGGAGGCTCAGGCGAGGGTCTGAATTATATTTTGTCTGAGATAAAAGCTCATGTTCCAGTTGGGAGGATTGTAGCTGAGTTTGATTTAATTAATCTTGATGAAAATCCAGATAAAAATATTTTCCTTCGTGATAAAGATCAAATTCATGTCCCATCTTATGACTCAAATGTATATATTTTTGGTGAAATTGGAAACCCTGGAGCTATATTTTTTGATAACAAAAATAATGTGCTTGATTATATAGATAAATCAGGTGGATTTACTAAGTTTTCATCTCAAGAATCAATATTTATAGTTTCACCAAATGGTGAAACCCAAAAAGTTCATGCAAATGGATTCAAGAAATTCATATCTCAAGATTATGATATTTATCCAGGGTCGGTGATATATGTCCCAAGAGATATAGGTAAAATAGAAGGTCTTAATTATTACGCAACAATAGCACCTATATTTAGTAGTTTAGCATTATCGGTAGCATCTCTTAATTCAATAAACGATTAGAGTTTTTGAAGTAGTTGCATGATATTTGTTTCTTTAAATGATTAAGCATAGATATATATATTTAACTATATGCACTCTATTTATATCGTTTTATGCAAATACTTCTTCATTTAATTCTCTCGGTCAAACCGGACTTATAAATCTTCCCTCCGCTGAATCTAAGGAAGAACAATCAATTTATTTTACTTTTACAAGAAATAGTTACAAAAAACTTGGAACAATTACGGTATCACCTTTTGACTGGCTTGAAGCAAGTTATTTTTATTATAGACCTGATGATCTTTTATGGGGTGGTGCAAAAGGACTATATCTAGATAAAGGATTTAACGTAAAATTTTCGTATAAACCAAAATCAATATTTTTGCCAAAATTCGCAGTTGGTCTTGATGATTTTGCTGGCACAGGACAATTTACTAAAGAATATATTGCAACTACTTATTCTTTTAATAATTTAAAATTTACCTCTGGCATAGGTTGGGGTAAATTTGTAGGAAAAAATTCCATAAATAATCCCATGACTGTTTTCAAAGAATCATTTGAAAAAAGATTATCGCAGTCAGATAATTATAGCTCTGGAGGAAACCTTAGTTATGACTTATGGTTTAGAGGAGACTCAGCTTTATTCGCTGGTCTTGAAATTAAAGTCCCTTATATAAATAATTTAAATTTTAAAATTGAAACTGATCCATTTGACTATTTTAAATTTGGATGTTGTGGAGAGGGATTATCAAATGATTCTTTTGAAGAGAGAAGAGACGAGTCTAATTATAATATTGGCTTAAGCTATAGCTATAAAAATTTTGGTAATATTGATTTTTCATATATAAATGGTAATACATTTAATCTTAGTCTTTCTTTTGGGTTTTCTTCATCGAAATCATTACGTAAAAAAAATAAATTTCAACCTAATATTAAAAATACAGAATATCAATTAGATAAGAAAAATGAATTTTATCTCGATGTACTTGAAAACTTAAATGCAAATAAACTTTTCCTTCAAACTGCAAATTTTTCAGATGATGAAATTGAAATCACTATAGATTCTGAGGAGCATTTTAATCCAATTATTTATGCCTCAAGATCTGCATACATTACAAATGAGATTGCTAAACTTAATGGAATAGAGCCTAAAAAAATTTCAGTTGGTCACATTACAAGAGGATCTCAATTAAATAGCATTACTTTTCGATCATCTGATCTTAATTTAAAGACAAGATATCCAAATATTCTTGTAAAAAGAAATACTCTTGTTAAAGATATAGATCCTAAAAAATATGAGAATCATGAATTTAAACCTAGAGTTAATTTCCCAATATTTATAAACAACATATCTCCAGATATAAGAACCCATATTGGATCACCTGAAAGATTCTTATATTCTGGAATAGGAATTAAGCTTGATACAGAAATACAGTTTAATAGAGAGTATGTTTTTTACTCTTCTGTTGGAAGAAATCTAGAAGATAATTTTGACGAGAAGATCTCGCGTCCTTCATCTCAATTGGAGTTAGTCAGAACTGAAATCGTTGATTATTTACAACAATCTTCAGATGATTTTTATGTTGCAAATATGCAAGTTGAGAGGATTTGGTCACCAATTAAAAATATTTATTCAAAATTATCATTTGGTTTGTTAGAGCCAATGTATGGAGGATTGGCATCTGAAGTTTTATACAAACCATTTAACTCGAATTTTGCGTTTGGCATTGAGATTAACAAAATTAAAAAAAGAAATTATGATCAAAAATTTGAGTTCTTAGATTATAAAACCTCCACTAAGCATTTTAACATTGCATACTACGAGCCTAGAACAAATATTCTTGCTAAATGGAGTTATGGAAAATATCTCGCCAAAGATAGCGGATATACATTAGATTTATCTAGACGTATGCCCTCAGGCTGGAGAGCTGGTTTTTTCTTTTCAAGAACTAATGTATCTGCTGAAGAATTTGGAGAAGGAAGTTTTGATAAAGGTTTTTATTTCAATTTCCCATTAAATATCTTTTCTAAAGATTATAGCAAGGAAGTTAATGGTTTTAAGTTTAGAACAATGACGCGTGATGGAGGTCAAAAACTTGAATTAAATAACAGATTGATTGATTCTTTCTACGGTTCTAGTCGAGCTGAAATTGAAGAAAATTGGTTGAATTATTTAAATTAAAAAAAAGCGGCTAGAAGCCGCTTTAAATTATATCTAATTAACGATTAAGTACCTGTTGTAGACGACGTTGTAGTTGTTGTAGTACTAGTAGTTGTAGTCGTTGTACTAGGTGACGTAGTCGTTGTAGTTGAAGATGGTTCAGTAGTACTTGTAGTTGTACTCGGCGCTGGAGTCGGAGCCGGTGTAGGCGCTGGAGTTGGCGCTGGAGTCGGAGCCGGTGTAGGCGCTGGAGTTGGCGCTGGAGTCGGAGCCGGTGTAGGCGCTGGAGTCGGA